>Ga0247757_10000190_pt1 | contig 50777 bp, 34 predicted proteins | sample UWRJL126311R4_FD_180929 | JGI IMG/M metagenome (GOLD analysis project Ga0247757, IMG submission 180929) | Plant litter microbial communities from Arlington Agricultural Research Station in Wisconsin, United States - UWRJ-L126-311R-4 | ecosystem: Environmental > Terrestrial > Plant litter >... | reverse complement strand
GGGTGCGACGGTGCTGGTGGTGGACCGCGCCGAGGGGCGCTGCTCGTCGTCGGCCCGCAGGAACTCGCGGGCGGCCACCGCGACCGCGGCGATCAGCAGCAGCGCCAGCACCGCGGCGACGAGGACGGCCGGCCGCCACCGCGTGGACCGCTCGGCGGGGGTCTGCCCGGTCGGGGGCGTGATCGGGACCGCCGCCACCGACGGGGACAGCCGGGTGGCGTCGGGATCGTCTGTGCCGCGCAGTTGATGGGCCAGCGCCCGCGCGAAATCGGCGCACCGCTCGAACCTGTCGTTCGGGTCCTTCGCGAGCGCCCGCGCGATCGCCGGACCCGCCGCGGTCAGGTCGGGCCGCAGCTCGCCGATCGCCGGCGGCGGCGCCGACAGGTGTTGGCTGATCACCACCGCGGGGTTGGCGTTGCGGAACGGCGGCGCGCCGGTCAGCAAGTGAAAAGCCGTCGCGGCCAACGCGTATTGGTCGGCGCGCCCGTCGAGTGCCCGGCCCATCAACTGCTCGGGCGGGGCGTAGGAGACGGTGCCGACCGTCATGTTGGTGGCCGTCAGGCCGCTGACGTCGTCGGTCCAGCGGGCGATCCCGAAATCGGCAAGCAGCACCCGTTCGTCGGCCGCGCCGGGGCGGGCGATGAGGATGTTCGCGGGTTTGACGTCGCGGTGCAGCAGGTGTCGTTCGTGGGCGTAGTCCAGCGCGTCGGCCACCGCGGTGACGATCGCCGCCACCTCGTCGGCAGGCATCCCGGTCGGGTGGTGCCCGGCCAGCAGCTTCGCGGCGTCGGTGCCCTCGACGTAATCCATCGAGATCCAGATCTGACCGTCGTATTCGCCGCGATCGTGCACGCCGACGATGTGCGGATGCCACAGCGTGGCCGCGATGTCGGCCTCCCGGTTGAACCGGGCGCGGTACTCCTGGTCGGCCGAGACGTCAGCGGGCAGCACCTTGAGAGCATCCTGGCGGGGCAGCCGCGGATGGCGGGCCAGATACACCTCGCCCATGCCGCCGGAGCCGAGCAACGCGACGATGGTGTACCCCGCGAAGGTCTCGCCCGCAGCCAACGGCATCGTCGGATCCTACCGACGGTGCTCAGAGATCGAGGGTGAGGCGCGACGTCCCGGCGGCGCGCGAGACACAGGTGAGCATCTGCCCGGCGGCGCGCTCGGGATCGGTGAGCAGCGTGTCCCGGTGCTCGGGCGCGCCGTCGAGCACCCGGGTGCGGCAGGTGCCGCAGAAGCCCTGCTGACACGAGTACGGTGCGGCCACCCCGGCGCGCCGCAGCGCGGCCAGCAGGCTCTCCTGCGGCCCGACGTCGATCGTCGCGCCCGTGGAGGCGACGGTCACTTCGAAGGGGCGACCGTCGAGCACCGGTGGGGCGGCGAACCGTTCGAAGTGCAGCTCGACGTCGGCGCGGCCGACCAGGGCGCTGCGCAAGGCGGTCAGCATCGGCGCCGGGCCGCACGCGTACACCGCGGTGCCGTCCGGGCAGTCGCCGAGAAGTGTTGCCGCGTCGGGTAATCCGTGTTCGTCGTCGGTGCGGATCTGCACCGCCGCGCCGAAGGCCGCCACCTCGTCGAGGAACGGCAGGCTGTCCCGGCTGCGGCCGGTGTACACCATCGACCAGTCGACGCCGAGACGACGGGCCAGCCCCAGCATCGGCAGGATCGGGGTGATCCCGATGCCGCCGGCGACGAACCGGAAGCGGCGGGTGGGGGAGCCGAACCCGGGCACCGACAGCGGGAACGCGTTGCGCGGGCCGTGGGTGCGCACGCGTGCGCCGACGTCGAGGGTGTCGTGCACTTCGACGGACCCGCCGCCACCGCCGGGGATGCGGCGCACCGCGATGCGGTACCCCGCGGTCGAGGACGGGTCGCCGCACAGCGAGTACTGCCGGATCCGGCCGCTGGGCAGCAGCAGGTCCAGGTGTGCACCCGGATACCAGCGCGGCAGTGTGCCGCCGGGGGCGTCCAGCGTCAGCGCCACCACATCCTGGTCGTGGGCCACCACGGTGCGCTCGCGCACCGTCAACGCGAAGGTGTCGTCGCGCGGCCGCGGGGGGCGGACCCGGCGCACCGCCGCGGTCGCCGAGAAGAGCCCGGCGATGCCGGCGCTCGCCAGCGCCAGGATCGGGTCGTGGCGGCTGCGCCCGGACGCACTCGGCGGGGTCCGGCGGTAGAAACCCACTGTCACAGGTGTGCGGCGCGCGCGGCCGGCGAGGTGGCGAGGTAGGCGACCGCCTGCGCGGTGGAGCCGAACTGCTCGGGGGAGTAACCGGGCCGGAAGTAGGACAGCGTGGCCGTCCCGAACAGGAAGCGGTAGCGCGGCAGCAGACCGAGCCGCGAATCGCGCATCCGCATCCGGTTGAACCGCCACCATCCGGCGTCGACATCGGGGTCGGTCTTCATCAGATACCAGGCCGTGCGCTGGAAGAAGACGAACAGCATGGTCGCAGCCAGCGACATCGCCCTGATCCGGCTCAGATAGCTGTCGTCGAAATAGGTGGCGACGTCATGGGCGACGCTGCGGTGCTCGACCTCTTCGCTGCCGTGCCAGCGGAACAGATCCGACAGCGTCGGGTCGGCGCCGTGGTCGTCCCACGAGCAGTTCAGCGCGAAATCGCCCATCACCGCGGTGTAGTGCTCGATGGCCGCGATCAACCACAGTCGCTCACACAGCTGGTTGTGGCGCCGGGCGGGGTCGGTCTCGGACTCGCGGGGCGCCAGTACCCGGGAGAAGACGTGCTCGACCTGCGCCAGGATCGGGGCCGGATCGACGCCGCGCTCGACCATGAAGTCGTGCAGGATCGCGTCGTGCACGTCGGCGTGCGTGGCTTCCTGCCCGATGAAGCCGCGGATGTCCTCGGCCAGGGCCGCGTCGCCGACCAGCGGCAGGGCCTCGTTGAAGGTCCGCACGAACCAGCGCTCCCCGGCCGGCAGCACCAGGTTGAGCACGCTGACGACGTGCGAGGCGGCGGGGTGGCCGGGAATCCAGTGCAGCGGCACGTCGGCGACATCGAACGCCACTTTGCGGGCCTGGATCTGCACCGGACCCGGATCGATCTCGGTCTCGAACCGGCGGGGTCGCAGCATGCTGCGCAGTGTACGACGCCGGGTCGGCTCGATTAGCCCGCCGGCAGCGGCTGGCCCGGGATCGCCGGCCCGCCCGGAATGTGCTGCGGGGCACCGGCCACCGGCGCGCCCGCACCCGGGGCGCCTGCGATCGGCACCACCGGCGTGGCCGTCACGGTGGTGACGCCGTTGGCGCCGACGGTGGGTCCACCGGTCGGACCCTGGGCCTTGATCTGGTCGGCGGCGGCCTGCGTGCAGTCCAGGGACAGCAGCATGCGCCCGCCCGCGGTGACCTTCTGCTGGTCGACCAGGCACGACGACTGCGACAGCACGCTGCCGCGGGACCCGCCGAAGTACGCCTTGACGCCCTGGCTCTTGAGGATGGCCAGCGCGCGGCCGTACTGCTCACCGGTGACGTTGTACGGGCTGGGCTGCGCCGGCTGCGAGAGCGCGACACCGGCCCCGACCAGCGCGGCAGTTCCGGCAGCGACGAGACCGCCGCTGAGCACCACGAACTTTCTCACGACAACTCTCTCCTCAAGGTCTCGAACGCGGTGCGAACATATCGCAGCTGTGACGAATGTGAAACCGCTGCAGGGGCGTCGGACGTTACACACCCGGCCGGTAGGGTCGGACCCACCATGGCGCCAGACCCCCCCGACGGCGGCCAGGCAGACGACCGGCGAGCCCGGGCCGCCATCGGCGCCGTCTTCCTCACCAACGGCGCGTTGTTCGCCAACCTGCTGCCGCGCCTGCCGGAGATCAAGGCCGACCTCGGACTGAGCAATGCGTTGCTGGGGGCCGCGGTCGCGTCGTTCTCGGCGGGGGCGCTGGCGGCCGGACCGACGGCGGCGGCTCTGATCCGGCGGTTCCACTCGGCGCGGGTGTGCCTGGCGACCACCGTGATCCTCGCGGGGTTCATCGTGGTGGCGGCGTGCGCGCCCAGCCCGGTGATGCTGGCCGGCGCGCTGTTCGTGGCCGGCGCCGCCGACGCCGTCACCGACGTCGCCCAGAACGTGAACGCCCTGCGGCTGCAACGTCAGTACGGTCGCTCGATCATCAACTCCCTGCACGCGGTGTGGGCGGTGGGTGCGGTGGTCGGCGGCCTGATGGCCGCGGCCGCCATCGCCGTGCACCTGCCCAGGTCCGTCCATCTGGGGGCCTCGGCCGCGCTGTTCTGCGTGGTGGCCGCGGTGGCGTACCCCTTCCTGCTGCACGGCCCCGATCACGACGACCATCCGGCCCGGCGCGCCGGCGACGCCACCGCAGGCCCCGCGGTGTACGTCGCGCTCTTCGCGCTCGTCGGCATCGCGATCGCCGGGGCCACCGTGGAGGACGCCGGGAGCTCGTGGGCGACGCTGTATCTGCGCGACACCCTGGGCGCCGCCGGGCCGGTCGCCGCGTTCGGGTACGTCGCGCTGGTCGGCTGCATGTGCGTGGGACGGCTGGTCGGCGACCGGCTGGTCGACCGGTTCGGGGAGCGCGCGGTGCTGCGCGCCGGCGCGCTGGTCACCGCGGCGGGGATGGGCGCGGCGCTCGCGGTGCCTTCGGTGCCGGGGACCATCGCCGGTTTCGGGGCCGCCGGGCTGGGTGTGGCCACCGCGATCCCGGCCGCGATGCGCGCCGCCGACGATCTGCCCGGCCTACGCGCCGGCACCGGATTAACGGTCCTGACCTGGCTGATGCGCGTCGGTTTCCTCGGGGCGCCCCTGCTGGTCGGCGTGGTGGCGGATTCGGCGGGACTGCGGGTCGGGTTGCTGTCCGTGGTGGTTGCCGGGCTGGTCCTGCTCGCACTGAGCGGGGTACTCGCCGGCCGGCGGCGTCGCTAGGGGCCGCACCCGCCGCTGGTACAGTTTCGTACCGGTTGTCGATCGAAGGAGATCTGCCATGACCGCGGAGGCCCGCCCCGAGTGGACCAGCAGCAACACCGGCGGACGGCCGGTGGTGGACACCACGAGCGGACCCGTGCGGGGCGTCGACGACGGCGTCGCCACGTCGTGGAAAGCGGTTCCCTACGCCGCCGCACCCACCGGTGACCTGCGCTGGCGTGCGCCGCAGCCGCCGGCCGCCTGGTCGGAGCCGCTCGACGCCTCACGGGTCGGACCGGTCTGCCCGCAGCCCACCGACCCGCGCATCCCGATCGAGCTCGGCGCGCCGCAGGGTGAGGACTTCTTGAGCCTGAACGTCTGGGCGCCGTCGGGCACCGAACCCGGTGCTGGCAAGCCCGTCATGGTGTGGATCCATGGCGGGGCCTACATCCTGGGGTCGGCGAGCCAGCCCCTGTACCACGGGCGCCGGCTGGCCGGCGACGGCGACGTGGTGGTCGTCACCGTGAACTACCGCCTCGGTGCGTTCGGCTTCCTGGAACTCGGCGCGCTCACCGGCGACACCGACCGATACGCCACCAACGTCGGCCTGCGCGACGTGCTCGCCGCGCTCGCCTGGGTCCGCGACAACATCGCCGGATTCGGCGGCGACCCCCACCGGGTCACCGTGTTCGGGGAATCCGCCGGAGGCGGCATCGTGACGACGCTGCTGGGCAGCCCCGCCGCCGCCGGACTGTTCCACGCCGCCATCGCGCAGAGCTCGCCGGTCACCTCCATCTACGACACCGAAGCCGCCGGTCGGGTCGCCGCCCGGTTCCTCGACGTCGCCGGCGTGGGCCGCGACGATCTGGGGCGGCTGGCGGAATTCTCCGACCAGGCGCTCGTGACGGCGTCGCGGCGGGTGTTCGACGAAGTGCCCGTGAACTCACCGGGGCGACTCGCCTTCGTGCCGATCGTCGACGGCGACCTGGTGCCCGACTACCCGGTGCGGCTGGCCCGCGCCGGCCGCACCCATCCGGTGCCGCTGATCATCGGCACCAACCGGCACGAGGCCGCCCTGTTCCGGTACATGAAGTCCCCGATCCTGCCCATCAAGGCCGAGGCCATCTCCACGATGTTCGCCGGGATCGCCGCCGAACAGCCCGAGCTGACGCTGCCGGAGCGCCGTCAGCTCGAGACGATCTATCGCGGTCGGCGCAAGGCCAGGGGCCTGGGTCTGGCGAGCGATCTGGGCTTCCGCATGCCCTCGCTGTGGTTCGCCGACGGGCACCGCGCCAACGCGCCGGTGTACCTGTACCGGTTCGACTTCGCGACCCCGATGCTGCGGCTGCTGCGGCTGCACGGCGCCCATGCCACCGAACTCCCGCTGGTGTGGGGCAATCTCGGTCCCGCGCGGCGCGATCCGATGTTCGCCATCGGCGGCCGGGCGGCCGGCGAGGAGGTGTCCCGGCGGATGCGTGCCCGCTGGACGGGGTTCGCCACCGACGGTGTGCCCGCCGCGGGGCCGGGGGAGCCCGAGTGGCGGGCGTTCGACGCTGATTCCCGCGCCGCGCTGGTCATCGACCGGCAGGACACGGTCGTCGACGACCTCGACGCCCCGGTGCGTGAGGCGTGGGGCGACGACGTGCTGAGCTTCCGCTAGCAGGCCGGCGCCATGCACCTGCTGGAGATCCTGCCGCCGCAGATGCGCGACCCGGTGCTGGTCGCCATCCCGTTCTTCCTGCTGCTGCTGATCATCGAGTGGACCGCCGCCCGCAAGCTCGAACACGAGGCGGAGCGCCCCTCGGCAGGTGCGTACGCCACCCGCGACGCCTGGGCGAGCATCTCGATGGGGCTGGTGTCGGTCGCGACGACCGGCGCCTGGAAATTCCTGGCGCTGCTGGGTTACGCGGCGATCTACACCTATCTCGCACCCTGGCACCTGCCGGCGACGCAGTGGTACACGTGGGTGATCGCCCTGGTCGGCGTCGACCTGCTGTTCTACTGCTACCACCGGATCGCGCACCGCGTGCGGTTGATCTGGGCCACCCACCAGGCCCACCACTCCAGTGAGTACTTCAACTTCGCCACCGCGCTGCGGCAGAAATGGAACAACAGCGGCGAGATCCTGATGTGGATACCGTTGCCGCTGTTGGGAATTCCGCCGTGGCTGGTGTTCGCGAGCTTCTCGGTGAACCTGGTCTACCAGTTCTGGATCCACACCGAACGGATCGGCACGCTGCCCAGACCCGTCGAGTTCGTCTTCAACACCCCGTCGCATCACCGCGTCCACCACGGCATGGACCCCATCTACCTCGACCGGAACTACGGCGGCATCCTCATCATCTGGGATCGGATGTTCGGCACCTTCCAGCCCGAGGTGTTCCGGCCGCACTACGGCCTGACCAAGCCGGTCGGCACGTTCAACATCTGGCGTCTGCAGACCCGGGAGTACGCGGCGATCGGTCGCGACGTGCGCGCCGCACGGCGCCTGCGGGACCGGCTCGGCTACATCTTCGGCCCGCCCGGGTGGGCGCCTGCCGTCACCGATCCGGTCGGGCGTGTCACGTCCGAGCCTGCGTAGTCTGCGGCTGTGGACACCGTCTTCGACACCGCCGTCGATCCCGCCCTGGTGCAACGGTCGCTGGCCGGCAGCTCACTGGGATCGGTGTGGCTCGACACGACCCGGCCCGACTATCCGCGGCTGACCAAACCGCTCACCGCCGACCTGCTCGTCATCGGCGGCGGCTACGCCGGGCTGTGGAGCGCTCTGCACGCCGCGCGGCGGTACCCGGACCGGCGCGTCGTGCTGATCGAGGGCAACCGGATCGGCTGGGCGGCGTCGGGCCGCAACGGCGGGTTCGTCGACGCGAGCCTCACGCACGGCCACGAGAACGGGAAGGCCCGCTGGCCCGACGAGATCGAGGCCCTCGACGCCATGGGCATCGCCAACCTCGACGGTATGCAGGCCGAGATCGCCGAGCTGGGGCTGGACGCCGAATGGCAGCGCACCGGCATGCTGGCGGTGGCCACCGAACCGCACCAGGTCGACTGGCTGGCCGATGCGGCCGCCGAGGGCCACGGCACGCTGCTCGACACCGCGGCGGTGCGCGCCGAGGTGCACTCGCCGACCTACCTGGCGGGGTTGTTCAGCGCCGAGGACTGCGCGATCGTCAACCCGGCGAAACTCGCGTTCGAGCTGGCGCGGGCCTGCCGGGAGGCCCGCGTCGAGATCTTCGAGCACACCACGGCGCGCCGCATCGATTCCGGCGGCGCCGCGCTGCGGGTGCACACCGACGGGCCGACGGTGACCTGTCGGCACGTCGTCGCCGCCACGAACGTCTTTCCCAGCCTGCTGCGGCGCAACCGGCTGCACACCGTGCCCGTGTACGACTACGTGCTGGCGACCGAACCGCTCACCGAGGCTCAGCTCGACCGCATCGGGTGGCGCGGCAGGCAGGGCATCGGCGATTCGGCCAACCAGTTCCACTACTACCGCCTGAGCCAGGACAACCGGATCGTCTGGGGCGGTTACGACGCGGTGTACCACTTCGGGCGGCGGGTGAAGTCCAGCTACGAGGACCGCACGGAGAGCTACCGCAAGCTGGCCGCCCACTTCTTCCTGACATTCCCGGCGCTCGACGATGTCCGCTTCACTCATCGGTGGGGCGGGGCGATCGACACCAACACCCGGTTCTGCGCGCACTGGGGGCTGGCCCGCGACGGCCGGGTGGCCTACGTCAACGGGTTCACCGGGCTCGGCGTCGGCGCTGCCCGCTTCGCCGCTGACGTCTGCCTTGACCTGCTCGAGGGGGAGCGCACCCCCCGCACCGAGCTGGAGATGGTGCGCCGCAAACCGCTGCCGTTCCCGCCGGAACCCCTGGCCAGTGCGGGCATCCAAGCCACCCGGTGGTCCCTGGACCGGGCCGACCACTCCGCGGGCCGGCGCAATCTGCTGCTGCGCGCACTCGACGCCGCGGGCCTCGGGTTCGACTCCTGAGCCTGCTGTAACGCCCCGTTACCGGACCGCGATGAGCCAGTTACACCGTCGCTGAACGCGGGTATCTCCTGCTGTACCCGGTCAGCGGCCGTTGCCGAGAACTCACCCGGGGAGAGTGGAGGGGCCGTGTCGCACCGACCGTTGTCGCACCCAGCACGCCTGTTACCGGCGATGCTGGCCGCCCTCCTCGCGGTCCTGGCGCCGAGCGCGCCCGCGCACGCTGCCCCTGACGTCGTCGTTTACCCCGGCATGGAGGTGCACCAGGACTCGGTGCTGTGCACCCTGGGTTACGTCGACCCCCAGACCCGCATCGCCTTCACCGCAGGGCACTGCCGCGCGTCGGGAACCGTCACCGACAAGGGCGGCACCGTCATCGGTAACCAGGGCTCGTTCCGCGACAACACCCCCGATGGCACCACGGTCGACACCAACCACCAGATCGCCGACTGGGAAGTCATCCACCTGCTGCCCACCGTCCCGGTGAACAACGTGCTGCCCTCGGGCAAGGTCCTCGTCACCGACCCGGCGGTGGTCCCGCTGGCCGGGATGCCGGTGTGCCACTTCGGGGTGGTGACCGGCGAGAGCTGCGGCACCGTCGAGGCGGTCAACAACGGCTGGTTCACGATGGCCAACGGCGTGGTCAGCCGCAAGGGTGACTCCGGGGGCCCGGTGTACACCACCACTCCCGACGGCCGCACGGTCCTGATCGGCGTCTTCAACAGCACCTGGGGCACGTACCCGGCTGCGGTCTCCTGGCAGGCCGCCAGCCAGCAGGCGCAGGAGGACACCATCTCGACCGCGGCGGCCGACCTGAACACGCCCTAGTCGGTCAGTTCGAACACCGGGATCGACGGCGCGACCTCGCGCAGCTGGTCCTCGGTGGACGACGGCGTCAAGCCGCCCGCGATGCCCTTGACCTCCCAGTGCCACCGCTGCAGGTAGCTGCGCAGCAGTGCGGGCTTCGCGTCGTCGGCGATCTCCACGACGCGCCGCGGCCGGGCGTTGCCGCGCGGACCGAGCCGCACTTCACCGGCGGCGCGGACGTTGCGGGCCCACTGGGTGTTGCCGCGCGGCGAGAGCACGTAGTCGCGGCCGTCGACGGTCAGCACGTTGATCACGACCGCGCGGACCTGTCCGGAGCTGCGGCCGCGCACCTGCAGCAGCGCACTGCCCTGGATGCTGACGCCGCGCTCGGCCAGCCACCGCACCGGGGCGTTGAAGAGGCGCGAACCCAGCCCGGGGACGTCGTATCGCGTTGTCATGGGGTCTCCTTTTCGTCGTTTCGAGAGCACTGCTCTCGTCGAGGATGTCACGGGATCGGAGACTTTTCAAGAGCACTGCTCTCGGTTGTGTCAGACTGGGGTGCGTGACCCGACAGGACAGCCGCGAGCGCATCAAGCGGCGCATCGTCGAACTGGGCCGGCGTCACCTGGTCACCGACGGTGCGGCGGGTCTCTCGTTACGCGCGATCGCCCGCGATCTCGGGATGGTGTCGTCGGCGGTGTACCGCTACGTGGCCAGCCGCGACGAACTCCTCACCCTGCTGCTGGTCGACGCCTACACCGAACTGGCCGATGCCGTCGAGGCCGCGCAGCGCGCGGCGGGCACGGACTGGCGTGCGCAGCTGACCGCCCTGGCCCACGCCGCCCGGACGTGGGCGGTGGCGCAGCCGGCGAGCTGGGCGCTGCTCTACGGCAGCCCGGTGCCCGGATACCACGCCCCGCAGGAGCGTACGGGCGGCCCCGGCACCCGGGTGATCGCCGCGTTGATCGGCATCGTCGCCGCGGCCCAGGCGGCCGGTGAGGTGCCCGCGGCCGCCGACCGGGTACCCGCGCCGCTGTCGGCGGACTTCGACGCTGTGCGAGCCGAGTTCGGCGCCACGATCGGCGACGACGCGCTGGCCCGGTGCCTGGTGCTGTGGTCGGCCCTGGTCGGCGCGATCAGCCTCGAGGTGTTCCTCGGGTACGGCGCCGACACGTTCGCCGACCCGGGCCAGGCCTTCGACGCCCAACTCCGGCTGCTCGCTGCTGTGGTGACTCAGTAGCTGTGGTGACTCAGTAGGTCCAGTTGCTCGCGCGGCCGAACACGAAACCGTGCTCGCCGTAATGCCGGTCGGGCGGGTCGACGGTGTCGGCAGGCCAGGAGTCGGGTTTGGCCGCCCGGCAGGCGAACGTGTCGATGGTGGGTGCTGCGCACACCACCCCGTTACCCGCCGCGAACCGCATGCCGACGGGCAGGATCGGAGCCGGCTGGCTGTCGGCGCCGGTTGCCGTGTCGGCAGGCCCGACCACGCCCTCGTGCGTCAGCGAGACCGAGGCCATCGACCCCTCCGGGCCGGGCGTGGAGCAGTAGATGCCCAGATCCGGGATCAGGCTGTCCTGGCAGCGCAGGCCGGCCGGGGTGCGGAACATCCAGCCGGAGGTGCTGGGGTGCGCGCCGAACACCTGATACGGCGCCGGGTCGACGGCCGGGAACACGTCGAGGTCGGGGAAGCCGGCCGGGGGTGCGGCATGCGCCGGCCCGGCAGCGGCCAACAGGCCGGCGAACACCAGGACCGGAACCGTCATTGCACGCATGTCCGGTCTATCGGGCCGCCGGCCCCCAGTGTTAGCCCGTCACCAGGGCGGTCAGCCGGCCCAGCACGGTGTCGGCGTCCTCGGTGGCGGCGATCGCCGCGGCGACCTCGGCCGCGGCGGTGCGGTACGACGGGTCTTCCAGGACGCGCAACACGGCCTGGCCCGCCTCGGCGGCATCGTCGACGGCGATCGCGACACCGGCGCCCGACAGACGCGCGGCGTTCCACGGCTGATCGGCCAGAAACGGCCGGATCACCAGCGGCACACCGGCGCTCAGCGCCGCCAGCACCGTTCCCGTACCGCCCGCGGACACCACCACATCGGCCAACGGGAGCAGCAGCTCCAGCGGCACGAAGCCCGCGGCATGGACGTCCGGGTGGGTCTGCGTCGCGGCGTCGGCACCCCGCCGCCCGGTCGTGACGACCTGCAACCCGGCCTCCACGAGACTCCCGATCAGCATCGACTCGGTCTCCGGGGCGTCGACGCTGGTCCCCAGGCTGACCAGCGCCACCGGCGCATCCGGGCGCACGGGCAGGTCCGGCAGCACCGCACCGTGCTCGGTGTACACGGTCGGCCGCACCGACCAGTGCCCGGCCGTGCCGGCTCGCTCCTGCTCGGTCATCAGCACCCGCGGGAAGGGATCGATGACCGCGACCGCCGCCGGCCGCTGCAGGCCACGCTCGTCGAACGTCGTCGCCGCGCGGGCGTGGATCGCGGCCATGAGGTCGGCGGGCAGGGGAGCGGACGGCATGAATTCGACGTAGGGCGCACCCGTCGCCGCCGCGACCAAGGGAGCCAGCTGATCGGTGGTCTCCCCGACGACGAGGTCGACCTCGCCGTCGCGCGCGGCGGCGAGAACCGCCTCGGCGCCGAGGTCGAGGCGGACGCTGCCGAACAGTTCGACCGCGCCGGCCCCGGCCTGGGTGCCGTCGTCGCCGTCGAGGCGCCGCGCCGTCTCGGCCATCGCCTCGTACACCGACGGGCCCGCTTCGATCACGCGGTGATGCGGCAGCAGATCCGCACCTCCGGTGCCCGTCAGCACGCTGACGTCGTGACCGGCTCGGGCGGCGGCGTCGATCAGCGCCGCCATCGGGTAGAGGTGACCTGCCAGAGGAATTCCCATGAAGACGATGTGCACGCGTGCACTCTGCCCTAGGCCCCGGCGTCTCGCTATTCAAGCGTGGCTGTCAGTGGGGCGCCGAGGTTGATTTCTAGAACACGTTCTAGCATTGTGGCGCGGCCGGCGATACCCTCGAACCGATGCTCGATCAGACACCTGTCCAGATGGCCTGGGTGACCCGGGATCTCGAGGCCACCGAGGCCGCGTTGACCGGATTGCTGGGCGCCCGCAGATGGGTGCGGATGCCCGGGGTGCATTTCCCGCCGCAGACCTGCACCTACCGGGGCCGGCCCGCCGACCACATCGCCGACGTCGCCCTGAGCTACGCCGGTGACATGCAGCTCGAGGTGATCGCCCCGGTGCGTGGGAACAGCATCTACAGCGAATTCCTGGACCGCAGCGGGCCTGGGCTGCACCACGTGTGCCTGGCCGCCGCCGACCCCGAGGCGTTCGACTCCGCGGTCGAGTCGGCCCAACGCGACGGCGCGTGCGTCGCCATGAGCGGGACGATGGCCGGCGGGATGCGGTTCGCCTACCTGTCGGCCGCCGACGCCGGCGTGCCTTACGTCGAGATCGCCTATTTTCCCCCCGACATGATCGCCTTCTTCGACCACATCAAACAGGAGCAGACGTGAGCTTGCCCATTCCCGACACCATCCGTGCCGCCGAGGTGCCGGCCTGGTCCGACGACGTCGATGTGGTGGTCGTCGGGTTCGGCATCGCCGGGGGCTGCGCGGCGGTCAGCGCCGCGGCCGCCGGTGCGCGCGTCCTTGTGCTGGAGAAGGCCGCCGCCGCAGGCGGCACCACGGCGATGGCCGGTGGGCACTTCTACCTCGGTGGCGGCACTGCGGTGCAGCGGGCGACGGGCCACGACGACACGGCCGACGAGATGTACTCCTATCTCGTCTCGCAGTCGCGCGACCCCGAGCACGACAAGATCCGCGCCTACTGCGACGGCAGCGTGGAGCACTTCGACTGGCTCGAGGCGCTCGGGTTCGCGTTCGAGCGCAGCTACTACCCGGGCAAGGTCGTCGTCCCGCCGGGCACCGAGGGACTGTCCTACACCGGCAACGAGAAGGTGTGGCCGTTCTGCGAGCAGGCGGTGCCCGCACCGCGCGGCCACTCGGTGCCCGTGCCCGGCGAGCTCGGCGGCGCATCGATGGTGATCGACCTGCTGCTCGCCCGTGCGGCCGAGCTCGACGTCGCGTTCCGCTACGAGACGGGCGCGACCGCGCTGGTCGTCGACGACGACGGCGCGGTGGCCGGGGTGGCGTGGAAGAACTTCGGTGACACCGGGCACGTGAAGGCGACGTCGGTGGTCGTCGCCGCGGGCGGCTTCGCGATGAACGCCGACCTGGTCGCCGAGTACACCCCGGCGCTGGGCGCCGAGCGCAAGACGAAACACCACGGCACCGTGGCCCCCTACATCCTGGGCAACCCGAACGACGACGGTCTCGGCATCGCGCTGGGGGTGTCCGCTGGAGGCGTCGCCGTGCACATGGACCAGCTGTTCATCACCGCCGCCGCCTACCCTCCCGAGATCCTGCTCACCGGTGTCATCGTCAACGCCGACGGCAGGCGCTTCGTCGCCGAGGACTCCTACCACGCCCGCACCTCGGCGTTCGTCCTCGAGCAACCCGATCAGGTCGCCTACCTGATCGTCGACGAGGCGCACATGCAGATGCCCGAGATGCCGCTGATCAAGTTCATCGACGGTTGGGAGACGGTCGAGGAGATGGAAACCGCCCTCGGCATCCCGGCGGGCCACCTGGCCGCGACGCTGGAGCGTTACAACGCCCAGGCCGCCGCGGGGGAGGACCCCGACTTCCACAAGCAGCCCGACTACCTCGCCGCGCAGGACCAGGGGCCGTGGGCCGCCTTCGACCTGTCGCTGGGCCGCGCGATGTACTCCGGGTTCACGATGGGCGGGCTGAAGGTCTCGATCGACGGCGAGGTCCTGCGTGCGGACGGCGGAACCGTGCCGGGCCTCTACGCCGCGGGGGCCTGCGCGTCGAACATCGCCCAGGACGGCGTCGGGTACGCCAGCGGCACCCAGCTCGGGGAGGGCTCGTTCTTCGGCAGGCGGGCAGGCACGCACGCCGCGCGACGGGCCGCAGCTTCTCCCTCGTCAGCGCAGTCGGCACCGTCCTCCGTCGGCGCCTGAGCCGCAGCTCTGCACGTTCTGCAGGCGCTCACTCGCACGTCGGGTGCGCAACGTGCCGAGGTGTGACGGAAGTGACGAGGGGCATGGCGCCGGACCTGCAGGACGATGTTGGCGCCGTCCTCCGTCGGCGTCTGAGTCACAGCTCTGCACGTTCTGCAGGCGCTCACCCGCACGTCGGGTGCACAACGTGCCGAGGTGTGACGGAAGTGACTGCGAGCTAGACCCGGGCGGGCTCCTCGCCGATCGCATCGCCCATCGCGCCCAGCTCCCAGGCGCCACCGCCGAGCAGCTTCAGCTCCTTGTTGTGGTGGCGCGCCAGGCTGCTGCGGTGGCTGACACTGACCAGGATGGTGTCCGGCAGGCCGTTGCGGACCAGCTCGTACATCGTCAGCTCCAGCCCCTCGTCCAGCGCCGAGGTGGACTCGTCGAGGAAGACCGCCTTCGGCCGGGTCAGCAGGATCCGGGCGAACGCGATGCGCTGCTGCTCGCCCGGGGAGAGCACCTTGGCCCAGTCCTGCACCTCGTCGAGGCGGTCGATCAGATGCGGGAGGGCGACCTGACGCAGCGCGTCGCGCAGCTTCTCGTCGTCGATGTCGCCCGTCTTGCTGGGGTAGGACACCACGGCGCGCAGATCGCCCAGCGGCACATACGGCATCTGCGACAGGAACATCGTCTCGTTCTCGTCGATCGGGTAGGTGAGCCGGCCCGACGTGAAGGGCCACAGCTGGGCCAGGCTGCGCAGCAGCGTGGTCTTGCCGGTGCCCGACTTGCCGGTGATCATCAGGCATTCGCCCGGCTCCAGACGCAGATCCACCGGATCGATGAGCCGCTTGCCGTCGGGGGTGCGGACCTCGACGGCCTCCAGCGTGACGTTGTGGCCGGTGCAGCCGGCGACGTCGAGCGTCGCCAGTTCCCGGCCCTGCTGGTCGGCGGTGACCAGACCGTCGAGACGGATGATGGCGGCCCGGTACCCGGCGAACAGGTCGTAGGCGTTACGGAAGAACGACAGCCCGCTCTGGATCGCGCCGAACGCCGACGCGGATTGGTTCAGCGCACCGAGGGGGATCTCCCCGGCGGCGAACCGGGGGAACTGCACGAGATACGGCAGCGGCACGATGATCTGGCCCATCGACCAGTTCCAGCCGTTGAACCGCAGCGACCGGTTCACATACCGGCGGTAGTTCGTGACGACCGGGGCGAACAGCCGTCGCAGCCCGGTGCGCTCGGCCACCTCACCGCGGTAGAACGCCACCGCCTCGGACGCGTCGCGCAACCGCACCAGCGAGTACCGGAACGCCGCGTTGTACTTCTCGTTGAGGAACGACAGACCGATGATCGGGCGGCCGATCCAGAATGCGATGACCGATGCGAACAGCACGTAGACGATGGCGATCCAGAAGATCGCATGCGTCAGCGTGATGCCGAAGACCGTCAGCGGACCGGACAGGTTCCACAGGATCGCGGTGAACGAAATGACCGAGACCACCGCCGAGATCGCACCGAACAGCAGCGAACTGCTCGAGCCGTAGTACGGGAGGTTGGGCTGCGGGCCGTTGCTGGCGGTGAAGATGTCGATGTCGGACTGGATGCGCTGATCCGGGTTGTCGATGGTCTCGTCGATGAAGCGGGCCCGGTAGTAGGCCTTGCCGTCGAGCCAGTCGCCCATCAGCCGGTCGGTGAGCCAGGCCCGCCAGCGCAGGCAGAACCGCTGGAACAGGTACATGTCGAGCAGCAGCTGCGTGATCGACAGCAGCGCGAGGACGCTGAAGATGATGATCGTCTGCCAGAAGCCGTGGACACCGGACTGCTTGATCTGCTCGTTGCCCGACGTCAGCCCGGACACCACCACCTGGAAGCTGGTCAGCAGGTCGTTGCTCTGGAACGTGAACAGCACGTCGAGCCGCACGTTGACCATCACCGAGAACAGCAGCAGGGCCAGGTACCCCCACACCCGGATGCTGTCGCGGCCGGTGAAATAGGCACCGCTGATCCGCCAGAACTGCCTGCCCCACTGCGTGAATCGGCCGATCAGCACGAGCACGATCAAGGTGGCCACCGCGGCGATGAGCCACCCCTTGGCGATCCACAGCAGCGAGGTCCCGACCTCGCTGCCCCAATCCAGGGTGGGGGCGAACATTTCCTCCATGCGGGCAAGGTACCGCGACAACCTGACTGCGGCGTGGTCGAGGCGTCAACCCGCCGACGCGAGTCGCTCCAGTCGCCACTGCCCGTCGCCGAGGAGCGAGAGCTGCCGGTCGTGCAGCGGCGCGACGGTGGCGCGGTGGCTCACGCTGACGATGATCGTCTCGGGCAGCCGGTCCCGTAGCAGCCGGTAGAGCATCTGCTCGAGGCCCTCGTCCATGGCCGAGGTCGACTCGTCGAGGAACACCACGGCGGGCCGGGCCAGCAGCACCCTGGCGAACGCGATGCGTTGCTGTTCCCCCACCGACAGGGCCCTGCTCCAGTCCTGGGTGTCGGTGAGCCGGATCATCAACGGGGCCAGCGCGACGTCGAGCAGCGCCCGCTGGACGTCCGCGTCGTCGTAGGTGCCTGCCGGCTGCGGATACGCCACCGCGGTGCGCAGGTCGCCCAGCGGCAGGTACGGCAGTTGCGGGACGAACATCGCCGCGTCCCGTCCGTGCGGCCACCGGACCTGCCCGGTCGCGTAGGGCCACACCCCGGCCAGGCTGGCCAGCAGCACCGTCTTGCCGATGCCCGACGCGCCGGTGACGACCAGCCACTGCCCGGGGTCCAACCGCAGATCCAGCGACTGCAACAGGGTGGTGCCGTCGGGCTTGCGGACCTCCACCCCGCTCACCTGCATGCCGTCCGCATCGGGGGATTCGTCGTCGGGGGAGTCGGCCACCTGCACGGACGTGAACCGGCCCGCCTGGGCGTTCTGATGCGCCAGCCCGTCGAGCCGGATGATCGCGGCCCGGTAGCTGGCGAACTGGTCATAGGCGTTGCGGAAGAACGACAGCGAGTCGTGGATCGCGGTGAACGCGTTGGAGGACTGCCACACCCCGCCGAACGAGATCCGCTGGGCGAACAACCCCTGCGCCTGCACCAGCCAGGGCAGTGGGTTGATCGCCTGGCTCATCGACACGTTCCACCCGAAGAACAGCATCATGCGATGCAGCCAGTGCCGGTAGTTGTCCATCACCGCGTCGAGGCGGCCGCGCAGCACGGCGCCCTCGGTGCGCTCGCCGCGGTACAGCCCGATCGCCGCGCTGCCCTCACGCACCCGCACCAGCGCGTACCGGAACGCGGCGTTGCGCATCTCGTTGAGGTAGCTCAGCCGAATCAGCGGCCGCCCGATGGCGACGGCGACGACGGTCGCGATCAGCACGTACAGCAGCACGATCCAGAACAGGGCGCGCTGCAGCGTCACCCCGCCGAGGGTCACCGGCTCGGACAGCCGCCACAGGATCGCTCCGAACGACAGCACCGACAGCACCGCCTCCACCGCGCCGAACAGCAGGATGTTGCTCGAGTTGTAGATCGGGTTGTTCGGGGTGCCGCCGACACCGGTGGTGAACACGTCGACGTCCTGCTGGATGCGCTGATCGGGATTGTCGATCGGCCGGTTGGCGAATTGTGCCCGGTAGTAGGCCAGATCCCCGAGCCAGCCGTCGATGAAGTGGCGGGTCAGCCACACCCGCCAGCGCATGACGAAGCGCTGGGTCAGGTACATGTCGGCCAGCAGGCGCACGATGTAGCACACCGCGAGGACGGCGAACACCAGCATCGACGCCCAGAATCCGGCGATCCCGCTGGCCCGGCCCGACCCCTGCGAGAACGCGATCTGCAGCGCGGTGAACAGGTCGTTGACGTAGTAGGTGAGCAGCACGTTGATCCGCACCGAGATGATCACCGAGAGCAGCAGCAGCGCGATCAGCGCCCACACCTTCGCGCTGGCCCGGCCCGTGAAATAGGCGCCGGTGACGCGCCAGAACTGGCGGCCGAACTCGGTGAACCGGCCCAGCAGGATCAACACGACGGCCATGCACACCGCGGTCAGCGCGAAAGCGCCGAGCACCCAGAGCGTCGAGCTCAACCACTCCCGGCTCCAGTCCAGCGTCGGCGCGAAGGACGGCCCGAGCGAGTCGGTGTCCACGGTGCGCACCCCCCTTCCGCGCGATCCGGTCTGCGGCGAAGTTACCGCAGGGCGCGGCGCCGTCGTGGGCGCCTCGCGGGGCTACTGGCGGAACGTCCTGCGCAGCGCGGCGACGACGCCGTCGGCCGCACCTGCATCGGATCCCGTGCTCGCGAACGCCAGGTGACCGTCGGGACGCACCAGGAACACCGACGTCCCGACCGCCCCGTACTGTGCGGCGAAATCGCCTGCCGCGTCGCCGATCACCGGCAGCACGGTCGCGATCGGCTCCGTGTCCGGCGCGGTGACGACGTAGACGTCCAGGTGACCGTGCGCCGCCTCGTCCGCCGCCGCGGCCAGCGTCTCGACGTCGGTGGCACCGTCACCGCCGATGTAGATGAGCAGCGTGTGCCCACCTCGGCCCAACAGCGTGAACAAGCGGAAGGGCTCGGTCACCGCTGCACGGGTGAGGCCGCGTGCATCGGGCGCGCGCCGGCCCGCACTCGACGACGCATCGCCGACGACGAGCGGGCTGCCCGCGTAGTCGATCAACAGCTGCGCGTCGCGGCGCACCGCGAACTCCGGGTCCGACGAGTCCGCAGTGATGCCCGCGCGGGCGTTGCGCACCGTGCGTCCGACGACCTCCTCACCGACCGGACGCCGCTCCGCGTCGTAGCTGTCCAACAGTCCGTCGGCGGCGTCGCCGGTCACCGCGATGGCCAGCTTCCACGCCAGGTTGTGTGCGTCCTGGATGCCGGTGTTCATGCCCTGCGCGCCGGTCGGCGGGTGGATGTGCGCGGCGTCGCCGGCCACGAACACCCGAGGCGACCCTTCAGGCCCCGCATACCGGTCGACGATGCGGTGGCTGATGCGGAACACCGACGACCACCGCGGGTTCGTCGCGACGACCGGTTCGGGGGAGAGCCGGTCGAGCACGGCCTGGATGTGGTGCAGCTCGGGCGCCGCGCCGCCCGAGAAGCCGTGCGCGACATCATCTTTGGAGCCGGAGCCATCTGCGGAGCCGGGAGCCGGTGCGCTCAACTCGGGCGGCACCAGCATCGTCATCCGGTAGCGGCCGCGGCCCGGCAGCGGGATGGCCACCAGCAGGTCGTCGGTGACCCCGTCGTCGCGCTGGTGCATCGAGCGCACCGCGTACCCCGGCGGCAGCGACCAGTTCACCTCCACGTCGCCGAGCATGTACTGCTCGGCGAACGCCGCGCCCTCGAACGTCAGCCCGAGCCCCTTGCGCACGACGCTGTGTGCGCCGTCGGCCCCCACCAGGAAATCGGCGCGCACCACCTGCTCGCCGTAGGCACCCGACAGCGTTGCCGTCACGCCGTCGGCATCCTGCTCGAAGCCGGCCAGCCGTACTCCCCGCTCCACCCCGACCCCGCGGCGCGCCAACTCCTCCCGCAGCACCCGCTCCGTCTCGTACTGCGGAACCAGGAGGTATCCGAACGGCACGTCGGCGGGCAGCACCAGATCCAGCCGGGAGACCTGGCGGCCGTTGACGAACACGAACTGACCCCGCATCGGCGTCCCGGCGTCCAGGATGCTCTGCAGCACCCCCATCCCCTCGAAGACCTCCAGCGTGCGCGGCTGGACACCGACGGCCTTGGCGTAGAGCGGCGGTTCGAGCACGGGGTCCACGATCCGGCAGCCGACGCCACGCCGGGACAGTTCGATCGCGGCGGTGAGACCCACCGGTCCCGCACCGGCGATCAGCACGGGGATTTTCGGGTGCGCAGGAGCCATGGCAGGGAATTTATCGCCTCCCGCGTACCGTGATCGTGTGGCACGTACCTCATCGAAGACGTCTCCGAGCGCTCCGGACGACGCGAAGACCGGGCGGCTGACCGGGCGCTTCTGGAAGCTCCTCGGCGCCAGCACCGACAAGAACCAGGGCCGCTCGATGGACAAGGTCCGCGCGGCAGCCGAGTTCGACAGCAAGGCCGCCGATCTCGACGACGAGCAGCTGCGCAAGGCCGCCACCCTCCTGGAGCTCGCGGACCTGGCCGACTCCGCCGACATCCCGCAGTTCCTCGCCATCGCCCGCGAAGCCTCCGAGCGCGCCACCGGCCTGCGCGCGTTCGACGTGCAGTTGCTGGGCGCCCAGCGGATGCTGGCCGGCGACGTCGTGGAGATGGCCACCGGCGAGGGCAAGACGCTGTCAGGCGCGATCGCCGCGGCCGGTTACGCGCTGGGCGGGCGCAGCGTCCACGTCATCACGATCAACGACTACCTGGCCCGCCGCGACGCCGAATGGATGGCGCCGCTGATCGAGGCCATGGGCCTGAGCGTCGGCTGGATCACCGCCGACTCCACCGCCGAGGAACGCCGCGCCGCCTATCAGTGCGATGTCACCTACGCGTCGGTCAACGAGATCGGCTTCGACGTGCTGCGCGACCAGCTGGTCACCGACGTCGATGACCTCGTGTCGCCCAACCCCGACGTGGCGCTCATCGACGAAGCCGATTCGGTGCTCGTCGACGAGGCGCTGGTGCCGCTTGTGCTGGCAGGCACCAGCCACCGCGAATCGCCGCGGGTCGACCTGATCCGGTTCGTCGGCGAGCTCGTCGCCGGGGACGACTACGCCACCGACGCCGAAGGCCGCAACGTCCACCTGACCGAGTCCGGTGCGCAGAAGATCGAGGCCCGCCTCGGCGGTATCGACCTGTACTCCGAGGAGCACGTCGCGACCACGCTGACTGAGGTCAACGTCGCGCTGCACGCCCACGTGCTGCTGCAGCGCGACGTGCACTACATCGTGCGCGACGACGCGGTGCACCTGATCAACGCCTCCCGCGGCCGCATCGCCACGCTGCAGCGCTGGCCCGACGGCCTGCAGGCCGCGGTCGAGGCCAAGGAGGGCATCGAGACGACCGAGACCGGCGAGGTGCTCGACACCATCACCGTGCAGGCGCTGATCAATCGCTACCCGACGGTGTGCGGGATGACGGGTACCGCGCTGGCCGCAGGCGAGCAGCTGCGCCAGTTCTACAAGCTGGCCGTTTCGCCGATCCCGCCGAACACCCCGAACGTCCGCGAGGACGAACCCGACCGCGTCTACGTCACCGCGGCCGCCCGCAACGACGCCGTGCTCGACCACATCGCGCAGGTCCACGAGACCGGTCAGCCGGTGCTGGTCGGCACCCGCGACGTCGCCGAATCCGAGGACCTGCACCGGCGGCTGGTCAAGGCCGGTATCCCCGCGGTGGTACTGAACGCGAAGAACGACGCGGAGGAGGCGGCGGTCATCGCCGAGGCGGGCGTCCTCGGCGCGGTCACCGTGTCGACCCAGATGGCCGGGCGCGGCACCGACATCCGACTGGGTGGGTCCGGCAGTGACGACCATGCCGCAGACAAAGGTCGGGTGGCCGAGCTGGGCGGTCTGCACGTCATCGGCACCGGTCGGCACCACACCGAACGGCTGGACAACCAGCTGCGCGGCCGCGCGGGCCGCCAGGGCGACCCCGGTTCCACGGTGTTCTTCTCCAGCTGGGAGGACGACGTGGTGGTCGCCCACCTCGACACCGGCAAGCTGCCGCTGGAGTGCGACGAGAACGGTCGGGTGCTCTCGCCCAAGGCCGCGACCCTGCTCGAGCACGCCCAGCGGGTGGCCGAGGGCCGGCTGCTCGACGTGCACGCCAACACCTGGCGCTACAACCAGCTGATCGCCCAGCAGCGGTCGATCCTCGTGGAACGCCGAGACACCCTGCTGCGCACCGCAACCGCCCGCCAGGAGCTGGCCGACTTGTCGCCGCAGCGGTACGAGGAGCTCGTCGAGCAGGTGGGTGAGGAGAAGCTGGAGAAGATCTGCCGGCTGATCATGCTCTACCACCTGGACCGCGGCTGGGCCGACCACCTGGCCTACCTGGCCGACATCCGGGAGAGCATCCACCTGCGGGCCCTCGGCCGGCAGAATCCGCTCGACGAATTCCACCGGCTCGCCGTCGACGCGTTCGGCTCGCTGGCCGCCGACGCCATCGAGGCGGCGCAGCAGACGTTCGACACCGCACCGTCGATCGAGGACGAACCCGGGGTGGATCTGTCGAAGCTGGCGCGGCCCACGTCGACGTGGACGTACATGGTGCACGACAACCCGCTCAACGACGACACCCTGTCGGCGCTGAGCCTGCCCGGGGTGTTCCGCTAGGTTCTAGCCATGGCTGGTGGGCGGGAACCAGGGGAGACCCTGGCTCCGCGTGACCGGGTGTGGACGGTGCCCAACGCGCTGTCGGTGCTGCGGCTCGTCCTGGTCCCGGTGTTCCTGCTGCTCCTTCTGGTGTGGCACGAGTACGCGTGGGCGGTGGCGGTGCTGATGTTCAGCGGCGCGTCGGACTGGGCCGACGGCAAGATCGCCCGGTGGTTCGCCGGCCAGTCCTCCCGGCTCGGCGCGCTGCTCGACCCCGCCGTCGACCGGATCTACATGGTGGTGACCCCGGTCGCGCTGGCGCTCGCAGGCACCGTGCCGTGGTGGTTCGTCCTCACCCTGCTCGGGCGCGACGCCGTGCTGGCGGCGACACTGCCGCTGCTGCGCAGCCGGGGGCTGACGGCGCTGCCGGTCACCTACATCGGCAAGGCGGCGACGTTCGCGCTGATGTCGGGGCTGCCCCTGGTGCTGCTCGGCCAGGGTGACGCGTTGTGGGCGCGGGTGGTGCTGGCCATCGGGTGGGGTTTCCTGATCTGGGGCCTGGCGATGTACCTGTGGTCGGGCGTGCTGTACCTGCTGCAGGTGGGCCTGGTGCTGCGGCGGATGCCGCGGGTGTCGGCCGGAACGCCCTCGCCGTGAGCGAGCTCGGCGGGTTCGACCCCGCGGCCGGCCGCAGCGCCCACCGCGCCGGCGCCCCGACCCTGATCCCGTTGCCCTCACTGCTGCGGTCCCTGCTGTCCGACCACCTCGACCCCGGTTACGCCGCCGCGGCGCACGCCCCGCGCCGCGGTGCTGGCACCAACCGGATGTGGCAGCTGCTGGCCGCGGCGCTGGTCGCCGTGGTGTTCGCACTGGCGTGGTCGCAGGCACGGGCCACCGCGCCGGGGGTCCGCGAATCCCAGCAGGCGCTCGCGGCCAACGTGCGATCCGCCGAGGCGGCCACCAAGGAGCTGGCCGCGCAGCGCGCCGAACTGGCCGCCGGTGTCGACGCCGAGCGCCGCGGCCGGCTGGCCGGTGACGCCGCAGGCCGAGACCTGCTCGGCGGACTGGACCAGGCCAACTTCGCCGCGGCCACCACGCCGGTGATCGGGCCGGGGCTGACGGTGACGGTGACCGATCCGGGCGTCACCCGCGATCTGACCGACGTGTCCAAGCAGCGGGTCGACGTCAGTCAGCAGGTGATCCTCGACCGGGACCTGCAGATGGTGGTCAACTCGCTGTGGCTCAGCGGCGCCGAGGCGATCGCGGTGGGCGGGGTCCGCGTCGGCCCCAACGTGACGATCCGGCAGGCGGGTGGCGGCATCCTCGTCGACAATCAACCGATCGCCAGCCCGTACGTCATCACCGCCGTCGGACCGCCGCACACGATGGCGGACACCTTCACCCGCAGCTCGGGGCTGCAGCGCCTGCGGCTGCTCGAATCGTCCTACGGGGTGGGGGTGAGCGTCGCCGCGGGTGACGGGCTGACGCTGCCTGCCGGATCTGCGCGCGACCTCGTCTTCGCGAAGGACGCGCCGAGATGAGGAGGAGCATCCGCCGATGATCGGCATCGTCGCGCTCGTCGTGGGCATCGTGATCGGGGTGGTGTTCCACCCCAGCGTGCCCGAGGTGATCCAGCCCTACCTCCCGATCGCCGTCGTCGCGGCCCTTGACGCGGTCTTCGGCGGGCTGCGCGCGTATCTCGAGAGCATCTTCGACGCCAAGGTCTTCGTGGTGTCGTTCGTGTTCAACGTGCTGGTGGCCGCGCTGATCGTCTACGTGGGCGACCAACTCGGCGTCGGCACGCAGCTGTCGACCGCGATCATCGTCGTCCTCGGCATCCGGATCTTCGGCAACGCCGCGGCGTTGCGCCGGCGGTTGTTCGGGGCCTGACGTGACCGACGACCAACCCGGCGTGCCTCCCGAGCAGCATCCCGACGCCCACCAGCACGGCCGTCACGAGATGCCGTCGGCGACCGGCACGCCGGGCCGGCCACGCCGGAAACGCGGCGTGTTCGGCGTCCTGGCCGTGCTGCTGTGCCTGGTGCTGGGCATCGCCATCGCCACCCAGGTGCGCCAGACCGACTCCGGCGACTCCCTGGAGACCGCCCGCCCCGCCGACCTGCTGGTGCTGCTCGACTCCCTGCAGCAACGCGAAGCGGCCCTCAACTCCGAGGTGACCGAGCTGCAGAGCACGCTGGCCCAACTGCAGGCCTCCGGCAGCAGCGATCAGGCGGCCATCGAGAGCGCCCGGGCCCGGCTGGCCGCGCTGTCGATCCTGGTCGGAACCGTGCCGGCGACCGGGCCGGGGGTGACGCTGACGATCACCGACCCGGCGTCGGGCGTTGCCGCGGAGACAATGCTCGACGTGATCAACGAGCTGCGCGCCGCCGGCGCCGAGGCCATCGAGATCCGGGGCGGGCAGGCGTCGGTGCGGGTCGGGGTGGACACCTGGATCGTCGGCCCGCCCGGGGCGCTGAGCGTCGACTCGACGACGCTGAATCCGCCGTATTCGGTTGTGGCCATCGGGGATCCGCCGACACTGGCGGCGGCGATGAACATTCCCGGCGGGGCGATGGACAGCATCGAACGCGTCGGTGGAACGATGAGCATCGCGCAGTCCGACCGGGTGGACGTGACCGCCTTGCGGCAACCCAAGCCACGCCAATACGCTCAGCCCGTCAAATGACCCCCGGCATCTGATCGAACCCAGACACGACCATGCAAGGAGCGCCGTGAGCGAGATTCCCGCCGACCTGTCCTACACCGCCGAGCACGAATGGGTGGCGCGGACCGGCGACGACACGGTGCGGGTCGGCATCACCGACTTCGCGCAGTCCGCGCTGGGGGACGTGGTGTTCGTCCAGTTGCCTGAGGTCGGAACGCAGTTGAGCGCGGGGGAGTCGTTCGGCGAGGTGGAATCGACCAAGTCCGTGTCCGATCTCTACGCCCCGATCACCGCGAAAGTCGTTGCGGTCAACGGCGATCTGGAGGGCGACCCGCAGCTGGTCAACTCCGATCCCTACGGCGGCGGCTGGCTGGTCGAATTGCAGGCCGACGCCGAGGTGCTCGAGTCGGCGCAGGCGGATCTGCTCGACGCGCAGGGCTACCGCGCCCACGTGACGGATTAGGTGTTGTTAGGGTCGATTCGACCAGCAAGCGGATCCGGCCGTGGTGCACCCAGCGTGGTGCGCTGCACGGTACGGTCGACACCAGCGGTGCGACGGCTGGACGTCCCGGCCGGAACAGTGCCACAGCAGCCAGACAGGAGCAGCGGGTGACGGAAAAAGACTTCAACTCGGGGGCCGACTCTGACGAAGTCACCGTGGAAACGACATCGGTCTTCCGCGCCGACTTCCTCAACGAGCTCGACGCGCCACCCGCCACAAGCGGGGAGAGCGCGGTGTCGGGTGTCGAGGGGCTGCCGGTGGGGTCGGCGTTGCTCGTGGTCAAGCGCGGACCCAACGCGGGGTCGCGCTTCCTCCTCGACCAACCCACCACCTCGGCGGGCCGCCATCCCGACAGCGACATCTTCCTCGACGACGTCACGGTGAGCCGCAGGCACGCCGAGTTCCGCCTGGAGAGCGCCGAGTTCCAGGTGGTCGACGTGGGCAGCCTCAACGGCACCTATGTCAACCGCGAGCCCGTCGATTCGGCGGTGCTGGCCAACGGTGACGAAGTACAGATCGGCAAGTTCCGCCTGGTGTTCCTGACGGGACCCAAGGGCGACGACGGCAGCGCCGACTGACCCGGCCGACTGACACGGCCGAGTAACCGACCACCCGACCGCGGCGACCATCTGCGATGACCCACCCCGAGACCTCCGAATCGGGCCAGGCCCTTGCCGGGATGTCGATCGGCGTCGTACTGGACACATTGCGGTCCGAGTTCCCTGACGTGACGATCTCCAAGATCCGGTTCCTGGAGGCCGAGGGACTCGTCACGCCGCAGCGCACCGCGTCTGGCTACCGGCGCTTCACCGCCTACGACTGTGCACGGCTGCGGTTCATCCTCACCGCGCAGCGGGACCACTATCTGCCACTGAAGGTGATCAAGGCTCAGCTCGATGCGCAGCCCGACGGTGAACTGCCGCCGACCGGTTCGGCCTATGCCGCGCCGCGGCTGGTGGAGGTCGGTGGCACCGACGGCGCCGAGGCGGGCGCCCGCGCCACGCTGCCCAGCGCACCGGCCCAGGTGCGCCTCACGCGTGAGGCGGTGCTCGAACGGGCCGGCGTACCAGAGGATCTGCTGAACTCGCTGCTGAAGGCGGGCATCATCACGCCGATCTTCAAAGGTGCTGGCACGGTGTTCTTCGACGAGCACGCCGTGGTGATCGCCCAGTGCGCCCGCGCGCTCGCCGACTACGGGGTGGAGCCGCGCCACCTGCGGGCGTTCCGCTCGGCGGCCGACCGGCAATCCGATCTGATCGCCCAGATCGCGGGCCCCGTGGTCAAAGCGGGCAAGGCGGGTGCCCGCGACCGCGCCGACGATCTGGCGCGCGAGGTTGCCGCGCTGGCCATCACCTTGCACACGTCGCTGATCAAGTCGGCGGTGCGCGACGTTCTCGATCGCTGAGGACTAGACTCGCCGTGACGGTTCGCCGTCACGGCCGGACCGCCACGGGACCGGACGGAACAGGGCAACACCGGTGCGGAGGGTAGGCACACATGGGTGAGGTTCGGGTCGTCGGAATCCGCGTGGAGCAGCCGCAGAACCAGCCCGTCCTCCTGCTCCGGGAAGCCGCCGGCGACCGCTATCTGCCCATCTGGATCGGGCAGTCGGAGGCCGCGGCGATCGCCCTCGAACAGCAGGGTGTGGAGCCGGCCCGGCCGCTGACCCATGACTTGTTCCGCGATGTCATTGCCGCCCTTGGTCATTCGCTCAAGGAAGTGCGCATCGTCGATCTGCAGGAGGGCACGTTCTACGCCGACCTGATCTTCGACCGCGACATCAAGGTCTCGGCGCGGCCGTCGGATTCGGTGGCCATCGCGCTGCGCGTCGGAGTACCGATCTACGTCGAGGAGGCGGTGCTCGCCGAGGCGGGCCTGCTGATCCCCGACGAGAACGACGACGAGGCCACGGGCACGGTGCGCGAAGACGAGGTGGAGAAGTTCAAGGAGTTCCTCGACTCGGTCTCGCCGGACGACTTCAAGGCCACCTGAGCGGCGCTCGATCGCCCTTGGTCACGGATGCGTCTCGTCGCGCGTGACACGCGCGTCGCGTATCCGGTAGCGCAGAAACCCACCGCCATACTTGGTCCCGACGGGCAGTCATCCGGGACCTCCGAGCGTATGCTCGAACGGAGTTCTGGCAGGGTTGACGGGCGCCCACGCATGTCAAACGACGCGAGTTCGATCGGCGAGAGGATTCGACAAGTGGGAGACAAGCCACGCCAGGAGCAGCTGGACCTGTCCACAGGCTCCCCGCAGGCCGACACTCTTCCCCGGGTGGCCGCCGAACCTGTGCAGGGCGGGCTGTTCCCCGACGACTCCGTGCCCGACGAGCTGGTCGGCTACCGCGGGCCCAGCGCCTGCCAGATCGCCGGCATCACCTACCGCCAGCTCGACTACTGGGCCCGCACCTCGCTGGTGGTGCCCTCGATCCGCGGCGCCGCCGGTTCGGGCAGCCAGCGGCTGTACTCGTTCAAGGACATCCTGGTCCTCAAGATCGTCAAGCGCCTGCTGGACACCGGCATCTCGCTGCACAACATCCGCGTCGCCGTCGACCACCTGCGCCAGCGCGGCGTGTCCGATCTGGCGAACATCACGCTGTTCTCCGACGGCACCACGGTCTACGAGTGCACCTCGGCCGAGGAAGTGGTCGACCTGCTGCAGGGCGGCCAGGGCGTGTTCGGGATCGCGGTCTCCGGTGCGATGCGTGAGCTGACCGGCGCGATCGCCGACTTCCCCGGTGAGCGCGCCGACGGCGGCGAGTCGATCTCGGCGCCCGAGGACGAGTTGGCGTCGCGGCGCAAGCACCGCGACCGCAAGATCGGCTGATCCGACACCTGTTTTCGCGGACCGGTAGACTCGGCCCCGCATCGCCCTCACGCGGGAGAGTTCCGTGGCCGCCAGCCACGGACGCCGAAGGAGCAACACCTCTCCGTCAACCTCTCAGGCACCCGGACCGCGTCAGGCCACGATGCCTCTGGAAAGCGGTGCACAGCACCCGCCCATGGGGAAAGGGCACGTCGGCACGTCAGCGATGACAACGAAGTCAGCGATGACGATGAAGTCAGTGATGACGCCGGTCGCGCCCGAATCTCTCAGGCCGCCCGCGACGGGCTGACGACAGAGGGGGAGGAGCCGCAACGCTGGCGCCCCTCGCGCCGAATCGTCGGGAGACCTCCTCCGTGTCTGACTCCACACCTGCTCAGTCCGTCCCCACCGAACTCGCGTTCGTCGACCGCCACATCGGCCCGGACGCCGACGCCGTCGCCACGCTGCTGGAGACCATCGGCGTCGACTCCCTGGACGCGCTGGCCGCCAAGGCGCTGCCCGCGGGCATCCTGGACACGCTGACCGACGGGGTGGCGCCCGGCCTCGACCACCTGCCGCCCGCGGCCTCCGAAGCCGAGGCGCTGGCCGAACTGCGGGCGCTGGCCGACTCGAACACTGTCGCGGTGTCGATGATCGGTCAGGGCTACTACGACACGCTGACGCCGCCGGTGCTGCTGCGCAACGTGCTGGAGAACCCGGCCTGGTACACCGCCTACACCCCCTACCAGCCCGAGATCAGCCAGGGTCGCCTGGAGGCGCTGCTGAACTTCCAGACGATGGTGACCGACCTGACCGGGCTTGAGGTCGCCAACGCCTCGATGCTGGACGAGGCCACCGCAGCCGCCGAGGCGATGACGCTGATGCAGCGCGCCGTGCGCGGCCCGGCCCGCCGGCTCGCCGTCGACGTCGACGTGTACCCCCAGACCGCCGCGGTGCTGTCGACCCGCGCGCAGCCGCTCGGCATCGAGATCGTGACCGCCGACCTGCGCCAGGGCCTGCCCGAGGGCGACTTCTTCGGCGTCATCGCGCAGCTGCCCGGCGCCAGCGGCGCCGCCCACGACTGGAGCGATCTGGTCGCTGCGGCCCACGACCGTGGTGCGCTGGTGGCGATCGGCGCCGACCTGCTCGCGCTGACCCTGATCGCCCCGCCCGGGGAGATCGGCGCCGACGTCGCGTTCGGCACCACGCAGCGCTTCGGCGTGCCGATGGGCTTCGGCGGCCCGCACGCCGGGTACCTCGCGGTGCATGCCAAGCACGCACGGCAGCTGCCCGGCCGGCTGGTCGGGGTGTCGGTGGACGCCGACGGCGCGCCGGCCTACCGCCTGGCGCTGCAGACCCGTGAGCAGCACATCCGCCGCGACAAGGCGACCAGCAACATCTGCACCGCACAGGTGCTGCTCGCGGTGATGGCCGCGATGTACGCGAGTTACCACGGCGCAGGCGGGCTGCGGGCGATCGCCGCCCGGGTACACGGGCACGCCGCGAGCCTGGCAGGCGGCTTGGCCGAGGCCGGGGTCGCCGTGGTGCACGACGCGTTCTTCGACACCGTGCTGGCCGCGGTGCCGGGCCGGGCCCGTGAGGTCGTCGACGCCGCCAAGCGCCGCGGCATCAACCTGTGGCTGGTCGACGACGACCACGTGTCGGTGGCCTGCGACGAGGCCACCACCGCCGCGCACGTCGCCGACGTGCTCGCCGCGTTCAGCGGCGGCGCCACCGCCGTGCCGGCCGCCCGGTCGGGTGCGCAGATCGCCACCCGGACAACGGAATTCCTCACCCACCCGGCGTTCACCTCGTACCGGACCGAGACCGCGATGATGCGCTACCTGCGGTCGCTGGCGGACAAGGACATCGCGCTGGACCGCAGCATGATCCCGCTGGGCTCGTGCACGATGAAGCTCAACGCGGCCGCGGAGATGGAGTCCATCACCTGGCCGGAGTTCGGCCGCCAGCACCCGTTCGCGCCCGCGTCGGACACCCCGGGGCTGCGGCGGTTGATCGCCGACCTGCAGGCGTGGCTGACCGGCATCACCGGCTACGACGAGATCTCGCTGCAGCCCAACGCCGGGTCGCAGGGGGAGTACGCAGGGTTGCTCGCGATCCAGGCGTATCACATCGCCAAGGGCCAGGCCGAGCGCAACGTGTGCCTGATCCCGTCCAGCGCGCACGGCACCAACGCGGCGTCGGCGGCGCTTGCCGGCATGAAGGTGGTCGTGGTCGCCTGCCGCGAGAACGGTGACGTCGACCTCGACGACCTGCGCGCCAAGGTGGCCGAGCACGCCGAGCACCTGTCCGCGCTGATGATCACCTACCCGTCCACCCACGGCGTCTACGAGCACGACGTCGCCGACATCTGCGCCGCGGTGCACGACGCCGGCGGCCAGGTCTACGTCGACGGTGCCAACCTCAACGCCCTCGTCGGGCTGGCCCGGCCCGGCCGGTTCGGCGGTGACGTCAGCCACCTCAACCTGCACAAGACGTTCTGCATCCCGCACGGCGGCGGCGGCCCGGGCGTCGGGCCGGTCGCGGTGCGCGCGCACCTGGCGCCGTACCTGCCCGGGCACCCGCTGGCCGAGGAGCTCCCCGACGAGCTGACCGTGTCGGCCGCGCCGTACGGCTCGGCGTCGATCCTGCCGATCACCTGGGCCTACATCCGGATGATGGGTGCCAACGGCCTGCGGTCGGCGACGCTGGTGGCGATCGCGTCGGCCAACTACATCGCCCGTCGCCTCGACGAGTACTACCCGGTGCTCTACACCGGGGAGAACGGCATGGTGGCCCACGAGTGCATCCTCGATCTGCGCGGCATCACCAAGGCCACCGGCGTCACCGTCGACGACGTGGCCAAGCGGCTGGCCGACTACGGCTTCCACGCACCGACGATGAGCTTCCCGGTGGCGGGCACCCTGATGGTGGAGCCGACCGAGAGCGAATCGCTGGCCGAGGTGGACGCGTTCTGCGAGGCGATGATCGCGATCCGCGCCGAGATCGACAAGGTCGGCTCGGGTGAGTGGCCCGCCGAGGACAACCCGCTGCGGCACGCGCCGCACACCGCGCAGAGCCTGCTCGTCGACGACTGGCAGCACCCCTACACCCGCGAGCAGGCGGCCTATCCGCTGGGGCACGCGTTCCGGCCCAAGGTGTGGCCGCCGGTGCGGCGCATCGACGGCGCCTACGGCGACCGGAACCTGGTGTGCTCGTGCCCGCCCGTCGAAGCGTTCGCGTGAGCGAGTGCCGGGGCACGCGGCGAGGCGGGTGGATCGCGGCGGGGTCGATAGGGTGACCGGGTGACACAGCCGAGGTTGTTCATCTTTCCGCACGCCGGCGGGGCGCCGCAGTACTACGTGCCGTTCGCGAAGACGTTCACCACCGACGTCAAGAAGACCGCGGTGCAGTACCCGGGCCAGCGCGGCAAGCAGGATTTCGCGGCGTTCACCAGCCTGCCGGCGCTGGCCGACGAGGTGAGCACGATGGTCTCGCCGGACGCCGAGTACGACGGGCCGGTGTACTTCTTCGGGCACAGCATGGGCGGACTGCTGGCATTCGAGGTGGCCCGCCGGTTCGAGGCCGCGGGCAGGCCGATCAGCGCGCTGTTCGTCTCGGCGGTCGCCGCCCCTGGCCATGTCGGTTACGAGGACATTCCTGACGATGACGAAGGTTTGCTCGCCGCGGTGAGCACGATGACGGGCGCCAATCCGGAGTTCATGAAGAACCCGGAGTTCGCGGCCGCGATCCTGCCGACGCTGCGCGGCCTGAAGGCGATCGCGTCGTACAGCTGCCCGCCCGAGGTGACGCTGTCCTGCCCGATCCACGCGTACTACGGCGACGACGACGAGATCGCCACCGCCGAGAAGGTGAAGCCGTGGGCCGAGCGTACGTCGGCCGAATTCACCGCCACCGAGCTGCCCGGGCACCACTTCTACCTCAATGAACGTCTCGACACGGTGGTACCTGACATCGAGGCGAAGATCTGGGCGCGGGCAGCGGGGTAGGGCGCGGCGGACCTCGTTTGATGGGTGTGGTATTGGCCACACACCGGCCGATGGCGCAGTGCGGAACGCCCGTTCGGCGGAGCACATCCGGCGTGTCGCGATGATGCGCGGTCCCGTCGAGGTGGATCGCCCCCGGACCTGCAACTTACCGGAGAGTCAGGACTTCAGATGACACGCGTGCGCAGATCCAGCAAACAACTTACGCGTGCGTCAAGACAATTCGAGCACGCGGTTCACCTCTTCCGGTTCGTTGTCCGCGCACACCGCCGCCTCAGTCTCGAGCAACCGAAATCGGATGGGTGAGGTGCGATGTTCGGGAAGCTGGCAAAACCTGGGAGACGCCTGTGGGAATAAACTGTGTACCCGTGACAGCTGTCCTGCGGCGAAAGAGGGGCCCGGGGCGTCGCTTCCGTCTGGCAAGCAATTCATGGTCTAATCCTTGGTCAGATTAGACAACATGAGTGGCTGGTCGGTGTTAGCCTTCGGGCGAGCGGGGGTGCGCGGCCACGGGCTGCGATTCGGTTTGCCACAGACGGCAGTGCAGCCGGACGCAGGATCAATGATGAAAGGACGTCGCCATGCCTTTGCTTGAGCCGACCATTCCCGGCATTCTCGCTGAGCGTGCTCGCCTGCAGCCTGACGATGCGGCCTACACCTTCCTCGACTTCGATGTCGACCCCAACGGCTACGCCGAGACGCTGACGTGGTCCCAGGTGCACCACCGCGTCCAGATCGTCGCCGCGGAGCTGCTGCGCCACGGCAGCAAGGGCGACCGCGCGGCCATCCTGGCCCCGCAGGGCCTGGAGTACATCATTGCGTTCTACGGCGCCATGGCCGCCGGCTTCATCGCGGTCCCGCTGCCCGTCCCCGCGATGGGCCAGCTCGACGAGCGGGTCAGCGGCGCGCTGCGTGACTGCCAACCGGTCGCCGTGCTGACCACCTCAGCGGTCGTGCACGACATCATGACCTACGTCGGCGCCCTGCCCGGCGGAAATCCGCCTGCCGTCGTCGAGGTCGATGCGCTCGACCTCGACGCCCCGGAGACCCCGGAGATCAACGTCGGCCCCCTGCCGAAGACGGCCTATCTGCAGTACACCTCGGGCTCGACGCGTGCCCCAGCGGGCGTGATCATGTCGCATGCCAACGTGATCGCCAACGTCAAGCAGGTCTTCGACGACTACATGGAGCACCGGAACGGCATGCCGCCGAGCGACATCACGCTGGTGTCGTGGCTGCCCTTCTACCACGACATGGGCTTGATCCAGGGCGTGTTCGCGTCGCTACTGACCCCGAACGAGAACGATGGCGGACGTCTGCACGGCCGCCCGGCGATCGTGATGAGCCCTGTCGCATTCCTGCAGAAGCCGGCCCGTTGGATCCAGCAGCTGGGCCTGAACACCTGCGCGTGGTCGGCAGCCCCGAACTTCGCCTTCGAGCTGTCGGTGCGCCGCACCACCGACGCCGACCTCGAGGGCCTGGACTTCAGCGGCGTACTGGGCATCATCAGCGGTAGCGAGCGCATTCACTCGGCCACCATTCGCCGGTTCAACGAGCGGTTCACGAAGTTCGGCATGCCGGAGACGACGGTGTTCCCGTCGTACGGCCTGGCCGAGGCCACGCTGTACGTCATCTCGGCGCCGATCGGACACACCCCGTCGACCGTGCGCTTCGACTACGAGAAGCTGGCAGCCGGTCACGCCGAGCGGTGCGGCACCGAAGCGGGCACCGAGCTGGTCACCTACGGCGCGCCGCGGTCATCCACCGTGCGCATCGTCGATCCGGAGAGCCGCATCGAGAACCCCGACGGCAAGGTCGGCGAGATCTGGATCCACGGCGCCCAGGTCGCGCTGGGCTACTGGCGGGACCCGCAGAAGACCGAGCGCACCTTCAACGGCCAGCTCGCCAGCCCGTCGGAGGGCACGCCGACCGGCCCGTGGCTGCGCACCGGTGACCTCGGGGTGATGAGCGAGGGCGAGATGTTCATCATCGGCCGGATCAAGGACATGCTGATCGTCGACGGACGCAACCACTATCCCGACGACATCGAGGCCACGATCCAGGAGATCACCGGCGGCCGCGTCGCGGCGATCTCGGTGCTCGACGACACCAGTGAGCAGCTCGTCGCGGTGGTCGAGATGAAGAAGAAGGGCAGCTCCGAGGCCGAGGCCATGGACAAGCTGCGCGCGGTCAAGCGCGAGGTCGCCTCGGCCATCAAGAAGTCCCACAGCGTCCGGGTCGCCGACCTGGTGCTGGTGGCACCCGGCTCCATCCCGATCACCACCAGCGGCAAGATACGGCGTTCGGCCTGCGTGGATCGCTACCGCCAGGACGAGTTCAGCCGTTTGGACGTCACTACATGACCTCAGCCTTCGACGAGGACGCCCTGCGGAACTGGTTGGTCGACTATCTGGTCACCAACATCGGGTGCAGCCCCGACGAAATCGATCTCGACGCACCGCTGAACGACCTGGCCGTCGGATCGAGTGATGCCGTCGTGCTCACCGGTGAACTCTCCGAGCTGCTGGGCCGCACCGTGTCGCCGGTGGAGTTCTGGCATTACCCCACGATCAACGCGTTGGCGACGTTCCTGACCGGCGGCGAGGTCGACCCGGTGATCGAGGCCGCGACCGGCAGCTCCGCCGCCGACCACACCGCGAGCGACGAGCCGATCGCGGTGATCGGGCTGGGCATCAGGTTCCCCGGAGGCGTCGACCTCGACGGCAACATCGAGGGTGCCGACGCCTACTGGGACTTCCTCACCCACGGCCGCTCGGCCGTGCAGGAGGTGCCTGCCGACCGGTGGGAGTCGTTCCCGATCGAGTCTCCGGAGGCCGCCGCGGCGCTGGCGGGCACCACCCGGTGGGGTGCGTTCCTGCGTGACGTGGACGCGTTCGACGCCGAGTTCTTCGAGATCTCACCCAGCGAGGCCGACCAGATGGATCCCCAGCAGCGGCTGCTGCTGGAGGTCACCCACGAGGCGCTCGAGCACGCCGGCATCTCGGCGCACAGCCTGCGGCATTCGCAGACCGGTGTGTTCGCCGCCGCGTGCCTCAGCGAGTACGGCTACCTGACGACCTCCGACCTGGGTGACGTGAACTCCTGGTCGGGCACCGGTGGCGCGCTGTCGATCATCGCCAACCGGGTCTCCTACTACTTCGATCTGCGCGGCCCGTCGATGACGATCGACACGGCGTGCTCGTCGTCGCTGGTGACCATCCACCTGGCCTGCCAGAGCCTGCGCTCCGGTGACTCCAACCTGGCGCTGGCCGGCGGGGTGAACCTGGTGCTCTCACCAGCGGTCACGCGCAGCTTCGACCAGCTCGAGGCGATGTCGAAGACGGGGCAGTGCCACGCGTTCGACGCGGCTGCCGACGGGTTCGTGCGCGGTGAAGGCTGTGGCGTGACAGTGCTCAAGCGGCTGTCGGACGCGCAGCGTGACGGCGACCGGATCCTCGCGGTGATCCGCGGGTCGGCGGTGAACCAGGACGGCCGGTCCAACGGTCTGATGGCGCCGAATCCGTCCGCGCAGATGGCGGTGCTGCGGTCGGCCTATGCCGCGGCGGGCGTGGAGCCGCGTGAGGTCGACTACGTCGAGGCGCACGGCACCGGCACGCTGCTGGGCGACCCGATCGAGGCGCGTGCCCTGGGCACCGTGCTCGGCCGCGGCCGACCCGCCGACGCCCCGCTGCTGCTGGGTGCGGTGAAGTCCAACCTCGGACACCTCGAGGCCGCCGCCGGTATCGCCGGGTTCGCGAAGACGGTGCTGGCGCTGCAGCACGCGACGATCCCCGCCAACCGCGGCTACCGGACCCCCAATCCGCACATCCCGTTCGACAACCTGCGGCTGCGCGTGGTCGACGAGCCGGTCGAGTGGGTGGCCTCGGGCCATCCGCGCCGCGCCGGCGTCTCGTCGTTCGGGTTCGGCGGCACCAACGCCCACGTCGTCGTCGAAGAGGCGCCCGCGGGCAGGCCCGCCGACGCCGCGATCGAGCCCAGGGTCGAGCCCGCGGTGACGACGCTGGTGGTGTCGGGCCGCACGCCCGAACGCATCGCGGCGCAGGCCGCGCAGCTGGCCGACTGGATGACCGGGTCCGACGTCTCGCTGGCCGAGGTGGCGCACACCCTCAACCACCACCGCTCCCAGCATCCGAAGTTCGCGACCGTCGTCGCCCGCGACAGCAGAGGCGCCATCGCCGGACTGCAGGCGCTGGCCGGCGGTCAGACCGCGCCCGGCGTCGTCGCACCCCATCAGGGCGCGTGCAGCGGTGGCACGGTCTTCCTCTACTCCGGGCAGGGCTCGCAGTGGGCGGGCATGGGTCGGCAGTTGCTGGCCGACGAGCCGGCCTTCGCGGCCGCGGTCGCCGACATCGAGCCGGTGTTCCTCGAGCAGGTCGGGTTCTCGCTGCGCGACATCATCGCCGAGGGCCGGCCGATCAGTGGGGACGCCCAGGTCCAGCCCGTGCTGGTGGGCCTGCAGTTGGCGCTCACCGAACTCTGGCGCTCCTACGGCGTGCACCCCGACGCGGTGATCGGCCACTCGGTCGGTGAGATCACCGCCGCGGTGGTCTCCGGTGCGTTGAGCCTGGCCGACGGCCTGAAGGTCATCGCCGCGCGCTCGTCGATCATGAGTCGCCTCGCCGGGCAGGGCGCCGTCGCGCTCGTCGAACTGGATCCCGCCGCGGCCGAAGAGTTGATCGCGGCACATCCCAGCGTCGAGATCGCGGGATACGTCTCACCCCGCCAGACCGTCGTCGCCGGCCTGCCCGACGAGGTCGACGCCGTCATCGCCGCGGTCGCCGCTCAGGAGCGGTTCGCCCGGCGGGTCAACATGGAGGTCGCCTCCCACACCGCGCTGATGGATCCGGTGCTGCCGGACCTGCGCGCCGCCTTCGCCGACATCAGCCCGCGCACCCCGACGATCCCGTTCCTGTCCACGGTCACCGATCCGACCGGCGAACCCACGCTGGACGCCGACTACTGGGTGGCCAACGTCCGCCAGCCCGTGCGGCTGGCGCAGGCGGTCACCGCGGCCGCGCAGGAAATCGGCACGTTCATCGAGGTCAGCCCGAACCCGATCCTGACCTACGCGGTCGCCGACACGCTGGCCACGGGACACCATCACAGCCTGGGCACCCTGGTGCGCGACGGGGACGACACCCTGTCCTTCCACACCACGCTCAACGCGACCCACACCAGCCATGCCCCGGACACCGAGCACCGTCCGCACCGCGCCGGCGCGCACCTCGCGTTGCCGAACACTCCGTGGCTGCACACCCACCACTGGGCGATCAAGAAGCGCGCCAGCTCGGGAGCAGGCGCCCCGCGGCCCGGTTCCGTGCTGGGCGCGCACACCTCGATCGCCGGCCCGAAGCCCGGCCACCTGTGGCAGGCCCGGCTGAGCCCCGCGGCCAAGCCGTACCCCAACACGCACCGGTTCGCCGGGACGGAGATCGTCCCGATGGCCGTCCTGCTGCAGACCCTGGCGCTGGCCGCCGAACACATCGGCGCACCGGCGCTGTCCGAGGTCCGTTTCGAGGCCCCGATCACGCTCGACGGGTCGCGGGTCGTCCAGGTCCATGCCGACGCCGACACCGTCACGATCTCCTCGGCGACCGCCGGGGAGGGGGACCGACGCTGGACACGGCACGTCACCGCGCAGGTGACCCGCGAACCGGCTGGCCCGGCCGCTCCCGGCGTGACCGACGTGTCCGGATACGACCCGTCGGCGCTGGCCGAGCTGCGCCAGGCCTGGGGCATCGAGGGGACGGCCTACCCGTGGACGGTCGACGCGCACACCGGTGAGGACGGGCAGACGCGCATCGCGGTCCGTTTCGCCGACGCCCCCGGGGCGCCGGTCGCCGCCGCGCTGGACGCCGCGATCAACCTCGGCCGGCTCATCGACGCGTCCGCGCCCGGGCTGCTGGTACCCGCCTCCGCCGAGCGCATCGAATTCCACCCCACGCCAGGGACGGGCCGCGGCACCGTGGTGACCCGCAGCCGGGGCCGCGACGGGGCCGCGCTGGTCCTCGACATCGCGGTCACCACCGACGAGGACACCCCGTTCGCCGACCTGCGTGGTGTGCGGTACCTCCCCGTCGACGGCGACGCGGTGGCCGCGGCCGAGCCGCGCCACATCGCGCACCGACTGGATTGGCAGCCCTGGACGGCGCCGACGGCGGAGACGCCCGACACGGGCAGCGTCGCGGTGCTCGGGACCGGGGAGGTGGCCACCGCGCTGCGGGGCCGCGTCACCGGCACCGACCAGGTGGCACAGGCCCGCCACGTCGTCTACGTCGCCGAACCGGGAACCGGTGCCACCGACCAGGACACCGCCGTCCGGCTCGTCGCCGAGGTGTCCGATCTCGTCGGCGCGCTGGCTGAGCGGGACACCCGCAACCCCGTCACCCTGTGGATCGTCACCCGTGGGGTGCACGAGTCGGCGACGGACGCCGCGGTGAGCCAGAGCCCGCTCTGGGGCCTGGCCGGCGTCGTCGGCGCCGAGCAACCCCAGCTGTGGGGCGGCCTCATCGACCTGCCCGAGCGCCAGGACCTCGACGCCGACATCGCCGCACTGGCCGCGGTGCTGCCGACGCCGATCAAGGCGGTCGCGGTGCGCCGTGACGGCCGGTTCCTGACCTCGACGCTGACCGACCTGACCGCCGAACCGACCCGCGGCGCGCTGCACTGCCGACCCGACGCCGCCTACCTGATCACCGGCGGCATGGGTGTGCTCGGCCTGCTGATGGCCGACTGGCTCGCCGACCACGGAGCGCGCCGCCTCGTCCTGGCCGGGCGCACCGCATTGCCGCCGCGCCGCGAATGGGACGCGGTCGACGCCGACAGCGGTCTCGCGCAGAAGATCGCGGCCATCCGCGCGCTGGAGCTGCGCGGGGTCAGCGTCGACACCGTCGCGATCGACATCGGCGACCGCGCCGCGGTGACGGCACTGCTCGACCGGCGCGACGCCGACGGCGCGCCGCCGATCCGTGGCGTCATCCACGCAGCCGGTATGACCGAGGCGCAGCTGCTCACCGAGGTGGACGCCGACCGGGTGCACCGCACGGTGTGGCCGAAGATCGCGGGCACCCGGGTGCTCGACGCCCTGTTCCCGGTGGGCACGCTGGACTTCTTCTACCTGGCCGCGTCCGCAGGCGCCGTCTTCGGCGTCCCCGGTCAGGGCGCCTACGCCGCGGGCAACGCCTACCTGGACGCGCTGGCCCGCGCCCGGCATGCCCGGGGCGACAACACCGTCAGCCTGGACTGGGTGGCATGGCGGGGGCTCGGCTTCGGCAGCGAGGCGCAGGTCGTGGTGTCCGAACTCGAGCGCGTCGGGTCGCGGCCGGTGCTCCCGGGCGAAGCGTTCGCGGCGTGGGATTACGTCACCGGCTTCGACGTCGACCAGGTCGTGATGGCGCCGATGAGCTCCGACGACGACGCGGCGGCAGGCACCGACGCACACCGCCCGGCCGCGCCGGTGCGCAACTGGTCGGCGATGGGCCCCGAGGAACTGCTCGCCGAGCTCCGCGACGGGATGCGCGCCATTCTGGCCACCGAGCTGCGGCTGCCGGAGAGCGACGTGCTCACCGACCGGCCATTCGCCGAGATGGGCCTCAACTCGGTGATGGCGATGTCGATCCGCCGGGAGGTGGAACGCATGGTGGGGCTGGAACTCTCGGCGACGATGCTGTTCAACCACCCGACTGTCGACAGCTTCGCGGGCTACCTGGCCCGTCAACTCGTACCCGAGACCGGCGACGACGAGGTGGCCGACGACTCGGGGGACAGCCTGCTGGATTCCCTGTTCGACAGCGTCGAGTCGAACTGAGTTTCCCGAGGCAACGCATGCGACGAAACGGCCACCCGCATTCCGGATTCGTCCCAGATTTCCCGGATCGACCCGATGCGCGAGACCATGTCACGGGTAAGGCCGGGAGTTTCAGAAAGGAACACTGATGCCAGCACTGACGGCGCCCACGGTGACGACCATCCCCGCGCTGCTCGCCGACCGGGTGCAACGCCAGCCCGATGACGTCGCCTACACCTTCGTCGACTTCGAGTCCGACCCAGCAGGCACGGCCGAGAGTCTGACGTGGTCGGAGCTGGCACAGCGGGTGCACGCCGTGGCCGCCAAGCTGGCGTCGCTCGGCTCACCCGGTGACCGCGCGGTGATCCTGGCCCCGCAGAGCCTGGAGTACATAGTCGGTTTCCTCGGCGCGATCGAGGCCGGCTTCATCGCCGTGCCGCTGACCATGCCGCAGATGCGCCAGCACGACGAGCGTGTCACCGGCGCCATGGCCGACTCGCAGCCCGTCGCGGTGCTGACCACCTCGGCCGTCGTCGACGACATCCGCCGCTACGGCCAGGTCGATTCCCGCCAGCGCGCGCCGAAGTTCATCGAGGTCGACACCCTGGACTTCGACGCGCCGCAGCGCCCCGCCGCGCCGGTGTCGCTGCCCAAGACCGCGTACCTGCAGTACACGTCGGGGTCCACCCGGCTGCCCGCCGGCGTGGTGGTCAGTCACCGCAACGTGCTGGTCAACGTGGCCGAGCTGCTCACCGACTACTACGAGGCCCACCCCGGTGGCGCCGCACCCGACGACACCACGGTCGTGACGTGGCTGCCCTTCTATCACGACATGGGGCTGATCGTCGGGGTGTTCATCCCGATGATGCTCGGCCGCTCCGCGGTGCTGATGAGCCCGATCGCGTTCATGCAGAAGCCGTCGCGCTGGATGCAGCTGCTGGGCTCGAACCCCAGCGCGTTCACCGCCGCGCCGAACTTCGCATTCGAACTCGCGATCAAGCGCACCTCCGACGAGGACATGGCCGGCAAGGATCTGAGCACCGTGGCCGTGATGATCAACGGCGCCGAGCGGGTGCACGGCGCGACGGTGCGCCGGTTCAACGAGCGGTTCGCCGCCTTCGGGTTGTCCGACGCGGCGATGCGCCCGTCCTACGGCCTGGCCGAGGCCACGGTGTACGTGGTGGCCACGGCGGGTGGCCGCCCGCCGACGTCGGTGCACTTCGACTACGAGAAGCTCGCCGCCGGGCACGCCGAGCGCTGCGGTGACGACAGCGGCACCGAGCAGATCGGGCTGGGCATTCCCCGGTCGACGACGGTGCGCGTGGTCGATCCCGACACGTTCGTGGAGAACCCCGCCGGCAAGATCGGCGAGGTGTGGCTGCACGGCGAGCACGTCGCCGGTGGCTACTACCGCAACCCCGAGCTCACCCAGAAGCTGTTCTCCGGGCGGTTGACCGAGCCGAGCGCCGACACCCCGTCGGGTCCGTGGCTGCGCACCGGCGACCTCGGCGTGATGTTCGACGACGAGCTCTACATCGTCGGCCGCATCAAGGACCTGCTGATCGTGGACGGCCGCAACCACTACCCCGACGACATCGAGGGCACCGTCGCGGAGTTCACCGGCGGCCGTGTCGCCGCGATCTCGGTGCCCGACGGCGCCACCGAACGGCTCGTGGTGATCGCTGAGCTCAAGAAGCAGGTCGACCCGTCGGAGGTCGACGCGGTCAAACAGCAGGTGACGGCGGCGATCTCGCAGACCCACAGCGTGGGGTTGTCGGACTTCGCGCTGGTGCCGCCTGGCTCGCTGCCGCTGACCACGAGCGGCAAGGTGCGCCGCGCGATGAGCGCCGACCTGTACCGCGACAACGCCTTCACCCGCTTGGACACCGATAGATGACCTCTGCTTTCGACGAGGCTGCTGTTCGTCGCTGGCTCACCGACTATCTGGTCACGAACAACGGTTGCAGTCCTGAGCACATCGCTCGCGGTGCGTCGATGCACGACCTGGGGGTGGGCTCCCGCGACGCGGTGGTGCTGACCGGGGTGCTCTCGGAGTACCTGGGCCGGCCGGTGTCGCCGGTCGACTTCTGGCAGTACCCGACGGTCGACGCGCTTGCGACGTTCCTGACCGGCGGCGAGGTCGATCCGGAGGCCGCCGGCCCCGACCACGCCCCGAATCACGCCGCGAGCGACGAGCCGATCGCGGTGATCGGGCTGGGTCTTCGGTTGCCGGGCGGCGCCGAGCTCGACGGCAACATCGAGGGCCCGGACGCCTACTGGGACTTCCTGACCCAGGGCCGCTCGGCGGTGGCCGAGGTGCCCGCCCAGCGGTGGGCCTGGTCGGACGACGGCACCGCCGAGGGTGCCGCGGCGCTGGCGGGCACCACCCGGTGGGGTGCGTTCCTGCGGGACGTGGACGCGTTCGACGCCGAGTTCTTCGAGGTCATCCCGCGCGAGGCGATGCGGATGGACCCGCAGCAGCGGCTGCTGCTCGAGGTCACCCACGAGGCGCTCGAACACGCGGGCATCCCGGCCGACGTACTGGCCGAGACCCGCACCGGCGTGTTCACCGGTGCCAGCGCGGGGGAGTACGCGCAGCTCAGCGGCGCCGACCTGAGCCAGGTGGACGCCTGGTACAGCACCGGTTCGTCGATCAGCATCATCGCCAACCGGGTCTCCTACTTCTTCGATCTGCGCGGTCCGTCGGTGACGATCGACACGGCGTGCTCGTCGTCGCTGGTCGCGATCCATCTGGCCTGCCAGAGCCTGCGCTCCGGTGATTCAGAGCTGGCGCTGGCGGGCGGGGTGAACCTGCTGCTGGCCCCGGCCGGTACCCGCAGCCTGGATCAGGCCGAGGCGATGTCGAAGACGGGGCAGTGCCATGCGTTCGACGCGGCTGCCGACGGGTTCGTGCGCGGTGAGGGCTGTGGCGTGACGGTGCTCAAGCGGCTGTCGGATGCGCAGCGTGACGGCGACCGGATCCTGGCGGTGATCCGCGGGTCGGCGGTCAATCAGGACGGCCGGTCCAACGGTCTGATGGCGCCGAATCCGTCGGCGCAGATGGCGGTGCTGCGGTCGGCCTATGCCGCGGCGGGCGTGGAGCCGCGTGAGGTCGATTACGTCGAGGCGCATGGCACCGGCACGCTGCTGGGCGACCCGATCGAGGCGCGTGCCCTGGGCACTGTGCTGGGCAAGGGCCGGCCTGCGGACCGCCCGCTGCTGCTGGGTGCGGTGAAGTCCAACCTCGGGCACCTGGAGGCCGCCGCCGGTATCGCCGGGTTCGCCAAGGCGGTGCTGGCGCTGCAGCACGCGACGATCCCCGCCAACCGCGGTTACCAGACCCCCAATCCGCACATCCCGTTCGACAAGCTGCGCCTCAAGGTCGTCGACGAGCACACCGAATGGGCGCCGGCCGGGCGGCCGCGCCGCGCCGGTGTCTCGTCGTTCGGGTTCGGCGGCACCAACGCCCACGTGGTCATCGAGGCGCCCCCCGTGCAGGTCCCCACCGAGCAGCCCGCCGACCCGGCGGTGACGACGCTGGTGGTGTCGGGCCGCACCCCCGAACGCATCGCGGCGCAGGCCGCGCAGCTGGCCGACTGGATCGCCGCCTCCGACGCGTCGCCGGCCGAGGTGGCGCACACACTGAACCACCACCGCTCCCAGCACGCGCTGTTCGCGACGGTGGCCGCCCGCGACACCGCGGGCGCCGTCGAGGGTCTACGGGCGCTTGCCGCCGGGCGGACCGCAGCCGGCGTCGTGCCACCCGCCGCGACCACCCCGAAACCGGGCACCGTGTTCGTGTACTCCGGGCAGGGCTCGCAATGGGCGGGCATGGGCAGGCAGCTGCTGGCCGACGAGCCGGCCTTCGCCGCGGCGATCGCCGACATCGAGCCGGTGTTCGTCGAGCAGGTCGGGTTCTCGCTGCGCGACATCATCGCCGAGGCCCGCCCGGTCACCGGTGATGCCGAGGTCCAGCCCGTGCTGATGGGTCTACAGCTGGCGCTGACCGAGCTGTGGCGCTCCCACGGCGTGCACCCCGACGCGGTGATCGGGCATTCGATGGGAGAGGTCACCGCCGCCGTCGTGGCCGGTGCGTTGAGCCTGGCCGACGGCCTGAAGGTCATCGCCGCGCGCTCGTCGATCATGAGCCGCCTCGCCGGCCAGGGCGCCGTCGCGCTGCTCGGTCTGGACGAGCAGGCCGCGGCAACAGCGCTGACCGGCCACCCCAGCGTGGAGATCGCCGGGTACCTCTCACCCCGCCAGACCGTCGTCGCCGGCCTGCCCGGCGAGGTCGACGCCGTCATCGCCGCGGTCACCGCGCAGAACGCGTTCGCCCGCCGGGTCAACATGGTCGTCGCCTCGCACACCGCGCTGATGGAGCCGGTTCTCGCCGACATCGGCGCCGCGCTCGCCGATATCCGGCCGACCGCACCGATGCTGCCGATGCTGTCCACCGTCACCGATCCGGCGCTGGCCCCCACCCACGACGTCGACTACTGGCTGGCCAACATCCGCCAACCGGTGCGGTTCAGCCGCGCCATCGCCGCCGCGTCCGCCGACTACGGCACGTTCGTCGAGGTCAGCCCGCACGCCACGCTGGCCCAGCCGATCGCCGCCACGCTGGCCGACACCGCCGACGTGCACATCCTCGGCACCCTGGCCCGCGACGCCGACGACACCGTCGCCTTCCACACCAACCTCAACGCCGCCCACACCACCCGCCCGCCGCAGACCCCGCATCACGGCGAACCGCACCTGCCGCTGCCCACCACCCCGTGGCATCACACCCGGCACTGGGTCGACGTCCGGCCGGCCCGACGCGGCGCCCCCCGCCGGTCCGTCGCACTGCCGACGGACACCCCGGTGGAATGGTTCTGCGAACTCACCTGGCCCGCCGCACCGCTGACGGCCGCGGCCGAACCGACCGCGGCCCGCTGGCTGGTGGTCGGCGACCCCGCGGTCGGTGCCGCGATGACGCGGTCGCTCGGGCAGTCGGTGACCGTCCGCGCCGCCGACGACACCGCCCTGGCCGACGACACCGCACTGGCCGAGGCCGTCGCCGGGGCCACCCACGTGCTGTACGCCCCGGACACGGGCGCACAGACGGGCCACGAGCTGGGTTATGAGTTGTTCGAGACCGCTCGCGGCCTCGCCGCGGCGGCCGTGGCCAGCCCCGCCCCGCCGACGCTGATGCTGCTGACCCGCAACGCCCAGCCGATCGACGCGGGCGACCGGGCCAATCCGGCCCACGCGGTGCTGTGGGGGCTCGGTCGCACCGTCGCCCTCGAGCACCCCGAGATCTGGGGGACGGTGATCGACGTCGACGCCGCGGTGCCCGCCGCGGTGGCGGCCCGCTGGGTGCTCGCCGAGGCGCACAGCGCCGATCGCGAGGACCAGATCGTCTACCGGGCCGGGACCCGCCGGGTGGCACGGCTGGTGCAGCAGGTACCCGACGGGACAGCGCCGTCGGCAGGCCTGAACCCCGAGCGCTCCCATCTGGTCATCGGTGCCACCGGCAACATCGGCCCGCGGCTGATCGGCCGGCTCGCCGAGCTGGGCGCGACGACCGTGGTGGCGGTGTCCCGCAACCCCGGCAACCGCCTCGACGAGCTGACCGCGCGGCTCGCCGCCACCGGCACCCGGGTGGTGACCGTCGCCGCCGACGCGTCCGATCCGGCCGCGCTGCGCCCGCTGTTCGCGCGGTTCGGTGCGGATCTGCCGCCGCTGGGCGGGGTGTACCTGGCCGCGATGAGCGGTGGCCCGGTGACGCTGGCCGATATGACGCGCGACGACGTCGTCGCGATGTTCCGATCCAAGCTGGACGCCGCGGAGCACCTGCACGCCTTGTCCCTGGACCAGCCGGTGGAGCAGTTCGTGCTGTTCTCCTCGATCTCCGGTGTCCTCGGTTCGCGCTGGCTGGCCCACTACGCGGCCACCACCACGTTCCTGGACACGTTCGCGTTCGCCCGCCGCGCCGCCGGGCTGCCCGCCTGCGCGATCAACTGGGGGCTGTGGAAGTCGCTGGCCGACGAGCAGACGGGCTTCGAGAAGCAGGCCACCGCGGAATCGGGCCTGACGCCGATGCCCGACGACACGGCCATCGCGGCGCTAGGCCTGTTCACCGGGCCCGAGGCGCCGGTACGGGCCACGGTCGTCGCCGCCGACTGGCCCCGGCTGGCTGCGGCCTACCACACCCGCGCGCAGCTGCACATCCTCGACGATCTGATCGGCGGCGATACCGCGACGCCGGCGGCGGTGGGGGACACGACGTTCCGCACGGAGTTGCGTGCGGCGGACCCGGCGAACCGCTTCAATTTGCTGGCCGACCACGTCGGCGCCCAGGTCGCCGCCGTGATGGGCCTGGCCTCGGCACATGCACTGGATCCGACGGTCGGCTTCTTCCAGTTCGGCATGGATTCGCTGATGAGCGTAACGTTGCAGCGTTCTCTGAGCGAAAGTCTGGGGGAGGCACTGCCCGCGTCCGTGGTGTTCGACTACCCGACCATCGAGGCGCTCACCGATTATCTGGCGTCGGTGTTGCCTGAGATACTCGAAGCCGCTGGTATCAACGACGAGGCCGACGGCGAGGTCGACGGGGCCTCCGACGACGCCTACGACGAGCTGGCCGAGGACGAGCTACTGGCCAGATTGTCGGAAAGATTGAATTGAGTGTGATGACCCAAGCATCGTCAGGATCGCCGGATCGCCGGGCGATCATCACCGAGGCGCTGCGCAAGATCGACGATCTGACTGCGCGGCTGGCGGCGGCCGAGAAGGCCGAGACCGAACCCATCGCGGTGGTCGGTATCGGCGCCCGGCTTCCCGGCGGTGTCGACGACGCCGGCCAGTTCTGGCAGTTCCTGCTCGACGGCGGCAACGGGGTCATCCGGGTGCCCGCCGACCGGTGGGACGCCGACGAGTTCTACTCGCCCGACCACAGCGTGCCCGGCACCATCTGCAACCGCGAGGGCGGCTTCCTCACCTCGTGGCGGCCGGACGAGTTCGACGCCGAGTTCTTCGCCATCTCGCCGCGCGAGGCGGCAGGCATGGATCCGCAGCAGCGGCTGCTGATGGAGGTCGCGGTCGAGGCGCTCGAGGACGCCAACATCAGTCCGCGCTCGCTGCGCGGCTCGTCGACCGGCGTGTTCGTCGGGGTGACGGCCAACGACTACTTCCGTTCGGTGATCGGCCAGCTGCCGCCCGAGGAGATCGACCCCTACATCCCGTTCGGCAACGCGCCCAACTTCGCGGCGGGCCGGTTGTCCTACTTCCTCGGCGTGCGCGGGCCTGCGGTGGTCAGTGACACCGCCTGCTCGTCGTCGCTGATCTCCATCCACCTGGCCTGCCAGAGCCTGCGCCGCGGTGAGAGCGACCACGCGCTGGCCGCCGGGGTGAACCTGATCCTGAGCCCCGAGAACAGCATCGCCTGCTCGCGGTGGGGCATGCTGTCGCCTGCCGGCCGCTGCGCGACGTTCGACGCCGACGCCGACGGCTACGTGCGCAGCGAGGGCTGCGGCGTGGTGGTGCTCAAACGCCTGTCCGACGCTTTGCGTGACGGCGACACGGTGCTGGCCGTGGTGCGTGGCTCCGCGGTCAACCAGGACGGCGCCAGCAGCGGGCAGACCGTCCCCAACGGCCCCGCCCAGCAGGAGCTGATGCGCACCGCGCTGCGCAACGCTCGGCTGGCCCCGTCCGACGTCGACTACATCGAGGCGCACGGCACGGGCACCGGGTTGGGCGACCCCATCGAGCTCGACGCGCTGGCCGCCGTCTACGGCGACCGCAAGGACTCCGCACCGCTGGTGCTCGGCTCGGTCAAGACCAACCTCGGCCATCTCGAGTCCGCGGCCGGTGTCACCGGGTTCATCAAGACCGTGCTCAGCCTGCGCCACGCCCACATCCCCAAGCAGCTGCACTTCACCGCGCTGACCCCGCAGGCGGGCGAGGGGGCGTCGAAGTTCCACATCGCCGGCGAGCCCATGCCCTGGCCCGTCCACGACCGGCCGCGCCGGGCCGCGGTGTCGTCGTTCGGCGTCAGTGGCACCAACGCGCACATCGTGCTCGAGCAGGCGCCCGACGTCGAACCGGTTGCGTCGCAACCGGAGCCGCCCGTCAGCACCCTGGTGGTGACCGGCAAGACCCCGGCCCGGGTGGCCGCGCTGGCAGGCACGCTGGCCGACTGGCTGCAGAGCCCGCAGGCCACGCCGGTGAGCGTGGCCGATGTCGCCGAGACCCTCAACCACCGCCGCGCCCAGTACCCGCGGTTCGCCACCGTCACCGCGACCGACCGCGACCAGGCGGTCGCCGGCCTGCGCGCGCTGGCCGAGGGATATCCGGCGCCGGGCGTGGTCCCGGTGCACGACGGGGCGTGCGGCTCGGGAACGGTGTTCCTGTACTCCGGGCAGGGCTCGCAGTGGGCCGGCATGGGCCGGCGGCTGCTGGCCGACGAGCCGGCCTTCGCCGCCGCCGTCGACGAGCTGGAACCCGATTTCGTCGCCCAGGCCGGCTTCTCCCTGCGCGACGTCCTGACCTCGGGGGAGACCGTCGTCGGGATCGACCGGATCCAGCCGGTGCTCGTCGGTGTGCAGCTGGCGCTGACCGCGCTGTGGCGCTCCTACGGCGTCACCCCCGACGCCGTGATCGGGCACTCGATGGGTGAGGTGACGGCCGCGGTGGTGGCCGGGGCGCTGAGCCCGGCCGACGGGCTGAAGGTGATCGCCACCCGCTCCCGGCTGATGAAGCGGCTGTCCGGGCAGGGCGCGATGGCGCTGCTCGAACTCGATGCCGCGGCGGCCGAAGAATTGATCGCCGGTTACGACGGGCTGACCGTCGCCGTGTACGCCTCCCCGAACCAGACCGTGATCGCAGGCCCGCCCGACCAGGTGGACGCCGCGGTCGCGGTGGTCGACGCGCAGGACCGGTTGGCCCGCCGCGTCGACGTCGACGTGGCCTCACACCACCCGATCATCGATCCGATCCTCGGCGAGTTGCGGACCGAGCTGGCGACCCTGCAACCCCGGCAGCCGACCATCCCGGTGCTCGTCACCACCGACGGGCGGCCCACCGACGGGTCGAACGTCTTCGACGCCGACCACTGGGTGGCCAACCTGCGCAACCCGGTGCGCTTCGCGCGTGCCGTCGCCACCGCAGGCGCCCAGCACGCGGTGTTCGTCGAGGTGAGCCCGCACCCGCTGCTCGGGTACGCGATCAAGGACACCCTCGCGCAGCAGCATCACCACAGCATCGCGACGCTGCAGCGCGACGCCAACGACACGCTGACCTTCCGCACCAACCTCAACGCCACCCACACCACCCGGCCGCCGAAGACTCCGCAACGGCCCGGGGCCAGGGTGCGGATCCCGGCCACGCCGTGGCAGCACTCGCGGCACTGGATCCAGGCATCGCAGGTTCGGGAACCCTTGTCCCGCAACGGTTCTCAGAAGGCTCCGAGCGTCCCCGCGGAGGGCGCGTCGCACGAGTGGATGCACACCCTGACCTGGCCGGTGCGCGACGTGCGCCCGGACCGGGCCGAGGGCACCTGGCTGCTGATCTCCGACGACACCGCCGCGACGCTGGGCCCCGACGCCCGGGTGACGACGGTGGCGGCCCTGACCGACTCCGACCTGGGCGCAGCCGATTTCGTGGCCTACGCGCCCTCGGTGCCCGCGCAGCGTTTCGACGCCGACGCCGCCTACCGGCTCTTCGACGAGCTGCGCCGCATCGTGGTGGCCCTGGCCGCCACACCGTCCGCGCCGAAGCTGTTCGTCGTGACCCGCAACGCCCAACCCGTCGAGGCAGGGGACCGGGCCAACCCCGCGCACGCGGTGCTGTGGGGCCAGGGCCGCACCCTGGCACTGGAGAATCCGGAGTTCTGGGGCGGACTCGTCGACGTCGACGAGACGCTGCCGCCCGAGCTGCTCGGCGCCTACCTGCGCACCGAAGCCGCGACGCTGACCGGCTCCGCCGATCGTGCAGATCTGACCGGCTCCGCCGATCGTGACGACCAGGTGCTCTACC
>Ga0247757_10000189_pt1 | contig 50863 bp, 47 predicted proteins | sample UWRJL126311R4_FD_180929 | JGI IMG/M metagenome (GOLD analysis project Ga0247757, IMG submission 180929) | Plant litter microbial communities from Arlington Agricultural Research Station in Wisconsin, United States - UWRJ-L126-311R-4 | ecosystem: Environmental > Terrestrial > Plant litter >... | reverse complement strand
ACGCGTCTTGGTCATGATGAAATACTCAACACTCTCCCCAGCCCAGCTCACGCTGTTGGTGCCGGAATCATACCTCTCTTCGTCGAACAGACTTGCGATGCTGTTTTCGTTCCGCACACCTTGCTTACCGGCAGCCCCGCCGCCAAAGCTCTCCAGGCTGACGACCTTGCAGCCCTCCTTTAGATCAAGAAACTTATCAAGAAGCTTCCCATTGAGCTTCTGCGGGAAGACTTTGTTGTTGACCAGCACAACATCGGCGCGGCGAAGCACAGCATCAATCTCCGGTGCCTCGAGGAAGTCTCCGTGCAGAAGCGTAATCGGGCCAAGAGAAATGTTCCAGAGCCTGGAGCGCGCGCGGAGTTCAGAGGCTTGGTTTTTAGCATACTCGGCGGCGCGGTCCATGATTTCAATGCCGTGGGATTCTGCTCCTGTTTGGAGGGCAGATTGGAGGACGACGTTACCGACGCCAGAACCGAGATCTACGAACACGGATTGCGAGTTCAGACCTGCTTGCTGGAATATGGTGTGTACGAAAGGTGGCAAGAGCTCACCATAGGTGGTTTCCTTGCCTTTGACGCGGCGTAAGAGGTGGGCGTGCGGGGAGACGGTGCGCTGGTACACTTGAGCGAGGATGCGCTTGACCAGGCTGAGTGGAATAGCGTGCTTCGCATCGAGGACGCTTGCAATAGTTCCGGACTTGATATTCTCCTTTATTGTTGTATTGAATTGTGTGAGCGCACTACTGAAATCCTGCGGTGAATTCTTAAGCACTGCGCGCTTGAGCAGCCGAACGGTGCCATCGGCTTCGGACGATAACTCTACACCTAGTTCAGGCGGAAGATAGTGCTGAACAATCTCCTCGATGCTGTAGTAAATATCTTCGAGAGGGCTGAAATTGGTGGGGTCTGTCGGTACGACACATTCGAAGCGTTCGGGTCCAGAGAGGCTGGGATACTGCAACTCTACTACGGGGCTCTTTTCGATTCTTGCAAAAGCGGGTTTGAAATCCTTGGCCCACTGGCCCCGCGACATGTCCAATCCGTGTATCAGTCGGCCTCTGGCTCCCTCCGTCGGCGACGTTCCTGCGCTACCATCGGGTTTTTGTATGCGTATGCGCCGCTTGAGGTCGGGTTCCAAACATCGGTTCATTCCCATAGGCTCGATACTACTGCTCGTCTTTTGCCTCTTCCGCCCACTAAGCAAGTCATCGTCGTCGTCACTGGCCTCATCGCTGCTACTCGCCCACTGTGGGGTGCTCGGCGTGACCTTGCGCTTGCGCTGTTGGACACGCGATACAGACAGCGACTTTTTCGCGGGTTCGCGCAGCTGTACAGGCGTCGAAGTCGATGCCCGTGCCTTGCCGGAGGGCGTCAGGCTGTATCGATTTGCCGGAGGTGCCGCCGCGGTGCCTGCCTTTGGTGGCGCATTCCCATGTGCGGGCGTAGATGTCTTCTTAATGGGCACGGAGACGGTCCGCGTTTTTATTTTGGGCGGTTTGGCAGTGAACATGGTAACAGCAGTGAATGGCCGGACGAGTGCCTTGCGGGTCGTGTGAGCATGCGCCTACGTGTGCGGTTCGGTTCGGGCGTGTGGGACGTGTGGCGCGAATGGTGAAAAAAAGCGACTAGCGAGCGATGTGGTGAAAGGAGAGGTTTGGGCGCAAAGGGACGTGGTTAAAGACAAGGAGTGAATAGGCAGCCATCGACAGAAGACGGCAGACGAGGCGCACAAGGTCCGTAGAAGGTGTCCTGCGCTCTCGGGATTCTTACAGGCTGCAGGACGACGCCGCGGGAACGCCACTTATGCATGCAGGGCAGGGCATCGCCGTAAACCTCCGCCTGCTGGGCGTGCAGACATCATGTGAGTCGCTTTGCGCCCACAATCCCTGCGCGCTAACTCGTCAGTCGGGGGCTGCAATACAAACATGGCACACCCATGGGGCAGGCCGGGGCCATGGCCCCATGCATGCGCAGCAGCACTCCCCGTTTGCTCGTGAGTCACGTGGAACAGTCCCAACTGGAGTACCTAGTCTCACGTACACCTAGCTCCGTACATGTACATCGTACTGCATGCATTCACTGCCTCGCTTGGTTACATCGACGCCTTCTCATGCTTGTTCTCCTCATTCCATCTCAAGTCGTCCAAAACAATCTCCTTGATACTTTCGTATGCGCTCTTCCAGGTCACCCCGAAAAGGGCATCACTCTCACTCAGGTCCAGCCTCGCCAGCCTCGCCTTCCGCTTCTCGAATCCTTCTACGTCTAATTCCACGTCGGGCAATACCTCTGCTAATCTCGGGTCCTCCTCTCTCAACCTCTTGGCCACCGCTCTCAGGTTCACAATCTCATGCGATGCGAGGAGATAGCGCGCGTTGCCTTTTATGCGGACGCGGTCGAGTGCCTGTATGTGAACACGTGCGACGTCGTCTGTGTCCCTGTGCATTACACATCAGCCATGCCTCCTTCTGATTCCGAAGGGAGGGAACCTACATGAAGAAAGGGAAAATAGCGTCCATGTCCTCAGCCTTCTTTGTCTCGAGCAACGCAGTGTATATCCGTCCGACGCCACCAGGACTCCCACCATTCGGCTTGTACCCGACCTGTGGACTCCTTCCTGTGATCATTGGTGGTAGTGTCATGATTATGTCGAAGTTGATACTGGACGCGTTCTCCCGAAGCCACGCCCACGTCTTGTGCTCTGCATTGGTCTTGGAGTACATGTATGCGTTGCTCCAGGGCCCGTCTTTTGCCTTGTCAAACGGGATGCTGTTGTACGAGCTCGGCGTTATGGTGGTGTTCGGGTCGAACAACGTCCCGTAGTTGATAGCCTGCAGAAGTGTGCCGCAGATGATAACTCGCGTCACACGGGGGCTTTTCTTTGCTGCCAAGAGGATGTTATGGTCAATGTTCCAGGTCGTTTCGATCATATTTTTGACCCAATCCCCGTTGCCTGCGATGGGCGTGGCACAGTGAATGATGGACGTCGCAGTCGATGCAGCGGTATCGAAGACTCCGGGGACGGTCATGTCGGAAATGGGCGTGAAAGTCAGGCGGGAAGAGGATGTTTCCTCCGGAAAACGAGACTCGAAGAGTGGAATCTGCTTTGCAGCATCGCGGAGAACGATATTGACACTGTGAGGGGTGGTGCGAAAGAGGGTTTCGAGGATTACCGCTCCCACGTTACCAGTTGCACCTGTTAGGAGGATGGACTCGGTTTCGGCCATGATTCAAGCTGCTTTGGTCTAACAACCTTTCCTGAATTACTGGCTAGACCCAGCTTCTCATAATAAGCTTCAAATACTAACAAAGGATTATTAAATACAGACAAAGGATTGCAAATAGGTCGTGTTTACTCTGTGTGGGTTGAGTAATCCACCGTATCACCCCTGATTGGCGCAATGTGTTAGTGCTAGAATAGCCTACAGAACTACAGGAAGGCAGCAGTTCCCCTTTCGACTTAACATTGCGGCAGGCGAAGTGGGGCCGTGGGGCATTCGTTGGTGGCATACGACTTCAGAAGGATGTCATCCTACACGCTGGGCTTCCTCAAGGATCTATCGAAGTACAGCAAGAGTGCATCCAATCGATCATTCCGTTCAACGTCCGGAACAAGTGACTCTTCATAGATTCATACATAGCATACAACATGACCGCCATGCTCATAAATATATCCAACGATACCAAGCCGATTCTTCCCCAGATCCAATTCACCCAAACACGCCAGGAGCTTGAACAAGACCTTGCAGGCATTCGACCCATTGCCTCAGGTCACGCAGGCAACCGTAGTCCAGCCTACACTCCATTTCACACTTCCCATTACTACGACTAGAACTGCAACCCCTGCTACAATGGTTGAGAAGGCGTATTTGTATGCATGCCACCGCTTTAATCCCTCTATTTCCAGAATCCACGTTGAAACGGTAGTCAGGCACCCGTCGAAGCCGTCCATGATACCCTGTAACACCTGACAAGCTACTCTGCCGCCCCCAACGCCGGACGTGGAGATATTGACGTGCTGCAGATCATAGGCCATGCCAAGCACGGCGGTGCCAAAGACATTCGCAGCGAAAGTACCGAGAGGGAAGGAAGGGATCAATGGGTTCAGCTTGAGGGACACATAGAAGCGAAGAAGACACCCTGCGGGGGCAAACACGCAGGCGAAAATGGCCTGGCCGCGCCATGTTTCATTAGCCCAAGAGCCTCTACTCGAAGGCCCACCAGGACGGTCGGGCGGCCAGATGGCCATGAACACAGCACCAAGCCAAGCGCCACAACTTATCACCACCATAAGGGGGTCGAGGATCTTGCGAGTGAAGCGAAAGGGTAGAGATGGGGTGAAGCGATGAAGCGCACTAGCGATGTGAGCACCAACTTTCAAGGCCGTAAAGCTTACAGCTATTGTGATTATGACAACAGCAAGACCAGCCATAAAGGAGTAACCACGATTTCGTTGCAGCTGAGTAGATGCGTCTGGCGATGCTAGATCGTTAACAAAGGCAAGGAAGACATCTCTCATGAAAGTGGAGAAGCTTGTGAAGGACCCACAGAAGCCAGTTGCCAACCCGATGTACAGTGGCAATGTCTTCTTGACCTTTGCATGGGCCGAAGCTCTCGCAGCTTGACTGGCTTCCTCGGGAGCTTTTTCTTCGTCCACTGGAGTGGTCGGTAGAGGGGCCTGCCCCCACTCTTCGCGGAAGAGTCGTTGGTCCTGTGATAAGAAGCCCATGAATAAGGTTCCGCCAAAGTTCGCCCAAAGCACCGGGAAGATGGAGGGCGCACCAGGATACGAGGTCAGCCACTGAACACCGAGACGGGCCAGCGTCCCTAAGATGGAGAAGATGATCAGATAGGATATGGTATACAGCTCGGTAGCCAGTCTCGAATGAGGGTGCACTTGACCCGGTCGATGGCTGGCTGGCGCAGGGAGCGCTGTTATGTCGGGCACGGGAGCATGCAGGCTCTCCTCCCGGGCAGGATGGTTCCCGGTCCCACCATAAGGATTCGCATCGCCCCGATGCTCAGCGGCAAACATAAGCTCCTCGATTGTGCGACTCCTCGATGCAGCCCTTGTGCTGTGGGCATTTCCATGGCGACTGGTGGTTGTGGCATGCTTGCGGTGGGGGACGCGCGGGACCGAGGGCGCGGGCGAGGCACTGTCGTCGGAATTGTCGTCGGAACTGTCGTCGTCATCATCTCTATAAGGTTCCAGGGTGCCGATGTCGTCGAAAAAGGTCGCCGGCGCAGCCAATTGGCCGCTGGCAGGACGCGAATTGGGCGGCGAGCGGGTAGAGTAGACGGAAGGGTAGGATGAGCGCTGGGCACTGTAGTGGGCGTCGCGTTTGCTGAGGGAGCCGTCGTCGCTTTCGGCCATGGTGGGCGTCTGTCACATTCGAGAGCTGCCAGCGGCCGAAGAGGGAATCAATGGCGTCGTCGGCGGGCCATGACTGCAACCCGGGGGCTGGCAGCTGGTAAGAAGCAAACATGCAGCGACAAGTGACGGCTGGCATTTGATCGCCGCAAGGAAAACGGCGCCTAGTGCTCCATACAGCTAGCCCTCTCTGGCCCTGCGCGCGCCGTCCTACGTGTTTGCTGCATCGTGCCAGGCAGAGAGCCAGTCGGGTCGGGATATACACTTCAGCTGCTCCCACCGCCCTGCGTTGCATCTCCCTCTCTTTGCCCACCATGGCCAGCCTCCCCAAGAACGTCCACGTCTCACAGCATCCGTGTCTGCAGGCGAAGCTCTCGCAGCTCCGCTCCGCCAGCACCAGCTCCAAGGACGTGCAGTCGCTGGTGCACGACATTGCCCTGATGGTCGGCTACGAGGCGCTGGCACACGGTCTGAAGGCACAGCAGGGCCCCGAGGTGCGTCTTCTCCCTGAGCCCTGAATAGTTTCCTATGGCAGCAGCCCCAGGGCGTATGCGTTGCCCCGCCTTCGCTCACCCCTCTCTCTTCCCTTCCCCCACTCTTTGCAACGACGACAGCACTGACCGGCCCAGGACAAGTCCCCCCTCGGCTACACATACACCACAACCACCATTGCCCCGGCTCCGTCCTCCATCTCCTTGGTCCCCATCTTGCGCTCAGGCCTGTCCATGGTCCCCGCCCTCACCTCGCTCCTTCCCCAGCCCGTCTCTGTCCACCATCTTGGCCTGTACCGCGAGAAGTCGACTCTCCAGCCTGTTGAGTACTATAACAACCTGCCCTACCACAGCCCCACCGCCTCCAACCCCACCGCTTCCGGGCCTTCAGAGCTGGCAATCATTGTCGACCCTGTCATTGCCACCGGTGCGACGGCCCGCGCCGCTATTGACACGCTAAAGGACTGGGGTGTCAAGCGTATCATCATGGTGAGCGTGCTGGCTACCAACCAAGGCTTGAAGAATGCTTGCGCCGAGTGGGAAGATGGCGTCGAGGTGTGGGTTGGCGGCTGCGACCAGGAAGTCAATGAGAAGGGCATGATAAAACCCGGTCTGGGTGACATAGGAGACAGGCTGTTCATGACCATCGGCAAGTAGTCACTTGGTTTTTTTTCTGTTGAAGCATTTGGCGCCCTTTTTTCGCAATATGACTGAATTCATTGCCCTTGAATTTACACCGCAGAGATTGGATGCATTCACATATTCACATAGATCATGCATGCGACAAGTCTAAGTTAATAAGACCTCATTTGACTCTTTAAGCTATCGTGACTAGTCTATGCCTACGTGGTCTCTACGTGGATCATGAATCGATGACACTTCTACCGTGGTATGTATATATCAGCTATCGCTAGAGACAAGATTCTCTACCAAACCAAGATCTCCCAGCCTATCTTCAGTCTCTTTCAAGCAGAATCGTCTTGGCCTCCACTTTATATCCAGAGAAAATATTGCAATTTTGTGGTTACCATACTGAAATCATGGCTTCATTCCTAAACACTCAAATGCTCAATGCAGACCACAACAACGCATATCATCGCCTTATGTTTGCGCTTCTGGAAGAGGCGCAAAAAGACTATAAGGTCATTCCCCATGACCACCAACAGCACGAAGTACATTCTGTGGAAAAGACCTTTACCTGGCCCTTTAATCCACAGAAAACTGAACGCGAATTCAAGGTTGAGCTTCTGGTCTACAATCATGGCAAGTACGACGTCACCATTGGCCGGGGCTCTCACTTTCTGGTGACACTCAAAAACCAGATCTTCGGTGACGGTAACAGCAATTCCATCCTTCGAGATTTACCTATACAGCAATATCGCTGTACAAGGGATGCGTGGGTCATGAACGTGTTATATTTTACATTCAAATTCACCGGTCCGCTGGTGGACAAGGACGGCAACGACTTGCAATTGGCGTAGAATCAATCCAAGCACTGCACAAATGAGCGACGACACCAAGTGTTGAAGCCCGATAGTGGGAAGAGGAAATATGGTGCTGGAGAGTGTTTTAATACCTGTAGTACTCTTGTTTTCTTGGCTGTTCTTTTGGGTTTTGTAGTAAGGGCAATGCTGTTATCTTAAGATTCTTTTCCTTGTGTATGGGGCGCAGGTCTATCTTATGCGTATGGATTCAAGGAAGGAAGGCTGAATCTATATCTGGATTGTTAATTAAAACATAGTCTGCAAACATAGAAACGGAGGTTGTGTGCTGAAGTTCGTGATGTACTGTAGGGCGTTCGGAAGATCCTGCACGTCCATCAATCTTCCCTGGGAGATGATACTCATAGTTAAAAGCATAGTGATCTTCGCTAACTTGAGATCAAATCACCCATTTAGTACTATCGCTAGACGGTCTTGCGAAGTTTCGTAGCATCCCTATCCAAACGACTTACGCATCGGTCCCTCGACCGGCATATACGTTGCAAACTGAAGAGCAAAATCTTTTAGATATTGTTATATTGATTGCCGTCAATGTGACATAATGTGCGATTTGGACAGACTTGACCGCCTTGCAACAAGAGTAAGGATAAATGACTTGCTGCCTGGTGGCTGATGTTAATACGCAATGATTCACAGGCTTTCAAGGTAAATAGTAAACTTGATATGAATTAGTCGCACAACATATAACATCTGATGGCCATTGTACTTCAGGTCAGAAAAAGTCCGGATCGGGTCTCACAGCCGAGCGTGCATCCCGAAAACCGAGCGCCACGTCAGGATCCACTGGGAAAGTGATGATAGAAAAAGCTGATTTAGAATACATTTAAGATAAAGTCGCATATGGTGTCGTTTAACATATAGACAAGAGCATGATATGCTACCGGACAGCCGATTGTCCTCTTCGTTCCCAATCAATCGCATCGAGCTGCAAGTCCAACCAACATGGCTGTTACTATGTTCAAGGTATGGCTTCTTACAGTCGTAGTATCCGCAGTAAACTTTGGGGCTCTCTCCAACGATCTCGGACCTGAACTATCACAACAGGCAGCAATTTACCTGCTAGGTACACAAGGGTTCGAGGATGCCAAAACCAGGTGGGCAGCAAATATAAACCCTGGCTTTGAGGCGATTGTGAAAGTTGCCACAGAGCAGGATGTACAAGCTACTGTGAGTTGACTGACCGGAATTGGAAAGCATATTGATTCATTTTAATTTTAGGTCCGGTGGGCAAATGCGAATGGGGTGCCTTTCCTGGCCTACAATGGTGGCCATGGCTTCTCAAAAACGCTTAATGAATTTAGCGGCGGCATTGGAATATTGATGCGCGGTATGAACAAGGTTATTATCAGCAACAAGTACACTAAAAAGGGACCTGTCGCTCATATTCAAGGCGGTGCCAAATCTGGGGAAGTAATAAATACGGCCTGGAATGCGGGGAAAACATTGGTTGCTGGTGCTTGTGATTGTACTGGCTTCACAGGCGTCACACTAGGCGGCGGTCATGGATGGCTCCAGGTCTGAGACAAGATATGACTCTGTATGAGTCGATTGTACTGACAAATACTAGGGTCAGTATGGACTAGCTGTGGACAACGTCATATCCTACCGTCTGGTACTTGGCAATGGGTCTGCCATCACAGTCTCTAACATGGAGAATTCGGATCTCTTCTGGGGTCTTCGCGGCGCTGGTCACAATTTTGGTATTATTACGGAAATCGAATATCAGGTCTACGACCGGCAGACTGCCGCAGACGAAGGGTTTTCGACTAAGGTGTACATCTTTAAGCAAGACAAGTTGGAGCCCGTATTCGACCTAATGAACAAGTGGATCCGGGAAAAGCGGCGGCCTGTCGAACTTACGCATTTCGGAGTTTTGCTAAACAACCCTGCCGTCGATTCAAAGCCTATAATACAACTTTTAGTCTTTTGGCAGGGTCCATCCTTCCCTAAGATATATAGCGAGCCATTGGATGCACTGGAGCCCACAAGCGTGACATCGGGGTACACTAACCTTGCTGGTGCTAATAAGCTCTCCGGCTCAGACTTGGACGGAGTCAACTGTGTGAATGGATTCTCTCGTTCCACATGGCCTGTTGATCTCATCGAATGGAATACTACCAACTTGCGTACAGTTCTGAATATTTTTGCTGAGCTCCCAGGCACGGGTTTAGACGCCAGCGGGATGCTCCTTGAAGGCTACTCACAAAACGGGGTGAAGCTAGTAACGGAAGACAGCACAGCATTTCCCTTGCGCAAGGGCAATATCCTTGCAGCTCCGACTTTCACCTACGCGGCAGGCAATGCAACTCTTGACAGCCTTGCAGATTCATACGGTAAAAGAATTCGAAGTACCATGATAGCGGGCACCGGGCTGAAGTTGGGCGCGTACGTCAACTACGCCTATGGGGACGAAAGCAACGAAGCAGTGTATGGGTACGAGCCGTGGCGATTGCAGAGGCTGAGGGCGCTGAAGAAGAAGTATGACCCATCAAATAGGTTTCATTTCTTCGAACCAGTCAAGACGTAAGGCTATTTAATCTGACAGCGCGCGATAGGCAGTCTGGCAGTCTGTCGGCGTTGATGTCGACCGATTGGATCTGATATGTTAGATTAGCTAGGCCCAACATGGTTGATGTTCGTCACGTGACTGTTACCCAAGCGACGCGTTGTTTATGTCATGGCGTCACTTTCCCAGCCCCCCCGTCAACCACCGCAATTATCTTACGACCAGCCACATACCAGCCAGCAAAACTTAGCAGCTACAGCTTGGAGAAGCTGCAGCTTTACTCTCCGTCCTCACTTCAGATTACTTCCCACCCTATCATTAGAGACCAAACACCTGACTGCATCGCCAGCGCCATTCTCCATCGCTCCACCATACCTGCCATGGCGCCCTCTCCTGTTCAAGTTGTGCGCCTGGCGAGGCGCGCCGCCAGTCGAGTCAATCCTTCCGAGGGCAGCAAGCGGCCCGATTCGTTCAATAACCTGGGCTTTCAAGTCCTCTTCGCCCTTATCGGTATCGGCATGACAGTTACGGCATTATGGTTCTTCTTCTGGGCCAAGAATGGCGGCTTCAAGTGGCGTAAAAACGACTGGGAGGACTACAAGTCAACCGTGCTGCGCCGCAAAGGGCCCGATGGCAAGACGCTGAGCAATGCCACCAAGAGCACCAAGCTGGGTGGCGGCAGTGTCGTGCACGGCGGCAGCTACGGTGCTGAGAGCAGTGTGGGATACACCGACGAAACGGGTACCAGCGCCGACTTGAGTGAGATGCGAGAGGTTGAGGAGGGCAAGAGCCGCCGCCACTTCGGTATTCGAGGAGGCCACGCCAAAGACAAGTCCAAGTCGCGCCGTCATGAGCATGGCAACGACTACAAGGATCCTGACCTGCGCGAGTACCGTGACGAACGCCCTGCCCGTGTCGGTGGCCTCAATCGCCAGGCGGATGGAACGTATACTGATTATTCCGCTACCGAACCGTCAGAGCTCAACTCTAATGTCTCCGGTTTGCCCCTTATCAAGGATAAGAAGAAGCAGACACCCAAGGATAAGAAACAAGAAGCTAAAGACAAAGAGCGCCGTGCAAAGGAACGTATGAAGAAGGCCAAACTTGCTGAGAAGGAGACTGCTAAGATTGCCGCTGCCGAAGCAAAGGCCCAAAAGGAAGCCGACAGAGCCGCTGCAAAGAAAGAAAAGGCCGAGCAGAAGAAGGCAAAGAAGGCCAAATCGGAAATTGCACCCTCGGAAGCTGGCATGACTGAATACACTTCACCTTTGACTGAGTACACTGCCGCGAAAACTGAATACACGGCGCCCTCGGAAACTGCTGGCCCATCTGGCCGTCGGGCACCTCCGTCCGCTGCCTACTCATTCACTACCGGTGATGACCAAACTACCTACACCGCAGCCTACACCGATAACCCCAGCCACGCAGCCCCGTCACAGGTCCCCGAGTCTTCCTATTATTCAGACTATCGCCCCAATGCTGATCGGCCACAACGCACACGCAGCCAATCTCGTCCGCGCCATGAGTCACGCTCTCGTCCGACCTCACAATCGCCTCGTAAGCAGCATCGATCGTCTCGCCATCAATCGAACACTTCCGACATCTTCACACAAGCCAACGGTGATGTGCGTGGCACCATCGCATACCCATGTCATATCCCTGGTCTCAGCTCCGCTGGCAGCGTTGCCGTGAGTGACAGTGTCAGCCAAGCAGGCGCACCTAAGGAAAGGCGCGGGCGGGATGTCATGGCAGGCTATCGACGAGGTGGTGTCCGCGCAGTGAACAGACGAGATTCGTTGAGCGACAGTGATGCTTGAAGAAGAGCTGGCGAGTGCTGGTTTTGATCAATGATTGAATGCATGGCGTTTTCTGGCGTTAGGTTATGCTGGGCTGCGGAAACTCACACTTAGCTATCTGATGGAGCGGACAGCAGTAAGGAAGTAGGAGTTACGGCATGTATATGTAAATTGAATTGCATGATGTGCAAAGTGTCTGATCGACGAAGGAGGCCAGGATGGGGTCGGAATGAATTGAAACGAACTGGATACGAAGCTGTATGTAGCAATAAAGAGTATTATATCAAACAGGTACAAGATATGGTTAACACTACATGTGAGACCATGTACATGAGCCATATGATCAGGCTGATCTCAATCGTATGGCGATGAATGGGATTGGTTACTGAATCAACCTTATCATACTGAACGCGAAATTCAAACTGTCATATTACTGATCTTAGTTGTTTCTAGATGGGTCATAGTAACCACCTCGACACAAGATGGGCTATATGATATAATTCATTAGTACATCTTTTCGCCTAGCACGCACGAGGAGCAGATGTGACCCATTGTCCCGAAATATTGCAAAGTCACAATCTCACTGCACTCGGACTACCTACTTCGTATCACGTACTAGCAGGATCGGAAAATTGATGGCGGTTGATTTCAGGTAAAGAAGGGTATATCTACAGCCGGCATCTCCCTGAGCCATAATGAACTACACAAGGCAGTTTGCAGAATACCTCCAGCCCACGCTCCTTGGCCAAACTAGAAAACCAAGAGCTCAGATGAAAAATCATACAGCATTAATCTTCGTCTCTCGTGTCCTTACTACCAGTCCAGCTGTTTGCGTTACATGAATAATTGGAATGATCATGTGGGGAATAGAACCAGAAGAAATAGCCACAATTTAAGAACGTATTCTTAAAGAGGTGCTATGTTTTACACAGTAGTTTGAAGGGGAGTCATTGGGAAATGGAGGATAGAAAAGGATGTATCGCAGTGTTACAGGCGTCATACAATTTGGGTAGTGTACATCCATATAACGGTGGCGCAAGGACGATTTTTGGAGAGACGTGACAAGGCGAGATAATATGAAATTGTAAGGCAGTGTTTCCGGCGAATGCGAAGGACGGATGCAGCTACAATTCATCCTTCATGCGTTGCGTCGCTTCTGTTGCAGCACTGCTAGCCAAGCTCGAGGCTTTTTCAGCATTGCTAGCAGCAGCCGCGTATATTTCACTGACTCGTGAATTAGCAGCCTCAACTGCAGCCATGAGCCTGCTGGATGCGCTCTCGGCAGCGCCTTGTTCGGGTCCATAAATGACAGAACTGACAGCAGAAGCGGCATGTGCGGCATTTTCGCTGGCTGCTGAAGAAATCGATTTGTATACACTCTCCGCACCACTGGCGACTGATGCAGCGTAGTCCGTAGCCGTTGGTGTACCGAAAAGAGCCTCGCTGATGGCGGCTTGAGCATTCAGAGCAACAGTGGCGAAGCTGTCGGTGACATGCTGCGTCCCATAGATGGCTTCGCTTGCCTTGGCTTGAACGGACGAATAGGTGTCAGCAATCGACTCCTTTGCCTGCTCTACACGACCCTTTTCTGTTCCATATACAGCAACAGAAGCACTTTCTACCGCAGCATTAAGCTGCTCACTAGCTTGGTTGAGGATGGTTTCGATGGCTGGAGGAGGCGTGAAGACGGAGCTGGCGATAGACGACGCGGATGCATACGCATCTGCCGCATACTCAGTCGCAGCTTCGTAGCTTTCGCCAGCGTATGAGCTGATGGCTTCGTAGTTCTCGGATGCGAAAGAATTCACAGAAGAGACGGCAGCTGGAATGTCCACATAATAAGCAGAAGAAAACCGGCTCATGACGCTCTCCGTGAAATCAGGTTCCTTGCCAACGACTAACTCGGAGATTAGATCTTGGACTGCAATGAATTGGTCCGCTGCTTGAGCGGTAGCCTGGGCAGCGAAAGCACCAGCCTGAGAGTATACTGACACAGCCCAAGGGGTGGGCGCGCCGTACACCTGGCTGCTTGCCTTCGCGATGAGGGCTTCCCAATTGTGGCTCGCCTGGGAGGCCACAGATTCTGTCCAAGGAGTTTCCGAGCCAATAATACCTGAGCTTGCCTGCGAGGCTAGGGAATCTGCCGCTTTCTGTGCTTTCTGCCCAGCTGATTGCACGGAATCAAAGGCGCCAGATGCAAGTGATTGCGCTGAACCAGATACCTCGGATGCTACCGACTGGGCCCAAGGCGTCTCAGTTCCAATGACGCTAGAACTAACTTGCGAGGCGATTGAAGCTGCTGATTTGGAAATCACAGAAGTAAGTGATTCATAGGTGCCCTGCTCAGGACCGTAGACGGCATTAGAAGCAGCTGCAATGAATTCTGAGTACCGAGCATGGGCCAACCCTACAGCTTGATAATATTGTTGCTGTGCCTGTTCAAGAGCAGGGGTCGGTTTGGTAAAAAATTGAGCTGAAGCACGACTCAAGCCATCCGAGAGTCTAGAAGACGCAATAGAGGATACGGACTCAAAATAACCTTGCGTGGGCCCAGCGGTCAAGGACTTCATCGAGTCAGTATATTGCAGCGCAGCTTGAAGCCTCTCGCTAGCAGCGGCCAATGAATCTGAATAAGCTTTTTCTACCATAGCAAGCACTGTCTCATGGGCTGGTTTTGGCGATCCTTGAGCCAAAGCCGCGAGCTGAGACTTAGCATTTGCGAGCTGCTTGTTTGCCAAACTCACGGCCTCATTGTATCGCGAGCTCGCATGCGTTCGCACGGTCTGGAAGACGGCGGTAGGCTGAGGCGTACCATGGATTGCATAAGATGCCCTGATGATCCGTCAGCATTAATGACTCTCCAAGAACACAGTTAACACCCACGCAGTAACAGCCTGAGCAAACTTCTCAGAGGCAATACTAGTAGCACTCTCTAACGGGCGTTGTTCTGTACCGTAGAGAACGCTTGAAGCTGCGGCTATAGCCTTCTTATACTGTTCGCTTGCGAGTGATGTAGCTGACTCAACAGTGCCTTGTGCATTAGTTGGTCCAAGAAGAGCTTCGCTAACAGCCCTGCTTAGTTCTGTTGCCCGATCGCCTGCATCAGCAACTACATTTTGCAGTTTTACAGAATACGAATCGTCCTCGTCCTCATCTAGCTCATCGTCGAAGATGATTTGTTTGGCTTCAGCGAGTATCTGAGCTTGGACACCACCAAACACTTTCTTGGGGGCCTGAGAAGCCACGGATGCAGCCTCCTGCGCCTTATCTTTAATTTCTTCCGTAGCAATTTCAATATCGTCAGCTATGTTAGACACACCGCTACTAGCTTCAGAATGCGCAGCTACAATGGCTTCGGAAGCCTTTGACTTTGCTGCGGAGGCTAAGTTTTCCGTAGGTGTTTCCGAGCCTAAAATCGGTTTAGAGAGCTCAGACGCAGCTTCAGCAGCAGACTGCTTGACAATAGATGCGATAGACTCGGTGACTGGTGTTTCTGATCCGAGAATGGCTTTAGAAGCCTTTGAAGAGACTTCTTGAGCATTCTGCATGACCTGTTGAGCGGCTCTGACAGCTCTAACAGGCACTTTCTTATCTGAGAAATCGTCTGTGGAGTCCTCGGCCCAGATCTTCCACTTAGCGACGTCTTTTAAGCGTACAAGCTCATTGACCATGGCAGACGCAATTGACATGGCTTTGTCTTCAAGTTTGGCAGCTTCTTCATGGGCAAGACGAAGTCCCTCATGCTTCGATCCGACGGCCTCGACTTCCTCTTGCCACTCTGTTAGCGTGTGTCTTAGCTTGTGGTAGTTTTGCCAATCTTGGTATTCGACTCCATCCATCCAGGCCCAGCGCATGCCGACCTCCTGAAGGCCAAGACCATGAATCCTGTCTAAGACCTCGACAGTGCTGGCTACGGCGGCACGAACTAGATTATCTGTTTCTTGGTCATATGCAGTTTTCCAGCTTCGGATAGCTTGCGCTTTCTCCTTTGCTGCGATTCCAAGCTCCCTAGTCTTGGTTACACACTTCTCGTAAGCTGCCTCTAGCTGTTCCTCCGAAGCGTCTGTAGGCAGTTTTTTAATTGTCTGTTGAATGAATTTCTTGAACGTAGATATGGTCGATTCTGCTGTTTCTTCAAGCTGCACAATCATTGCAGCACCGTGTCCGTGGACTCCGTTTTCGATTTGTCGCTTCGTAATTTCCGAAACACGCGTGTCAAGATCCTCAGCGCCCTTGTCTGCTGCGGTGGCGAATTTGGTTTGCCATCCTCGAAGGTCCTCATTGAGTTTTTCTCTGAGTTCCGCCCCAGTAAGTTTAGGTTCCAGCGGTTTGGTAGATGTCGCAATTTTGACTTCACTTGCTGGAGTTCCGGAAACAGAGCCAAAGAAATCATCAAGAACCCCCCATCCAGATTTAGTGGTCGGTAATGAGGCACTCAAGGTAGATGATGTAGTATCCGTACTTGTGAACTCATTCGTCGCCGCTGGTGCGTTGCTGCGGTACGTTAAAAAGTATACTCATGAATACAGCACAAACTCACAGTATAGGCTCCACAGATTCCATTGCCGACTCTACCTTTTGTTGATCTTTGTATCGACCTAGCCTTTCGCGAATGCGTACCAGCTGGGGTTCGACGTTATCACCATAGAGAACCCGGACGTACGGCCAGAGCGTGCGAGATATGAATTTCCATGAGGCCTCTCTTGCGGATATAACACTAGGAAAGATAATGCGAGCCGTTAGGTGATGCCCCTGAGCATACGCTTGACGGGCATACGGCAGCGCAACCTTGTAGGCTGGAAGGATACTCAGATGGTAGATTTCGCCCAGGCTGTCACTGATCTGATGATAGAATGGAGTAATGGCTTTTGAGGCCTTGTTGACATGGTGACCTAAATATTGGTTGTATTGGGCATATACTTTGGTCTGAGCGTTTTGGACCTGAGGATACACAATCTTGGCCCATTCAGCCTCTGCATACTTTTGAGCTTGTTCGACGCGATGAGCGCCATAAGTATTGTATTGCTTCTTGGTAAAGCTCGACACAGGGGCGTAGACATGTTGGTCAAAGCTATCCACGTAGGGCTTGACCTTGTCTATTTGAGGTGCGACATAGGCACTGTAGTAAGGGTCTAGATAGGGTGCCGCATAGGAACGAGCGTGGAGGTATGGCTTGCAGACGTATGGAGACGTCTCAGATATCTGCGTAAGCGACGACGGACACCTGAAGAGGACGGTGACGATAAGGTACCAGGAGATCAATCTTTACCGGTCAGCACGTTACATCAAGGCGATTCCACAAAATGGAAGGGAGCAAGAGAGGGAGATACCTTGCAATGGCGCTTGTCAAGCTTCCCGTCCACGTTTTCGGTGGTCTTCTTGTGCTCGAGGTTGGCACGACAGATGACGGTGCTGCTTTGGACTTGTCGACGTGCCCATTCGCGTTGCCGTTCAGGTGGCCATTAGACGCTTTCTTAGGCTTTTTCACCCGACCGTTGGCCTGGGCAGCCATGGTTGCTGTAACGTGTGCCTATATCGCCTGCGCTTGGGTGGGATGTTGGCGGTGAGCGGCAGAGTAGAAGCTGCGATTAGCAGGGAGATTGGGTGGTTGAAATTCAGATGGAAGTTTGGAGCAAGAGAGCAAGGCAAGCGGGCAACGAGCTTGGGCTTATGCGGGGAGAAGATTATGGCGTGAGAGAGGGATGGAGTTGACAGAAACGGGGCCAAGTCCGGGCAGCATGGGCATGGGCATGGGCATGGGCGTGGGCAAGCTCCAAGCTGCAACCACCAGCCCGCCTGAGGTCAATTGATGGATGATGTCAGAGCACGTGCAATGCGCGTCGCCAGCCACATGCACACACACGAGATGGGGCGACGCCCAGGGACGTGGAGCACGAAGCTTGAGCAGTGCTGCTTCTTATTACACATGGTAGTCAAGGAGCCTCGATGCTGCGATGCGATGCGATGCGACGCGGCGGCGGCGGCGGCGGCCAGGGGTCTGTGGCCTGGGGCCTGGGGCATCTGCGGCGATGAAGCAGGTCAAGTCGCAGCAGTCGCAGCATTCGCAGCATTCGCAGCCAGTCGCCATATTTACAGCGTCTGCGTCTGCGTCTGCGTCTGCCGGCCCATACTTGGCAAGTTGGCAAGTACTTTGCAGCTGGAGGGCACGCACAGGGCCAAGCGCGACCGCTCCGAGGCAACGGCGGTGGCGGCGGTGGCCAGCCGTACCGGGCGTCGTGCAGCGTCGACATCAGACGTTTGCTGGGCTGGACACCAGAAACATCCCCAACCCTCGCAACTCTCTCCATCCACCCAAACCCGGCACCTCTCCCCAGAACCCGTCCAGGCCCTCATTCAGATCCAATCAGACTGGCTGCTGCTGCTGCTGCCACTGCCACTGCCACTGCCCCCAGGGCACCGTCTCGAACTGCCCGTAACCCCACGCTGGCCACCAACCAAATCTCCTCCGATGCCCTCATAAGCCCGTTTCCACAGCGGCCGCCCGCCCGCACGCTCTCTACATCCTACACAGCTACCACTACACACTTTTACCCCCCAACATGACGGCATCCGCCACCTCGTCGGCCGTCGTCAATCCGCCCGACCATCACGCCCCAGACAAAGACGATGTCGACACCTGTCGCATTTGCCGCGGCGAGGGCAGCCCAGACGAGCCGCTGTTCTACCCGTGCAAATGCAGCGGAAGCATCAAATATGTGCACCAGGAATGCCTCATGGAGTGGCTCTCGCACTCGCAGAAGAAATACTGCGAGCTGTGCAAGACCTCTTTCCGTTTCACAAAACTTTACCACCCTGGCATGCCCCATCGCATACCCACATCCGTCTTCCTCCGCCGTGCCGCCGTCCACGTCTTAGGCCTTTTCATGACATGGTGTCGCGCCGTCCTGGTGGCCTCCGTCTGGCTCCTCTTGTTGCCCTGGTGCATGCGTGTTGTCTGGCGGAGTCTTTTCTGGGTCGGCGATGGGGGATGGCACCGTGACGATCTCCTCGACCTCCACGTCTCCGCTAACGAGACTTCTCGCATTGATCCTTACAACTTGAGCGCCATTCACGCCGCTATGAAATTGACCAAAGCCGAGAACAGAACCTTTGAAATACCTATACCCAACTTGTACAGACCCCTGTCTCAGAGGCAGAACATCAGCACCCTTGACTCCGCGCCCTGGACTTTCCTCAGGCGCTTCTTTCTCGGCGACGCATATCTAGCCCAGACATACAATTCAGTCCCAGCCGCGAACGCGACACAACAGAACAGCACTCTTGACTATCTTGGCCCCCGAAGCCCGTCTCTTCTGTCTGATGTCTCCTTCTTCCACTGGTTCCCATCGCAAGCTGCAAACCGATTCTTAATCGATGTTCTCGAAGGGCAGATCATTACACTTCTTGTTGTAGTTGCATTTATCTTAATCTTTCTAATTCGAGAATGGGTTGTTCAACAACAACCTGTGATCAACATGGTCGCTTTGGGAGAAGACGCTGCTGCTGTCGTTGCAGATCAGTTACCGGAGAACGAGGAAAACGAGCAAAATGACGAGGAACCGGTGAATGTTGCACAAGTGGAAGAGGAAACCAGGGCCATTGCGCCCAATGAAGATGAAACGGAAACGGTAGAACGTCACCCCAGCGATACACCCCCGCGAACCCCTAACAGACCCCGCCGTTCTTCGTCCACGCTCCGAAAAGAACGAGACGTCATGCGGAAGTTGGAAGAGAGCGTTGAGATTCCACAAGAGTTGCGAGAAGCTCTCCGTCATGGTACCCCTGATGACATAGTGAGGGTTATGGGCGTTATGCCTGCGGAAGAATCAGTCAAGCTAAGCGACGCGCTCGTGAGACTGGACGCAGAAGTACAAGAAACGGAAGAAGAGACATCACAATCACGTGGGCAAGCTTTTCCACAGCGTATAAGCAGCCTTTCGCATTCTCAAACCGGCGAATATGCACCCGTAGATGCACACTCACCTTCGTCTTCCTCATCTCAAAGGCCGCATATGCCGGCGAGGGATCGTTCTTCTATCGCTACAGAAATACAGCGTCGCTTAGAGGAGGAGGACCATTCGTGGTCGTTTACAAATATTCCAGAGATTCAGCGTCGAGATGCCAACCAGTCCTCCAATAGCCTTGTTCCCGAGACATGGGAAGACGGACTGCTAGACGATATATCCGAAAGAAGAGTTGTTCATACGTCAACGACTGTGCAAGAGCAGGGTAGCGACCATAGTGGTGAAAGCTGGCAGCGAATACCCGACGCGCTTGTCGATGCTCATGATCAGGACACTTCGAGAGACAAAGGCAAGGCTCCGATACGGGATAATGGCTCAGACCGCTCTCACAATGCTGCTGCAGCACCGTCTGACACAGACGCAACCTCTGAGCCTTCTCATGGAGCCGAGCCTACCATTGATGCCGACGCGCGTGGAGATGAACCCCAGCCTGACGGTGACGATGATGGTTACGTGCTTGAAGAAGTCGCAGCTCCGGAGCCAGCGCTGGACCAAGAACGTGAGCAAGGCCCAGAGCTCCCTGTCCATGCTCCGCAGCCTGCACGCCTGGTTGATCGAGTTCTAGACTGGGTTTTCGATGGGGTAGCACCAGGTATGCAAGCAGATGAAGACGGCGCCAATGATGAACAAGTCATACGCGAATTAGCCGATGAAGCACCTTTTGTTGCCTTCGCAAACAATGAGCCCCGAGAGCCAGCAAATATCCCTGTTCAAGACCCTGAAGTGGCTGCAGCAGCAGCTCAAGCAGGTATCGACGTCAACGATCAGGATGCAATTGACGACGCAGAGGACTTGGATGGAATTATGGAACTCATCGGCATGCAAGGTCCGCTCACTGGTCTTTTTCAAAATGCCATGTTTAGCGCTGTACTGATATCTGCGACCCTGGCCTGCGCTGTCTGGCTCCCTTATCTTGGGGGAAAAGTAGTCATCCTGTTCATGGGCAGTCCCGTTGCACTTTTTGTTAAGCTCCCTTTGCAGATTGTTGCTACGCTAGCAGATCTTCTTGTCGATGGGGTCCTTTTTGTAGTTGCTGGAGCAGTGTACTGGACCTTCGAAACTGTGCGGCTGTTCCTCCGACACTGCAGTCTCGGACTGTTGAATCAAAGTGTTGCGCGCCCGGTTGAACTCGTAACCGGTCCATCATACACGATTGCAGCCAGTGCGGCGGACCGACTCGGCAACGTTCTTCAACAGTCACCACTTTTACCGCCTCCAACCTACTTACGGCTCTCTATCAACTCTCATGTCGCTCTCCGGTCCATCCAGAACACCACATCTTACACATTGAACAACACCAGAGCCATTGTTACCGCATTCTTGGAAGACGCCTCAGGTGCCTCCACTTCCGCTACTGCGGCTCGGCTATTCTCACGAGTGCCAGAACTCCTAGGTACAGGTTTCACAGCCCTCTATCGCAAGTCAACAACCCTATTGTCGTGGTTACTGACTACCAGATCATACAAGATTACCTTCAATCTCGACTTCGGAAATGATGTCGCCGCTCCGGTGGTTGTGGAACAATGGACGGCAAACGACCGTTTGATCGCAGTCTTTGCAGGTTACGCCTACTTCGCCATGGCTGGTGCGGTTTACCTTAAACGTGGAGCTCCATTAAGTACATCACGACAAGGCCAAAGGATTGAACGCATCATTTCCGAAATTCTTCAGCAAGCCGGGGGTGTGCTAAAGGTCATCTTGATCATTTCTATCGAAATGCTCGTTTTCCCTCTCTATTGCGGGCTATTGCTCGATGTTGCCCTATTGCCTCTATTCGAAAACGCCACATTGGCTACTCGATGGCATTTTAGTCAGGAGAGTCCGTGGACTTCGGGTTTCGTACACTGGTTTATTGGTACATGCTACATGTTCCACTTTGCCTTGTTTGTTTCCATGTGCCGTAAGATCATGCGGAAAGGCGTGCTCTACTTCATTCGTGATCCGGATGACCCCCAGTTCCATCCGGTTCGCGATGTGCTTGAGCGAAGTGTTACTACACAACTCCGAAAAATTGCGTTCAGTGCATTGGTCTACGGCGCCCTAGTCATTGTCTGCCTTGGGGGTGTTGTCTGGGGCCTCAGCCGAATAACTACAAACGTTCTGCCCATCCACTGGGTTTCGCATGCGCCTTCGCTGGAGTTCCCACTCGATCTGTTGTTTTACAATTTTCTTACTCCTGTCATCATCAGGTTGTACAAACCGAGCGATGGGTTGCATGCCATGTCACAATGGTGGTTTCAGCATTGCGCCCGTTTCCTTCGGCTCTCAAACTTCCTTTTCGGGGACAAGGCAAAAGACCAGGAAGGCCGCAGACTTAACGGCGGAATTGCGTTTGAGGGAAGATATGTTCGTGCACCCGCTTCAGACCAGGTCCGCATTCCCAAGGGTGAACCTGTCTTTGTGGAAGTGGATGCGAACAATGTACGCAAGGATGGCAAAAACACTGGAGGCGGCGTGCACAATTCCAATATGGTGACCGTGGTATACATTCCACCATGGTTCCGAGTACGTATTGCTCTTTTTGTCTTTACGATCTGGGTCTTTGCCGCCGTCGCCGGTGTAAGTGCCACCATCATACCGCTCGTCTTCGGTCGATATCTCTTCACGCTTGTTCTCCCTAGCCACGTTGAGATGAATGATATTCATTCTTTCTCGCTTGGTGTATACAGCCTTGGTAGTATCGGCTACACCTTGTATCAAGCTTACAAATTCCTCCGCGGAATCAACCGCCCTGCCACAAGTACTCTAACGACCCTCTACAACATGGCGGCTACAGCCTCACGAATTGGACTCCGCATCCTGCGCTTCACATACGTGTGGGCGAGCCTTGTACTAGTTATCCCCTTTTTATTTGCGGTCCTTGTTGAGCTCTACTTCCTCATGCCATTGCATGCCTATATAGGTCCCGCCGAACCACACGTAGTCCACCTGATTCAGGACTGGACGCTCGGTTTCCTGTATGCCCGGCTGGCGGCTCGCATGATCTTCTCGCACCCTGCTTCGCGACCTGCACGCGCCTTCTCAGCCGTCATTCAGCAAGGTTATCTGAAGCCTAATGCCAAAATCGCGACGAGATGCTTCCTGCTTCCAGCGCTAACTCTATTCCTAATAGCTCTGACCGTACCGTCAATCTTTGCAGCAAGTATGAATTTAACAGTATACAAAGACGCGGATCCAGTGACGCGGAGTCAAGTATGGCGGTTCAGCTTCCCAGCTGTGGGGTGTGCTGTGGGCGCTGTCTGGGCTGCGAGGGAGGGACTCAGCGTACTGCAGAGGTGGAGGATGGTTGTCAGAGACGAAGTATATCTCATTGGAGAGCGATTGCATAATTTTGGGGATAGAAGAATACCGGTCACGGCAGGGGTTAGCAGTACTATACAGGAGACAGCTGGGCTTGTGCCGGCCGGGGACGCGGTTGTATCTGATGGGGCGCCTCCTATCGCTGGGTAGAGTGAGTGTTTCGCGTCTGAACTAAAGTTTTTAGAGCACGGTTTATGCATATGAAGATTGGTACTGGACAGTCTTCTTGTGATTCTTCATTGCTGGCTTCTGTCGAGCCTGGTATTAGACTGCCTACTATTGAGTTTATAGTGTGGGCTTCAAGACTTCGCTCAAATATCATACCCACTTTCCCTGCGGAGTTAGGCGTCTTCTCTACGGCATCGTGACTCTGCGACGGCATTATTGGCATCAGCAATGCCATCCGTAAGCTTTGCTTTCGACAAGCAGGTCGATATCATACCAACCGGGAAGTTGCCACAAGGGACAAAGTAGTGTCTGCGTCTCGTCGAATAGCTGGTATGTTATTGTACCTCTGTAACCCAGAAACATCCCGGGTCCGAGTATTGGATGCTTTGGGCTTGGCAGCCCACATTTCTATATCGAATGTGAACATCTGAGCAGAGCCAACTGTCGCTCAACAATTTCAACAAAAGTGAATTGCAGTATCGCGAATGCCCATGGTTGAGGTGAATCCCATATTATAATATGGGTCCACCTCCCAACTCACAAGTACTTCTTCGCGGCAGCTGCAACCCTTTGTCGGAACACCGGGCTCTTAACAATGCTCCCGTTCCCCGCGTGGAAAAAGGGATTCATGACCGTCTTCACCCATGCCTCGTACACATCGACGAAGAAATTCTTGACGGCCTCCTCCGTCGCAGGCGCACTAGGATTATACAATCCGCCTGTGGCACCGGCGCCTGCTCGTCCACCTGCCAGGCTACCCCTCTGTCCTCCCAAGCCAAGCACCTCATCACGCGGCCGGGTAAGCAGGAGGAAGCGCACGTTGGCACCGGTGATCCAGCATGAGACGTAGTTGTTGGCGTACTTGTCAATGTGCTTGAGGTACATGGGGGCTGAGCCTGAGGTTGATGAGGGGCCCCATTGGACTTCTTCGACAATGTCGAGCGCCGAGTGCAGGATGAAGGGAGCCAGCTGCCGATCCGAGGTCGTAAAGTGCGGAGCGCCGTCGCCGGAAGAACGCGATGTGCCAAACTCGTGGGTGAACAGAGGGGTGTCAGTCGGCGAGAAAATGGTAAAGTAGTACGACATTTTCAGGGCGCTGGTGAAATGCTACAGGTAGCAAGGAAGAATGGCGAGTTGGGATCGACTGTCAAGGATTGTCGTAGTGTATCCGTACACCAAGGTATCGCGAAATAGCAGCCGCGTGGAAGGGGTGGTGAGAGTACGGTGGTTCGGGAGGCTCTTGGAGCTCCCGCGGCTTCGGGCCCAAAGGAGTCTAGCTTCACTTGCCCCAAGGTCACCTTTTCGGAGCCTCACTGGACGCCATCGCATCGTCTGCAGGCCATTGCCAACCACCTGCGCACCCTTTGCTCGCTATGTTCGGTCCCTTTCGTATTACAAGCCCGCTATCAGGCGGTCTGCTCTGGTGCGCGTTTCCTCTTTCGCGCTTTGTGTGCAAAGCTAACTCTCAGGCTATGATAGGAAGATACCATGGCGCCTCTCTCGACACCAAAAGTACCGACACCGCACACGTCTACGAGCCGTCGATAACGTAGTCTCGACATTAGATACGGCTCTTGCACGGCTAGGTCAGAGCATGAAGAAGGTGGAGAGGTGGAAGCAGGAGATGCCACGGGAAGAGGAGATGCTGCCCAAGGACAAATACACAGTTTTCGACCGTAAGGTGAAGAGGTATCGAAAAGGAATTCATAGTAGGTAGACTTTGGAATTGGTATGAACTGGTATGCTAATGCATGTGCAGAGGTGCCCAAGTGGACGCGAGTAAGCCAGAGGTTGAATCCACCTGGTTTCTAAGGGGGTGGGAGACGAGCATGCAGGAACAGATGAATGAGTCTTTGGCTCCCTACGAACGCTTTGCTATGCATTTTTTTTCACTGGGAAGAGATATGGACCCCTCACCAATGTAATATTTAGAGTTGCGTAAATGCCAAACGCTCCAATGTAAAAAAGTCATTACCATCCCACCAAACCACCTAAGGTCAAATGGTTAAGCACCCATCGCTCCTAAATCAAGATCCAGGATATACAGGCAATGAAAACAACTCATTCATTATCCAGCGATGCTTTTGCTCAACGGGCAGTCCATCGCTTTCAATGCCGTCACCAATGTTGATGTCTTAGCCAATACCCTCATATTACTAGATATCCGTGAGGTCGAGGACTTCTACCTTGTAAAAGATTCGTCCATTGATGCACTCGTAGTTTTTGAGCTGACAAGCCTCGTCGCTTTCATGGTCTGCTCTGACTATCTGCGATGAGTTAGCTTTCATAGTCTTTGCAAGGTAGCGGTCGCCCTGAAGCTTATCATGAAGCCAGTCGGCACCACTATACACATTCATTGGAGTTGCAGCAGGGTTCGAAGCAGATATTGAACTTTGGTCTGATGAAGAGCTTAGGTGGCGAAATCGCGTGCTGAGCTTCGGCTCTTCGATAGCACTTTTCTTTTTCTCCTCGTCACGCAACTCTTGCTCGAACCGTGCGAGAGCGCCGATCTGTGAAGAAGCTCTGAGTTTGGCGTCACGGGTGCGAGTCAGGCGAGTCGCAGTGGTTTGGTTGGCAAGCTTGGCCTTCTTCCGGGCAGATGCAACCGCAGACGGGGATTCTGGTGACCGGACTTCATTCCTCGTCAGTCTAGACACCTTATAAGGAGCAGGCGGGCAGACAAAATTGTAGTCGTAGACCATCTCATTTGGCGGAGTTACAGGGGCTTTAGGCTTGGGACTAGCAGTGCGTTAGATCAGCATGCTAAATATGTTGAAGGGCTATTATTGAATACGGAAGACTCACGGTTTGTTTTTGAAACTGTAGATACTCTTATGGAGCAATTCGTCTGGCTCCTCAGCATTCGTTGTGGTTGGAATAGTATTTTTCCTAGACACTACATGTCGGGCTCGTGCGACAAGCGGCACATCGTCTTCAGAGGAGCCAGATCCAGACTCTAGATTTGGAGTATCGCTTTCGTCTTCACTGATTGGAACCTCCTTGCGCTTGCGGTAGGGCGAGAATAATGGCGTAAGCGACATATTTTTTGCAACCTGCAACAAGCAGAGTTGGGAAGGTAGGTGGACAAGTACCTGGAGGGACTAAAAAAAATACATACGCAGTGCGACGGCGCTTAAATGAAGCAAGCATAGGCGCCAAATCCGTAGTGAGGTTGGAAAGCGCTGCAAACGAACGGTGAAGTTTAACTTATAATAGACTTGGTGAATGAATCAACAAACATCGGTATCGAGCACCGTGCTAGCGTGAGCGAGCAAACATACGGCAGGGTCAGGGTGATCAAAAGTGAGAGAACTTTGAAAAACTCAAGCAAATTATATTTCACATAGTGATGGATGTAGGTCGGGTCGCGCACGTGAGTGACGAGGAAAAGGTATTAGCCAAATGATTTCATACGACACGAGCGTAGCCAAATAGTCCAATGAAATCCTAACCTTCGTCAATACGATCATACTACGTCCACTCCTTAAAACTCTTTTGCCTTTCTCGGCTATTCCACTGCAAAGTTCTGGAAATGCTGTCAATCCAGTCCTTGCTTCTCCTATCTAGCGGCAGAACGCTGGGGAATGGGAACCTGGACGCGCTGATCGTTACATAGTCTCCCGGTCTCAACTCTACTCGCTCTCGTCCATCGAAGCTTGCCCAGGAGCTTGTTCGCGCATCGTACGGCACGCCTGCGCGTAGAACAATAGTGTCGGGTAGGATGATGGGTCGGAAGGAAAGCGTATGCGCACAAATCGCAGTCACTAGGATAACTGGGTTATCAGGATGGCATAGCGAGCCGCCAGCCGCAAGGTTGTAAGCTGTGCTCCCTGTAGGTGTGGAGACGCAGATACCATCGGCTTGAACAGTAGTGAAGTGCTCGTCATCGCCAAAGAGCTCAATGCTCGACATCGTCGGATTTGGACCTCGATCGACCACAACTTCGTTCAAAATGTTGTGCGTACCATCAGGCCTATGTGTATGATGATCTTCGCTCTCCTCGCCTATAAGTTCTTCCACAAGGTCACGCTGCCCACCTTCACGGGTTTGCGAGCGCATAACTGTTGCTTCGAACCGTAAACGTAGGCTTACAGTAATACCATCTTCAAAAATACGAGAGAGTGTAAGAGGATACTTTTCGTAGTCAAACTTCGTGAGAAATCCGAGAGAACCAAGAGAAAATGCGAGAACGGGCGGAACTATACGCTGGAAGAGCCACGAGGAATACAGCACTGTGCCATCGCCACCGAGCTGCTTACTATGAGCTACTTTTCCCGTTCTAACTTAGGGTAGACCTACTGCTAACACAATATCAAAAGTCTGCGGTTTTTCTTGACACAATTCGTTCGTCCAAAATCTTAGCCTTCCTTGGTACGAGGGATTATGTTCAAATAGCCCCTTCGCATCAAACAGTTTATTATACTCCAGCGTGTTTTCCACATAGACTCTGAATTCGGGATATTTGGCCAAAAGCCAGTCTGTGGTCTCGCGCGTGTGCTTGATCAAAGTCTCGTCATGCGCCTTCGCAAGGATGAAAATGTTCCGTACATGCAACCGTATACGTATCTGTGAAAGCTTCTTAGACAACTCTCTAATCCCAAAGGCCATGTCGGATATCTGTTTTTTTGTCAGGAGGCGTGAATGGTGTGACTGGTCCGTAGCGCCATGCGGGTCTTTATCAATTTTGCGCCCTTGGTCGAGGCTTTCATACGATGCACTATGGTCCCTCTGCGCAAAACCGTCGTGCTTCTCAAGAAGGGTATGCACAAAGCATTGTGTACTAGTTCTACCATAGCTAGGGCGTGCCGGATGGGCCACAGAGGGCACGAGCGAAGACTTGCGGCGGTGGATATCGTTTGGCTCAAAGAGAACCTATAGTGGTGAGACCAGCACCGGCGTTCGGGGGCCAAACTCCCTACTTCTATGGCTTGTGATCCGTCCTGATCGCTTTGTATGCTGTGGCTATCGTGCTCCAGAGGGTCTGTTAGAGACTCGCCCTCAGAGTGGATGTTAGCTTCATGGCGCGTCGAGTGGAAGAGTTGCTGAGGTGTAATACCTCGACTATCCCCTTAAGTTCTGAGGCCTGATCGCCAAAATACCCCGCAGCCATGATTGATATGCAGCAAGGTCAAAGGTGCAGCGATAAGATGGACCGCATGGGCCTTACAACTCTGAATTTATTTGCGTCAATGAGCCGAGGCCACACCATGCCTGAGTGAATTCGCGTGGGGCGCCTGCATCTCGCTACCGTATTAGGCGATGACATCAGCCTTTCGCATCGTTACTCATCTTTTCGCTCAGGAACCCCCTGTTAAAAGACACGTCCAATGCTCGCCATAGGCAAACCAACTACAGAGGCGCTTCTACAGACTGCAGTACTTCCTCAACCACATCATCCGCCGTGACCCCTTCTAGGACGGCTTTTACAGCCTCAAGCGAGCTTCCCCATTGCATGCTACGCTCATTCTCGGGAGAAGTGATGACAATCCTATGTGGGTAGACCTTCCGTGCAGCGAGAGCAACCAAGGATGGCGTTGTGTATGAGAGCCCATGAAGCGGTGCCAGCGCACTAGACTAGTTAGACTTGCACGGAAGAGAGGCAAGGCGCGAGCTTACCGGGCGAGAATCCCAAAGTGGCGAGTAGCCAGGGCCGATATGCCCCCACCAACAGCCCTGTGTAGTCTCATAAAGACCACAATGTTATGGAGATAGGCTCGTACCTCAGAGCTAATGCCGGCCTTGGCTGTCAGAATGGAAAGCTCATGGAGGTCCTGTCGACGGGTTAGAATTAGATCATCCCCACCAGACTTTTCCTACTTACATCGTATGAGAATTTTAATGCTGCTCTTCTTGAGTCCAGGCCTTCCGGTGGTGATCGGATGACTGACGATGTTGACGCATCGTCTGCATACACGATTTCGTTTGCCTTTAGATTCTCTAGGTTCGGTAATCCATCGTCTAATTGATGTTTATGCATCATGCAAAATTGATCGTTCTATTAGGTGTTAGGCACCGGGGATAGAAAGAATGTGTAGGCTTACCAAATGAAGAGTCAAACGAGCTGTTTTACTAGCATGGAGAGCCACAAGAAGAAACGGTTTTGGTGCGGCATGCTTAGCAGTCCTGGTGAAATTTCTTTTCCCGCGAATGAGCTAGCCACGGTATCAGACATTGTCGTATTCTTCGAGTTCGTCGACATTACCTCAAGAACTTGAACCTGAACCTGGGTGCTTGCTGTGTTCAAATTCCTCGCAACAACAATGTTTGCGATTTTCCGACTGTCTAGCGGTACAGATGGGCGGGAAGATGTTGTTATGTGTCTTTTGAGCTCGTCTGATGAATCTGGTTGCACTAAGAGCTGGTTGCTGTCAACTTTATATCCGACGGTGCAAGGGGCCTTTGGGCGAGAACCCACATTGCCGCCAGAGTTCAGGTCCCCCAAATTGAAATAATCATGCGCTTCTTCTTCATCTGCGAGGATACCGACTCCAAAATCATCTAAGGTGGTGTTCTCTGAACATTCAAGTACGGCACATGTCAAACCGAAAATATTGCGAGCGATCTACGTTTGTTAGCGATCGTTTACACAAATAACGCCTGTAAGCGCACAAGTTTAATCTCTTGGTTCAATTTGTCCAGGAACTCTTCCGCTGCTTCAATTATGCAATGCTGATCGGTAATGAGGCATAGTAGTATGGCAAGCTCAATGTCGCTCAAAGCCTGCACCCTATCCACAAAATGGTCTCTTGTCTCCTCCATGAATTTTGCTTGATAGTGGTCCCGTGAACTATGACATATTCTAGATCCACTAAAACTTGAAGTGTTTCCCTAGTGCGTGGAGGTTGTAGAGTTTGTGACAACCGACAATCATGAGTTAGTCCGATTAGCGCAACCGCCCTTCAGCGTTGCTGATTGGCTATTTTTAGCCCCGTGGTATTGCCGCTCTTTATCTCGGTCTTATTAACTTTCGGCCGTATCTGTGTTCAGCTACAACTACATCAGACGGGTGACCATCCCATCTTGACCCTAATTCCCAATCGCAGGTTTCCATTCTCTACAAACGCGACAAAATTGGGGGAAGCCACGTGGCGGTCAACAAGGCACATTGTGCAGTGCCCATCATGGGGAGTTCAAATCATCTAACTAGACAATATTCTCTCTACGCTCGTCTCGTACGAAAAACGGAAGGCTATGGGTGGCCAGGCAGGCCAAGACGGAGACTAGTCAAAACGTTATCCCCAAAATGGGCTTGTCAACAATTCAACAATTTTCAAACCCAAAAAGCTCCATAATGTCTGCAGCATAACGATCCCATAAGCCTAGCATGTTTCGAAAAAGTGAATCATTTGCCCCTTTCTGGCAGTATAGATTACGGAGTAATACTTTTATTTAGGGAATGGCATCTATAAATGGCAGCCCAGTTGTAACAACATACCCCAGGTTCTGAGACGCCTTCGTGATTCGCCATGTTTCTAATCCTCGAAATCGTCATTTTTGCCAAAACATGATTAGAGAGGGGTGGCATCGGCTATATGACACGGCTGACTAGCAATTTACAACTGCACCATAATATGGAGTCCTTTCTCCTCGCACCCTTGAAATTACTCACAGTTCTCCAATATTCGGTCTAAGAAAACGCGCCATTCACGGCTTGGGGAATCCACTGATGCTTGGGGCACCCAGGTTAAGCCGATGTAACGTCAAGATTTGTTCACGGCGGTCAAGGTGCACACAGCTTCCCTTACTCAATATACTATCATCACAAATCAAGGCATTCCTAAACTTTGTAGCAGATGATCATTGAGGAGCGACCCGGCTTTTCCGTAAATGGTCAAGGTAATGTTGAATGGCGTACCCATTTGACTCTATAAATCAACCGAATCACTACAAGCCTTTTTATATCTCTCATCTCTTGTTACGAATCTGGCTTCGCATTCTGATATCTTGAATCAAGGATGCTTGATTACCACTTGCTATGTGCCTTCGCGAGCCTGCTTCATCTAGCTACCGCTCAGGATATCCAGTATGAGTTGGTAAACACTGTCGTCATTCCCAAAGTCAAAAACGATTTTGCTAAGAACAATGTGACCGCGCAATGGGCAGCTTCATATCCTAAAGAATGGGGATCCGAAGATTTCCAGTATCAATTTACCGACCCAGACCCTAATGATATATTCAGCGCCACGGTATCTGACAACGAGAAATATCTGGCCATGTTTAATGGTACACATGCCAAATTTATAGACCTCAGCACCAATTCTACGATATCAGTTCTGAATATGGGCGTGCCTACCACGATTGTGGCGTATTCACTCACATTTCGTTCTTCTTCACACGACCAATACGATGTTTTAATTAACGGGGGGCGATCGAAATACGACACACCAAACACCATAATTCGATGGCGTCTTGGATCAGATCTTCAGCCACTTGGTGACTCGATCATCTACGAGGGCGGAGTAGGCTCGATCAGCAAACAAGGCAAGCTGGCAACTACCTCCGGGTATGTGTACGATCTGGAAAGCACGAACACTTCAGCAGTCATTCTTGATGGCCAACCACGTATCAGCGACATGAGCTTTAGCCCTGACGGCGTACATCTGTCCACCGTTAGCTGGCAAGATGAGACCGCTGATCTCTGGAACGCAACCTCTGGCGAGAAGATATTCACCTTCCCACCAACTAAAGCTCAAAATTGGGTCACTAGGTTCTCTCCTAATGGAAAGTATATCGCAATCGGCCTCGGGAGCAACAACAATACCGTCCAAATCTATACTCTCGAGAATCTCAGTGCCAAACCAGCAGAGATCAAGGGGTTCAATACTTGGCCACGCACTATAGAATGGAGTCAGGATATGAAATACATTGCCACGGGTGATGTGGGTCGAATGCGTGTATGGAGGGTGCCCGAGCTGGAGCTGGCTCAGACATGGGAAGTTTCGGCCAGTGGCAATGGGGTGTATGAGCTTTCAGGAGTTGCTTGGGTGGATGGTGGCAACAAACTAACATTCGAGTTCCGAGATGGCAGATTCCTCTATGACTTCGAAAACAACATCAAGTGGTGGTGGTCGCCTCGCGTCCTTGATCATTTGTGGAATGGCAGCGGTTTGTCTTTTTTAAAGAAGATGGGGTACGTTGTCACCGAAGACGGGGATTCGATTGTACGATTTTGGAAGGTCTAGTTGTTCAGGGAACTCAGAGTAGCTCTCTGACTGGAAAAAATCTCAACAGGTTCCACAATATATATGCTATTGTACCAATGCCAGCTTATATTTGTTTTGTCCAGAGTCACCTTTTTCCTACTCCCACTATTGGAAAATACTCGCATATATTTAACTTCTTTGCGATCACTAGCGTTTGCCTAAGTCAAAGTAATTTCTCGCAAAGCACTGGGGAATCCGCTCCAAAATCCGAGATGGTTTGAATTTTTTCAGAAGCATTATCACAGTGGTGATCTTGATTTCTGTATCGCTGAAGTACCCTGGTCTCTGGACGAAAAATATCGGAGCTTTGCTGCTACACTGGCAAACTATTTCCCCATTGGTATCTATATCTTTACTAGCCTCAAGTGTTCGTTCAAAGTTCTATTCTAAACCTGGTAAAACTATGCACCAAAATGCTACCCTAATATGGTTAAATTGATCGCACCTGTACAGTTATTGGCACCTCCTTCCTACCTTGGTCCGCAAACCTGGTAAAATTACGGAAGCACATCCTTGACACCTGGTCATAAATCGTGGCAGAAGTTGCAGCTGTAAAATATAGAATCGACCGGATTACTCTGTCTAAATTGTCCGATGCTTTCCGCGCGAAGAACGCACTTTATGAAGTATGCATGTTATTTCATGCTGATTCGGTTTGAGAGAGGGGTAACGGTGGGATGAGAGCATTGAGATGGTAGTATATAGGGTCATGAGCAGTTTAATGTGGTTTTGAAGGTATAGAATAAAGTTCAAATAACCTCCAAACACTGTCGGCTATCATAATGAGATTCTCACTTCAGCAACTCACATTCCTTGCCCTGCAGGGTATCCACCAGGCAACTGGGCACTGTAAGCATCTAGTCGTTTACGTTACTGAAGATAATGGTTGACAATCTAACTACACCTATAGATGGTTTTCCCATCGCGGTAATCAATGGTGTGATCTCCAAACGGTGGGAGTACATCCGGTACAACTCTCCAAAATTCACACCAAACCTCCTTTTTTTCTCTTTTGAAATGAGATGCATATTTCTGATTAATGAACTTAGCCCCACAACGGACTTCTCCCCCAACTACGACTACTCAGGAGCAAGCGCTATGTGCGGTCGCAATGCTACGACGCCTCTCTTTCCCATCAAGACAATCAAGCTTGCACCCGGTGATACCATTGGATTCGGGGCTATGCGTCAAAGTGCGAAGTTTGGTGGTCGGGACGAGGACAAAGATATGAGCGATGTAAGTATGAACATTCTCCCTACGCATCCACCCTGGGCCAATGCGGATTGGCGCAAGTCTACGAACTGGTATTGCCTTTTGGTTCTTGTTTGTTCTGGTTTGAGATCTCGCTAGCCAACCAATTTAGGAAGCTAATTGTACACGGCATAGTTTGATCCGAATTTCTTCATGTATCACGACGGCCCCGCCACAGCATACCTATCAAAAGCCCCTGGTGAGCTAGCAGACTATGAAGGCGATGGCGACTGGTTAGCTTCGTCTTTTATTTAATTGTTTCTGCGCGGCTAATTTTTTTTCTCTAGGTTTAAGTTCGCCGCATACGGCGCCTCTGACGGCATGAAATGGGATTATAGTGGATCAGATCGAGTCGCAATTGTATGTACACTGCAACCACTTCTAAGTTGGCTTCACCTTCCTCGTATTTACATATACAATAGCCGAAATATCTGTCAGTGATTCTGATGAAAATTCTAGATGAACTTTACAATTCCCAAATCGACACCACCAGGGAAATACTTGCTTCGTGCGGAGCACCTTAATATAAATTCTGCGTATATGAGCACAGAGATGTATGTCAATTGTGCACATGTTGAAATCACGGGATCTGGTGAAGGTATGATGCGTACAACTCAAGATTCTATCACGTAAGCTTGCTCATTCGAGGCAGGGACTCCAGGACCGGTGATCAAGTTTCCCGGAGCGTTCAGTGCAAAAGATCCCGGTGAGTGATCTGCCACTCTGTGTCCATATCACAGGACTCGTACTGATAACGGAATTCAGGCATCTGGCTGCCAAACGCGTTGTTCCGGCCGTACGAGCCGATGGATGAGCTCAAGAATTGGCAGGGCGCAGGCCCGAGAGTGTGGGAGGGTTAATTGGTGGAGTAGAGTTAACTGGGTGGCTACGGGGATGAGAAGAGAAGTTTATGGGTAGCACTCGGCAGTCAGCTGAAATGGGCGTCCCAGTGCAACTGATCCCATCTCACCGTAGGATGAGCTGAGCTCAGCGGAATACACTCGTTAACGCACGAAGTTTGTCGTATGAGTTTGTTATCGGCAATGAAGCCTTTTTGTCTGTACGATGCATTTCTAGTCCTCTTTGAGACCTAGGACGCTGCTGGACTTTCTTCCAGCTGCTTCTTCGCCGCCCATTGCTTTTCTTTGCTGATCTTCTCCAGGATTTTGTTTGCGCCCTTGTCAAGGAGGATCCGAGCAACATCTCTCCCCATCGTCTCGGCTTCTATAGCTGATCTGACTTTCCGCACCGTTTCGTATTCTACAGATTCTTTTCCATCCACACTTACCACAATGGTCTTCAAAACAAGATCCTGTTCATCCAGCTCCGGCTCTGGCTCTTCAAGGGGCTGGCCGTGTTTGTCAAAGTCTTTCGGAGGTTGGACTCCGACGGCCAGTCCTTTGCCGCCTCGCCATGACGTCTCCACCCCGATGGGTACACTGCAACCTCCTTCGAGGGCACGCAGAAGAGCGCGCTCAGCCGAACATGCTCGGGTGGCCCGCTCGCACTTGATACTGTCTACAATAGCCTGCATCGCATCGTCATCCTTGCGTATCTCAATGCCTAAAGCGCCTTGGCCGACTGCGTGCAACATGCCGCCGGCGCCACTACTTAGATATTGCGTCACCCTGTGATCCCAGCCCATCCTTTCGAGGCCCGCAGCAGCAAGTATGATTGCTGCGTATGGCGAATCCTGCGCGTCAAGCTTTGCCAGTCGAGTGCCAATGTTTCCTCGAAGATCGGAAAACTGCAAGTGGGGATATGCGCGACGCAGCTGAGCACTGCGTCGGATGGAGGATGTTCCTATCGTCGAGCCAGCAGGTAGCGTGGCCAAGGTAGTGTCTTTGGGCAGCCGCGGGGAGACTATGAGCACATCGCGGGGGTCTGCGCGCTCGAGAATGGCAGCAAGCTTGAGATTTTCGGGGAGCTGAGTGGGCATATCTGAGCAATGATTAGCTCGATCCACGCAAGCGAGCCAGATGTTAATGCACGTGCCTTTCAAGCAATGCACGATCAAGTCCAGCTCGCCGGCCTCCAGCATGGCCTCGAGTTCGCCAGTCCACAAGCTCTTTGCATTCTCGCCCTGGCTCAATTGCTGCAGCGGCGTGACCTTGTCCCTGTCACCCTGGGCCAACACCGGGCAGATGGTGTACGCACGGTCTGGATGCGAACGCTTGAGTGCTTGCTCAACCCATCGGGCTTGGATCTGGGCGAGGGCCGAGCGGCGCGTCCCAATGTTGATAGGCGGGAACTGGGTGCTCACCGATGCGTTCGACGCGGCCGGGGTTGGTTGGGAGGGCGCCTGAAGATCTGTTGCTGTTGCCGAAGCCATTGTTGTCCGCTGTGAGGAGCGGGAGGAAGCGGGAGGAGTTCTTAAGCAAGTAGTGACAGTCAACATAAGGCGGGATGTCAAACGGGCGGGCAAACTTCTGAAGTGGGGCACGCGTTCCTTGCCGCCTCCGCCCTTCCGCGGGCTGCAGGGACGTATGCATCCACCATCTACCATCCGCCATCCGCCATCCGCCCTCCGCCATCTTGCAGTTCCTATCTATCCTCTGCTCACCTCCAACTCTCGCTTCACACGTCACTCGCGCCTGTCACTCACTGCTGGTCCAACGCAGTACTACTCTCACTGAGATGTTATTGCTAACTAAGGAGGGCCGTTTGCTCACCACCCCGAGCACGCTACGAAGTTGTTTCCGCTCGCGCCAGTGTGCGTAATCTCACCAGCTCTCGCTCCGTTGCCGTTGAAGATGACGCGGTCAGCGCCCGGGGAACCTTTGTCTTGTATCAGCATGGTCTCCACCATCGTTGAGGCAGGGTGCCAGGCTCACCTCCAGTGTACACTCCACTCTTCAGCAGCGGGAACTCGTAGTAGGTCCCAGACACTAGGAAGTCAAACCCCTCGTAGTTGTTGTACTGATGCGGATACGTGCTGCCTCCGGCGGTACTCCCTTGCCTGACATAGTTGTATCCGGCGCTCCGTGCAGCCGACACTTGGGACGAGGTATAGCAGTTAGATCCACACTGCACATAGCACTGCCTCTGAACAAGCTCGTTGCTCTCCACGGCAGTTTCGACTACAGCTGTGGGCAGGGCAAGAGTGATGGGGGCAACAAAGAGCAGGAGGCCTGAGAGGAACTTCATGGTGCAGGGCTTATAACGGAAGGACAGGCTGAGGTCTTGGTGAGTGGCCTATTGTCAAGCCATGTCTTCGACCTCGACTATATACTCTTGCCATGATCATAAAACGGCCGTCTCCGAGCCACCCGGACTTGGTCCTGGACGACCAGGAACCAAGTTGATTGCTTTGTATGCACAGGAATATCCCCATCGCTAGGTCTAACCTAAAGCCTACCCTGAGCTCCGCAGCAGTACCTTGCGGCTGCTTCATTCGCCTTGGTTCTCCTTACTTCTTCACACTTCATTTGCTGACATTCACACTTTCCCGGGCCTGGGAAAAACGCCCGCTCACCTGGAAACAAATCAATCCGCGCTTTCCACGCGCGCACCCTCACGCGCTCTTAACGCTCATTGGCTGATCTCCCTTCAGTGACCACCAGTGTATCGAACCAGCCGTAGTGAACCTGACCCTGCTTGGTATTACAGAACAGATCAGGAAGGTACATGGCTTCTATTACGAGACACGAGAGCAGGCCCGTGTAATTCGTCTCGTGCTTGGCTTTATCGTGGACTAGCACATGTGGCGCACTGATAGGTTCATCAAAGCCTGGGGATCTGCACTCAAGATCCGGAAACTAACTGTTCCGGGAAGGTCCCTCACGCGCTGAGTGAAGGGAGATAGAGACGACCAAGCGCCGAGGGTGGGGTAGCTTCGGATCTCCCATTTGTACCCAGTATGAATCGATCAAGATTCAGCTGCTAGCAAATGCGATAAGTTGATACCTTTCTTGTTGGGGTATGAAGCCAAACCAAACAGGCACCTGGAAGCCGGCGACAGGCATCTTTGTAGTAAATCTTTCTTCACCAACATCTAGAATCATATTCAATGTGACTGTGAAAGTAAATCCCACGTAAGATGCGAGGCCCCGAAGCCTCCTTGACCATGTCCTGCATTGTAAGGGTCGCGTTTCCTGTCAAAATCTTGTGTACGATGTTGTTTTGGGAAGGAGATCATGCCTCAGAAACATCGATATCCGTACACTTCCCACCAATCCTAATTCAAGATCACTGAAGATCATTATCTGCGTGAAAGAACCTGTGCAACCAAACAGGCTATGCACCTGCTCTTAAGTTGCGCACTTGCATCCTGCTGGTCTCTGTAATTCGGTTTTTTCTAATTGATACGAAGTCAGGATTCACGCGTAACAATGATGGTTATGCCCCTGCTCTACGGTATAAGACTAAGATAGTCCTAGTCAAGAGTCAGTTAAACGCTGGTTGAAAAGGTAGTTGACTTTTCTATAGCTGCTGTGTTAGGGGAGAATCCTATTGTTGCAAAGTTTGCGATAGAGTAGAGCATTTGTGTTCGCTTGCTAAGATAAGTATGCTGAAAAATATTCTTCATAGCAATCTACCGTTAGTCTTTTAACTGCTCTTAGATGCATGGATGTCATACTGCTGAAATATGCACAGAGGCAGTGTTAATGCACCACCCCTCACTTCGTCATGACCAGTGACCAATAACCAGAGATAGCTGATATTTAACAGTCAAAAGTGAAGAACTATGCGAATACTAAAAGAAAATAGCTACTCAATATCGCCCTGTTTCCTAGTTCGCTGATACTAGGCTTGGTTATAACGGCATAGCCAAGGGGGTCGTAACTGCAGTGATATGGATGGTATGTACCAATGTAAGGAAAACTACGAGTCCACATCACCAAACATGACTGCTCCATAACATTCAACGTGTTCACGCCATGAGATGATAAATTGTCAGAACCAAAAATTTCATTAACAATGCACGCTAGTTCTCAAGCTAAAATAAAAGTAATGGGAAAAATCTTGTTTCATCCTCCTATACCTCCGCTTTCCACCCATTTGCAGTCCTTTCGACAAACTCTTCATAGCTGGCAGGCTCTTTCCCAAGCAGAGCAACTTGGTTGCGATAGTCGGCCTCGGTCATGCTAAATGAGTATTCGTTGAACATCTCATACATGAGCCTGAGGTCCCTGCCCCATGCTGGCCCACCAGTCTTGGTGTAATGCCTTTCGAACTGGTCGAGGCTGCTCTTGTCACTCATGGCAGGCCTAATGTCTTTACCTAGAGCCTTTGACCAAAGCTTCGCGACGTCCTCGTTGGTATAAGTCTTTAAGCTTCCGATTGATACCTTCTTGCCGCCCCATCGCTGACCGTCGTCTTCAAGCGCTTTAGCAGCGGCAAGAGCAATATCCTCGGGATCTACACGACTCACTCCCGCAGCGCCCAATGGTTCGTCAAAGTAGCCATCCTTCAGGATTGCATTTTTGCTTCTTAGGTCGTTGTCAAAAAAGAGGGATGGACCGATGATTGTCCAGCTATAGCCTCCTTCTTCGGTGCGCGGGGGCAGGCCGTACATAAGCTTGGCCTCGCACATATACTTCACAGCTACGTGTGCGGCGTACGTCTTCTTCAGCAGGCCGTTCTGAACGGCGTCTAAGCCAAAGTCTCCGGAACCCGAGAGATATACTAGGTGTTTGACTGTGGGTGCACGGCGTATAGAGTCCAGGAAATTGAAGGTTGTGAACAGTTCGTTGTCAGACGTGAGGCAGAGGAAAACACCAGTGACCTTGTGCTCCTTGAGTGTAGCCTCGACGAAGTTGGGATCTTGCATGTTGCCTTCGACTACGTGCACTCTTGACTTGTCGACGCCTTCAGCGAGGTTGGAGCTCAAACGCTTAGCATTTGTGGTAGGAAGCACGACGGATGGCTCTGAGGGAAGGGAGAGAAGGAGCGGAACGAGTCGCTGGCCGATATGCCCTGATGCGGCTGTGATCAAATAAATGGGTGCCATGATGATTCTAGTGACTATATGCTGTGTTTTGCAGGCGAAAGTGCTACAACAGTTGTTGGCAGATTATTGAAAATGTTTGGTGTTGTGGATTGTTCTATGCACATAGCCGGTGCCAGACGGCCATCTTTTATAGACACTGGCTCTTGCTGCCAGCATTTCACAAGACGCAAACTCATGCGTATAGCAGTCGGTATGTACGGAAGCCGACGTGGGCCGGAGAGCTTCAATGCACGTTCGGCCGAATGTGCATCTGTTGTAGAAAAAGATATGCAAAAGACAGAAATCGACCAGTCGGCCGAGAAGAGCTGTGCTTGCGCGGAAACAGCAGCTGGCAAACCGAGTTGACCAGTAGATTTGCGATCAAGAACGGGCTTGCACGCAATCCACCGAGCATTATCATCGCAACTATACGATCTGCTGTGCATTGCGGCGGTTCATGGAGTAGACAACGGGCTGTGAAAATGACGTTACGTCCGGAACATGGGCATGTTCCCTCTGTTGTCGACTGTGCCACGCATTTCTCATGCAAAGGGCATGGAGATGATGAAATCGAGGCAAATTCGCAGAGGAAAAAAAGAAAAAACTTCGCACATGATGCTGCAAGCAGGCCGTAGCAATGGAATAGAGGCATGCAGCATTACGTCATGTGCTCGTGTCCTCCAGCACCTCCTGCAGTGCTGCTGCCCTGCACTGCATTCTTATCAGCGACACTGCAACACGGGAAACACACACAGGCCCGCATTGCTATATATGCCCAACAAATTCATGTGTTGGGTGGGCAGGATGAGGATGCGGATGCGTCATATTTCTCCGCGATGCGCTAGGCGCCGGCAACAGGTACCGCGCAGGGAAGAATCTGGGGTCGTCCACGCTCGGGCCAGCAACAATATACAACTTCCGGCAGAGCTCAATGTCAATGTGGCCCCACCGCCAACACGTCAAACCTGCAACCATGAGACCGCGGGCCTGGTAGGGGGGATGTGCCATGCCTCGCCCGTCGACTGCCTGCACGCAGCGCTTGTCCACCGCGTCGGAGCCTGCGAGGCTCTGGATTCCCGTCGTCCGACTCCTTTGGCCAAAGCCGAATTGAATCAGCATGCCGTGAAACACAACGCCCTATCAAAGCAGCCTCCTGAGCGAACAGCCACACATTGCCAATTAAAACCCCATCAATTATCGCTGACCTACTGCTCCCAACCACACTGCCGACTCTCGTCGTGGCATGGGAACCCTCCAGCGGCATTTGTCCTCGTGCCACCGCGGAGCCTTGTATTATCGTTCCATGCACAGCCGGCATATTCGGGAGCCTCTCTTTCACCCACTGATGGGGTCACTGGGGTTGCTGGGGCCGCTGGCGGTGAATGCTACTGACTGGTACATACCCGTACCGCACCTTGTCGTGCACTGCGGCCGACTGTAGTTGCGGACATTTGTTTGCAATATTCATTCTGCTCACTTACGACAGCGTGCAGATGAAAAGTACATCAGCTATAGGTAGACTCCGCGATTTACGGCCCGTAGCTTGTCTGTTCAGCTGTGACGTTGGTCTTCTTTTTCGCGTTGCGGAAAACCGAGCCGCAGGCCCGAAGGTACCTCATACTCGACCTCCACCACGCTAGGCTGATTCGGGACGTCGGAGACATAGGAAAGTAGGCAGCGTGATCATAGAGAAGCCTAGGTACCCAGTTTGGTGCCATCATTAGGTACAGGTTCTACTCAAGTTTGGGCCAGTACCAAGAAATCCCACGTCCTTCTCCATGTCAACCTCGCTTGTTTGATTATATACACACCTTTCCGTTCTCAAATGGAAACGGCGACCGTAGCACAGGCCCAGCCCCGAGCCAGTGTATTCCGGAGAGGCCATTATTGGGAGGTCCATCTGAGTAGCACGTACCTTGTATCAAGCATGTGGTGTGTGGCCGTTATTGCACAATGGCTACTACTCAGCATGGAGTCATATTGGAGCCCGAGCAGTGGGGCCTGACAGACTGGCACTGATTAAAGCTCACGCTCTGGACGCTCCTGATGAGCAATCAGCACAAGTATCCCTGCGACGTTGTTTCTCTCGTTTCTTTCTCGAGGTCAAAGTGTGTGGCGCAACATGGTGTCTTCTCCAACTGGTCACCTTGCCCGTGGCTGTAGCGATGATTCACTTGATGCTGCCGAGAAAGGCGTGTTTGGGATCACGACAGAACTGACCGTCCCTTCGCCATTTGTCTACCTAAATGAGAAGAAGGGCTCGGAGCACGTTGATTCGCGTCTGTCGCCCGTCTCGCCAGTGCACGAGGGGATAACACCCCTTTCCAGTGTACCGGAACTGTCGCTATCACGTCCAGCTGCATCTCAGCTCACCGAATCCAAGACGGTGGAGATTACCGTCAAAAAGCCTTCACCTCCGAAACCTAAAATCAGCCGATGGATTCTTTTGGACCTTTGGTTTAATACATACAGGAAGTTCTTCACTTTTGTTACACTGATCAACTTGACCGGAATCATTCTAGCCGCGCTTAATCGCTTCCCTTATGCAGAGAATCACCTTGGTGCCCTGGTCCTAGGGAACCTACTCTGCGCCATCCTATTCCGGAACGAGCTATTTATGCGCTTCTTGTACATTATTGCCATATACGGCCTACGAAGTGTGCGTGCATTGCCCAACCATTCGCCATCTGCTGACAATTCAATAAGTGGGCCCCGCTACGCATGAAGTATGCTGCAACGTCGATTCTACAGCATGTTGGAGGTATACACTCCGGGTGCGCTCTCTCTGGTTCTGCGTAAGGAGCAATAGCCCTTTGCCCCACTTTGTGAACAGACTAATGAGAATTTTAGTTGGCTTGTATACAAAATCGTCGACATTATCAGATACCGAGCCGTTCAGCATCCTGCCGTTATCGCCAGTGGCATAATCACTAATGTCTTTATCATCATTTCTGTTCTCAGTGCCTTCCCATGGGTGCGCAATACCTATCACAACGTATTTGAGAAACACCATCGGTTCGTTGGCTGGTTGGGGCTTGCGGTATGTAGAAAGGTATCCTCTACCTTTCGGAAGAATGCTTATCTTTAGTAGACTACATGGGTGTTTGTAGTGATGGGCAATGTGTACGACATCAAGACAGGAGAGTGGAGGCCGGATGCCCATACCCTGATTAGTACCCAAGAACTTTGGTTCGCTGTATTTATGACGGTTTTGTATGTGCTCTACTTCATGATAAATTCATATCTGACTCTTCGTAGCGTACTAATTCCTTGGGTTACACTTCGAGAAGTTTCTGTCGATGTTGAAATTGTAAGTTACCCTTCGCCTCCACCAGGCCCTAGCTTACCTTTAATCACAGCCTTCTCCCAAAGTTGCCATAATCCGCTTTAACCGAGGTATGCAGCAAGGTCTTCTGGGAAGGATAAGTCGGACTTCTATCATGGAGTACCATGCTTTTGGCATTATTAGCGAAGGTCGCAAGTCTGGACATCATTATATGATCTGCGGAGTTCAGGGTGATTTCACAAAGAAGCTTGTTGCTAAGCCGCCCAAAACCCTCTGGACTAGGGAACTTAAGTTTGGTACGTCGCCGTCTTCAAGATCCCAATTCTTATGTTCCCGAAAGCTGACGAATCTTAGCCGGCGTTGGGCACGCCTCTGCAATGTTCAAGCGTGGGATTCGTGTCTGTACGGGCACGGGCATTGGCGCCGCGCTCTCTACATGCATTCAGTCGCCCAATTGGTTCCTTATTTGGATTGGATCAGACCAAGAGCGAACTTTTGGCCCCACGATCACGGGTCTCGTATACAAACATATTCCGGCAGAGCGCATGATATTATGGGATTCGAAGAAAAGAGGGGGAAGACCGAATTCTGTGGAACTTCTCAAAGAAGTATGGCATAGCTTTGGCGCGGAAGTGATATTTATCACTTCCAACATGCAAGGCAATGATGAAATGATGCAGGGTTGTCGTGCAGGTACGTTCTACTGTCTTTCGCGTTATTCAACGGAGTAACCTAATGTTTACAGCCGGCTTGCATGCATTTGGCACATTGTGGGACTTTTGATCATTTTCAGTGAGCATAGTCCATGACATACTCATTTGAGGACCAGCTATCAGAGAACAAGGTTCGCGCGACACCTGTATATGTACGCACGTATTTTTAGAAGCCACGTTAGACGCATGTACATTTTAGATGGCGTAGTTTTTGATAGACTTCCACAGACCTTTTTCCATCATGACCGCACGGTCTGCATGATTTCAATACATGTTAGTAGTACTCGTATCGGTTAAGCGTTGCAGTGCGACGTTAATCGTCAAGAGTACTCGCGTCTTTTACGCAACTATTACTCGTGGGCGGTGCACAATTAGAAGTTGCACTTCCCTCCAAGTGATGCATCGGATCGGGGTGTAAAGTATTGTCCGATACCGACCTCCGACCAAGCTAGGCTGTAATGCGATACAATTGCGCTGTATAAGACCATGAACTTCCACTCACTTGTTTACAAGCTAGCATAATCTAAATAGTTTTTTGAATCTTAACTAAGGGTTTCCCATACTTCGAAATGGTTGTTCAATCCATAGCCGCGACTATACTTGCACCTGTTCACTTGCTCGTTTACTCGACTTTTCTTGGCACTCAGCTCTATCAAAGTTTTGTGATGGTCAAGGTAGCCCATCAGGCTCTACCACTTGAAGCTTTTACCCTCTTTCAGAAACGAGCCTTTTTCGTGTATTTCCGTGCCCAGTCGATTTTGCTAGTTTTGACCGTGGCTACCTTCCCACCTACTGGACCAATTAGATTGGCAAAAAGTAAAGGAGACTTGGTTCCTTTGCTTATCGGCGGAATAACTGCATTACTCAATTGGATGGTTTTTGGACCGAGAACGAGTAGGGATATGATGATGCGAAGATTTCAACGTATGTTAGCAACTCGAAAAGGTCAAAAAATGAAACTGAGCATTTACAGGCGGAATAAAAAACTCAACTGCACCGATTAGTGAAAGAGAACAGCGAGTCAACCAGGCCTTTTCTCGAAACCATGCGCTAAGCGTTCATACGAATTTGATCACCATCGGAGCTACTTTATGGTATGGATGGAAGTTGGCCTCTAGACTGAAGTTCAACAGCGAATAGATATAATGGGGCTCAATTGCATCACAAAATCCCTATACAGTTCTGGAATGTCGCGGTGCTGGGAATGATGTGTTTCGACATGGGTGCTGGGCAATGCTTAGTCACAGCTCGGCTCGGTGATTTAAATCGTTCCGTCCCGACAATACCAACCTAGTCCCTTCAGTTTATCTTCACTTCTGCCATCCGCTCCTTTGGTCAGCTCGGAATGGAAGAAAACGAGTCTTCCGTAGCCGCCAAGCCAACAAATCCTCGCGTCTCGCAGGCGTGTGAAAGATGTCGAAGCTTGAAGACCCGTTGTCTCCCCAGTGAACGGTCTGGCATATGCCAGAGGTACGTCGTCCAATTGAATGTTATCATCGCACATGTTCTCGTGTCAAGGAAAAAATGCATTCCCTAACTTCGAAAAGATGCTATACTGCAAAGCGTGATTGCGTCTGGGCGGAGACCCCACGGCGCCCCCGGCGGGTTCGCGGACCATCGTACGCTTGCAAACCTACCGTTAAGGAGGTTGTTAATCCATCGCAGTCGCATATCACAAGTAGAGCAAAAGATAGATGGCTTGTTTGCAAGTCTAGTGAGACCGAACATTACCCAATCCAATGAAGTCCCCGTTTGCTCAGCTGAATGTCATTCGGCTGCAACTGGGACTACCTCTCAAATCAATAACTCGCAGCAAGAACGCCCCGTGGCTCCAGGAAGCTGGCTTCCTTTTCCGAGATCTTTTGACCAACAAACGGTTCCTCAACTTGATGAAACTATGGAAGCAACTACCTTCGAAGATGACATTGAGACAGATGCCGTGGATACGACTCACGAAGAATACCTTGAGAAGCTGAGGAAGATTCATAACTTTGGAGACGAAAAAGATCTTAGTCAGCCGCCCCAGGGTCCCTTTCACAGTACTCACAAGAATGAGCCTTTGATCAAGGATCAACACGTGCAAACATTATTAGAAAATGGAGAGGCAGATCAATTAATTAGTGATTACCGATCTATGTGCATGACATTTCCATTCGTTCCTCTGGAGCATACAATCTCAGCTGCTGATTTGCATGCTACGAAGCCTATGCTATTCCTCGCCATTATTACCGTTGCATCATGGAGCAATCATAAACAACAGAGATATCTGGACGAACTGTATCGTAAAGAACTTGCTCATCATATATTCATACGACCGAGAAGAACGATTTCTCTACTGCAGAGCGTTCTTGTATACCTCTCAAGGTAAGATTGCCTCAATATAGGGTTACTCCACGCTCACTCTGCAGATACCACTTCGTCTTTAGTCATAAGACGCAGCAAATATTCTTCATGCAACAAACAGCCACTGGCTTGGCACTCGATCTTGGACTTCATGAAAAGTCTCGTAGACGCGTGATGGATTTTCCAGGTCAGCCGTCGCTCGCACAGTTATCTGTAGCAGAGCAATGTGAGCGCCAACGAACCTTTCTCGGATGCTATTATCTATCTTCCATGTATGTGTCGTTATTGCATGTGCCTGTGCCTGAACTGAACTCTCTAGGGTCGCTGGTGGGTTACGAAAGCCTAATCTCTTAACTTATACCGAGTATATGGGGCAATGTGGGAGGACATTAAGAGACGCTGGGCAGTATCCTACGGATGCCATCATCGAGCATTTGATAGCCATAAGACGCCTAGACGATCAGATACACGACTGTTTCTATACTGAGGAGACAGTCGACTTGCCTCTCAGTGATCCTCGTATCTCGATGAACTTTCGATTCATGGAAGGCCAACTCGAAGACTGGAAAGGGAAGGAATACGACGAGGAATTCCAGAGTAGTATGTCCCAATACCCAATTTTCACTCCCATATGCTGATGCTGGAAGCAGTCTTGGAATTATCGTCGGCTTTTACTGACATGCAACTACATAGTATTGCTTTACGAGCTCCAGTACAGACAGAACAAGTATACACGGCCAATGCAAAACAAATGAATGCTCTATTAGCCACACTTGAAGCCTGCAAACGCTATTTCGATACCCTACTCGCTATCCCTGTTTCTGATTACTATTTGATCCCGTTTTCGGAATGGTTTCGCATTCCTATTGTTGTGGTAACTCTCGCGCGTCTTTGCGTTCCTAGCGAAACGCACAGCGCAGCGCAATGGGATGTAAAAGCAGCACATGACCGTGCGCGCTTGGACCTCTACCTAGAATCACTTTGCTACCGGATGAAAGGCCTGAGTACCTACAAACGAACACAAAACGTTCACGCCGACTTTTATTGGGCAATGGAGATGATCATGGATCTGACTAAATCTTGGTTTTCCGAGAAGATCCGTCCAAAAAAGGTCATCCCAAACGGCGTACTGACGCCAGACACTATGCAAGGCTCGAGCCATGAATCTGGCACTTTTACTACACCCGCTACAACCCAAATTACCTTTATGGATCAATCCGTGGTAGATACTGGGTTCCACACGGATATTGGTGGAGGAACCTCTGATCCTTTTGGATTCATGAGGGATGGCAACTTTGATATGGACAGGTTCTTTGATGCGGGTCTTTGGGACGATGAAACTTATTATGGAATGGGGTTTGGTGGCGGCATGCGCTTCTGAGATATTTAAGCCGGCATTATAGTGTGAGGCTTTGTCTTCAATAGTACTCTAAGCTGGACCGCCAATTTGGCCTTTATGTTTTTCTTTGCACGATCAGTCTACGTATCCACACTTGTATCATAAGGAGCCCACCACCATTCAGACTATATTTCCGTTGACTGTTACCTGTTCACTTCCATGCTTTTCTTTTTCCCCCAGGTGCATTCCTTCAGAAATTGACGCCGTTCTTTGAATCACGTTAATATCCTGTCCCTCCGTAAGCCCTTTCCCTTCTAGAATATGGTTTGGAATTACAGCGCCTTCTTCGTGGTGATCGTAGTTGGTGTCTTTAATATGGTAGATGCCCAAATAGTAAAAACTCGCGATACCCAGCATATAAAAGAGCAAGATTCCGCCAGACTCAGCAAGGAAAGGGATCTTGATGGAGTCTAGGCCAAAGCATACTGCTTCACCGGCGCCCAACACGCCGCGGAAGACTCCAACGTAGTGGGTAAGCTTTTGGGGTGAGTTCGTAATGGCTCCAATCCAATAATACACGATGTTGTGCCAGAGTTGCTAGCCATAACCATGAGCGTTTCGAGCAAAAAGTAAGCCCAAGATCACATACCGAGAATACCCAAGTTAACATAAAGAGCACAAAAATCCACCCGAACCTTGCCTCATCCCAATCCGTGGGATCAGTGATTGCAACGTTACGATTGTAGTTGCGCACCCGAATCTATACAGTTTATGCGTTAACTATGAAATAACTGGTCAAAGCATAGAAACGTACCATCTCCCAAACCCAGGCGCCGACCAGCGGAACGGACACTATGGTAAGTCCAACAAGGCCGCGTTTGCGGCGGCCCCAGGTCGGACGATCTAATATCCATTGCAAAGCCCATCCTGCAGGAATTTGCAGGCATACGGCTATGAAAGAGAGAAGGGAACGAGCTCGTAGGCCGTTGAGATAAGCTGGGCATGGTCAGCAAACAATCATGCCAGCCGTACTATTTTTCACCTACCATTTACTGAGCCACTATATACTAAGAAGCCCTCGGCCGGGAAAAAAGCGGGCAACATCAGGATGAGGATTGGATCGGTAAAGATTAGAAGGTTCGACTTCAGCTCCTCCCAAGCGCCTCGAGCCGGATGAACAGCCACAGTTGACCCATCGTCCCTTCGCAATTTCTGAGGTCGTTGGAGCAGCAGCGTGAGCAGACCACCAACCACCATAATGGCAATGAAGGATGCATAAACAGATCGAGGCACACCAGCTGCTTCACTCTTATTTCTGTTGATGACGACGGGAATGATGCCACCAATGACGGAGCCCAGGCCTTGCATGTTCATCAGCATGGTGGCGTAAGCGCCCTTTTCGTTTTCCTCGGGATACGCAGTCGAAATGTAGCCAGCCGTAATAAACACCATGCCCGCTCCGACGCCAATGATGGGACCCGCGGCATAGGGATATCCCGTTTTGCCTATTTCGTCGTAGTACCACAAGGAGCCGACATAGACAGCATACGTTTGCACACCCAAACACATAGTCAAGCCGGGACCAAGTTTGTTCAGGATCGAACCGCCAAACGATGAAGAGAAGAACCATACGGAGCACAAGGTAGCATTGACGACCTGTACTACGTGTGCGGAGTCAGGTCGCCCACCTCCAGCGCCTAGTAGGTTGAGTGCAACATAGATACCGGCGGAAGCACCGACGCCGATGCCGCTGATGGCATTCTGTACCCACGGGCTGTGGTATCGAATCTGGCGGCCAAAGACGGTCAAGACCATCTTAAGCGCTCCCCAGTAGAGTAGATGCAAAAACCAGAGGGACAATGGTGGTTCCAGATTCAAAGTCGCGGAATACGGAACGAAGGCCGAAAGGCAGATGCGGGTAATCTTTAAAGCCAAGCTGAGGGAGCGGATGTGATGAAGCGGGTGGCAGGGAAGCGGGTGAGTTTGTACGAGTGCGGCATGGCGTCCAACCCTCCTTGCGATGGAAAAGCGTGTGATTGGCGAACAACATGGCGAGACGGACGCAGGGCTTGGACAAGCGTGCGATAATAGTCCGGGGCGGAAGCGCCAAAGAAGCGGTAAAGGCAGAAATACGCAAGCGAGCGAGTTTTGCATTTTGCAGGCTGAAAGTGTCATGGATGAGGCGCGCTGGGCAGGCACTCGCCGTCTACATAGCACGACATGTCCCGCCTTCCATCGAACACGGACGTGGGCGCTGACTATGTATCCACGGCTCTACCGCTGCCTGGCAACTTGTTTTAATTGCTCAAGAAAAGTGTACTCAGTCCCAAACCTGCCGGCAACTGACATTTATGCGCTTGGTCGACATGTACCCTCTCCACTTTCTAAACCATTTCTGCTGCTCGGCAGTCGCGCCGGGCGTACCTACTGGCCACTCGGCCAGGTAAGGAGGACATGTACTGGGTATCGTACGTGCCATGGCATGCCATGCCCACCGCGCTTCTCCGTCAAGGTGCACACAGTCACCACTGCGGACTCTGATGGCAACGGTTCGAGGGGCATTCTGTCCCTCCCCGTCATCTTCCCCACGGGCCATGATAAAGATGCCGTCACAGCCGACGCTGAAGCTAGCCAAAGCTTTCTGGCACTGTTCGCTGACATCACGATGGACGGGCATAAAGTCCTTCGCTCCATACATCAAGACTACTCCAGATTCTGGCCGAATATGCGGAAACAGCCCGGTGACAAGCGTGGCTAGATCCGTGGGAAAAGGTGTGGCATGCTTGCCGTAACTACGCATCGGCCAGTCGTACTGTTCGCCAAGCGTTAGCCAGCGTAATTTCGTATAGAGGAACTGTTCATTGTTGAGCGGCTTGCTTCTCTCCGGTGATTTGGGTATCAGCACATCTTCATCTGCTGCGCGGTCTCTGAAGAAGAAGGAAGAGTCGAAGCGATGTGATGGTACCCGTGGCTTGAGAGAGTACGGGATATCATAGTCAGCCTGGAGATTGATTTTATGATCTGCATCGGCCAAGTCTCGGTGCATGAGGCACGAGGTGAACAAAACCTGTGTTTCTGGTAGTAAAAGTCCCGGAATGACTTGCAACCCAGGGAAATCTCGATGCTCATAAAAGGGTACGTCTCGGGTGGCAGTTCGGGGCGCCCGGCCGCCAGCATAGGCTTCGCAGGCGGCTTGCACCCGCGATGCTGGGATCACGCCGGCCAGAGTCCATGTCTTCTTTTGCTCTTCGGTCAAAGCTTCCCACTTGCCGAGATCCATGATGTCTGGATCAGTCTCCAGATCGGCTTTTCGCATGCTTTGGTACCTCCAGTGTTCCTTTTGGATGAATTTAGGAGGTTGGGCATGAGTATCATGGTGCACCGACCCTCTTTTCTTGAAACCGTTAGCCCGACTCATCCATCCAAGCTGGATGACATACGAACTTCTACAGCGGCCGCTGTTGAAAGGTCCATGACGCTTGATCTTGCCAAGACCTTTGCGAACGAGCGTGACTTGAGGAAATGCCTGACGTCCTGCGAGTATCTTGCCCTGTAACCATAGAGCTTCCGACAAGCTCTCATGAGTGACAGGTGCTAGTCGAAAAGAAAAAAAAAAAAAAAAAAAAAATCATTGATGGTTCG
>Ga0247757_10000188_pt1 | contig 50960 bp, 45 predicted proteins | sample UWRJL126311R4_FD_180929 | JGI IMG/M metagenome (GOLD analysis project Ga0247757, IMG submission 180929) | Plant litter microbial communities from Arlington Agricultural Research Station in Wisconsin, United States - UWRJ-L126-311R-4 | ecosystem: Environmental > Terrestrial > Plant litter >... | reverse complement strand
ATATGTTGTTTCTTTTTTTTTTTTTTTTTTTCTTTTTGGGAAACATCAACTTATAGATGTTATTATGGTAGCCAAAGATCTTTGTCTTGAAGGTATAGAGTTCTGTGTAGGCCTGTCTTGTGGTGACGGCCCGTACTCAATTGTGAGTAGCCTCCACTTGGAAGTCATGAACGGAGATAAATTGGTAGAAGAATTCGTAAATATAGCCCCTCGAAAAAATAAATAGGTCGGAAAGGAGTTATGAAAAGCCACTGATAGAAAGCTCTTATGGACCTCTAATTTCGTTGTAGTCTATTTTAAATCAACCTTACAGGGACCTCAAGAAATGTTTTTTATATCCAAAATTTTCACTTACACCGGATAACTCCTCGCAATCTGTTTTGTTTCCTTTAGATTTCTCTACTCGCAAGGCAGACTCTCACTATATACAAATAAAAAAATAAATCAAACCTAACAGAATTTCCCCAGTTACAAAAACCCGAAGATATCGTAAAGCAAAGATTTCAAAGGGAGCGTTGCAACAATCTATTTAATGATATTACTGTCTTGTAGGAATTCTAAATTGCCTTCCTCCTCATTCTTCAGACAAATCGAGAGCTGGAATGGGTACAGCTTACGGGGATTTATTCAAGAAAATGATAGCTCGGTGCAACAGCCATCTCAGAATAGAACACGTTTTCATCTAAGCTTCTCAATTGGAAGGGTTTCAACCCAGGACCTTCTCCGCCCATGAACTAAATTTCTCGCGAGAAAAAAGCCGGAAATATGATACTAAGACAACCATTGGACGGTGTTGATGACTTTTGATTTTCTTCCTCCAACCTGAGATCCTCTGCTCAAGGTTCCCCCCGAAGGATGCTGTATTCAGCTTTTTCATTTCCGCGAGAGGTACCTTTATGAGTTTAGAAATCCTACTCCTAGAACTGAGGGAACGACCTAGTCTCGAGCATTCATCACCGTGAGCTCGATAGTGTATTCCATCTCCGGAATGGCCCAGACACAGTCAGCAGCACCCGTATATTGGGCTACTTCGAAAAGATGTGCTCCCGCTCTGAGCTGGTGATTGGGTGCATCAGCCTATCGAATCGACAGGCAATGACCAGCTATGTAGAAGAACTGGGCTCCGCGTAGTTAAAAATTTCTAGGTTCAAAACTGACTCTTTAGCGCCTTTTTTCGTAGTGCAATTGCCAGAATCGACTCGTAAGCGACGTATTCTTCGTGATAGGAACCCTCTCCGACTCCAATGGTGAATGTATCTTTCTTGTTGAAGTTAGACATGTCAGATTGAAATATATTGTATTTTTGGGGTTCATAAACTCACCTCAAGTTGAACGCGCACTAGACTTCCATCTCACAGATATATTTAGCGTTTAAGCACTCAGAAGCAATGTCTGAAATTGACCAAGTATAGCGGTTAGACTGTCGTGATTGGATTATTTCTAGAGAACACTGATGCATACGAGGTTGTGATCTGACTGGTCCTGTGGTCAACGACCGAATACCTGGCTGGGGAGAACGCTGAACGTAACAATTCTAAATCAGTTGATAAGTAATTGGGGATTTATTCACCAAATCGGTTGAGTGGATGGTTAATATGCTACTAGTCCTCTTTAACAAAATGAGAATACTTCTCTGTCGCAACATATAGAATATCTCCCTGGCAATAGTCATAGTTCGGACATACTTTTGATGCAAGATTTTTTTGTAGCTTATTGACTGACTTGAAGTTATTGCAACTTAACATCTTTTCCATTCGAGGTTCTGGAGTGAACTCATCGCGATGCGCAAACTATGGACGTGGAACCGAATATTGGTCACATCGGAAAATGTAAAGATGCATGAGAGTAAATACCACAAATTCGGTTACGAGTTCTCTAAACGTATGTAATGTTCTGTTGCTGAAGTTTCCGGGGGTAGAAGTGCCCTTGTGGAGACAAAAGGATCGGAAATACGACATAGAGCAACTCTGTTAGAGGGCTCCTATAGGTTTTTATTCCCTCTATCGTTCGATCCGAAGCATTCTCATGGGAACTCTTATAAGTCTTCACTTTTTTACATTATCCTATCCAAAACACCCTCGTGAAGGTCCTCAGGGACGGCTAGGGGCGAGATTATATCCAACTTTTTCGTTTCCATAAGAGAAGAAGTCAGAAGAGTGGAAGGACTTTGCTGTTGGCAAGTGCATGGTTTTCCCTTTCAACAATTCCGCGCATTTCATTACGTAGCAAGGTACAACAGCTATTTGAAGGACGAAACACGACAGGCATCCCCTCGAATTACTCTACATGTCTACAATTTATTCCCCACAGCAACAATTCAACGCCATAGTTCTCCAATGAAAGCGGGAAAGAACACTTGCCATTCGGAGTTTCTCGGTCATCTCCAGTGCAGTGAGTCGTGCGTCATTGGCCCTTAGCGTACCTGCCCCACTGCGGGGCTGATTTGAGATCCCAACACATGCGGTCATTGTAGCTCAGTAATCCCGACTTCGCATATAATTGCTTCCTTTCTACAAGCAAATCGTTCAAACCAGGAACATCCGCAACATTTGAAATGGCACATGAAGCCACAGAAATTGCCTATCTACCTTTGTTGCCGGGTACCAACCTGGAGGAGGGCGACGCGAAGCAGATCTGGGACAGCACGCTTCGAACCGTCAGTAGCCAGCCAGGATACCGGCGTATTTACTGGGGCAGAATCGTAGAGACACCAGACATCGTTCATCTAGTCGTCAGTATGTAGTGTTCATCCTGCGCTGTATTTGCTAGAGACGCTAATGGTGCTAGTCTGGGACCAGGTTTCCTCGCATCATGCATTTATCGAATCTCCCGTCTACCAGCCGTTTTTAAAAGAGTTAGGTAAAATTCTAGCCTCGTCTCCGACGGTGTTTCACCTTAGGCTGCCGGTTGACCTGCCGTTTCTCAAGCCCGGGACTGCTCCTACGACTGAGTGCATCTCGCTTTACTTTGATCCTTCATACCCAAGTAGTACGTATGATGCAAACTGGTCGTCTTTCCGCGCAACCGGGTTAAAGGTATTCTAAATTTTCGTACACTCGGCCGATAGGACGAAGCTTGCTAACTTGTGTGACAATTATCAGCTCGGGGCCGAGGAAATTAAAGGACTTTCCGCGGGATGGGGGATAGAAGAGCACACCCATGAGAAACTTGGAACGGATGGACAAGAGGGGAAAGCAAAGTTCTTTGGAGCTTGTGAGACGCCCTTTTCTGCAAGAAGCAGGTTATATATTTGCTAACCATGTTGGTCGTTGTAGTTATCGGTTGGGACAGTGTCGAAGCTCATATGGAATTCCGGAAAAAGGAAGGGTTCCCTGATGTTATCAAGTATTTAAGGGACGGGCCTTCCGCGATAAAGGTGCATCATGTGCACTTTATCCAGTACTGAATTTTCCGAGTGTGTAGCGGCATGACACAGCTAAGATGTGCAATTGTACAATGTACCTCTCATGCAAATCAACGGAGCAGATGCTGTCATGACTATGTGATCTATTGCACTGATAATTTGATATTTGAAATTTTGAACAGTGGTCAATCGTGTTGCATTATACAGAAGTGCGTCGATGTGAAATCCAAGTCTCCAACTCAACATTTGCACGATGTTCGAATTTCTGAATACATCCCGATCCGTCTCAGCCTTCACAGAGTAAGATTTGAACCCATGTTTATGTGTTGCAGCCTGCTGGGACGCAGACACCGAGTTGGCAGTAGCAGACGGTCTGTTTGTTAAGTACGGAAGAGAAGGTTAGCCTTCATTCAGTGAAGTTCACATACAGCTTGCTTTACCTCAGAAATGGGCGCCACGGACCTGTCAGCTACACGAACAATGTGTCAAAAATATACTTGATTTAAGTCGGGATGTATAGTCACTTACTAACAGGCGCTGCAAGGACACTCGCAACGAGGAACGTGCCAGCAAGAATCTGAGCGAAGAATTTCATGGTGAGAGATACAATACAAACAGAGGAACCGATTGTACTGCTGAGAGAATGAGCAGATATTGGGCTTATTTATACTCAGTTTTGGAAACCCAAACTGACCTTCTATTGACACATGTCTACTCTGCAGGCCAAACCAATTTATTGCCACCAATCATGAGGTGATCGACATTCAGGCCGACCACCGGCAATGCGGGGTTCTTACTCCATGGGGTATACAGTACTAAGAATTCGGTTCTGTAAAAATGTGCATCTGGACTCTATTTCTTTGCGGTAAAGCTGTAATAATTCAGATTTTAGGAACAGAAAATTGTGAAACTCCATTTGGTCTTCACTGTTAACGTAGTGTTCCACAACCCTTCAGCGGGGTATATATGGATAAGTGTAGTTACATAGGCACAATTCTGTGTTTACATACGCATTGGCATAACAACAGTCTGGCTGCATCAATGCCGATCTTTAATTTGCTAATAGCATAGTTTAAATTTGCTACTACACCTCCTTCCTTTATATCGGCTCTATACCCTTGTTTGCGGACGCCTCCAACCTTCTATTACCACTGCATCGCGTGGCGCGCCTTGTGCAGTATCCGATGGCATTCGAAAATTTCCCCTTCAGGTAGTGTGAGGATATGCAGCACCAATCATCCGATCGCAGGTTGTCACTAGTTTAAGGCCGCCATCCACGTGCATATACGGTGTTGCATAGAGTGTATGGTCCGTGTTTGCTAGCGCGAACACTCAAGCCGAGCATCGATGATCCTGGGGGGTTGGTATGTTTCTCATAGTAATGATTCCACTCCATAGGCTTGCCAGAGACGCATGACATGTCTGTGGACAACTTACCCATGAAGAGCTATTTCACATTCCACTTGCAAATCAAAGATCTCGTACACCTCCAATCAGCCAGTCTAGAACGCGGGGAATTTTGTTGCATAAAACGCGCGGATTAGCAAAATATCCATCAGAGGATCGCATGCCATTGAAGTTTACATTTTCGAATGTTCCGAATGTAGTTGTAGTTGTGTAACCGGGCGGCCCCACGTTTGTCATAGCCGGGCCGCATACGTCATGGACCCTCAATGTGCCTGACATGCAATACAAGCCGGCACGACTCTCCCCCATCCGGCATATCCGACATCAGCAACACCGGTATCTTGTATAGCGCAGGTGCCAATTGCGACTAGTTTCGAGAGATCCAGGCTAACTATTTCTTCGCTTGCGTCCTCGTCGCAGCCTCGGCCGAAGCTCGGACGGCAAGATCACATCGTCGCATACCGACACCGGGCCGTCTTCAACCGCAATGCTTGAATAGTGCTGGACGTGTACTGAAAGGTGTGTATGACAAATGATGCGGATCACATTGTAATACTGAGTCACGCCGAGGAATAGCGAGCGAAATGCAAGGCTGCATGACGACGAGCTCATGATAAAATTGATTTAAGAGCTCTGCCCATCTCGACCCAGATATCTGTTGTAGAAACACCAACAATCCATTGCCCCGCATTCACCCCACTTTCACGAGACCCCGCAACACTACCTTTCGATCTTCGACATCCCAGTCCAATATCCCTTTTCAACATTAGCGCAGTTAGGAGACTGCAAAAGAGCTTCAAGGCATCCTGAATATGGCTGCTGTTCCTCAAAGGATTTTACTATTCGGCGCAACCGGCGTTATTGGAAAGGATATCTTGCAAGCTCTGGTTTCCTCGAAATCTGAATTTGCAAAGATTGGCATCTTTACATCTCTAAGTACTGCCGAAAACAAAAAACATGAGATTGACGCTCTCAAAGCAAAGGATGTGGAGGTTGTCGTGGGGGATGTGAATTCTGAGGCAGATATCGCAAGGGCATACGAAGGTACTTCTTCTCTGTGTTGTACTTCCTATATTTGCATGCTAAACGACGACAGATTTCGACACAGTAGTTTCGGCTTTAGGTCGGAATGTAATTCTAACACAGATTTCTTTGATCGCACTCGCTGAGAAGTCGTCCACAATACATACCTTTTTCCCCTCGGAGTATGGCACAGACATCGAGTACTACCCACATTCTGTTCATGAGAAGCCGCATCAGCTCAAGCTTCAAGTTCGCAAATACATCAGTGAGAATGTGAAGAAACTCAACATCACGTACTTGGTCACTGGTCCGTATTCCGACTTGTATATTGGCAAGCAGACAGGTGAAGCGGCAAAGGCAGGTAGCTTTGATCCTATGAGCAAGAGAGCTGTGCTTCTAGGAACTGGAGACGAGAAAATTAGTTTCACAACAATGGCCGACGTGGGGAAGCTGCTGGTGGCCGCTCTTAAGACGCCACCGAACGAATCGCCGCGCACGCTCAAGGTCAATTCATTCACTACAACGCCCCATGAGATACTAGCCGAGTTTGAAAAGCAGACGGGTGCAAAATGGGATGTTGAATACACTTCCTTGGATGAGCTGAAAAAGTTGGAGCAGAAAGCATGGGAGAATGGAAACCCTGCTGCGACAGTGTGCACTTTGCGCCGCATCTGGACTGAAGGCGGTACGCTCTATGAGAAGAGAGATAACTGGAAGATCTTGGAGCCGGAAATGGAGACCTTGGAAAGCCAAGTGACGAAGGTGATTGCATTGGCTTAACAGGGCTGAATGTGATGGGGTTTCGTTAGCTCGCTAATGACTGCGCGCTTATGGTGTTTTCTGAATCCACTCATGGGTATCATAAAGCCAAAAGTAAGAACCATGCAAAGCACCCTTTGCAGACCAACAAAAAGACGTGAGAAAGATAATCACCAGCACTTGATTCGCAAACCAACAATCAAGGAGGCAACGCTATACACTTCTGTTTTTCGCTTTAACGTGTAATATGAGCTTACAATCGAGTGAATGCTTAAGTATTCAAGAGTCATTCAATTGCATATTGACGTGAATGAACATTTACTTGAAGTACGCGTGTTGGACTACTATATCGTTCTAAGCGAAAGTTAGACCTCGTCAACTTTCATTCTTCTAGGACTGAAACTTGAAACCATATCAAAACATTTTCCTAGAATAAAATATCATGAAGCACTGGGCCTCTAAAAAGCATATGCGCAATGCCGTGGTGGTGCTTGAGGGTCGTAGCCTCGACCCACCTCTCCCGCTTAACCTTCCAACATGCTCTCTCAGAATTATCGATTGCACGAACAATACAATTAAACAAATTCAAGATCATCTCAAGGATGCCGCAGTTGTCGTAGCAAGCCACACGCAGCCCGACGAGAGGCACCTGTCTGAAAGGGTTGCGCCACGCCTGAAGTTGGTTGTCTACAGTGCAGAAATCGACGAAGAGAAGATTTCGGAAATCTGCAAAGCTAGAAACATTAGCGTTTACAACACTTATAAGATGACTGAAGACTTTACCACGGATCATGTTATCGCTTCTTACTTTGCGTTGCGCCGGCGACTTTTACCGACGCACGAAGTGCATCAAGAAGGGAAACCCGGGCCCATAGATGGGTTTTCTCAAATGGAGATTCTAGCTGATGGGGAAACGCGAGAGCGAACTCTGCCTCCAAGCAGTGGTACCGAAGTATTGGGAATCCTCGGAGCAGGATTATTGCGTGAGTATGATTGCTGAGTTCTAGAGTCTAAGCTTATCTTTACCAGGCCATTGCATAACTCAGCTTGGAAAACAACTCGGCATGCAAATTATCTGGAGAGGAAGCACAACCCACGATTCCTACCCGGAAACCCGCATGTCGTTTAGCCAGATGCTCAAACAAGCTACTGTACTAGTCGTTCTGGAACATGAGATGCATTCCCGAGACATGCTTGGCCTGAATTCGCTCAGGTCTATGCGGAGGGACGCTGTTTTGATAAGCGTTTCCTCTAGCGGCGTTATTAAAGAAGAGGCTGTGATAGATGCGTTGAAAAATGAATGGATTAGTGGAGCGGCTATTGATCAAGTTGATGGGCCTGAGAGCTGTCTTCTTGGACCAAATTCCAAAGGATTGAATTTAATAACCACTCCAGGGGTTTCTTGTTATGGAAAGGTCGATGATAGAAGGATGAGGCTGATAACTACGAGGCTTATCGAGTACTGGCATGGCGAATGTACTGTGGCGAAACCGGGTCTTAAACCGGGGGATTCCAGTTCCGCCTTTTTAGGGGCATTTTATAGGATGTAGGTTATGCTATATGTAGCTTTAAATATTAAGAGTACTATTGATACTAAGAAATACAATTATTACTTGTGCTATTTAGGGCCACTTGAGATATCACGACGCCACTAAATTCAACGGTCGGAAGATATATTCAGTCCTGTTTGCGCTCAACTACAATTAGTTTAGTTTTATATTTTGACATTTATAAAATTACATACATGCCTATCGTTGGCTGTGGTGAGTAGGATGTTTATGGTGGGTGGTGTGGCACGGTAAATGTTTCAGCCTGCGAGGATTACCATCGGGATATATTCCAGAAGTACAATGATTTCTAGATAATGACTCAGTGACTTATTGGACAAGATTTTGCTCATAAAAGACCCCTATTATGGTATCATTATGCAATATGTCTCATAATTACACAACATGTATAATATGGCAGAAATAAATTCCATGAATATTGGGCTTGGAAAACAGTATCAGGAATGGAATTTTTCAACAATGAAAGTAATTATTCAAAAACAAAAATCTACTTGCCAATGAACTTCAGTTCTAGCCATCGAGCTGGAGGGTATACAGTCGCTGTCCAGCCAAGTGCGATAGGTAATCCCAGGTCGGCGCCAGCACCAACAAGCCCTCCAATTGGTCCAGTAAACCGGGCCTGATACATACCCAAAAGAGCTCCTGCCCATCCAACCAAGAAAGAGAAGAATGCAGGATAAACGATAGGCAAAAGATCCCTCCGGTTCCAAATCTCCCAATTAAAGCTACCGTGAGCTCATCTTCGAAGGTCATAGTAATCCAAATTATAGTCCAGTAGCCAATGATGCCAAGAAAGTTGATAAAGATAGGGAAGAGATTGTCTCGTCCTGCAATCGCAATCACAGTGAAAACGATACATGCGAAAGTGCTCCATATGACACGAGGAACCTTTGCTAGTGGATTGCCAAGTTGCTGAAAGTTCAGAGATGCTGCATATGTGCCTGGAATGTTGTTCGTAGCGATGCAAAGAGCGAGCACAACAGTGCAGAACTTTCCAAAGTCGTCCAGCGGAGCATATGACTCAACTATCAGCGTTCCTACTCCATTTTCATCAAAAGCATTCTCCCATGTCGGATTACGGAGTAACCCTGACCCAATTCCAATTCCGAGAAACTCAATGAGCAGCTTGCCGCACGTTATTCCCCCAGTAGTCATGGTGAAGGTGATATACTTGTTGGTGGACTTCGGGTAATACGTGATGTAGTCTGCAGCGGCCGGAGACTAGCCGAGAGAACCGGATGCAGTTAAGAAGAAGTACGAGATACGGTTCGCGATGAGTGTCACTCCTGTGCCTCTGGACGGAGTGGTAGTGTCGAAGTGAGGACCGGCCACTCCAATTCGAATGAAGAGCACGAGAACTGTAGGAGCCCAAACAAATCTGCACATTTGTTAGTATTCTATTTTCTTAATTAGTTGGGCTCAGAAAGCTTACGACTCGGATTTAAGAAACCAGTGGATACCGAAAGTTGCAGCAACCCAAGTTGTGACTGCCACAATTTTGATGCCAACGATGACAGACATGCTTCCTCCGCTCACAGCCGAAAGAAACAGCCCGCCTACTAGGCAATCAATCAAATAATAGCCAAGCTAAATGAAGAGGTTAAGGATGACGCAGAGCTTGGATGGCCAGCTCTAGAGTTATTCTGCCAATTGGGTAGTCTTGTTGTCGGATGAGACAAGGTCCATTCAGGGGCGTGTGGCATCCCACTTTTGGTGGATGTTGGAGTCGCAAAGATGGGAGTTATATTAATTCTATCGAAGGAGATATTCGCGATTAATGGGTCGTCTCATGAGCTAATATTTTAATGGTTGTGGAATAAGTTTGGTATATGGAGAAGCTAAAGATCTAGAAATGTAATACAGCGATAGTTTTGCGCAAACGCTGGGTGGGAATAGTAACCGACTTGGCCAACCCAATTCTGATGAGTTTAATCATTGCAGAATACTTATCAAGGTAAAAGTATGATGAATATATACTCTGATGGCTTGTTTAAACTTCGTTTAATCTGTTAACAGGCTCGTTTAAGGCTTTAGAGATATGAAAACAATTTCGCAATTTGAGTTGTGTAATAGGAAAGTACTGTACACAAACTTTCTAGGGATAAATGACACGTTCTTGCGTCGTTTTCCATTTTGATTCCATACAGAAATTGACTTCCACAAATTTAAGAGCAGCTCTTGGTGAAATTGCAAGCGTTGAATTACGTGGGATAGACCGAAGACACGAACTTTACACCATGAGCACATTAATTTTTGAAAGGATTGGTTCAACAACGGCACGGAGATTTCATACTATCCGCTCCGAAAAGTTCTGTAGGATGCCAAACCGTAATAACCGAATGCGGCTGAAATACTTGGCGATTGTCACTAAAAGTGGTAATTGAGTAGCCGAGCGCAGTCGGATCGGGTGCAATAAAGAACCGTACAAGTTTCATACTTTTCCCAGTGTGGGTAATTAGGCAATAGGATACTATCAAAAGGTCCAGGCAACGTGATTCTCCAGACCATGGTTGGCTATAGCATGTCGGAGCCAAACAGAACGTATCGGAAGCAACCCATGGTGTCTACGTACGCAACACGACACCCAAGCGGATTAGTGCTTAACGATGCATGTGTATAAAGAGACGTACTGGAAAAGAGCATTGGGACGATACCATACAAACTTACCACCAAAATTTTCATATTCAAGTGCACCAAAATGTCTTTTTCGCTTTCTAAGCCGAACCGTCCGATTGAAGCTGGAGTGATCCTGATGGGCGAGACGGAGATCCTAGATGTCGCACCCATTGATCTTCTTCACGGATTCAGCAAGAAATTCACCGAAATACTTCCAATTTCGGAAGAGCTCAAAGCAAACCCCTTGGATATTAGGTTCCATTGGATCACTGAGAAAGGGACTCCGGCCAAACTGACTGCCAATATGACGCTATCAGCTACCGTGAGTCTTCCATTTGCTCCTATCTCACTTTTTTGAATGCTCATTAGCTTCTAATTGTAGGACTCTTTCGAAACTTGTCCGCCGCTAGACATCGTCCTGATTGGCGCCTACTTTCCGGGATACACTCCCACTGAAGCTGAGCTGGCCTTCATCCGTAAGGCGCATGAAGAGTGCAGTGCTTTTCTGCTCATCTGTGGTGGTTATCTACCCGCGCAGCTAGCTGGAGTGCTCGCTGGCAAGACGGCCACGGCTCCGCGCTTCATGGTACCTGAGCTTCAAAAGCAGGATCCTCGTACGAACTGGGTTGAAAAACGATGTGTTCGTGACGGAAAGGTATGGACGAGTGGAGCATTGCTTAATGGACTGGATTTGATGCGGGAGTTTATCCTTGAGTATTGGCCTGGTTTCGCAAAGGTTGGGATGGCGCTGGGTGGGTGGCCAGTGCGAGATGTTGAGTATTCCGAGACAGATGCTTAGATACATGGTCGGACTGTGGTAACTACATAAGCTTAATTAGCTGAGATTAAGTGCATTTGGGGGGTGATAATTGTAAGCCACACAGTCAGCGACAGCAATTTCCATCGTGAACGCATAAATATGGCCACAGAACCCCTAGAAGAGTGGAAAGAACCCTGACTTGACTCCGTTTGGATTGATTCCCAGCCAAACCAGTCCAGCCATAATCCCTAGACACTGAAGCGACCTAAGAGCTATATGTCGATCGATATAGCGACTGTAAAGACGACTAATAGTAGGACATCCTGTAATACGACCAGAATGACTATCTTGTTCGTCTTAAATTTGCGTCTCGGGATCCGGATGTAAATAAATTGTGTGCAGTTTTAGGAAGCTTTGCGGGGTGGCCTTGCAACCATCATGATAGAGTGATGTACGGTTTAGTTCAAAGTACTCTCATGTTCAAAAACCCATGACAATTAGAAAAATTTCCCTTTCCAACTTTTTCCAGTCTACCTTAGCCATGGATTCTGGGAGCATATAAGCCCTCCGCTATACACACCCTGTTGTACTTTATCACATTACCGCGTCTATACCTACTTATAGCAACCAAGCCCCAACAAAGCGCATTTTTCGACCGAGCATGAGCTCTTTTAGCTTTATTTCTACCGTCTCAAGTCTTGAGATCGTTCTCAGAAAGCAAACTCATGTAAAGAACAGGAGGAATATAGTATTCTTACGATAGGGTGTACGTTTTATAGAGTATTGGATTTTGGATATAGCTGGGCGCTATTAGCATATTATTGTCGCCATGCAAAACTTGTTTGTGACTTCTTCAGAATTGGTACTGGATTTGAAATAACTTGGTGCAAGTGTGAGGGATTGCGTATTTACGCCTTGTAGGGCGGGTTCCGAAGCTAATTCTATGACGTCAAAGAGCCTGTTACAGCCCGTTGACACTGCATATAAGTATAGGGGTATTTGGGTTCAGCACAGCGCCAGCAAACAGCTCTTATAGTGCCCCAACATGGCCCTTACAATCCATCACATGGAAATTTCGCAGAGCGAGCGCATCCTCTTCCTCTGCCAAGAACTAGGTGTACCATACACCCTTGTACGCCACAAGCGCGCTCCCATGCTCTCGCCGGAGTCGCTAAAATCGGTGTCTGGGAACCATACTGGCAAAGCGCCGTTCATTGAAGATCCAGATAACAACATCACGCTCTCCGAAAGTGGTGCCATCTGCGAATACATCTTAGCCAAGTCAGGCGACACGAAGCTCACGAAGAAATACGGCGATAGGGGATACGCCGACTATGTGTACTGGTTCCACTATGCAAATGGCGGATTGCAGCCTGCCATGATGGGTGAAATGTTCCTGATGCATTCTGTGCTTCCGGAGGATGACCCAACACGCGCTTGGGTGCATCAGCGGCTGGTGGACGCGCTGAAACACATTGACGAACAACTAAGGGACAACAAATGGCTTGCGGGCGAGGACTTCACGGCGGCGGATGTCATGACGGTATACTCGTTGACTACGCAGCGGTACTTTGGACCGAACATCAGCTATAGCGAGTTTCCCAATATTGGGAGATATCTCGGCGATATCGCGCAGAGGCCTGGGTACAAGAAGGCGATGGAGAAGGGTGATCCAGAGATGAAGTTATTGGTTGGAGTTGAAGGGCCTGAAACCACGATCATCAGACAGGGAGGAATTGACGGAGGCGTATGGAAAAAGTAGACCAGTCCTGGGTGTGGGGGGCTTGATAGGCTGTGATAGGATGGTACCCATTTAGCACGCCAAGCGAAAGCGGTGCATGTCACGTGAAATTGCAGCGCGTTCGTGCGTTTGTTTATCGGTAAATGAACCGACAAAACAACAATTAACCAGACAGCAAGCCGTCACCACAATGTCGTCTACGGGTCGTCGTAAATCGACGCGCACAGCTGCGACACGCCAAAAAGCACCCATAATCGAAGAGTCTGAAGAGGAAGAGAACAGGGCTTCGGAAACAGTGAAAGAAGAGGATGAGGAGGACTTCACTCCAGCTCCCCCGCCCCCGAAGCGCGGGAGAGGGCGGCCGCGAAAGGCTGTCAGTGACGTGCCAACGCCAAAGCCAACTGCTGGAAAGCGAAGACGGACACGTGCAACAGAGGTTGCCACGGAACCATCTGCGGAGGGAAATGAGCAAACGAGTCTTCAGGTACCCCACAACGAGCGTCGAACGCCACCCTCCCCGAGCACATCCCCACCGCGCAAACGCATAGCCGTCCGAAGCACACGCGGATCACGCGTACCGTCTGCCGCCGTTCCTATACACGAAGATTCCCAACTTGAGGAGGAGTCCCAGCTCCCCACCCCGCAGTCGTCACTACTCGACGCAGACCCTACATTAGGATCGGCTGCGAACATCGCGAAGGCACCTACGAAAGATCCTACACCTGAACCTACACATGAATCTGCCTCCGACACCGGCGCTGCGGACACCACCGAAACCATCGTTGATGACCAAACAATAGTGCCTCTGCCGTTACCTGCGCCGGGTACCCCTACTATAACCGTTAAAGAAGAGCCTGCGACTGAGCCTACGCCTGTGCCCGAACTCAAGGCTCAAGCCGAGGAGCCTCCACAATCACAAGAGATGATCGAGAAGGTCAACACACAGTTCACGGCGCTGGAGAAGCCCATGGACATTGTGGTCCGCAAGAGGGCAGCCGGAATTGACTTGACTCAGGACGCTCCTGTATTAGAGCAGCGCACTGTCATCACTTGGTTGATCCTGACAAATTTCAAGAGCTATGCAGGTCGACAAGAAGTTGGTCCCTTCCACGCGTCTTTTTCATCTGTCGTTGGGCCGAATGGATCAGGCAAGTCGAACGTAATTGACTCGCTGCTCTTTGTGTTCGGATTTCGTGCAAGCAAAATGAGACAAGGCAAAATCTCGGCGCTTATCCACAATTCAGCCCAGTTCCCCGACCTGGACTTCTGCGAGGTTCAAGTGCACTTTAGGCAAGTAAAGGACCTCCCTAATGGTACCACCGAGATCATTCCCGACTCTAATCTGGTCGTTACCCGCCGCGCTTTCAAGAACAATTCTAGCAAGTACTACATTAACAATAGAGAGTCGAACTTTACCCAGGTTACTACCCTCTTAAAGGATCGCGGTGTCGATCTTGACCACAAGCGTTTCCTCATTCTCCAGGGCGAGGTCGAATCGATTGCCCAGATGAAGCCGAAGGCTGCAAATGAGCATGATGACGGCCTTCTTGAGTATCTCGAAGACATCATCGGCACATCCAAATACAAGACTCCAATTGAAGAAACCGCCGCTGAGACTGAAACGCTTAACGAGGTATGCATGGAGAAAAACAGCCGGGTGCAGCATGTTGAGAAAGAGAAGAGTGGACTGGAGGACAAGAAAGATAAGGCTCTCGCCTACATTCGCGATGAGAATGAGATTGCGTCTAAGCAATCTGCGCTCTATCAGATCTATCTCTCTGAATTGGATGATCACCTCCAAGTCACTGGTGAATCTGTGGCTGAAATACAAGCTCAGCTGAACGAGGAGCTGCAAAAACACCAGGGCAACGAGGAAGAGATTAAGCAGCTCGAGAAGCAGTATAAGAAAGGCACGAAGGAATACGAGCAGTGGGAAAAAAATGCTCAGGATCTCCAAAAGGAAGTGGCCAAGATCGACAAAGATACTGTCAAGTTCGAAGAGAAAAAAAAGTTTCTTACTGGAAAACAGAAGAAGTTGGAGAAGACCAAGGAGACCAGCAGATACGGCATCTCCGAGTCTTCCACACTTTCGAAACAATACGCTGCCGATATCGAGCGTTATACTGAGGAGATGGCTGAGCTCGAAGGCAAGATCAAGATAGAAGAGAAGGAACTTGAGAAGGTGCGCGCTACTTTGGCGAGCAAGACGCAGGGTCTTTCCGATGAAATTGCTGCAAAACAGAAGTCTTTGGAGCCATGGAGCGCTAAAATTAATGAAAGGCAATCTGCAATCGCGGTGGCACAGAGCGAGCTTGACATCATCCGCGAGAGGGAGAACGCCGGTGCCAAAGGTATCGCTGAACTTGAAGCTAAAATCACCGGACTTGAAGAAGGTAAAGAGAACAAGTCGGCGGTGTTGGAAGAGTGCAGGGCTGAGCGAAAACGAGTTGAGAAAGAGGTTCGAAATGTTCAGTCTCAGCTCGATCAGCTGGCTCAAAAAGAGCCAGCCGTACTATTAAAACTCTCTGGAGCCCGGCAAAAGGCTGACGAGGCTCGCGCGAGTTTGTCAGCAACTCAGACGCAGGGTAACGTTCTGACTGGGTTGATGCGTTTGAAAGATTCTGGCCGTATTGACGGATTTCACGGACGTCTTGGCAATTTAGGTGCCATTGACCAGAAGTACGACATTGCCATTTCGACCGCTTGTCCTCAGCTCGACAACATGGTCGTTGATTCGGTCGAAGTTGGTCAGCAGTGCATCGACTACCTACGAAAGAACAACCTTGGGCGGGCTAACTTCATTCTCCTGGACCGTCTACCGCACCGAGACCTCTCCGAAATCAATACCCCAGAAAGCGTTCCAAGACTATTCGACCTTGTTAAGCCTAAGCACGAAAAGTTCAGGCCAGCATTTTTCAGCGTTCTCCAAAACACACTTGTTGCGAGGGATCTGCAGCAAGCTAACCGCATCGCATATGGAGCAAAGAGATGGCGCGTTGTTACCTTGGACGGTCAACTTATTGACAAGTCTGGTACCATGAGCGGGGGTGGAACGCGGGTAGCCAAGGGTGGCATGTCGTCCAAGCTAGCAGCCGACGTTACGAAAGATCAAGTCGTTAAGCTTGAGCAAGATCGTGATGCACACGAGCAGGCCTTCGCGGAATTACAGCAACAGCAACGTGACTTAGAGACTGCACTTCGCGAATTCAATGACCAGATTCCCCAACTGGACACCAAGGCCCAAAAAACTGCGTTGGAGTTGGACAGTTTTGATCGTAACATTGCAGACTCCAAGCGTAGAATCAAGGAACTCGGTGCAGAGCAGGCGTCTACGAAGTCGGATAAGGGTCGTATCTCAGCACTGGAGAAGAACATTGTTTCTATGGAGAAAGAAGTCTCAAAACTCTATGCGGAAACTGCTGATGTTGAAGCCGAGATCAAGGAACTTCAGGACAGGATTATGGAGATAGGTGGTGTGAAGCTGCGGAGCCAGAAATCTAAGGTCGATGACTTGAAACACCAAATGGATTCTCTCACTGAGCTTTCGTCCAATACTGAGGTCTCCAAATCCAAGGAAGAAAAGCAGCTGAAGAAGCATGAGAAAGCCCACGCAGATGCGATCAAAGAGCTCGAAAAATTGGCTATCGACGCCGAGAAGGTCGAAGAGGACATAGATTTGCACCAGAACAATGCGGCCGGGATCAGGCAGCGGTCGGAGGAGGCGCAAGAAGCTCTAGAGGCAAGACAGGAGGAGTTGCAAACCCTCAAGAAGGACCTTGACGAGCGAACCGCGGAACTAAATCAGACGCGAGCCATTGAGATCGAAATGCGTAACAGGCTTGAAGAGGCCCAAAAGACTCTCAATGAGTTCAAAAAGAAACAGCTCTATTTTGAAGATAAGCTATCCAAACTTTCATGGCAGAGCATTAGCGACTTGGGCAACTCAGAAAACGAGGAGCAGGGAGATCTTCAAACCTATACCAAGGATGAGCTCCAGGACATGGACAAAGGCGTCCTCAAAGATGAGATTGAAGCGCTTGAGAGAAAAAATGAGAATGTCAATGTCGACCTTACTGTTCTAGCTGAGTACCGTAAGCGCGTCGAAGAACATGCTGCTCGCAATCTCGACCTCACCAAAGCCGTTGAAGCTCGTGACGCCGCTAAGAATAAGCTTGACGAACTTCGTCGCTTGCGTATGGAAGGTTTCATGGAAGGGTTCACCATCATTACCGCTTACCTCAAAAAAATGTACCAGATGATCACGATGGGTGGCAACGCCGAGCTCGAGCTAGTCGACTCACTAGACCCATTTTCTGAAGGCATCCTTTTCAGCGTCATGCCACCGAAGAAAAGTTGGAAAAACATTTCCAATCTTTCTGGTGGAGAGAAAACGCTGAGCTCGCTGGCATTGGTGTTTGCACTGCATCACTACAAGCCGACTCCGCTGTATGTAATGGATGAGATCGATGCCGCTCTTGATTTCAGGAATGTAAGTTTACCCGTATTTCGCACCGTTTGTGGGTACAGATACTGATTAGGTTTTTCAGGTGTCCATTGTCGCCGGGTACATTAAAGATCGTACGAAGAATGGCCAATTTATTGTCATTTCCCTGCGGAATAACATGTTCGAGCTTGCCGCGCGGTTGGTTGGTGTGTACAAAGTCAATCACATGGTAGGCACCAAGACGTGGAATTCTTCCACTTTCAAATTGCTTACCATCCTACAGACAAAGAGCGTGACAATTGAGAATAAGGATTACCTTCGTGGAGAAAGATGAATATTTTTCGGCGTTGCTTGGGTAGGGACTATATTGGAGGCGATATGTTGCGAATTGGCGTTTTCTTGAGACAAGGCAGTGCATTATCATGGGAGTGGGGACAGGTTCATGACGGGCGCGATAAAGGGATTAGCACGCTTTAGACTCGTTTAAGAGGATCCGCTGCATGCGCTTACGACGAAAGGTACCTAATGAGGCTTGCAAACTGGATTTCATATGAGGATTTGGGTTTGTTCGTGTTTCAGAACTGTAGCCTATCAGGGTTCTATCACACAATCCTGCCACGACTTCAATCTGGGCGCTTGAGCCGTCTTACTGCCCTTCTGAACGAGAAACGAAGAGGCTTTGTTGGGCATCACAATATTGGCAGCTGTCAGATCTCTGCGCAAGTGGATACCCAACTGACGAAGCTGACCCACAATCCCCACAATCCGTTTTCCGAGAATGGCACTTCGTGAGTTGGCTAAAAGCATCCGAGGACCGCGTCGGCCGAGTCGGTGGTGCAATTACACTAGGGAAGTCTGGTGGCCAAGCGAGGGATTCAGAATAAGCAGAGACCCATCCGATACCATATACGGTTAAGGGTAGCTCCGAGCTAGGTTAGGCAAATCAAGGTTGATAGTTAGTGCACGAGGGGGTGAGATGCAATGTATAGCCGTTGGCCTCGCGATCCAATCATCGCTCGGTGAGGTTGACCTGTGACAACGGTGTGTTGTTACATACCGAGGCGTTCGTAGGGCCGCGGAGGGCCGATTCATGACGCTGAGCACAGTAGATACCACAGCTGAGAGTTGAAGGTGGATGAGTAACCACCCGTTTACAAAAGTAATGGCCTCCAATAATGAAAATATTGCAGGCTCTGCAAAGCGTTTTCAGCGGGCCTGCAGAGTAACCCTTCCATGGAAGATTTACGCGCAAGATATCCTTCACATCGCCACGCTCCCACGCTACGCTACGGAGGGATTTCCTAGCCCGACTGCCGGGTATTTTTGGATTATGCTTAACGGTCGGGGCCGGGTCGATTAGTTCGACCGCTCCGAGTAGGAATAGTATGAGTTAGCACTGTGGGCTTAGTCTACTTGCCCCATACGTACGTCAGTTGGTGGTCGCGGCTCGTCCATGGCGATTGACACGCGCGGGCTTTATATGTGGCAGCCAACCTGTCGGCAATCTTACTGTATCGCTTTCATCCCATCTTGCCCTTTTCACTTCATTTCCCTTTCCCTTCCCTTCTTTCTAACCCATAGATCAGATTCGCTCCAATCCATACGGACCCAATCGTAATGCAGGGCTCGGTTGTGCTCGCCATTTGGGCAGCCGCTGCCTTCGTGCTATATAAGATCACCGGGCGAGTGCTCATTGAGTTCAAGCATCACCGCAATGCGAAGCAGCGCGGATGCCAGGACCCTCCCCGATTTATTCCCTACGACTACTTTGGACTCTATGGCCTTTATCAATTGATCTCAGCCGATGGCAAGGGGCGTGTTGTCACTAGGGTCTATGAGTTCTGGCAAGCCGCCCGGAAGCGTGAAGGCCTCGAGAACAACAGGCTCACATTCCGCTACACCCCGCTGGGTGCTCGCACTGTTACTACCATCGAACCCAGGAACATCCAGGCTATTCTCGCGACACAATTCAAGGACTTCGGGTTGGGGAAAAGGCGGAACGGCAACTTTGCGCCGCTGCTCGGAAAGGGTATCGTAAGTGTTTGGGTGCTTGGTATAATTGAGAAGATAGCTAATGGGTGAAGTTCTCGGCCGATGGGGAGCAGTGGACGCATGCGAGGGCGATGCTTCGTCCCCAGTTTGCTCGTGACCAAGTCAGCGACCTCGATCTCGAGGAACGCCATGTGCAGAGCTTGATGCAGGTGCTGCCTTCTAGCGAAGGTGGATGGACCAGCATTGTCGATATTGAGGCAATGTTCTTTAATCTCACCATTGATTCAGCTACTGAGTTCCTCTTCGGCGAAAGCGTTGAGTCACAGTTGGCGAATGTCCCTGGATATGTAGCTCCGAACCCAAAGGCGAAAGACTTTCCCTTCCATTTCGACAGGGCACAGAGAGCGATTACGCAGGGCATTCGCCTGCAGGATTTATGGTGGCTGGCGCATACCAAGCAGTTCAAGGAGAGCTGTAAAGCATGCCACGAGTTCATCGACCACATTGTTCACCAAGCGCTCTCCAAAGAGAAACCCACTAGCCAGCAGATCTCGACCGGAAAGCAGAAATACGTCTTCCTGGACGGACTAATGGAGTCGACGCGGGACCCTCTGGAGTTGCGCTTCCATCTCATCAGCATCCTGCTGGCAGGCCGCGACACTACGGCATCCCTGCTCTCCTGGGTTTTCATGTACTTCATCCAGCGCCCTGACGTCTACGAAAAGCTGCGCGCCACCATCATCGAGGAATTCGGCACCTACAAAAACTCAAAGGAAATCACCTTCTCGGGGCTCAAGAACTGCAACTATCTGCAATGGGTACTACAGGAGACACTACGGATCCAACCCGTCGTTCCCCTGGATGCCCGCCTCGCTCTTACCGACACCACGCTCCCCACAGGCGGTGGCCCCGACGGCAAGTCCCCCATCTACATCCGCAAGGGCGACCAGGTCGAGTACTCCGTCTTCGCCATGCACCGCCGCAAGGACATCTGGGGCGAGGATGCCGAGGAATTCCGTCCCGAGCGCTGGGAGGGGCGCCGCTACGGATGGGAGTATCTTCCCTTCAACGGCGGGCCTCGCATCTGCATCGGGCAGCAGTTCGCGCTGACGGAGGCCGGGTACGTTATCACGCGGTTGTTGCAGCGCTTCGAGAAGGTGGAGGGCGTGGCGAATACGTGGGACCCTGTGGAGAAGGGTGGGTACGGGTACGCGAAGCAGAATGCTACGCTGACCATGTGTCCCGCCGAGGGGGTAAAGGTGCGCTTCAAGGAGGCGGCGGAGTAAAGGAGATGACTGTTGTTGTGCGTTGGCGAGGTCGTCGGGGATACATGCATGCAAGACCGGTTTCGTTTATCTTTCTTTCTTGCATTGTATGTCACGTGGCTCCGCTTTTTAATATGTTAAACTTGAGATACCTGAATACGAACTTTTACTATTGGAACTCCGGCCTTGTGTATTGTGTCGTTGATGTCCGAAGAATGACATGGCAGTATCCGAATCTCCACTATATATAAGATGTATAGTGACCCTGTCGGGAATGGATATTAAGTGCTGCTATGAAGCTTTCGCTAATCTATTACTGAATTCGGAGCATGGGGCTTTGATGAGTTAGGTAGTCATGTCTTTTGAACAGCAGAAGCTTGGTCACCGACGTAAAACTTGGTGTTTAGTCGGGAACTGCACTGTTTACTGATATATGTGGAGTTAAGGGCATGCATGCATTTCCGTACCAGATCGTCGGGAACCGAGTATTGTATGCAGGGGTTGTGTGCCGTATTCTCTTGGTCAAATACGGAAGGAGAAGGCGATTTTTCTGCATGCCGAACACGCTTACAAGGAAAGGAGATTATTCTGCATGACATGACATATATGATTTAGCTCCGAGCATGCGAATTTAGTGAATGCATGTAGCTCTCGCAGAGTGTTGACTTGGCGAGTTCGAGCTGATCAAACCACTCACCATTGGAAACAAGACAACCTTCCGAATAGCCAATAGGCCTTCAGCTTTGTCGTTATACTTACCAACACCATGTACCACAAGAATGCCGCGTGTACTACACACTACGCAACCCCCACCAAGTCTGGCAAGTCAAGCCGACGCCCCCACCTAAATCACACCACCACCATGAACATCACCAGCCTTGCTCCACTCCAAGCCTTACTCCCTCAATCTTTCCCAGGCTAAAGCACTGTCATTACAAGCCAGGATGTCCACCCCCACACGCTTCAAGCTTGTCTTCTTCGTCCCACCCGAGGCCTTCTCCGCCTGCAAGGAAGCCGTCTTCGTGGCCGGCGCAGGCAGTTTCCCCGGCCCGGGCGGCTACACGGAATGCGCCTTCGCGAGCAAGGGCGTGGGGCAGTTTCGGCCGAGCGATGCTGCGAACCCGCATGTGAGCCGACCTCTTCTTGCCTCGGCTCCGCTTTTGGTCCGCAGAAAAGGACGCGTGGAGTAGCAGGGCTGATGAGTATGGTAGATTGGTAAGAAGGGGGAGTTGAACGAGGTGGAAGAAGTTAGGGTTGAGTGCATTTGTTTGGGGAGGGATGTTGCGCTTAAAGCGGTGGCGGCGTTGAAGGAGTGGGTGCGATTTGAAGGATGGGCTGGCTTGGTTAGGCTAACGAGGACAGGGCACATCCGTACGAGGAGCCGGTTTATGAGGTGTATAAGATGGAAGACATGTGAGGTAAGGTACTGCTCTGTTCTTCGGAAGACGGCATGAGCCGACATGGCCATCAGGATTTCTAAAGTCATGAAATGCCAGATGATTAATGATTATTCACCTTCTTTTCCATTCTTCGACAACTTCAGCAAGAACCTGCTTGATCAACGGTAGATCTCTTTTGGCGTCTGTCATCCAATTTGAAACAGCAAATCTGCAAGCTGGCTTGCCGTCCCAAGAAGTGCCTGAAACGTATATCTTTCGGCCTGCCTTGATCCTGTTGGTTAATTCTTTGTTCAAAGCCTCATCCTTAGCCCTGAAAATCACTATTATGTATATGCCCTGCAGAACTTGATCTTTGGGGCCTTCCGTCTTGGGAAGAAGCTCAAAGTCATCGCTTTCAAGTATGAGCTCTGCGATACCTCGTGATAGTTCAATTTGTCTTTCCAGCATATCTCGATATCCATCTGCACCATACGCTATTAAGCTCGCATAGACGGGCAGTGCACGCAATCTACGAGAGTTCTCGAGCCCGACGTTCAATGGTGACATGATGGTATCCACAGCTGGCCCGGTATTGAGATATGCAGCGTTCGGGTTTTGGAACACGCGGGAGGGGATTTCACGATGGCGCGAGAAGAAAAAACCACAATCATATGGCACATTGAGCAGCTTATGCCCGTCGCCAGTGATAGAGTCTGCTAATTCCAGTCCAGCGCACGCAGTAACAATGCTGGAATGTGAAGCAGAGCTGAGAACTCGACCAAAAATGCCGAAAGCGCCGTCAACGTGAATCCAAGCACCGTACATGTCGCAGAGTTTGCGGATCTCCTGCATCTCTTCTAGACCAGCGGTGGCGAACAGTCCAGTGTTGACTTCGGATGCAGATACAGCAACAATGGACGCAGTGCTCGGCTGCTCGAGGAGCTTTCTCAACAGGGCCATGTCAAATCTGTGTGGTGTGCCTGGCAGCCCCACGTCCTTGACGGAAGCGCGTCCTAATCCTAGAATGCCAGCAGCCTTGACCAACGTCGAGTGAGGTACTGTCGTCAGAATCTGGATCTTGTCGATGCCTGCGCGATGCATGGCTTCTACGATTCCCAATTCGCCCACACTGTTTTCGGCATCGCTGCGATGTGCAGACGCTTCCGCGATAGCGTACTCTCTACCACATGCGAGCCCGAGGATGTTGCTAGCTGTAGCACCAGTAGTGAATATGCGGTGAGGCCATTGTGCGGGCTCAAATCTCAGCAGCTCGGCCAGCAGTGTCAAAGCAGCATCCTCTACACTGGATGCGATGCTCTCATTGGGTAAGTGTACCATCGCATTCTGGTCGTAGATGGTGACGAGGTTGTCTGCGAGTGCGGCAGCGGGCGTAGTGCCACCAGTGACAAACCCGTAGTAATTGGGCGAGCGACTGGAAGCATTGAAGCCTGGAGCGATGTCTTCTTGAAGGTGCCTAATGGTTTCGTCGAGCCCTTGACCGGACGACGGCAGATGCTGTTGGAGCTTTTCGCGAGCTTGGGCTAGCGACGCTTCAGAAGGAAGGACCTGCTTAGGTGTTGCTTCCGTATGCAGCCTAGCAATTGCTGCTGCCAGCTTTGAGAGCGCCGTATAATCTGGATGCATTTTGAGAAGAACAGAAGAGATCTTGGGAAAAAACGATTGAGGGGTCATGCCGTGTAGCCATAGACTGAATCCTTTGTAACCCAGAAAGGAAGGTGAATACCACGTGACTCGGCGTGGTTTAGCGGCTTAGCACGCGTCCGGCACGAACGCGAAGAACGTCGACGCGACCCCCACATCGTTGCCACATCACGCCCACCTTTTCCTCGACCAGCGAATGTCCGAGCACGCGCCAAACACCGATGCCGACCTCTCCTCTACCCACGCGAAGCTGTAATGCCTCCGAAGAACAACCTCAGCGCTGAACTCAAGTGGCTTTTGCAGGAAAAGCCCCATCTCCCCCCCGCCGCTTTGCTCATTGCATACGACCCAGAAGCCCCCATTAGCTCTGCCACAGACCCGCAACCTTCTTTTTCCCAACCTGGCACCACGCTCAATGATGAACCGGCGTCGACATTCCCTCAAGTTGTCGACGACCCGGTCCCTTCCTCATCCCGATCTACAATTCGCACCGTTGATATACACAACCCTTTATCGCAACAGTCACCTGCGACCGACATGGCTAGATTGAGGACCGCTCCAGGCAGTGGCAAACCTGGGTTGATGATTGCTAGCTTGCACCCCACCAACACACCTGCATCGTCAATGAACAAGCGCACGGAACTGCCTTCAAAAAGACGGGACGAAGGCTCGTTGGTGTCATCGGTGTCGGAGAGAGTGCTTTCAAAGAAACACCATGCTCTATCCCAAGAGATCGAGGCTATAGATTTGACGGGGGAGGACAGGCCATCCTTGTCAAACTATAAAGGAAAGAAAAGAAAGAGCGAGGAGCTCGAAGACTTGACGCGCGCAAAGTCTCCGAAGCCGGTGCGAGCTACACAAGCACCTGTTGCTAGCCCTGATCATGATGGCTTCACACATATCGACGATCTAGTCTCCGTACCTGAAAGTCCCCCACCGCCATACTCGACGAATTTACAGAATCCACCTGCAGCAGGATGTGGAGAATCGGAGATGGATATTGTACACGATGATGAATTCGATTTTCGGGAATCTGATATCGACAACGCTTGTATTATGGTAGAACTCGCCGACTCGGTCATGCACCGAACATCGAGCAACCGGAAACGCAAGTCGTTAAGTCATGTACCTTCTGAGACACACGCTCCTATAAGGAAGATTGGAAAGCAGTCGCGCACTTCTCCGCCCCTTCAGCGTGCTACAAGTGTAACGAAACAGGAACCCAAGCGAAGGGTCCGTGATAGAGTCCCAGACTCCGAGGAAGACGAAGAGTTCGGTGGATTCGATGAGCTCGAGATCGACCTTGCACAGTCTATCGAGGGTCCAACACCTACCCGGCCAGAGAAACAGCACTGTAGCCGCAATACTCCTCCTCTTTTATCCCAGACGGACCTACCAATTCGTTCTCCTTCGAACCCCGTAGAGAATTATGGGACGGATCGATATCCAACGCAGGATGCTCTAGCTACGCCTCACGAGGCTCGAGATTCCCGGAAGCCTAGTAGAACTCTCGGAAAACCAGGGATCGATTCCGTGTCAACCCCTGCTTTACCGATCAAGATACCCCAGGTCTCAGATCTATCAAACGAAGACAAGGACCGGATTTTTCAGGCTGTCATTGTATTTATAGAGTCTGAGGGCCGACATCTGAAGAAGCATGTGGAATCCACTGCATTAATTGCTGCCAAAACAAAACTTGCATATATGGGTCACTTGGAGTCGGGAATAGCGCCTGTGTCGCTTCAAGAAGAAATCACACGTATAAACATGCAGAAAAAGTCATTAGAGCAGCTTGAATTCCTACGAACGCAGTATAAGGAGCTCAGTACCGAGAGATCGAGGCTAAGAAAAAAGATACAAGATGATTTGGATAATGATAATTTTGACGCTGCAGACAGTCAGGCACTGCCCGCTATAATCAATTCTCTCAAAGAGGTGCAGATCAAGATGTACTACCTGCTTGCGCCCGCTGGACTGGCTAGCTACATGGAGCTCCCGACAAATGTTCCCACTAGCGCAGTCATTGTAAAATCCACCCAAGCAACTCCAATCCCGAAACGATCGAGAAGTACCGAGAATTTTGACTTAGAGCATGTACCTCAAACACAATATACCAAACAAACAGAGATCTCTATCCAAGAAGTTTGGACTCCTTCGCGACGTGTCCGATTTGCCGAAACCCGGACCGTAGGCACAGAGCCTCCACAGTTCGCTGGGCATAAGATCCTGCCAGAAGATGAGAGGTATGGACATTCAAAACTCCCATCAAACCAAACGGTGGATAAGCCCCATTCTACCAGATCGCCGAGCCTTCGCCCCCAACTCGATCTTTATCCGGGTGCTTACGATATGGGACTACAAGACGACAATTACGGATCTGAAATAGATGCAGACGATGTTACTGGAACTCGGTTGCCCTCACAGATGCTGGGATATGAGGAGGACTTTCTTTGCAACGATGATGATGAATTCTTCTATGATCTCGATAATATTGAGAACGAACCGCTGAACGACTTTGATTGGAAGGGTGATAAGGTGGAAAAGTCAAAGTCAACTATACGGCCACCCAAAGAAGCATCCAGCAAATCACTACTAAGCAGGGCCCAGCAGGGACTGTCGCCCAAGAAGTCACATTCCCAGCAGCCGGTCGAAGGCATGACTTACTCATGGTCAGCTGAGGTCGGAAATCGCCTCATTCACACTTTCCATCTTCGAGGTTTTCGCCCAGGCCAGCTGGACGCGATCAATGCCACACTAGGTGGCGATCATTGCTTTGTTCTTATGCCAACAGGAGGAGGAAAGTCCCTCTGCTACCAATTGCCAGCTACTATCACATCGGGAAAGACTAAAGGAGTAACCATCGTGGTTTCTCCACTATTGAGTTTGATGGAGGATCAAGTCGCTGCATGCCGAGACCGCTTTGGCATGCAAGCTTTCCTACTGAACGGGGAATCGACTTCTCAACAGAGGAATACGATTTTGGATTCTTTTAAGGAGCATGAACCTGGCCAGTTCGTACAAGTATTATACGTCACACCAGAAATGCTCAGTCACAGCCAGCGCATGGTTGAGGGATTTCAGCAACTACACCGACGCAATCGCTTAGCTCGGATAGTCATCGATGAAGCACATTGTGTCAGTCAATGGGGTCACGACTTCAGGCCGGATTACAAGGCACTGGGCGATGTCCTGCGCCAATTCCCAGGCGTTCCCATCATCGCCTTGACAGCGACGGCGACCCAGTTGGTGCGCAACGATGTTATGGCCAACCTCGGTATTCGAGGGTGTCGACTCTTCTCACAGAGCTTTAACCGCCCAAACCTTTCTTATCATGTTCTTGACAAAGGCAAAAACGTGGTCAATGCCATCGCAGATTTGATAAAGTCAAGGTATTCTGGTAAATGCGGGATTGTTTACTGTCTATCTCGCAAAGGCTGTGAAGGTGTAGCAGGGAAACTATCAGCCATGGGCATTTCTGCTTATCATTATCACGCTGGAATGGAATCGGCTGAAAGGTCAGAAGTGCAAAAGAAATGGCAAGCTAACAAGTATCACGTCATTGTTGCTACTATCGCTTTTGGCATGGGTATTGATAAAGCTGATGTGCGATTCGTTATCCATCACTCATTACCCAAGAGTCTTGAGGGTTACTACCAAGAAACAGGTCGTGCTGGACGTGATGGCAAGCGTTCAGATTGCTACCTATTCTATCAATACGCTGACTGTAAGATCCTCAAGAAGATGATCGACGAGGGTGAGGGCAGTAGGGAACAGAAACAGCGCCAACATGACATGCTGAGGAATGTCATCCAGTATTGTGAAAATAAGAGCGACTGCCGTCGGGTACAGGTACTAAGTTATTTCAGCGAGTCTTTCAAGAAAGAAAACTGCAATGATACTTGCGACAATTGCACCTCCGGTGCTACCTTCGAAGAAGTAGATCTCAGTGACCATGCTGCCGCTGCTATTTGCTTGGTCAGGCAAGTTGAGGACTCGAATGTTACTGTGTTACAGTGCGTGGATGCTTTCCGTGGGGCGAATGGCTCCAAACTAAAAAATGCCAAGCTGGTAGAGTTCGGTTTTGGGAAGAATCTTGAACGAGGTGATGTTGAGCGAGTCTTTAATCACCTGCTTGAAGCTAGAGCTTTGAGGGAGGAGACTAAAGAAAACAAAGCTGGCTTCACTACCAACTACGTCCATGTAGGTTTTCAATGCCTTACAAGGAGCCCGACTGACAACCACAGGTTGGTCCGAACAGTAGCGAATACGAGAGGCGTAGAAGACCGTTTAAGATGCAGGTCCGCTTGAGCCCTCGCAAATCTACTGTTAGCAATAAACCCAAGAATAAAACAGCCAAAAATCGACCCGATTACCCATCTACTAATGTGTCTTCTCCGTCCCCGGCCATACAAAGGAAGACGATCAACCAGTATATGTATAAAGAAGATGACGAAGAAGAAGACGAGGAATGCTTTATGGTACCGACCCAACGTGGGAAAATACGAGATCCTATGGTTATTGGTGATGATGAGGGTAGCGACTGGGCCCCTGTACGCGACGCTAACCCCAGGCGACCGAAGCAACAGAAACCATTGGGTGCCCCGATTACTGTAGATCAACGAATCTCAGGGCTGGATGACATTCAGATGGACGTTCTTGAAAATTTCATGCGCGAAGCGAAGAATAAAATCAAGAATATCAAGGTGAAGAAGAATATCAGATCTGCACCCTTCTCGGACACTATTCTTCGAGAAATGTGTCTTGACCTACCAAGAAACGAGAAGGAAATGCTTGCCATTCCCAACATCAATGCCGACATGGTGGCAACGTACGGAAAGTCATTCCTTCCATTGATTAACGAAACGCGAAATGCCTTTGGGTGCAACCGGCCAGTTCCCAAACACCCAGTATCGAGACAGCTATCGAAAGTCCAGTTCAACGAGTTAGACAGTGATGAAGATGATGAGCGACCGTTGGACCCCAACCACCAAAATGTCATCGATCTATGTTACAGCGATGAAGATGGCCAACAGCCGGAATTGGACGCGGAAAGTGTGGCCTCGGTAGGCGATAGCAACGAAGACGACGAGGATCATGACGACAATGTTGTGCATACAAGCCATTACTTCAACCCTCCTTCTCTCCCTCCTGCTGTCGTGGAGTTCAACCGGCGTATCTCGCAGGCTGAGGCAGCGAGGCCTAGTGCACCCCACAAGACCCCCACCCCTGCGCCGCCAGGAGCAGGCTCGTCGAAACCATTCTTCAAGAAGAAATTTTCGTCTCGGAAGAAAGGATCTGGTGGTGCTGGTAGGACATATGGCGGCGTGTCAAAGAGAGCGTCAAATGGTACTAGAAAATCAGGATCCTTTGGTGCAGCGAGAAAGACCCCTGGGGCTGGTAGAGGTGGTAACAAACGAAGCGATGGAGGAGGTGCCGCCCGAGGTGGCGGCCCATGGAGCTCGATTATGGCCATGCCAACTTGAGACACTTGGTACATGTCAGGCCACCTGTGTGCTAGTACGCTGCCCACAAGGCAGGGACGTTATCCGTTACTTACGACATGGGAACCGCTGCGTTTTCACAAGCGTTTAACGAAAATTTTGACGATTTCACGAAAGCATTGTGGCGCATGGAGTACTCTACAAGGCTTATTCTGAAATAGTAATTCTTTTCTGGTATATTTTTATCGGTAGTTGTCAGGCAAGTACCTAAAATATATCGGATCTTGTAGTTCCCGTAATGATTGTTCAGGTACTCCAGTAAATCCAATGGCCCTACTGGAGAGGCATCCAAGTATGATCGTGACACTACCCTTGGCGGCATGAAGATTCAGGCCAGTATCTCCCGAAAAGCAATGGGATCTATGTGAAGGAGTTAAGACATCGTGTTGCAATGGCAGCAATCGTGTGTTTGAAGGCAAGCAGTGTCTTGCGGCGCAGCAATCAACGACCCAACACAGCCATATTAAATCCTACCCAGTTGCCTAGCGACATGAATGGCGAATCCTTTCTTCATTTTCGATCAGTTTCCGTCTTCGATTTCAGGTTACATCGCCACGCCCGATTTTCTGTGAAGTTAGTCGTGGTAGTGAAGAGGTAAGCATCAGCGGCCGTCGTCAGCAGTTGGGGCCAGCTGAAGACTAGACATTGAAAAATTTTTCAGCTTATTTGGGCCCAAACTCTTACAGGGTATCCGGAGCTGATGAATGGTGTATGTGTGGTGTTGCAATCGAAGGCTAAATGGAATATGGTCACGTTTTTATGCTTCACGTGATTGTGTACCAGCTTTTGGTGTCAGTCGCTCGCCGGAATTTCTCTGCGGGCTCATCGATATCATCTTCGGAGTCATCAAAGCTCTTTCTGGCACTCGTTTATTTCACAAATAATCGAACTTTGACACAAGCCTCGCATAGAGTCCTGTTGTCACTGGTGTTGGTCCTCTCATTTCACTATTCTTAGCGCTCGATGATAAATAATAGCACAAGATCAAAATACCAACATGATTCTGAGCATCGTAACCACGGTTTCCTTGCATGCGCTGGCCGCCCATTCGACATGCCAAATGTCAGCAACGGTTCTGTGCGCGGAAAGGTCTCTCCCGACACTGATGGTCAGCAATACGGAAACATATAGCCAATCATATGTTTGGCCGTGCAAACAGAAAATTCTCCGGGCCCAGACCATTGGCACGTGTGCGATTGGCAGTTGATCACAAATAAGCTTAAATTTGACGTCTAACAATAGCAGGGGGGCTATCTTACCCGTGCGTCAGCCAGAATCCGGGCTGTGCGGCTGAGAGGGTGCTGAGCCTCGCTGCTATTTCGGCCTCAGCAACGCTGGACTGGAAGCGATCATTGGTTGGAGGTAGGGTTAGTATGGAAAAGGTATCACGGGTAATCCTTTCTTGGGTTAATGGTTGCTTTTCTCCACAGTGAAGGTTTAGTCCGGCGAGCTGTGGAGGCTGAAAGTGAGATGGCAGTGGGGGCGCATGGCCACACGCAGCCATCCGGCAACGATCTCATCCGCGCACGTGTCTCGAGAGATGAGAGGCGTTGTCGACATCGTATTGAGCCCGTACATCTTCTATTTTCTATATAATCTTCAGCCATTTCCTCGATTAGAAGCATCATCACAGCACCAACACACTCCAGCATCACAAGCATCACATCTTCATCGTCTCTTCTTCACTTTCATATCATATCCACACCAATCAACCCATCGCAAAGCACTTTTATATTTTCATAATCAAAATGGTTGCCTACTCTACTCTCGCCATGGCCGCTGCCACCTTCCTCGGCTTCACCGCCGCTGCTCCCAACTCCATCATCCCTACTGGTAACGTGCGCCGCATCTTCGTTGGCAGCACCGTCGAGAACAAGGGCCTCCACTTCGAGCCCCAGAATGTCGTCGCCGAGATCGGCGACCTCGTCGAGCTCCACTTCCTCCCCAAGAACCACACTATCGTCCAGTCTTCTTTCGACAAGCCCTGCGAGCCTCTCACAGACGCCAACGGCGCCACCACCGGCATTTTCTCCGGCTTTAACTTCGCGACCACCAGCGGCGAGGCTCCTAATGTTTTCACCTTCCTCGTCCAGAACAAGGATCCTTTCTGGTACTACTGCAGCCAGACTAATGGTAACCACTGCCAGAGCGGTATGAGCGGTGTTATCAACCAGAACTTCGATGGCCCGAACACACTTGCGGCATACAAGGAGAAGGCAAAGAACACGGTTACTAAGCAGCCTTCTGCCGATGTGACTGCTTCTCAAGGCGGAAACATTGTGCCCAACAAGCCTTTGTAAAGGTGTGGTGGATGCGGATAGAAGATAGAGATGGGAGCATTCTTTTGGAAACTTGGATCTTCTAGCTTTGCATAGCGTTGGCGTTCTCTTGATTTTTAACTCGACGATCCTTTGTGTCTAATTTCTAACATTATTGGTGTATCCTATCTTGGGTACCCAGCTTTAACAAATAGATTTGCTGGAATGCGTAAACATTTCTCATTTATATTACGATGATATGTGATTTGAATTCTTCTGTGACTCATGATGAATCAATCCCAACGGATGCGCTCTAGCTAACCATCAATCAAAAAACGGAGGGGTTTCGGCCGCACAATTCTACTATAACAGGGCTCTTATCAATACCTCTTTTTCTTCGTTATTTAGCCATAAACTCGTAATAAGGACCTTCAAAGAATTGTTGCTATATTAAGCCATTTTTATTCTATGGCTGATGATACATGCGTCCTCGCTGTCTGCCGCTTTCACATTTTCGCGAAAGTCTTACTCTAAGTTTGAAGGGACCTAGAGATTCCGACTAGCTTATTCATCGAATTGTTCTGAGTCAAGCTCCGGACATCCACTGACATTTCCTCGGTCGAGCTTTGAGCCTACCTCGACAAATTCAGCAGTTTCCATTCACTAATCTTCCGTCATTAAACACAGCTTTTCCCCTACCTTCTTACACCATAAGATTCATTAGGCATCATAGATATGTTCCAATTATCTTCGCATTACCACCATGCTACTGAATATCGCTTACGAAATTCTGCCTAGACGTTAGCTTGATGCTTCCAACTGTGGAACATTGTAGACACGAGAGTGTTTTTAATATTAAGTCACACAGTGAGGTAATGGTCAGACAACATAATTGAGCAGAGAAAAATCATGCCAAAAAGAAAATTTAGGGAGATTTTGAAGGGCCTAAACTGAAGTCCACTTTTGGAAGGGTTACAAGGGAAGAGCACATCGCATAAGTGGCAGACTCACTTGGAATGTATTCAAGAAATATTTTCCCACTTTGCACTAGATACATATCCGTTTCATATACATGAAATTTTACGCCAATTTCCACACTCCTACGTATAGCCTTCATGGTTCTCACTATGACCTTTGCGCGAAAGCGCCATATGGGCGAGAATCATCCGCTTGCAGTTTGTTGGTTGACTTGAGACTGTCACGAGTATCTTGTTGTATAAGCTCCAAGCATTATTTTTACAACCCTTAATCGTATTCGAGACGGCCACGCTTTGGGCCCCTCGGGACGTAGGCGTCGAAGCAGCGAGTGCGAAGAGTGCTTGTGTCATCGGCCGGCCCATGCGTACGAGAAACAGTCTGTGTTTTGTCGAGCTCGAATTTACCGTCTTCGTTGCGGAAGCCCTGTTGGTCCCTAATCTGGTCGCCTACATCGTACTTCACTGTGAAATATTAGACATCTGCCAGAGCAGAAAAGTGCGCCATCAACATACTGAGAAGAATCCCCGTGTCTTTGACGAGTCCATCGGCGAGGGCGCGAACGGCGTTGAGTGCGTTAGGACCGACCTCTTTGCGAAGGATCTTGGTGGAGCCGTCCAGGGAACAGACGAGGATGCAGGTGAACTTGCCTTCGGTGTCTGTAGCAAGGACAAAGTCTAAGTAAATGTTAGTCATGCAAACAAAAGTACGTAGAAGTTATTTGTCATACCGAAGAACTTGCGGGCCTCGCTACCGTAAAGCAGACGCGCATTGCCGAGGACGAACTGCTTCAGGTCCATGATCTCGCGAAGCTGAATATAGGTAAGCCGGATTATCATTCGTATTGCCGGAGAAGCGGACCTTGGCAGGATCATTGACAATACTCTGAGCATGAACAACATTGCCTGACTCGAGAGCCATTCGGACCATCATGTGGTTTTCATTGAACATTTTGGACAGATTGAGGAATGTTAGTGACTAAGAGGGGATAAAGTCAGAAGATCACTAAGATCTATGCCCTATCTTTCTTAGTTCCATGTTCTGCTTGAATTGGTTTCGCTCACCTCAGGTCTATCTGAGACGAGAATTTAGTAGTGGCCGAGGAGTCTCGAATGAAGCTGCACAAGTATGGTTTATATCCTTCAAATCTGGGGTACAAACGGAGGAACTAAAGTAAGAGAGATGTTCATGCTATACTACAAGGCATTCTTCAAACGGAGTGAAGGAAAAGGTGACGATATAGCCCCACAGTGCCTTTAACAATTGAAAAGTGAGAGATCCATGCGAGGCTAAGTCATTTAATTGGTGCTCGGAATTGTTTTCAGTCCGCTCCGTGACCCCATACAATATTTCAAGAAATTATGGCCAGCTATTTCCCATTGATGAATAACCATTCACTTTTTGCATGGTAAGAAAGTGGTATGTTGATTATATTTTAGAGACTTTTGACTTAAGTAGATTGTTTTCATACTCTAAATTTACTGTCAGATTAATCTACGACAATGCAAAGCGAGGCTTAGACCATGGAGCGAAACGAGAAAAGGGCAAAAAAACACTACGAATTCCCTTAAAGCGCAAGGAATTGAGATACGAAACATGAGCAACAGTGCAGGAAGTCGCAATAAAAGCTTCGATCGGGTCTACTGTATGGGAAGAAATAGTTGCAAAACAAATCAAGAGAATGTTTGCCTAGTTCAATGAGTAACAGATCTGCGATGAGGTCATAGATTTGTACCAGCCTAAGCTTTGTTTCGGTGCAAATATTTGGTACGCTGTGACAGGGTGTATATATTCATTTGTGATGCCGATTTCACTAATCGAATTTCCATGTATTCGTTTTCTTAGTAGACGCCAACCTTACAGTTTCCAAGTTCACGTGTCACACCTCCCACGTAGGTGTACATAACGCCAGCGAGGCTATCAGGCATCGGTCCAGTATCCCAACCACGATCGATTAAATGTGTGTATTTTTTTGATCAGGTCTCTTCAGAATGCGTTCCCCAGACTTTTTAATACGCCCATTCGGCATACCCCTCTTGGAAGTGATGATGTCTGGTGCAGCAGTTCTCGGCTTCGTCAAGCCAGACTTGATAGTCAACGGCGTGATTTTGAAACAAGTTCATGTCGATTGTAAGAGACGAAGAAATGTATTGAAGCATCTAAATAAAGGGTATGTTCGCCATAGATGGAGTTTGGTTATGTCAGCAACTTCGCTCGAGTAACTATTCGTACCACGGACATAGGCTACCTTCTGGTGAATGTGAAGTCAACGTAGAAAATACTAAGACGCTCCCTAATATCAACTACGTACACACAGTAGGTAAGAGGCTTCTCACGTTGGTAGAGATGCGCGAGCAGTTAATGTTCGTCGACAACCCACGGAAAACGAGCCCGTTTCCCTCGCCGACTCTCACTCTCTCTAGGTTTCACATCAACGGCAAAAAGTGGTCACGACCCAGCCCACTTCTCCCTCTTTGTAAACACCAATTCCAGAGGCCTCAAAACAGTCGTAAACGCATCCTTCCGATCCGTATCGAACGCCTCCCCTGTCTCGCCGGGCGCAAAACTAATATCAAACGTTTGCACAATACACGAGATCGCGGTGCGCATACTCATCATCGCTAGCTTGTCGCCTGGACATTTATAAATCCCTGGAAAGATTCAGCCTGCATTCTAAAAACGACTTCCATGGCGGAAGGGCGCCGCGGCCAGTGGCGCAATGGTACTGCACTTAGAACAGGACTTACCAGCCGAAAACGGGATCAGCAGACTCTCATCCGTGCCCATTTCCTCCTTCCTTTCGTCCCATCTCTCAGGCACAAAGTCTAGCGGCTTCGCGAAATACCGCTCATCTGTGTGCAAGACCTGGAACGGGACAAACACATTAACATCGCCAGGGATCCAGACTTCATCGACCTGCAGGCCCTCAGCCGGCGTGACGCGGTATCCGCCCGTGATTACGGGCGGCTTGAGCCGCATCGACTCTTTGATGACATCGTCGAGATAGGTGACGGTTGTGACTTTGTCATAGGACCAGGAGCGCGGGCCATCCGGCATCGCGGCGTCGAGCTGACGTTGTAGTTTGCGCATGATGTGCGGGTGCTTGGCGAGGTAGAAGAGCGTGCATGCATTTGCGGTGGCGCTGGTATCGCTGTAGCAGCATAGTGTCAGTATCAGTAACGGCATCACGGGGGAAGAGAAAGAGAAAGAAGAATCGGGACAGACGCCTACCTCCCCGCAACAATAATAAGCCTCCCATCATCTCGCAGAGATGCCTCTGTCGGCGATGCACTAGCATCCTTCTCCATAACCGCTTTGATCAGCCAGCTTGAAATGTCCTGCGGATACTTCTCCGGGTCCCATGTCGCCTTCTTCTCGCGGATCATGTTGCCGCACCATTTGAAAAAGGGCGCATAGCCCGCCGACGCGCCGGGGATGAACTGGATTATGTACAGCAGCCAGGGGACCATGCCGACGGTGCCTAGAATCGTCATGTGGTCGTGGATCGCTTTGGCGGCTGCGTGTTCCTTGCCCGTGACGAGTCCTCCGAAATCTTTACCGAAGCCGATCTCGCCCATGATGTCGAACGCGAGCATCATCATCCAGGCCGTGACGTCCTTGGGCGTCCCGGCGGTTTTGAGGAGGTCGGCTGTCAGGAGATCGACCTTGGACTTGATGCGTGGTTGGTATGTTGAGAGCGCTACACTGCAAATCAGTCACATTACAACTGAAACGATCGAGTGCGGAGGGACATACCCTTGACACTGAATCCCTGGTCCCACGCCTTCCTCCTTCGCTTGTGGTCCAGAACATCTCTCGAAAAGAACAACTGCGCTCCATCGCTCTTGCGCGACACCTGGCTGTACCACGTAGACTTTAGACACGGCGACTGCGCGCCGAGGATAAGCGGGACCGCCGACTTGCGAAGGATCATGATCTCTCGGGGCCCGGTGCGTACAAAGTCGCCATACTGGTCGTGCAGTTTCTCCAGCTCAACATGGTACTGGATGTTCTTCGCAGCGAGATGGAGCGCGTAGAAGCGGCTTATGCGCGCGGCAAACGGGCCTGGGAATCGGCGAATCCGGTGGAAGAAGAGGCGGTAGATGGTCATGCTGGCGAATACGCCGAGAGAGAAACATGATGCTTCGCTGGCGGCTCTGGCGATAGAGGCAAGCACCGTGAGGCCAGCCTGAGTGATGTGGAAGTATACCAATCCGGCGAGAGAAACAATCCACACAGAGAGGAAATGCGGTATATAGATATCGAGCTCGAAGTTCTTGAAGATGGCGACATGGGTTAGTGCGCCTAGCCCGAAGGCTAACGGAAGATGGGAGACCACGAGAGCCATCGTAAAGGGGTCAGGACTCATATACCTTCAGGTCAGAAGTTTTGACAAGACAACTCAGAGCGCTGGACTGGTACTCACGGCTTCTTAAGATGTTCTAGCTTTGCCAAGATTACGTATCGGTTGGTGGTTACACAGCAGGATTACTAACTCCACTTCACCTATTACACCTGTGTTCATTTTGCCGATGCTGGCTATGCATGCGGTTCATTTCACACATTTCTTAAACGGTACGGAGGTTTCCCAGAAGTGGGAATGCTGATGTAAGACGGTGAAGATTGCAGGGGTGTGTTGACGACCTCGTGCATGACCACGCGGTTCGTGAAAAAGTGGCCCTCCAAAATAACTAAGGCCTCTACAGCGACGCTCAATACTATAAAAAATAGTGTACATAATGGTTATGATATAAGTTTATAGCCTTCAAAATAATACCGTATCCTCTATTGTATAGTGTTTTGTGTGGTGCTGGGGTAGGGCACGGCATTTTGGTGTGCTAACTTTTTTCGCGGATCGCGTGATGACCTAGGATGATCAATACCTTCTTGGGCGCAGGACTGATGATGACTTATACATGCTTGGAAGAGAAATTAGCCATAGCTCCAGCTACTGGTGGGATATATAACTGAAGTCTTGGACGCTGGGCCTTTCTTCGCTAGGATTCTATTGTTGTCTGCCCACATTGTATGTGAATCGACTTGAAAGAGTCAATTTTTCACATGAAGCAGTACCCTGTCGAAATAAGCTTCAAGTATCGATATGGAGCCACCCCGGCATCTTAACTCAGTCCTGATTTGCGCTTACGCTAGCTTCACGCTTTCGTAACCCAGAGTCTCCACTATTTTCTTGCTTACTCAGAACCACAACAACAGCATCATTGCTGGAGAGCACAAGACCTATTCTAGTCGCTTCTTCTGGGGTGAATATCCCGGGGTCCTCATATCGTCGAATTGACCCAAAACAAGAACCAGAAACACCAAGGTTGAGGGTCTAAAATATGGCCGCACTGATGAAGAAGCCAACTAAGAAAGCCCTGTAATAGAGAGCTATAGCAGTAATCTGGGTGGATTCTCATTATTCCTCGCTGTAGCGATGAGCTCACTAAACGTAGGGCCTACCCCGCAATCCAAGCCGGAATCGCAAGCCAGTCGATTTCATGCCAGAACCAGTACTCTGTATTCTTAGTGCGACATAAATGGCTTAGCTTGATGATCTGCCTCCTTAGGCTGATACCGCCCGTGATGGCGTTGCTGCATATATTCTTGAACATAGTAGTGAAGACGGATCTTTTAGACTAACAGCAGACCGCACAGAATGAGCTTCTACATGGAATAACAGTCCGTTTCAAATAAGAGCGTAGAGGAGAGCTGTGTTGCAGGATGGGGTACGAGCAAAGACAGTGGGTTAAGATGGAGGGCGAACGCATGTCAGGCTTCCCTAAACATAGGCAAGGCAATATTCCAGTGAGTAGGACATGGCGAAGGAAGTCTCGACAATATATTGACAGGATGAATATGGGTCTAGTTTTGGGCTACGCAACGGTGGATGGGCATGAATCGAGCTTGCCTCAAAGGTCACCGCTAAACCGGATAAGATCCGTGATTATAGTACCATTAGAGATGAATTATTAGGCGGAAAGCAGACCGTGTGGCCTAATCCTGCAAGCGTACCAGGACTCTAAGTTATTCGAATCGTGAATTCTTCGAGAACGATACTTTTTCTCTCATCGAAGACTGCCAGAATTGTGGTGCGTGGGATTCGGATGTTACGAAAGGTATGAAGTGCCGCCAGGTATTCCAACTGTCTATCCGGAAGTTGTATGAGCTTTCTTACGATGGGGCTCATGATTCTGTTGCTGGCTGGTTTTACAGGCGAAACATTCGTTACAAGTACGGAGCCTGAGGAACCAAAAGCCATTAGAAAAATTCCTCACCTAGGTGTCATGTCCAAATCCTTCCACCTGGAACATTCGATATGACAACACGGACAGCGAGGGAGTAGGAGACAGTACTGATCATAAACATGGAACTAAAGACCTACAATTGGACACTCGACGGGATAGTCTCACCGAATCCCTGAGAATGTATGAGATTGCTCACTGATCCAGAATACGCTGCTCTTGATGTTCGTTCCAGCACAGCTCTTGTGAATTTGATGGTTTCGTATTTCGCTTAGGGTTAGTGCTCAATATCAATAAGACCACTGTCGCGCCGACTCCCAGGAAAAATATAGTTTGGACTTTATTAAATTTCAATCATTAAAAAAATCATTCACCGTAAGTGGTGCTATTGAACTGTTCAACTAAATTACAAGGCAGCATGTAGGTGTCCAGTGTTTCGTAATGATTGCTAATAAGTTTGTGCAGACCTATGAGCACGCGCGAAGCGGATGCTGCTGAGAGTCTTGGCTTATTTTCCGGATACGCTAGGCCGGCGCTGCGAGATAGTGGCCAGAGAAATCAAATTAGTTAACCACAATAAAAGATAGACTAAGCTACAACAGTCCACTTCCGTGGTCACCGATGCCGAACCACACTCGTAAAAGTCTTTCGAACAGATGCTAGACTCCAGTGATTGCTGCTCGTGAAATTCTGATAGCTCGCTCTGGTAGCGACATGTGACAACAACTCATTTGCGCCACTGCCGGAGTTCGCCCACGTGCAGTCAAGCGAATACGATTTAATGGGTGTGGCTGGGGATACAAATGCCACTATTCACTTCCTGATGCCTGATACACAGCCTTGCGAAGAAACAACACATCCTAGGCTAGCAAAATCGTGAACAAAATGATATCATGGGAAGAAGACCGAGCACAGTTCGCAAACGAGACGGTGAATCAATCTTTCAACTATCTCGAAGGCTGGACAGACTCGACTGGTAGACTCTACGCACGACGAGATATAATCACGACGGATAACCTCCCCGGAGTATTTTCGAACAGCCAAAATATACACAAAGGGGACGATACTCACACATGTCGCTTCCGCGTACTATCTATTCCACAACCAAAGCACGCCCCTATGGCCCCTGTAAAGCTAAAAATCGGCACCCCAAAATGTACTTTCTACGATATTAAAGAGAACTGGCACTTGCACGACCTCACCCTCGAGGCTTTTATGGAAAACAACGGCGTCCTAATGAGATTCGACTCGCAGCAACAGCAGTGCTTATTGACGAAAGTAGCCATATCACGTGCCGTAGGCTTCGACGCAGTCTCAATATCGCACCTGCACTCGCAAAACCTCACCAATGTCCTATACTGTAATCTTTGGGAGAAGGATCAGGATGAGATCTTTGAGAAACTCCTCGTGAACCCCGAGCGCTGCCTCCAACCTGCTTATTTCGCAGCGGTATTATATGGAAGCCACTATCGACGCCTAGAGCAATTCCGGTGTCGTGTAGATGATGAGATCACGAGCATCGAGGGAGGGACCAAATTCGGTGGTCCTGGGAGGCTGTTTGGTCAGCGGTTCTGGTACGAGGAGCGGGAGAAGGAAGTTAATGTTGAGAATACAAATAAGAAGTTGAGCTATGTACAATCGGAGCTTGCCGTTGCCCAGCATCTGGCTAGATCGGTTCTTTTGTGCGGGAAATGGTTGGTCGAGGTAGCTGAGAAAGATCATGTACAATGGGAGAAAAGTCAAGATGTGATAGTAGCTAAGGAGGTCCGAGGGGACTTGGAAGTGACGATGAAAGATAATACGAGGAAGACTGCTGACGAGATAATCTATGTGAAAAGACGAGCTGAAGCTATGGGCTCGCAGTTGCAATCACTCAGCGATCGTGTCGGGAGTCAGACTACTTTCGTAAGTCATGAACTTATTCCCCATGATCCCTTTGCTAACGCCATATCCAGCTCCTAAACACAGAAACTCAGAACCAAGCAAACTACACCGCAACCATTGCCGTAGAAGCTCGCCGTGACAGTGCCGCCATGAAGACCATTGCCATTCTCACCATAGTTTTCCTGCCCGGTACGTTCGTAGCATCACTTTTCAGCACCGATATGTTCGACTGGAATACCGAAAACGGCTCGATCCCAAAAGTTTCTAAATACATATGGATCTACTGGGTCGTCACTGTACCACTTACGCTTCTGGTGATGATCACTTGGGCGGTTTGGAGTAAAAAGGATTTTGCAAAGAGAAGACGCGAGGATGGAAAGATTTATTCGGAGAAATAGCCTTAAAGTAGTCAGTAAGTTGTAGAGGATTTGGCCTCACTCAAGTTGAAGACCTGGAAGGTATTCATCGTACTGGTGTTTGATAGCTTTATTTATACATGTTTCTACTAACCCTTACACTCTTACTGTCAATGCATCGTTCCAACCGCAACCACCATCCCTACACAGCCTACGGGGTATAAGCGCATCGGTTTGCATCCCTGTTAGTCTGGGATTTTTCTAGTGACTAATCGTACCTTCACGTTTGCTGACGATCCTCCTCGCCTACCGATTAGATGCTCAAGAACACTAGTAGAGATACAGACCGACGTGTCTACGCTTCTGTCTCCGTTGCTGACTGTGTGCACAGTCCCCAACAAGCATTCTCAAGCCACATCGACAATAACATCCGAGACTCCTACCTGATGAAGTTCTTGTCCAATTCCAACAAAAAAAAACCCACTGGAAAAGCGCAATAGCCTCAAAGCCAGCCCAAACAAGCTGTAAGCAAATGCTTACCACTCGCACCGAAACCTACATTCCTCCCCACAAATAGGCACGCCCCGCCTGATGTGTAAGCACCACCAGAAAACTGCACTTACCTTATCCCATTTTCCCTGCACCCAATAACGCCCTTGACCTAAACAAAAATCCATGCAGCCAACTCTAGAAGAGAAACCTTCCGACGCCACCTTCTTCCCATGAGAGAGAAAAAACTCCCTTACAGCCCCTATTGGCCCATGTTCGATGATGCCTGATGCGAAACCAACGCATCTCCCTTTCCGCACGGTGGACGATGATCACGCTTTCTCTCGCACGCACACACGCAACCACCTTACCCATCCCATCCACAGACGTCTCCGCCCCCAACACGCACCCAGGCTAACACATGAGACAAGTCCTGCGGTTAGAAAAAAAAGTTGAAAGACCAAGGGACGGCATTAACTGGTAGGAATTGCTTGAGTAAGACGGATAAATGCGGCAGGCTTATTTTTTTGTTGCTGCTTTTTGCTCGGTCGGTGGTGAAACAAACCAACAGCGCCACCCAAACGTATGCTCACCCTCGTCGCACCCCTACCTAGTAGAAGCAACTTGCGCGTTTCTGGGTAGGTACGTGTCAGGATCGATAAGCCGTCCTCACGACATCCTCTGCGAATATCACGTGACATATTCGGACTTCAATGCTCGACTTTTGCTATTGGCGATGGATCGTTAATTGCATCATTCATGGCGACATGTCAAATCTCACGCAAGTACGAAGAGTGTTTATGAAACAACACCAAAGAAAGCAATCACATTGGAAGACGACTATTTAGAAACCTGACGGACGACCACCGATCGGATTCACCACCTCACCACTACCCGTTGTCCCGTTTCGCACAAGAATGGGTTTGGCCTTCGGAATTGGACTCATTGGATCACGCTGACTCGAACTTTGGCTGGATATGCCAGAACTCAGGCTGCCACTGCCTTGGCTACCGTTCCTCCCATTGAGCAACTCAGACGAGTTGAATGCGTTGCTGAAGATATTTCCAGGGGGAAAGGTCATTTCATCAAACCTGTCGGTGAAGCCTGAAATGTTGGAGAGCATAGAAGAGGACCTTCCACGACCATTTCGGAGAGACACTGGAGTGCCGTTGGCATTATGACCGAAGGTGGGGAATGTGAAGCTGTGGAATGGATGTGCATGAGGAGACATTCCGTTGGTGCCGAGAAGAGGACCCTCAGGAGTTGCGGGAACGGATGGCTGCTGAGCTTGCTGAAGAAGGATCGCTTCGAAGTGCTGGATGGTCTGCATAATTTGGGAAGTGGAGAGATGCAATTCGTTCGCACGGCGCTCAAAGTTGTTGATATTGCTCCTGTACTGAGATTCCGTTTGAAGCCTCTCTTGGTGAAGCGCGTGACGTTCCTGTTCCTTCCGTTGCTTGGCGGTATAGCCCTCCCTATTGGCAGTGATGAGACGGTCGTGTTGATCATTCAGCTTTGTTTGTCTTTGCTGAAGGCGCTCCCTCTTTTGAACAGCGGAGGCAATGTCCGACTCAACACCACGAACCTTGCGGTCGATCTCAGCCTTGACACAATCAAACTCGGACAGCACAGCCGATTTGTGATCTCGCTCCGCCTTCCATTCGTTTTTCTTAATAGCAGCTTCCTCGGCCTCATCGGTTGGAATCTCGCCCATGGAATCAATCTTGAGAGCCATGTCGGCAGCAGCGTCATCAGCCTGGCGAATGTTCTGCGTGAACTGCAGCACCCGTTGGCGCTGACGGTCGTCATTGCCTCCAGAATTAGCAAGGCGACTACCAAGGGTATCCACCTCCTTTTTGATGGCCGCGATGGCAGCTTTGTGATCTTTCTTGTTCCGCTTCAGGCGATTCCGTTGCTCCTGCAGTTGTTGATCGGCAGCCGCAATCGAGTTCCTCAGAGTCGTGGTTGGCGATGATGGGCGTAATGTCTGATGGGCTGGTGGCGAAGCAATAGATGCTGCTCTTCGATTAGGCAATGGTAATGTATTATTAGGTCACAGATGCTTACCTTGCTCGGTGACGGGGCTAGGAGAGGTAATCAGGCTAGCAGAGTAGAAAACTTTGTGATCTCTGGTTCGCACAAACTCGCAATGGTAGTTTGACAAACCGGTGAGACCAAAAATCTCTCCTACCCAGAAGCCTGGCCTCTCCTCGCCCATAACCACCTCTGGTACGCCCTGGCGAATCCGAGTCGAGCTCCAATCGGCACCGTTTACACGGATATAGAAGGGTTTCGACTTGTCGATCCCAGACACTGCCCCGTTCGAGACCTCCTCTTGCACGTCGTCGTAATCCCCACCTGCAAACAAACTAACACGAAAAGAAATGTCGGAATGCCCGACTTCTGAAATCCAAACACGGTCGTCTTCCGATCTCCAAACAGCGTTTCCAATGTGATTTGCGTCTTTTGCGTTGGCCTCGCCGGCATCATTCGCCGCTCGGCTACTTTCCATCTCTTTAAGAACTGTAACTTTTGTACTAGCAAGCGCAGCCCAAAACGGCTGCTGACTACGAACATGGGTAGCTTGCTTCCTTTTCCTCCTGCTCATGCTCGCCTTGTCCTTGTTAGGGTGCGGCGCGGGCGACGGCCCGGGGGGACGGCCATCGGAACTCGAAGAATTGGGTACTTCGGCGTTGGAGTCGATGGTGGCGGTGGAAGAGCGCTGGAGGTGGACTGCAGCTTCGGGGTCCGTCTTCTTGCCGGTCGGCAGCGATTGTGCAACCTCGCGTCGAGATAGAGAGCGCCGAATGATACGAACGACACCTTGGGCTAGAATATGAATACCCAGGATGCTACGGGACCATCCATGGGGGGTTGAGAAGCTTTCCTGGTAGGAAGGCGCACTCGGAGGGCTCGACAGAAATTCCAGGCCTCCCCGGGCGAGCCCCGTGTAGACAAAGTGGAGAAGATGTTGCCGAAGAGGCCTGAATCTGAAGAGATGATTGGAGAGAATGATGACGAAACAGATGAACATGCTGTTCGTCGTGCCGTTCTTACCGGCTGCCGCACCGCCAAGGGCGATGGCTATGACGGCCTGGGCCAGGTCCAAGAAGAAATTCTGCACCGGGACCCAGAGCACCAGCCACATGAGGAGAATGAAGGCATCGGCAAAAACGATGGTGAAGAGCGAGGGAGTGCCGCCGGAACCCTGAAAGATATCGGTGAAGGAGGGAAAGGCGGAGAGGGCGGAGAGAGGGGTGCCAGCTTGAGGGGGGACGAAAGTGAGGGTAGCGAAGAGGAACTGCACCACGGTGAGGACGGTAGGGGGCAGCTGGAGGAGGATGATGAGAATGGCGAGGACGTCCCTCAAGGGGCAGGACGAGAGAATGGTGGTGGCCACGGTGAGCATACTGGGCGAGTAGCTCGCGTGGCCATTGGCAGCAGGGGCGCGCTGGACGGGGGCGGGGTCAAAGGCACTGGCGCCGTCGTACGGGCGGCAGGCCTCCACGGCATCGAGCGACACGTCGGAGCCAGCGCGGGCGCGCTCGTCGGCGGCAGGGCCCGACGCAGCAGCAACAGGAGCAGAGGTAGTGTTTGGTCGCATGGTCTGCTCGACGTGGGTGGTCTGGTGCGGCTGCGTCGAGAGATCATCTACGAAGGCTGCGGACGGCGGCGGCGGCGGCGGAGGTTTCCCATTGGCGAGGGCATGGAGGTGCGGGTTGCTCCTCTGCTTGGTGATGCGCTTTCCGATGGGTGCTGCGAGGCCATTCTCGTGTTTCGCCTGGCTCCTCTTGCCTTTCGCTACCATGTACGCGGCAGGCAGCGAGCGGAGAGCGCGGACACCCCAGGACGAGCCAGACTGGGTGTGCGGCGGGCGCTGCTGGGCGGTATAGCGGGGGAGGCGGTGGTCGGGGGAGAGGTGTATGGGAGGGTTGTGGATGGCGGAGGAGGAGGCGTCGAAAAGACGAGGCACAATTGCTGTCGTGCCAAGGCCCGCCTGTCGTCGCCCCGTTTCGACTCAGCAGCAGCGCGCGAGTGGTGCGTGTGCGTGTGCCCGTGCCTGTGGCAGCTGGCGGTACCGCGGTTCGCCGCCCTATAAAAGCTGTGGCAGCCGGGGGCCTCTGTGGGCCTGTTGCTGCTCGAGCCCAAATTTGCGTGGATGCTGCGGGTGTCTTCTCACGCGAGAGTTTGCTGCTGCGGATGCGCTGCTGCTGCTGCTGCTGCTGCCTCCTGCCCAGCGCACACAAGCTCGCTCGCTCGCCTGCATATTCCACCACCCACTCCCACCTCCACCACGCACACGCACTGCCACCACCCACCCACCCGTCGCAGCAAATCCTGTGGGCTGAAATCTCACCCCATGCCCCGTCGATCACAACGCCGAAAATGGCCCCGGCCCTAGGATCTACGCCCGCACCGCCTGGGTGCCATCGCGCTCTAGCCGCAAACATGCTCTGTTCGCATCCAAGCAGGCCAGCTGCGTCGGAAATGCCATCAGAATCCTCGCCGACTGTGCTGCAGGCTCCGCTTTCTTTTTTCCTGTCCTCTGTCGTCTGCGTCGCTGCACGCCATCGGGGCCCAATGACTGTGCAGCGGGCACTACGTTAGTCGCTCTTATTCATTTGGCCGCACCGGGAGGCCCCTGGCCGCCGGCTTGTCTCGATTCGTGCGGAGAGCATCGGCCATGGGCAAAGGCACCACCACACCGCATTGTTGCCCGTATCGCCGCAAACGGCAGACCACGGACGCTTCGGGCACTTTGTTTATGCGCCCCCCGATTGCTTGTACGCAATATGCGTCCAAGGCTCCAAGAAGATGTGCCTGTCCGCCCCATGCCGTCGCTCACCCGCTTCGGAGCTTTTGACGGTGTCTGACTGCTACTCTGCTCCCCTGCCACTGCTCCCCTCCTCCCTCTGCCATGGCTGCGCCGTTGAAAGCTTGATGCTACCGCACTTCTACCAGGCCAATAGCATGCATCGTCATGTGCGCATTAGGAAACCCGGCCCAGGTCATGCGCCAATCTGACTTGCAGATCACTCCAAATGGGAAATCTGTCATGACTGCTTTCTGCCGATCGCATCACTGCAAGTCCCGCGAGGAGAAGACGCATGTTACGGATTCGCTGCGCTGCCTACATCTTCCTTCGCGCCTGGCCGATTCCAGCTACTGCGCTCTAGCTCTTCTACCCGTCTTAGCAAATCTAGTGCCTGCCCCCCATACCGACGCTTAGCCTGCTCCTGCAGCGCAAACGTCTCCTGCAGCATCTTGACCATGAACGGCTTCATCGTGCACTTCCTCTCTGCCTTGTAATCGTAAATGACAATGTCCTCCACGCATCGCGCTGCCGGCCGCCGATGCAACTCGGACAGTATGATCACGTCCAGGATAAAGTGGTCGGTGTCCGCCTTCGGCTCGTCTCGAAGCTTATGCAGCACCGTTACACGATCCGGAAACTTCATCGGCTTCTACAGTCAGCCCCTTGCACCTCACATAGACTGCATGCCTCTGGCCCGTTGACATGCTTGCCATCGTAAAGTGGTTGCTGTATCATGCATGCCCTTCGACGGCAGATTGCTTCAGGCCTGTGGTCAAAGCACTTACAAACTTGTAATCCGTACGGATGCTGCGCAGAATCATGCCTATTCCCGTCGGGGCAATCGTGGCCTTCCACTCGTCGCGGTGCTCAGTGTCCATGTTGGCAAAGTTCATGGCCCAGTTGACCCGGCCAGTCTCGGCATAGCGGTTGTAGACGACATTGTTGACATGACCTATCACATGGTCAATCATTTATTCGCAGCCGCAAAGTGCATCGAATCAGTACCCTTGTGCATATCAGCATCGGTGGTCAATCATGTACGAGGATGCATTCGTCTGCTTGTCTCACCATGCTATCCTGTATACAGCCCGAGCCGCATCAGCCATCCATTGCACGACAGTATTGGTCTGGATTACGCTACCATTTCTCCCCAGATGACTTCTCGTCGGTAGAGGCCCCATCGGCCCTTGCCCGTGAGAAATCCCTCGCTGCCTGCCACCAACTCGCGCCAGTTGTCGCCCATTTCCCGCAGAATGGTCCCAGCTTCTCTTGTTTGCTCAGCGGTGAGGCCAAACATGATGCATCTGCCGATTCGCGTCTTCAGGTCGGAGAGCCATCGCGGGCTCAGAGAGGCGGTTACGGGTGCATCGCTGGTCGACGCCGTCGACTGGAAACGCACGAGACGCGGTATAATCGATGCCGTAGGGAGACGCGCGGCGCACAATAACGGTGCAGAGAGTGTGAGTCGACGCATCCTGTGCACAACGAGTGGAGGGAGCGCAGCGACAAGGCAGTGTGGGGGGAGCTCTCGATAAGATTTGAGACCTGGAAGCTCGCAATGAGGCTTAGGCCGAGGTCGCGCTATTTCGTCACCGCGGAGCTGGGACTTTCCACCACCACTCGTCCCACCCCACTTCAACGCAATCGTTGGCCATCAATCCATCCCATTCCCGCCCAATCTCTGCATCCCGCTGGCCTGCGCTCCTACGTGAAGACCACAGCATGGCTTCCCCTAACCCGGCACTCCGCTACCAAGTCATCCGCATCTACAAAGGTACCGAGACCCGGCGATGCTCTACATTGGTACAGGCGTTGACGTTGGCAGAACTTCTGTTCCTGGGACGCGAATATCCTCAGGGATACGATTATTACAGGACGCGGTTACACAAAGCCTTCGCGAGCCAGCAGCATTTGACAGAGGAGGAGCAGATCAAGAGAGGCATAGCTCGGGCGGAATTCGTAAAGAAAGGCACGCAAGCTTCTCTACATGCCTCTACCGAGCACGCTGACATTCGATGGATGGTATAGAAATCGAAGCCTTGTACTACCTAAAGCGGTACCGCACTCTGCGTCAACGATACGATAAGACGTAGAAATGTCACCGGCGAAATCCAACGTGCCACAGGCGTAGGCCGTTAGTATTGGGGATATCTTGCATGGAAAAGGAAACGGATGCAACAGGAGCACTCAAACTTTGTGACACCACCACACACCAATCTCGAGGCACTCTCCACTCGAAGCTCCCTTCTGCTCCAGCAGATTTGACATCATCGAACCCCACCATCGCTGCCACTCCTCCTGGTTCTTGCCGCTGACTTCCTTGAGAAGTGGCTCCAGGCTCTCAATCTCCTGGATGACTACAAGCAAGGCCGTGTGTCGCAATGCTGCCTGGTCCTCGGTTAGGGTACCACAATCCATGCCACCTTTCTTCCCACGCCCGACTTCGCTCCCGCGGCGGGCGGAAGGCTGCCTCTCTGCCGCGGCCTCACGTTCCCAACGCAATTCTCCCAGGGGAATCGCCACTCTCCGATTTCCGACATCTCGCAAGGTCTCTGTTTCCCGCAGCAGCATTTCCGAGATACGTGCGCAGGGTGTGGGCGACAGCTTCCGTTTATCCAGCGCCTCCTGTATCCAGACGTTGGAGTCGGCCAAAAATCTGTTGTGTGCCTCGGTAAAGGGAGTGCTGGGCGAAATGAGGAAGGTGCCGGTCAAATCGGCACAAGCGAGCTCCTGAGGATTTCTCCCTGGCGGAGGCGGAGGATGGGGCAGGATGGATCGGATGATGTGGTCCGTCTCCCAGATCTCGAGGGTGCCTCCGCTCCTGAGTATGCGTATGGCCTCGTCCAGGACCCTCTGGGAGGCAGACCCTAGCTGCACGGCCATGCTCAGGTCCTTCATGACCACAATGTCAAACTCTTCGTCGTCAAAGGGCAGAGGAACCTTGCGGATGTCGTGCTGCACAAAGCGCCAGTCGATGTCTTGCTTGCGCAAGTCTCCGGCGACGTGGACGATGTCGATGCCGGTGAAGGCGACATGGTCGTATCCCATGCCCTCAAGGTAGTCATGGCAGAGCGACGACCAGTAGCCGGTGCCGCATGCTATCTCGAGGACCTTTCTGGGGGGCCGGTGGGCGTTGACGCTGGAGCCGAGGGCACGGCCAAAGACGGAGGTGGCCAGGAGGGTGTGCAGGTTTTGGCGCTGGAGCTCGTGGAGGTCGTAGGGGAGCGGGTAGGAGCCGTCACGCAGGTAGCGGCGGGCGTGGCGCAGAACGTAGGGGTTAGCCAACGCGGACGAGGGATCGTCGGGCTTGGAGACCTGGCTGGAGGTGGTCGCGATGGAACCGCGCGGAGGATGGTCCATGATGGCGCGCGGCGTCAGGGCGGGCGAGGCAGCGCTGGCGGATATGGTTCGTCCCAGGGCGTCGGTGGTGGCCAGATCCCACTGCTTCGCCTCGGCGGTCTTGGGGCGGACGGGCGTGCCGTTGTTGGCGGAGCCGCCGGTGTAGCGATACTAGGTTTCAGGGTCAGAGGCATTGTTTTTTTGGTGGAAAGGGCGTAGGGTAAGGGGGGCAATCTAGCACACCATCATCCACTCGGCCATTTTCCACACACCCTTGCCCCACTGTTTGGCTAGCGGGCGAGCCCCCCTTCGATATTAGACTTTTCCTAAGTCGTCGGGCTCGCACGTGTGGAGTCGGAACATCGGGGAGCGAAACGAGAGAAGGGCAGGCAGGCAGGCAGGCAGATAGGCAGAGCGGGACGAAACGAGACGGAGACGGAGACGGAGACGGGAGACGGAGACGCAGACGCAGACGGGAAAGGCAGACGGGCGTGGCTGGCGGGAGCGGGAGGACGACGACGACAGCGGGACGGGGAATAATGGGGGAATGCTTTTTTTTGGCCGGATCAGCAGCAGCAGCAGCAGCAGCAGCAGCAGGCAACGCAGCAGCGCCGTTTGGGGCCCTTGGGAGCGAGGCCCGGGTGTGTTATGCGATTGTGTCAAAGGGCCGTGGCTCAGGCTCGCTGGGCTGGGCTGGCTGGCTGGCCGCGTCCCCTCCCTCCCCTCTTCTTTTCTTGTTCAGTCCAAGTCACTTCAGTCACAGGTCACAGGTCGAGCTGCTGCCTGCCTGCCTGCTTGCGCGGACAAAGCACGCTTCCCATCTGGCGTGCAACAACCGAGGGGGCCTGCGTAGGTCGGCCTGGCTGGCCCGCCGTCTTCCAATCACGGGGCCGCGCGTGCATCGTGTGGACACATGCGGCGGCCGTCTCGGGCAGCACAGCATGGGGTGGGAGGGGAGGGGGGAAGGATGGCGGGGAGAGAGGGACGACTGCAATACGGGCGACTGCTGGGCATGGGCGCCGTGGCGCGGGTTGTGCTGGTGCTGGGTAGCAGCACAAGCGCGGGGATGCTGGGCTGGGGCTCTGCTGGGCCCATGTCCGATGGGTGGGATGGGATGGGT
>Ga0247757_10000187_pt1 | contig 51218 bp, 46 predicted proteins | sample UWRJL126311R4_FD_180929 | JGI IMG/M metagenome (GOLD analysis project Ga0247757, IMG submission 180929) | Plant litter microbial communities from Arlington Agricultural Research Station in Wisconsin, United States - UWRJ-L126-311R-4 | ecosystem: Environmental > Terrestrial > Plant litter >... | reverse complement strand
CGACTAGGACCGGCCGCCAAACCTTTAGGGCGGATTCAGGTTCGCGGCGCATCATCCTTCTCGCGGACGTACCTCGCACAGTGCACCTCCTCCCAGAAGCACACCCCACAGCGGGCCCGCCTGGACAGCGGGCCCGTTGTACGTGGTGGCTGCGAAAAGCTGCGCCCGGAGGGCTTGCTTTCCGGCTCAGTAGGCGTAGAAGCCGCGACCGGCCTTGCGGCCCAGCGCGCCCTCGGCGGCCAGCGACCGCACCGGGGCCGGCACGTCGGCGCCGATCGTCTCGCCGATGGCGATCGCCACGTCGAGCCCGACGAAGTCCAGGAGGGCCAGCGGCCCCATGGGATGGCCGGTGCCCAACGTCATCGCGGTGTCCACCGCCTCGGCCTTCAGGCCCGTCTCCTCCATCAGCGCCACCGCGCTGAACAGGTAGGGGAACAGGAGGCGGTTGACGACGAAGCCGGGCACGTCGGGGATCTCCACCGCCGTCTTGCCCCACGACTCGCACAGCGTCAGCGTGCGCGTGCGGGTCTCGGCACTGGCGGCGTCGGGGAAGCACAGCTCGACGAGCTTCATCCGCGGCACCGGGTTGAACACGTGCAGGGCGGCGAAGCGGTCCTCGCGGCGCGAGGCGGTGGCCAGCGCGGCCACCGAGAGGGAGGAGGTGGTGCTGGCGATGATCGTCCCCGCCGGGCAGAGCGAGCCGAGCTCGTCCAGCAGCGGGCGCTTGATCGACAGGTCCTCGGCGACGGCCTCGATCACGTAGGACGCGGCGGCCAGGTCGTGGACGTCGGTGGTGACCGTGACGTGGGCGGCGTTGACCTCCCCGCTGAGCCGGCCGCAGATCGCGTCCACGGAGGCGCGGGCGCGGTCGCGCGAAGCCTCCGAGCGGGCCCACAGCACGACCTCGCCGTGACGAGCGGCGGTGGCGGCCAGGCCGCACGCGATCGCTCCGGACCCGGCGATTCCGACGTACTCCGACACCTGAGATGCCCCCTGCTGCTCGTTGGACTGGACCGGCGACTCCGTAGACTCGGCCGACGGATCGGTCAGCCACGTCGCACGGAGGAGTCGGGAGCATATGAGCCAAGAGGGTCGAGAGGTCGTCATCGTCGAGGCGGTGCGCACGCCGATCGGACGCGGGCACCGCGAGAAGGGCTACTACAAGGACACCCACCCGGCGGACCTGCTGGGCACGGTGTACACCGAGGTCCTCTCCCGTTCGGGCCTTGATCCCGCGCTGGTCGAGATCGTCCTGGCCGGCTGCGTGCAGCAGTTCGGCGAGCAGGGCTTCAACATCGGGCGCAACGCCTGGCTGCAGGAGGGGCTGCCGATCGAGACGTCGGCGACGACGCTGGACCTGCAGTGCGGCTCGGCCCAGCAGGCGGTCGGGCTGGCCTCCGGGCTGGTGGCCGCCGGCATCCACGACGTCGCCATCGGCTCGGGCGTCGAGCACATGGGGCACATCCCGTTCTCGGCCGGCTTCGAGACGCAGGAGCAGTACGGCCAGGCCTTCACGCCGAAGCTGATGGACAAGCACAACATCGTCGGCCAGGGCCTGGGCGCCGAGATGATCGCCGACGAGTACGAGGTCTCCCGCGCGGAGATGGACCAGCTCGCGGTCCGCTCGCACGCGCTGGCCCACAAGGCCACGCAGGAGGGGCTCTTCGACCGCGAGATCGTGGGCGTCGACGTCGGCGGCGAGACGGTCGTCACCGACCAGGGCATCCGGCCGACCACGACGCTGGAGACGCTCAGCGCGCTCAAGCCGGCGTTCAAGCCGGAGGGCAAGATCACCGCGGGCAACGCCTCGCAGATCTCCGACGGCGCGGCGGCCGTGCTGCTGATGACGCGCGAGAAGGCCGAGGAGCTCGGCCTGAGGCCCCGCGCCCGCATCCTCGACCAGACGTCGGTGGGCTGCGACCCCGTGAAGATGCTGGAGGGCCCGATCCCCGCCACGGCCAAGATCCTGGAGCGCAACGGGATGACCATCGGCGACATCGACCGCTTCGAGGTCAACGAGGCGTTCGCGCCCGTCGTGCTGGCCTGGTCGCGCGAGCACCAGCCGGACATGGACCGCGTCAACACGCGCGGCGGGGCGATGGCCCTGGGCCACCCGCTGGGCTCGACGGGCGCCCGGCTGCTGACGACGCTGCTCCACACGCTGGAGGACGACGACCAGGAGATCGGCCTCGTGACGATGTGCTGCGGCGGCGGCCTCGGCACCGGGACGCTGATCCAGCGCCTCTAGCGGTAGACATCCGGTCATGCGGCTGCCCCCTCGCCTCGACCACCGCCTCTCCCGCCTGCGGCGCGAGGCGCGCGACCGGGTCCTGGGGCGGGGGGAGCCCGACCTCAAGGTGGTCCGGGAGGACCTGGCGGTGCGGTACCTGCGTGGCAGCGGGATCGAGATCGGGGCGCTGAACTTCCCGATGCGGGTCCCGCCCGGCGTGCATGTGCGGTACGTCGACCGTCAGAGCGGCGAGGAGCTGCGGGCGGAGTACGGCGCGATGTACCCGGGCGTCCCGATCGTGGCGCCCGACGTGCTGGACGACGGCGAGCGGCTCGCGACGTTCGCGGACGGCTCGCTGGACTTCGTGATCGCCAACCACATGCTCGAGCACACCGAGGACCCGGTGGGGACGCTGCGCCACCACCTCCGCGTCCTGCGGCCCGGGGGCGTCCTGTTCCTGGCCCTGCCCCATCCCGTCCACACGTTCGACGCCCCGCGGGAGCGCACGACGGTCGAGCACGTCCTGCGCGACCACGCCGAGGGCCCCGAGTGGTCGCGGCGCGGCCACTACGAGGACTGGGCCCGGAACGTGCGCGAGGTGGGGGAGGAGGACCTCCCGGAGTACGTGCGGACGCTGGAGGCCGAGCGGGCGAACATCCACTTCCACGTGTGGGAGCCGCAGGGCTTCCTGGCGATGGTCGCGGCGGCCGTGCTGCCCGCGACCCTGGAGTGCCTGCTGCGCACCGGGCACGAGTACGTGGTGATCCTGCGCCGCGACCCCCTGGCGTGAGCGCCGGCCGGCGGTAGGATCGGCCCATGTCCGAACTCGGCGCTCCCTCCTCGTACCTCCTGCTCAAGCCCGGCGTGCCGGTGCTGTCCAGCGACGGCGTGCGCGTCGGCACGGTCAGCGGCGTGCTGGCCGCGCCGGACATCGACATCTTCGACGGCATCGTCGTGGACACGGGCGACGGCGAGCGCATGGTCGTCGGCGCCCACGTCAAGGAGATCTTCGACCACGGCGTCGAGCTCAGCATCGACGCGGCGGCCGTGGCCGCGCTGCCCGGCCCGAAGTAGGAGCTGGGCCGGCTCCGGGACGTTCTCCACATTCCTCCCGACAGGTGGGAGGAACGTGGAGAACCCCTCGGGCTACGTCTCCCAGACGAACCCGACGTCCGCCGTCGCCGGGGAGAGCGGGCTCGCCGGCAGGCCCTCGGGCACCGGGACCTCGTTGTAACCGGACGGGGCCACGTCGTTGGGGGTATCGGGGTGGAAGATCGAGGCGAGGTACTGGATGTGGCCCCGCCCGCAGCCCAGCTCGAACTGGCCGCCGCCGTACGCGCCGATCCCGCGCTCCTCACAGTGGTCGTAGGCCGCGAAGAGGTTGCGCAGCGGGCCGAAGCGCGACGGCTTGACGTTCACCATCTTCGGCGGGAAGGCGAGCGCCTCGATGTCCTGCACGCTGTGGATCGGCGCGTCCCACGTGATCTTGTCGTGATGGCCGGCCAGCACCGCCTCGGTCTCGGGAAGCAGCGCGGGATCCTCGATCCACGCGTCGGGGAACGCCGCGATCACCCGGGCGTAGAGCTCGGGGTCGGCGGGCTGGTCGACGACCGTGCCCTTGTAGAACGACTTGAAGTCGACCGAGTCCACGGCGCCGGTCTCGACCAGGGCGGTGAGCAGCGCGTCGTCCCAGTCCGACGTGGGGTCGAGCTTGAAGCGCAGCGTCGGGTAGCGGTCCAGGCGCTCCCGCAGCGGGACGATCGTCGACGGCTCGCCCAGGCGCAGCGAGACCACGAACGTCAGCGGGCGGGGCGGGCGCTCCAGATGGGCGTGCAGCGACGTGCCGGCCTGCCGGAGCGCGAGGTCCAGCGCCGCCGACTCGTAGGCCCAGATCCGGTAGTCGACCGACGCCTCGTGGCGGGCGGGCTCGGGCCACAGGTCCAGCGTGGCCAGGTGGCGGGAGAAGGAGTCGATCGTCCACGTGCCGGCCAGCGGCAGGCTCGGTCCGGCCTCGCGCAGGGCGCGCTGGTCCTCGGCCTCGTAGCTGACGTCCTCGCCCGCGCCCTCCTGGCCGGCGGCGTGCAGGCGGATCACCGTGCTCTCGCGCAGGAAGCCGCTGGAGACCTCGCGGCTCAGCGGCTCCAGGGCGTAGTCCTCGATCACCAGCGGTAGATCGGCGATGCGGTCGTAGGTGGCCATCAGGCGGGCTCCTCGGTCGGGTTGCGCTCCAGGCGGGCGACGAGGTCGTCGAGCCGCAGCTCCTGCAGGCCGGCGGCGACGGCGTCGAGCTCCGCGGCGCAGAACTCGACCAGGCCGCGACCCTCGCGGCACAGGTCGAGCGTCTCGCGCAGGCCGGCCTCGCCGGAGTCCAGGCGCCGGACGATCTCCTCCAGGCGGGCGGTGGCGCTCTCGTAGGTGGGGGCAGGGGTGCTCACGGGGCTCCTGGGGACTCGGGGGAGGCGGGATCGGGGTCGGGCGTGCGGTCCACGACGGCGTGGGCGGCGCCATCCGCGAAGCGGATGCGGACGATCCCGGCGCGACGCGCGCCCTCGGCCGTGGTGACGAGGGTGTCGGGCGGGCCGTTGGGATCCTCGACCAGCGCGTAGCCGCGGGCCAGCGTCCGCCCGGGGTCGTGCGCGGCGAGGGCGGCGAGCGCGGCGTCCAGGCCCCGGCGCCGGTCGAGGCGCTCGGGACCGGCCGCCGAGGCGGCCTTGCGGTCCAGGACGAGCGCGTAGCGGCCGCTGCCGGCCCGGCGCACGTCGGCCTGGCGCGTGGCGGCGGCGCGCAGCTCCCGCAGGCGCTGGTGCAGCCGGGCCCGCTCGCGCTGGACGTGGCGCGCGGGGGCGGCGGACAGCGCGGCCAGGCCGCGCGCCCGGTCGATCACCGCGCGGCGACCGTGATGGGCCAGCCGTCCGCCGGCCCGGCCGACGCGCTCGCGCTCGTGGCCGGGATGGAGCGGGACGGCGGCCTCGGCGGCGTGCGTGGGGGTGGAGCAGCGCTCGGCGGCCACGTCGTCGATCAGCGGTCGGTCGGTGTGGTGGCCGACGGAGGCGATCACGGGCACCGGCAGCAGGGCCACGGTCCGGCACAGCGTCTCGTCGCAGAACGCGAACAGGTCGGCCATCGACCCGCCGCCGCGGGCCACGACGATCACCTCGACCTCGCCGGTCGCGGCCAGGTCCTGCAGGGCGCGGGTGATGGCGGGGGCGGCGTGGCGGTCCTGCACGGGCGCGAACGCCCACACGAGCCGGCCGGCCCAGCCCCGGCGGCGCAGGGCGGCGAGCACGTCGTCGCGCGCCTTGCCGCCCTCGCCCGTGACCACGCCGATCGTCCGCGGCAGGACCGGGCGGGGCAGGCGCTTCTGGGGCTCGAACAGCCCCTCGGCGGCCAGCGTGCGGCGCAGGGCCTCGAGCTGGGCGAGCAGGTCGCCCTCGCCGGCCACGCGCAGCCCGGTCACGTCGAAGGAGAAGGAGGGGGAGGCCGCCCGGCCCCCGACGTAGTAGTCGGGGCCGCCCGCGACCACGACCTGGGTGCCGTCGGCGAGCACGTCGGCGGGCAGGCCGAGCGCGTCGAAGGCGTCGCGCCACATCGCGCAGGGGACGGCGCCCGAGACGTCGCGCAGCTCGAAGTAGACCTTCGCCTTGGAGGCCTTGAGGTTCCACACCTCCCCGAAGATCTGCACGCGGGCCCGCTTGCGCAGCTCGTCGCGCAGCTTGACCGCGTAGGCGCCGACGGGGAACGGGCCGGGCTCGGTGACCCCCGGGATGCCGCTGGGCCGGGAGGATGCGGGGCCTGCGCTCATGCGGTCGAGCCTATCGGGCGGGCGGGGCGGGTCCCCCAGCTCGCTTGGCACATCCGTTCCCCAGATGGGAACGGATGTGCCAACGGACGTGGAAACCGTAGGAGGGCGGGATGAACGCCGTGGGACCCAGCCCGGGCCGGCGCCCGGCGCCCGCGCGGTCGCTACCGTCGAGGGACATGCGCCGCCTCGCCCTCCTCCTGTCGCTCACCGGCCTCCTCGGCGCGGTCGCCGCGGCGGGCGCCGGGCCGGCCTCGGCGACCACGCCGCTGCCCGCGCAGTGGCAGAAGGGCCTGAACGTCACCGCGTTCTGGTGGAGCGACCTGTCCGGCAAGACGTTCAGGACGTGGCTCCAGCGGGCCCGCACCCGCGCCCACGCCGACACGGTCACGTTCGTCGTCACCTGGTACCAGCCGACGCTGGGTTCCACGAAGATCGCGCCGTCCTACGGCACGAAGCGGTCGTGCGGCGACGTCGGCGACCGCTGGACCCGCTGCAAGACGCCGAGCATGGCCGCGCTGAGGGCGGCGATCCGCGCCGCCAAGGCCCAGGGCCTCAAGGTGGGCATCCGCCCCCAGGTCGACGTCGGCACCCGCTCCGCCAACGCCCGGCCGCGCGAGCAGATCGACCTGCGCGGCGACAAGCGCAAGGCGTGGTTCAAGAGCTACTCCAACCTGCTCTCCCAGTACGCGCGGCTGGCCCGCGACACCGGCAGCGACGCGCTCGTCGTCGGCGCCGACCTCAGCGGGATGACGAACGAGCCGGCCGACCTGGACTACTGGCGCCACCTCGTGGACGACACGCGCAGCGGCAAGCTGCTCGGGGACGGCGGGGGCTTCACCAAGGAACTCACGTACGCGATGACGTGGAAGGAGGCCCTGCTCGAGGCCGCCGATCCCGCGGTGCACCGCTTCGTGTGGGACACCCTCAACGCGACCGGCATCGACGCCTACTTCCCGCTCGTCTCCGTGAAGGCGCCCCACGACGACCCGTCGGTGGCCGTGCTGCGCGACGGCTGGGCCGACGCGGTCGCCGCCGTGCGGGCGATCCACGCGGAGTACGACAAGCCCGTGACGCTCACGGGCCTGGGCTACCTCAGCCGGCTGGGCACGAGCGTCGCGCCGGACAACGGCGACGCCCAGCAGGCGGCCAACGGCGGGCGGCTGTCGCAGACCGCCCAGTCGCGCCCCGTGCAGGCCGCGTTCGACGTGTGGTCGGCGGTCGGCTCCGGGGCCGACGGCTCCTGGTTCCAGGGGATCTGGTGGTGGGAGTGGCCGGCGTCGGGCCGGGGCGGCCCGAAGGACGGCTCGCACTCCCTGGAGGGCAAGCGGGCGCAGGCCGTGGTGTGCCGCCGCCACGTCGGCAACGACACGGCGAGCTGTCCGATCCGCTGAGCGGCGTCGCGCAACTTCCCGGCGCACCAGCCGTCCTGGGTTCCATGCGCACGCTCCTGACGTCCACGCTCCTGCTGCTCTCGCTCATGGCGCTGCCGGTCGCGACGGCCGGCGCGGCCACGCCGGCCAAGGCGCGCATCGTCCCGCTGACGACGGCACCCCCCGGCGCGACCTTCCTGGGCTCCGACGGCGCCCACCGGATCGCCTACGGGACGGGGGACGCATGGGGGTCGGTGACCACGATCACCGTCCTGGACCTGGCGACGGGTGGGACCGTGGCCGTGGACCTCCCCGAGGCCGCGTGCACGTACTCGGCGAGCCCGGGCGGGCTCGGAGCGGCCTGCGTGAGCCACGAGCTGACGGATCCGCCGGATCCCTATCACGCCTACGTGCGGCCCTGGGACGCCGCGACCTGGATTCGGACCCCGCCGCCGTTCCCCCGGTACCAGTACGACGCGGACACGCTGCGCCTCGAGGGCATCGGCCGCGCCTGGCTGCGGTTCGTGGCCGCGGGCTACCACTGGCCGTACCACACGTTCTACGTCGATCGGGCCGGAGGCCGGCGGGTCGACGACGACAGCCTGTCCGCGACCACGGTGGCCAGCCTGGACGCTCCGGGCGGCACGCGCGCGCTCTGCCGGCCGCTGCAGCGCTCGCCCCAGGATGCCCACAGCGCGTACATCGCCGCGGACACCTGGGCAGCCTTCCGCTACGCCAAGCCGTGGGCCATCGACGGCCCCGCGCTGTACGACGCCTTCCCGGACGGGACGTCCCGCACCGTCACGCGCCTGCTGCGGTGCGGCACCCGGAAGGCCGTGACCCTGTGCCGCACGCTCTGTCGCGACGCCGGCCTCACCACCCGGCTGGCCACATGGTCGGCCGGGGACGTCGGGTACGTGCGCGACCTGCGCCGGGGCACGACGACGACGGTGCGCGTCGCCGGCTCCCGGGTGACGCTGGCCCTCGTCGGGACGCGCGTCGTCACGATCGTCAACGCGCCCGGGGGGCGCGTGCTCCTCGGGCGGCTGGCCCGCTAGCTCAGGCGACCTGGCCGGCGTCCAGCGAGGGCATCGGGGCCAGGCCGGGCTCGGCCGCGTGCCCGCGGACCTCGCCGGAGCTGCCGAGCGCCTGGAGGCGGGCGATCTCGCGCTCGCCCTCGACCCGCGCGGGGTGGTCGGCCGGCAGCGGCGCGATCAGCTTGGCGATCCGGTTGCGCAGCTGCAGCGCGAAGTGCGGCGTCGAGGCGCCCATGAGGGCGCGCACGTCCTCGATCGTGACGGCGTGCGCCGGGTCGCTGCGGTTGGGGTCCTCGTACTCGCTCAAAGCTGGCCTCGCATCAGGGTGTGACCGGCACGATCTCCAGCAGCCGGTCGATCTGGGACTGCACGGACAGGGAGATCGCCTGATCGTCGCCGACGATCCAGCCGCGATTGTAGACCCCGCGCACCGGGTCGCTCGTGTACCCGGGCTGGACGTCGAGCAGGAACTCGCGCACGATCGACGGGAGCACGGCGGGGGAGGGCGGGCCGGGGAGGACGAGGAGCGGGCCGTACGACCCGCTGGCGCTGAGCGGGGCGGCGGCGACGGCGTCGAGCGGCCGGCCGGCGGCCGCGAACACGAAGCCGTGGCCGGGGTCGGTGATCCCCCAGCCGAACTTGCCGCTGCGGAAGCGGGCGAAGGCCACCGCGTTGGTCTGCGGGCTCACCCCGTCGATGCGGGTCACGTCCCCGAAGGTCTTGAGGCGGCGCACGACCGGCTCGCTGACCGTGGTGGGTGGCCCGAGCACGTAGATCTTGGGCTGCTGGTGGGCCTTGAGCGCGTCGGCGGTGGGCTGGGGGACGGCGTCGCGCGTGACGAAGAGGATCGGGTCGCCGGACTTCGCGGCCCACGCGGCGGCGGGCATCGCGTAGGCCGGGTCGTCGGCGCTGACGACGATCACGTGGTCGCTCGTGGTGCCCTTGGCCGCCGCCGCGAAGGCGTCGACCGAGCGGGCGAGCGTGAAGGGATCGGTACCCGCGATGTCCACGGTGCGCCAGCCCTCGGGGCGCGCGGTGGCGCCGACGCGGATGACCTGGGCGCCGCCGGCCTGCCGCGCGCCGGTCGGCCGCAGCTCGGCCAGCGTGTCGGCGCTGGCGGCGGGCAGCTCGTCGCCGTCGGAGAGCAGCGTCGGCGCCCCCAGCGGCTGGGCCATGAGCACGGAGGACACGAGGCCGACGCGCCAGTCCTTGGCGTCGACCAGTGCCACGGCGGTGGGGCGCCCCACGTTGGAGGCGGCGCCCTGGGCGGGGACCGGGAACACGGCGCGGGCCGCGGCGGCGGCGTCGGCCGTCGGGTCGGCACCGCCCACGCGGACCGTGTTCTTGGTCGCGAAGGCGGGGAAGCCGAGATCCTTGGCCGCCGCCTTCTGCGTGCCCTTGACGCCGTTCGTCGGGCCGGGGCTGGACTGCTCGTCCGGGCTGTCGCGACCGCAGCCCGCCGCGAGCACGGCCGCCGTCACGAGCAGGGCGGCGACGGACGGGCGCAGGCGGGAGACGGGCATCGCGGCAGGGTACCGAGCGGGGAGACGGCGTCGTCTGCCGAGCTTTGGTTGACAGAACTCCGCTGCACGCCGCCGTGCAGTCATGTATAACTCTCGCCAACGCCGAATCCTCAGCCGGGACTGAGGAACGGGGGACCCAATTTGTTGGGGCGAATCTCACGGTTTTCCGTGGGAAGCGGAGCTCTTTCTTCGCTAGCCCGTCAGCTAACCCCGCAGGCATACGAAAGAGGACGTGCCAGTGCGGGCAACCGCGAAGATGTCAATGAGTGCGCTGGTGGCCATCCTGGCCATGTTCTGCGTCATCACCGCCTCGGCCACGGCGGCCACCGGCGGCGCCTCGGCGCCCAGCCAGACGGCCAAGAAGAAGGCCGCCAAGAAGAAGGCGTCGAAGAAGACGTCCAAGAAGAAGGCCGCGGAGGACACGGCTGAGGACGACGCCGCCCCGCAGGTGTCCGGCGGCGCCAGCGCCTCCGCTCCCGCAGCCGGCACGGCCGCTCCGGCCGACGACCAGCCCACGGTCACCGGCTCCCTCGCGAAGGTCCAGAAGAACGGCCTCGCCGCCGCTCCCTCCCTCGCCCCGCTCGAGGTCAAGGAAGCGATCTGGGCCGCGAACGACATCATCGGCAAGCCGTACGTCTACGGCGGCGGCCACGCGAGCTTCAAGTCCAAGGGCTACGACTGCTCCGGCACCGTGTCCTACGCGCTGCACGGCGGCGACCTCCTGGACTCCCCGCTGGACTCCGGCTCCTTCATGAGCTGGGGCAAGAGCGGCCGCGGCGACTGGATCACGATCTTCACCAACGAGGGTCACGCCTACGTCGTGATCGCCGGCATCCGCCTCGACACGAGCGCGGCCGACGATCCCAAGGGCGGCGAGGGTCCCCGCTGGCGCCCGCTGCGCGGGTCGAACTCGGGCTTCAAGGTCCGTCACCCCGCCGGCTTCTAGCCGCACCACGCATCTGAGCAGTGACGACGGGCGGCCCACGGGCCGCCCGTCGTCGTTCGCGACCCGACCGGGTCGGTAGGCTCCGACCGAGACAACGAACGCGGTTCGACACGAACCAGAGGAGGGCCGGATGGCCGGGAACGCAGGACGTTTCACCACGATCATCAAGGCGAAGGTCTCGAAGATCCTCGACAAGGCCGAGGACCCGGGCGAGACGCTGGACTACAGCTACCAGAAGCAGCTGGAGGCCCTGCAGAACGTCAAGAAGGGCATCGCCGACGTCGTGACGGCCAAGAAGCGGCTGCAGATGCAGTCGACGAAGCTCGAGCAGTCCGTCGTCAAGCTCGACACGCAGGCGCGTCAGGCGCTCGCGCAGGGCAACGAGGAGCTGGCGCGCACCGCGCTGGAGCGCAAGAACATCGCGCAGACCGAGCTCCAGGGCCTGGACTCCCAGATCGCCGACCTCGAGAGCCAGCAGGAGAAGCTCACGGCCTCCCAGCAGAAGCTCAGTACGAAGGTCGAGGCCTTCCGCAGCAAGAAGGAGGTCATCAAGGCCCAGTACTCCGCCGCCGAGGCGCAGGTGCGCATCAGCGAGGCGGCCACGGGCGTGGGCGAGGAGATGGCCGACGTCGGGCTGGCCATGCAGCGCGCGCTCGACAAGACCGAGGACATGAAGGCCCGCGCCGACGCGGTCTCCGAGCTGGAGGAAGCCGGCGTCTTCGAGGACCTCACCGCCCTGGGCAGCGGCCAGGACGACATCGACAAGCAGCTCAACGCGCTGTCCAGCGGGGCCGCGGTCGACGACGAGCTGGCCAAGATGAAGGCCGAGCTCGGCGGGGGCGCCCCGGCGCCGTCGCAGATCGAGCCCGGCTCCTCCGAGGGAACGGGAGCCGCGTCATGATCGTGCGGATCTCGGGCGAGGGGCAGTACCGCCTCGCCGACGACCTCCACGCGCCCGTCAACGACCTGGACGACGCCGTCGTGGCGGCCGTCGAGGCCGACGACGAGGCCGCGTTCGCGACCACGTTCGCCGCGCTCCTGGACTTCGTCCGGGAGAAGGGCGAGGCGCTGGCCGACGACGAGCTGGTCTCCTCGCAGATCCTCATCCCGCCGGCGGACACCACGCTGGCCGAGGCCGAGGCCGACTTCACCGGCGAGGGCCTGATCCCCGACCCGGCCTAGCGACGCGATCGGTCGCTCGGGCGCGCATGCGCGCCCGGGCGCAGCGCCGTCGCTCAGGCGCCGCCGGGGCCGGCCGGCTCACCGGTCCGCTCCAGCCAGTCCCGCTCCCACTGGCTCCCGCCGTACGCGAAGCCGGGGGCGCCGCCCACCGCGAGCACCACGGTGTCCGGCGCGGCCGCCACCGCCTCACGGTGGGCCGAGGGCTCGGGTAGGAAGACGACGGTGCCCGCGGGCGCGTCGATCGTCTCGCCGTCCACGGTGAACGTCGCGTGGCCGAGCACGACGACGTACATCTCCTGCTGGGGCGGTTCGGCCGGGTCGTCCGACCACTCGGTGTGGGGCTCCACCACGACGTCCCCGGCCCGCGCGGCGCGGTAGGCGTTGGTCCCGAACGCGCCGATGCCGAGGCGGTGGCGCAGGGGGATCCAAGGCGGGACCTTCGGATCGTCCAGGTCGACGGTGGGCGCCTCGTCCAGGCGCAGGACGCGGTGGGCATCGCTCATGGCGGCAGGCTACCCGGGCTGCGGGGGGCCTACGCGACGTGGGTGAGGGTGACCGCGCGGCTGCCGCCGGCGATCGCGCACTGCCACGGGCCCGGGCCCATCGGTGGGTCCAGGCGGTTGAGCAGCAGGCCGGCGAGCGCCCGGGCGGTGTGCTCGGGCAGCGGCCCCAACGTCAGCGAGGTGCCCTCCGCGCGGCGCTCGTCGACGGTCACCAGGAAGCCGGCGTCGACGGCCATCGCGAGCTGGTCGGGCGACGGCTCGTGGTGGGGCTCGACGGTGTCTTCGGTCAGGTCGCTCATCAGATCGGGATCCCCCAGAGGGCCAGCCAGCGGTCGATGTCCTGCTCCAGCGGCAGCTCGGTGCCCAGCTGGGCGCGCAGGCGCAGCTCCGCCTCGCTGTCGCGCTGCTGCTCGCCGTCCCCGGGGATGAAGGGGTACCAGGTGCCCCGCTTCTCGTTGTAGATCAGGTAGGCGGGCCGGTCCCCGCGCGTGCTGTCGGAGAACGCGAACACCGCGCACAGGACGCGGTCGGCGTACCCGCCGACGGCGAGCGCGTCGCGGACCGCGTTGACGCCGACCACGAGGTCCTCGACGTCGGGGTCGCGCAGGATCATCCAGCGGTAGCCGAAGGAGTCCTCGGTCGTCTCGACCGTGGTGCCGGTCTCCTCGCCGGTCGCGCGGACGACCTCCTCGACGTCCTGCACGACCATGGCGAAGTCGCCGGTGCCCAGCGGCTGGAAGACGATGGCGGCGCTGCCCCGGGAGGTGATCCCGACGGCGGTCTCCAGCGTGATGTACGCGGTGGTCAGCGCGAACAGGCGGTCGCTCTTGGCCGGCCCGGCCGACTTCTTGCCGCGGCCGAGGATGGTGTCGAAGAGCCCCATGGGAAGGGGATGCTACTCGGGCCGCGGGGGCGGGCTACCGGGCGGTGCCCTGCAGCTGCGCCTCGTAGTGCGACAGGCGCTCGATGCGCTTCTCGACCGGCGGGTGCGTGGCGAACAGGTTGCCCAGCGCCTTCGTCGGGCTGGCGATGTAGAAGGCGCTGACCGAGCCCTGGGCCCGCAGGTCCGCCTTGGGCGTGTGGGCGATGCCGTCGGTGATCTTCAGCAGCGCCGAGGAGAGCGCGCTGGGCCGGCCGGTGAGGAGGGCGGCGCCGCGGTCGGCGGCGAACTCCCGGTAGCGCGACAGGGCCTGGAGCAGGAGGAAGGAGATCGCGTAGACGACGGCGGCGATCGCCATGATCGCCAGCCAGCCGAGGGCGCCGTCGTCGTCGTCGCTCTCGCCGCCGAACCAGAAGCCGGCCTGGACGATCATCGATGCCACCGACGCGAAGAACCCGGCGAGGGTCATGACCATCACGTCGCGGTTGGCGATGTGGCTCAGCTCGTGGGCCATCACGCCCTCCAGCTCGGCCGGGCTCAGCGTCCGCATCAGCCCGGTCGTCGCCGCCACCGTCGCGTGCTTCTTGGAGCGGCCGAGCGCGAACGCGTTGGGCATCAGGGTGTCGGCCACCGCCACCTTCGGCTTGGGCAGGTCGGCCTGGACGCACAGCCGCTCGATGAGCGCGTGCAGCTCCGGCGCCTCCTGGGGGCTCACGACGCGGGCGCCCATGGCGTGCAGCGCGAGCTTCTCGGAGCCGAAGAGCTGGAACAGCGCCAGGCCGCCGGCCACGGCGACGACGATCACGGCGCTGCCCGACGCGAAGAAGATCGCGCCGATCAGGACGACGTAGACCAGGCCGAGCAGGAACAGCGTGCCGGCGATGCGGGTCTGGAGACCGGGGTCTCGACCGAAGGACGTGGGGCGGGCCATGGAGGGATTGTGGCAGAGCGCCGCTCCCGCCTCACCGGTTCGCGCGCCCGCGCGTCGCGCGAACCGGCGCCCCACGCGTCCGTCGCCCCGGTGACCGGTAGCCTCAGCCCCCGTGCAACAGCAGATCGACATCCTGGGCCTGCCGATCAAGACGTTCGGCGTCATGTTCGCGATCGGCTTCCTCGCCGCCGGGGCCATCATCTGGCGTCGTCTGCAGGAGCTGGAGCGGCCCAAGGACTGGGCCTACGAGATGGTCTTCGCAGCCCTCGTGGGCGGGCTCGTCGGCTCGCGCCTGTACTGGGTGGTGCAGCACTGGAGCGAGGTGTCCGACGACTTCCCGTCGTCGCTGTTCTCCGGCTCCGGGCTCGTCTGGTACGGCGGCGCGGCCGGCGGCGCGCTGGGCGTGATCCTGTGGGCCTGGTGGCGGAAGTTCCTCACGCTGGACCTGCTCGACACCTGCGCCACGCCCCTGGCCCTGGGCTACGCGATCGGCCGGATCGGCTGCCAGCTGTCCGGCGACGGCGACTACGGCGTGCCGTCCAGCCTCCCGTGGGCGATGCCCTACCCGCACGGCACGGTGCCGACCGACACGGACGTCCACCCGACGCCGCTCTACGAGACGCTGACGATGGGCCTCGTCGCCTGGTGGCTGTGGCGCAACCGCGACACGTTCCGGGCCGGCCTGCTGTTCGCCTTCTACCTCGTCTTCTCCGGGACCGAGCGCTTCCTCGTGGAGTTCATCCGCCGCAACGCCACCGACGAGATCGGCCTCACGGTCCCGCAGATCACCGCGCTGGTGATGATCGTGGCGGGCATCGCCTGGATCGTCCTGGTCGGCCGGCGCGACGGCACGATCCGCCGGCCGGAGTCCGAGCGGGCCCCCGGGCGGGCCGCCTACCTGCGGCGCCGGACCGCCGCGGCGTAGCGACCGGTGGCCCGCGCCGTCGACGAGGAGCTGCGGCCGCTGCTCGCCGGGCCGGTGCGGTGGGAGTCCGGCGGCGTCGCCGTCGACCTGGGCGACCGCGAGGTGCGGGTCGGGGGGGACGCGGCGGCACTGCGCGCGATCCTCGGCGGCTGCGACGGTCGCACGCCGGTCGCCGCGCTGGTCGCCCTCCACGGGGAGGACGCGCGCGCGCTGCTCGCCGACCTGCTCGACCAGGGCGCGCTGGTCGACGCCGGCGACGCCTGGCGCACGCTGCACCGCCAGAGCTCGGTGGGGACCGCGCTCGGCCGGCCGGTGACCGGGGAGGAGCTGGCCGGGCTGGAGCGCGGCACGTTCGCCCCGGCGCCCCCGGCCGGCGATCCCGTCCCGCTGTCTCCGGCGCCGAGCGTGGTCGGCGCGGTGGCCGAGCGCCGGCGGTCGACGCTGCCGGACCGCCCCGGGGCGCCGGTCTCGTTCGCCGCGCTGTCGGCCGTGCTCGCCGCCGCCTACGGCGTCGACGGGGAGGGCCGGGAGCGATCGGGCACCGTTCCCTCGGGCGGCGCGCTCTACCCGCTGGCGATCCACGTGGCCCTGCGCGCGCCGCTGGGGCCGCTGGAGGCGGGCCTGCACTGGCAGGACCCGCGCGCCCGGGCCCTGCGCCGCCTGGGTCCGGCCGACGACGTCGAGGCGCTGTTCGTCCCCGAGCCGTCGTGCCGGGCGCTGCTGCGCCGCGGGCAGCCGGTCGCGTTCGTGTCCGCCGACCTGGCCCGGCCCACCCGCAAGTACGGTCCGCGCGGCTACCGCTACGCGCTGATCGAGGCCGGGGCGGCGCTGCAGTGCGCGTCGCTGGTCGCCGCGGAGCTCGACGTGCCCCTCCGGGCGATCGGCGGGATCGACGACGGCGCCGTGCACCGCTTCCTGCGGCTGCCGGACACGGCCGTCCCGCTGCTGGCCCTGCTGATCGGGGGCTGACGGTGGGGGCGGGCTGGGCGCTGCGGCCGGGCTGGATGGCCGGCGTCGTGGAGGCCGGCCTCATCGTGGTCGGGCCCCGCGTGGAGCTGGCGGTGGCGATGCATCCCGCGCGCGCCGCAGGGCTGGTGGCGGCGGTGGGCGAGGTGTCGGACGGCCCGCGCCCGGCCGCGGACGAGGACCTGGCCGGTCTGCGGGCGCTGCTCGCCGAGCACGGCGGGCTGGACGGGGTGGCCGCGGGGGATGGCGCGCCGCGGCCCGGGATCCCCCTGGCCGAGGCCGTGGCGCGCGCCCGCGACGGGCAGCCGCCGGGCCCGCTGGCCTGGACGGCGGAGGAGGCGCTCGTGCTGCCCGCCGACCTGGATTCCCGCACCCGCGCCCGGGCCCTGCGCGCGTTCGTCGCGGGGCTGCGGCCCGCGGGGCGGCTGGAGGCCTACGCACGGGTGGCGCGCGGAGACGGGGCGGTCGCGGGGGACCGGCCCGCGCCGGACGATCTGCGACGCCGGCTCACCGAGGCGGCGCCGTCGCCGGGCGCGATCTCCGTGGTCGACCTGCGATCCGGCGGAGGGTGCACCACCGTGCCGCCGGGCGACCTGGACCGGATCGGCGCGGACGGGCCCCACCGGCTGGGTCCGATCCTGCGCGAGACCGTGCGGGCCCCGGCCTCCGGCGGCGAGGAGTGGCAGTGCGTCGCGGAGATCGCGGTCGGCAACCTCGCGGTGGTCGGCCCGGAGCACGAGCGGCTCGTGCAGGGGCTCGGTCCCGACGAGGCCCACGCGCGCCTCGTCGCCCGCGCCGAGGGGGCCGAGCGCTTCGCCGCCGCGGAGCTGTCGGGCACGGAGATCGTGCGCGCGACCCGGGCCGAGCTTCCCGGGGCGGTCGACCCGGCCGCCCTGTACCTGCGCGCGGAGGAGGATGGGTCCGCCGGGTCCGCCGCGGGCGAGGCCCGGCTGTGGGCGCCGGTCACCGATCGCGCGGGCGGCCGCCGGTGGGTGCCGGCGGAGGCCGTCCACACCACGGTGGTGGCCGCGGCGCCGCCGGCCGCCGTCCTGCCGTGGACCAGCTCGGGCCTGGCCGCGCACACCGACCCGGCGGCCGCGCGCGAGCGGGCGTTCCACGAGCTGGTCGAGCGGGACGCGTTCATGTGGACGTGGATCCAGCGGGTCTCGCGGGAGCGGGTGCGCCCGCGGAGCGCGCCGGCCGGGGCGCGGGCCCTGGCCGCGCGGGTCGGCCGGGCCGGGTGGGCCACCCACTGGGTCAACCTGTCGCTGGAGGCCGGGCCGGTGCTGCTCTGCTGCCTGGTCCACGAGCGCGACGGCCTGACGGTCGGGGCGGCGGCCGACGCCGACCCCGCCGTAGCGCTGGCCCGGGCCACGGCCGAGGCGGCGACGCTCGCGCTCGGCCTCGACGGCGGCGGTGCGGAGCCGCCCCGGCCGCGGGACGTCCGCGGGCCCCGCGACCACGCGCTGCTGCACCGCGACCCGGCGCGCGCGGCCGAGCACGGCTTCCTCTACGCCTCCGGGGAGGAGCTGGAGCTGGGCGACGTCCCCGCGGGCGGGGGCGACGTGGCAGCGCGGCTGCACGCGCTCGGCTTCGCGCCGCTGGCCGCCGATCTGACCATTCCGGCCGTGCGGCCGTTCCACGTCGTGCGGGCCCTGGCGCCGGGGCTGCTGCCCCTGACCTTCGGGTATGGCACCGAGCCGCTCGGGATGCCGCGGGCGCGCGGTCCGGTCGATCTGCCGGACGGGCGGCGGCTCGGCCTCCGGTTGGGAGCCGGGCAGCCGGGTATTGTGATTCCTCATCCGTTTCCGTAGACGCGGCAACCACCCCCGGAGGTAGAACAGCGTGTCCAGCTTCACCGTGACCGTCCATCCCCGTACCGACGCTCCGAGCGAGCGCACGGCGATGAGCTCCATCCCCGGCCCCGTCATGAGCTCCATTCCGGGCCCCGTGATGAGCTCGATCCCCGGCGTGGCCGGCGACGTCGCCGCGCGCGACGGCGGCGCGCTCTCGCCCCTCGGCGGGCGCTGACCGTCCACCGGCTGGACGCCGCCGCCCGCCCGCCCCTGCCGCCCGCGCCCTACGTGGTCGCGGGCGCCGGCCGGGCGGGGACGGCGGCGGCCCGGGCGCTCGCGGAGCGTGCGGGCTCCGGCGCGGTGACGGTGTGGGACGGCCTGGACGGCGAGCGCGAGCGCACCGCCGCCGCCGAGCTGCGGACCGCTGGCGTCCGCACCCTCCACGGGGCGGGCGTCGAGCTGCTCGACGGCCCGCCCGTTCCCGGCGCCGTGGTCAAGAGCCCCGGCCTGCGCCCCGACGTGCCCCTTCTGCGGGAGGCCGAGCGCCGCGGGCTGCTCGTCCTGGACGAGGCGGAGCTGGGCTGGCGCCTGGACGGACGGCCGCTCGTCGGGATCACCGGCACGAACGGCAAGAGCACCACGACCGCACTGGTCGCCGCGCTGCTCGCCGCCGCCGGCCGGCGGCCCGTGACGGCGGGCAACTCGCGCTTCGGCGTGCCGCTCAGCGCCGCGGCCGGGGTGGCGGGGGACGTGGTCGTCGCCGAGCTGTCGAGCTTCCAGCTCGAAGGCTGCCCGGCCCTGCTCCCGGAGGCCGCGGTCCTCACCAACCTCACCCACGACCATCGCTACCGGCACGGCACGGCGGAGGCGTACGCCGCCTGCAAGCGCCGCCTGTTCGTCCGCGAGCACGCCGTGGTCGGGGTCGCCGCGATCGGCGTCGACCAGCCGTTCGGCCGCGACCTGGCGGTGGAGCTGCGCGCGCGCGGCGCGCGGGTCGTCACCTTCGGCCGCGCCGCCGGGGCGGACGTCGGGGTCGACGCGGTCGAGCCGGTCCTCGGCGGGACGCGGGTCACGCTCGGCGGTCCGGCGGGGCCGCGCGTGCTGCGCAGCCGGCTCACGGGCGGGCACAACGCGCTCAACCTCGCGGCGGCGCTCGCGCTGGCCGACGGCCTGGAGATCGAGGCCGACGTCGCGCTCGCCGCCCTGGCCGGCGTCGATCCGCTGCCCGGCCGTTTCGAGCGGGTCGGCGGCGCGCGCTTCGATGTGGTGGTCGACTACGCGCACAACCCCGACGGCGTCGCGGCGGCGCTGGACGCCGCGCGGGCCATCCTCGACGCGCGCGGCACGGGGGAGCTGCGCGTGGTGCTCTCGGCCCTGTCGCTGGTCGGGCCCGAGCAGGCCCGCGCGATGGGCGCGGCGGCCGGGGTGCGGGCCGACCGGCTCGTGCTCACCACGCAGCGCTGGACCCCCGACGATCCCCCCGGCGCGTTGACGCCCGGCCTGCTGGACGGCGCGCGGGCGGCGGCGCGGGCCGTCGTCGCCGTGGAGCCCGACCGGGGCACCGCGATCGCCGCCGCGATCGGCGAGGCCGGCCCCGGCGACGTCGTGCTGGTGCTCGACCGGGGCGAGCTGGGCAGCGCGCTGATCGACGATGCCGGCCGGCCGGTCGCGTTCGACGACCGGGCGCGGGCGCGCGAGGCGCTCGCGGCCGTGGGGGGCTGACGTGCGGATCCTGCTCGGCCTGCACGCGTTCGCCGGCTTCGCGGGCACGGAGTCCTACACGCTGACCGTCGCCGAGGAGCTGGCCCAGCTCGGGCACGAGGTCGTCGTCGCGGCGCACGAGACCGGGCCGATCGCGGACGTCGCGCGGGACCGCGGCATCGCCGTGGTCGAGGGCGACCACGGCCTTCCGAGCACGTGCGACGCCGTGCTGGCCCAGGACGCCCCGAGCGCCCTGACGCTCGCGGCCGACTATCCCGCGGCGCGCCGGCTGCACGTCGTGCACTCCGACTACTTCGCGCTGCAGGGGCCGTCGCAGACGGCGGGCGCCGCCGACGGCGTCGTGGTGCTCAACGACCGGGTCCGGCGCTTCGTGGAGGCGCAGGCCGCCCATCCGCCGATCACCCGGCTGCGCCAGCCGGTCGACCTCAAGCGGTTCGGGGTGGGCGGCGGGGCGCGCGAGCGGGCGCGCACCGCCCTGGTGCTCGGCAACTACCTGCGCGGACCGGCGCTGGACGCCGTCGTCGGCGCCTGCCGCGACGCCGGCCTCGAGCCCGTCGTGCGCGGGATCCACACCGCGCCCGAGACCGCGGTCGAGCACGCGATCGCCGACGCGGACCTGGTGATCGGCCTGGGCCGGTGCGTGGTCGAGGCGATGGCGGGCCGCCGGGCCGCCTACGTGTACGGGCTGGGCGGAGGCGACGGCTGGGTGACCGCCGCGCGCTACGCGGCGCTGGAGGCCGACGGGTTCGGCGGCACGGCCACGGGCGACGTGATCGACGGCGCCCGCCTGCGGGACGATCTGGCCGGCTGGGAGGCCGGGATGGGCGCGGTGAACCGGCAGCTCGCCGAGGCGCACGACGCCGCCCGTCACGCCCAGGAGCTGGTCGCCGCCCTGGAGGCCGTGGGGACGCCGTCTGCGCCGCCCGCGGACGCGGAGGAGCTGGCCCGCCTCACCCGGCTCGAATGGCGCTCCTGGAGCCGCTACGTGGGTGCGGTGGACGGGCAGCGCGCGCTGCGCGAGCGGCTCGAGGCGCTGGAGGAGCAGGCCGAGCGGCTGAGGCGGGAGCGGGACGCGGCGCTCGCCGCCGGTCGTGAGGCGCAGGAGCGGGCCGCCGCGCTGGACGACGCCCGTGCGCTGGCCGAGCGCCAGCGGGCGGAGGCCCTGGACGCGCTCGCCGCCCGCGAGGCGAGCCTCGCCGCCTTCCGCGCCACCCGCCGCTACCGCCTGGCCGCCCGGCTGGCGGCCCCGCTCGACCGGCTGCGCGGCCGGCGCTCCTGAGCCGGTCGGCCGCCCTCAGCCGCCGTCGGCCGCCGCGAAGGCTTGGAGCAGGAAGCGCACCGACGCGTCCTGCAGCTCGGCGTCGTGCTGGATCGACCGGTGGTCGCCTCCGGGGACGGCGATCAGCCGGCTGCCGGGGGCCCGCGCGTGCAGCGCCCGCGAATGGGCGATCGGCACCGTCTCGTCGCCCTCGGCGTGGAGCAGCAGCAGCGGGCACGCCAGGCGGGCGGCGGCCTCGTCCGCGGGATGCTCGGCCAGGAACGCGCCGGTCGCGGCGGCGTCGGCGTCGAACGCGAAGCGGCCCGCGGCGATCCCGTCCGCCAGCCCGCCGGCCGAGGCCGGGCAGATCGCCACCACGGCCGCCGCGCCGACCACGTCGGCGGCGACGAGGGCCAGGTACCCGCCCATCGACGAGCCGCGCAGCCCGACCGGACCGGGCGGCAGGACGGTCGCCACCGTGGCCACGTCGGCCGCCGCGCGGGCGTCCATCGGCCCGTCGCTCTCCCCGTGGCCGCGCTGGTCGAAGGCCACCGCGGCGAGCCCGTGGGCGGCGCACCGGCGGGCGAAGTCGAGGTGGGACTCCTTGCTCGAACCGGCCCCGTGGAGGATCACCACGCCGCCGCGCGGCTCGCCGTCCGGGAGGTGCAGGGCGTAGGCCAACCCGTCGACGCGGCCGAGCCGGTCGGGTGGTGGGACGTGGGGGAGGCGCATCGCATGGCATGATCCGCCGCCGATGCCCGCCGCGCAACAGCCCCTGTCGCACGTGTACCCGCTGGGCAGCCGCCTGGACGAGGCCGGCCGCCTGGAGGTCGGCGGCTGCGACGTCGTCGCGCTGGCGCGGGAGTTCGGCACGCCGGCCTACGTCGTCGCGCCCGACGACATCCGGGCCCGGGCGCGGGCGATCGTCGCCGCCTACGCGGCTCGCACCGCCTCCTCCGACGTCGTCTTCGCCTCCAAGGCCTTCCCCTGCACCGCGGTCTACCGCCTGCTGGCCGAGGAGGGCATCGGCTGCGACGTGGCCTCCGGCGGCGAGCTGGCGATGGCCCTGCGCGGCGGCTTCGCGCCGGAGCGCATCCACCTGCACGGCAACGCCAAGACCCGCGAGGAGCTGGCCTACGCCCTCGACGTGGGCATCGGCCACGTCATCGTCGACAACGTCCACGACCTCGACCTGCTCGACGCGCTGCTCGCCGAGCGCGAGGCGCCGCGCGTCCAGCCGATCCTCCTGCGCGTCGCCCCGGGCGTCAGCCCCGACACGCACCCCTCGATCTCCACCGGCGGGCCCAACACGAAGTTCGGCTTCTCGCCCGACGACGCGCCCGCGGCCATCGCCCGCGCCCAGGCCTCGGACCGGCTCGACCTCCGGGGCCTGCACTTCCACATCGGCTCGCAGCTGATGGACACCGCGCCGTTCCGCACCGCGCTGGAGGCCATCGCGCCGCTCGGCGACTTCCCGGTGGTCAACCTCGGGGGCGGCCTCGGCGTCGCCTACCTGGAGACCGACCGGCCGCCCAGCGTGGAGGACTACGTCGCCGCCAAGGTCGACGCGGTGCACGACGTCCTCGGGGCCGACGTGCGCATCGTGGACGAGCCCGGCCGGGCCCTCGTCGCCAACGCCGCGGTCACGCTCTATACGGTCCAGTCCGTGAAGCGCAACGTCGCCACCTGGGTCGCCGTCGACGGCGGCATGTCCGACAACCTGCGGCCGATGCTCTACGGGGCGCGGTACGAGGCCCAGATCGCCGACCGCTTCGGCGGCGGGACGGCGTGCCACGTCACCGGCAAGCACTGCGAGTCCGGCGACGTGCTCGTGCGCGACGCCGACCTGGCCGACCCGAGACCCGGCGACATCCTGGTCACGCCGGCCACGGGCGCGTACGGTCACGCGATGGCCAACACCTACAACGGCGCGCAGCGGCCTCCGGTCGTCTTCGCCAGCGGCGGGGACGCGCGAGTCGTCGTCCGCCGGGAGACCCATGAGGACCTCTTCACCCGCGATGTCTGATTCCACCCCCACCTCCTTCAAGATCGGCCTGCTCGGCCACGGCACCGTCGGCGCCTCCGTGGCCGACCTGGTCGCCGCCCGCGGCGACCGGATCGCCGAGATCACCGGGGCCAAGCCCGTGATCAGCGGCGTGCTCACCCGCAGCCGCGGCGACGTCGACGAGGTGATCGCCGGCGCCGACCTCGTGGTCGAGGTGATGGGCGGCCTGGAGCCCGCGTACGAGTACGTCCTCAAGGCCATCCGCGCCGGCAAGCACGTCGTCACCGCCAACAAGCAGCTGCTCGGCGTGTACGGCGAGGAGCTGTGGGCCGAGGCGCGCGAGCACCAGGTGCAGCTGCGGTTCGAGGCGGCCGTGGCCGGCGGCGTCCCGGTCATCCGGGTCCTGCAGGAGTCGCTGGTCGGCGACCACATCGACCGCGTGCACGGCATCGTCAACGGCACCACGAACTTCATCCTCAGCCAGATGGCCGCCACCGGGGCGCCCTACGCGACCGCGCTGGCCGAGGCCCAGGAGCTGGGCTACGCCGAGGCCGACCCCAGCGACGACGTCAACGGCAAGGACGCGGCGGCCAAGATGGCCATCCTCGCCCGCCTGGCCTTCAACACGCCGGTCTCGCTGGACGACGTGCGCTACGAGGGCATCGAGCACCTGACCGCCGACGACATGGCCTACGCCCAGGAGCTGGGCCTCAGCCTCAAGCTCATCGGCTCGGCCGAGCGGTTCGCGGACGGCCTGTCGGTGCGCGTGCACCCGGCCTTCCTCTACGCCGGCCACCCGCTCGCCGCGATCAACGGCCCGTTCAACGCGGTGACGATCGAGTCCGAGGCGATCACCGAGATCACCCTCTCGGGCCCCGGCGCCGGCGGCCCGCAGACCGCCACGGCCGTCCTGGGGGACATCATCAGCGCGATGATCCCGCCCGCCTCGACGCCCGAGGTGACGGACAGCCTGACGATCCTCGACGACGTCGCGTCCGCCTTCTACCTCCACCTGGAGGTCGCGGACCGGCCCGGCGTCCTGGCCCAGATCGCCGAGATCCTCGGCCTGCAGGGCGCGTCGATCAAGTCGGTCGTGCAGAAGGGCCTGGGCGACAACGCCCGGCTCGTCATGGTCGTCCACCCGATCCTGGAGTCCCGGCTGTTCGCCGCCGTGGACCTCATCGGAGCGCTGACCTTCATCCGCTCGGCGCCCCGAGCGATCCGCGTCATCGAGGAGCAGTACTAGTTCCATGCCCGGACTGATCGAGCGTTACCGCGACCGCCTGCCGTTCGCGCCAGAGGACCCTGTCGTCTCCCTCCAGGAGGGCTCCACGCCGCTCGTGCCGGCGCCGCGCCTCTCCGAGCGGGTCGGCGCGGACGTGTGGCTGAAGATCGAGGGGGCCAACCCGACCGGCTCGTTCAAGGACCGGGGGATGACCTGCGCGGTCAGCGACGCGGTGCGCAACGGGTCGGAGATCGTCATCTGCGCCTCGACCGGCAACACCGCCGCCTCCCTGTCGGCCTACGCGGCCCGCGCGGGCATCCGCGGCGTGGTCATCGTCCCGGAGGGCAAGATCGCCACCGGCAAGCTGGCCCAGTCGCTCATGCACGGCGCGCGCGTCATCTCCCTGCGGGGCAACTTCGACGAGGCGCTGCGCCTGGTGCGCCAGCTGTGCGACCACCACCCGGTCGCCCTCGTCAACTCGGTCAACCCGTTCCGGCTCGAGGGCCAGAAGACGGCGGCGTTCGAGATCATCGACGAGCTCGAGGACCCGATCGACGCGCTCTGCATCCCCGTCGGCAACGCCGGCAACATCAGCGCGTACTGGAAGGGCTTCAGCGAGTCCGGCCAGGCGCCCGCGATGTTCGGCTTCCAGGCCGCCGGCGCCGCGCCGCTCGTGACCGGCGTGCGGATCGACAACCCGGAGACGATCGCCAGCGCGATCCGCATCGGCAACCCGGCCCGGTGGGAGGAGGCGATGACCGCCATCCGCGACTCCCGCGGCGGCGTCGACGCCGTCACCGACGACGAGATCCTCGATGCGTACCGGTTCCTCGCCGCCCAGGAGGGCGTGTTCTGCGAGCCGGCCTCCTCCGCCTCGGTCGCCGGGCTCCTGAAGTACGGGGCCCGCGGAGCGACCCGCATCGTCTGCGTGCTGACCGGCCACGGCCTGAAGGATCCGCAGACCGCGCTGGAGCAGGCCGGCACCGTGGTGCCGTGCGAGGCCGAGATGTCGGCCGTCGAGCGCGCGGTCCTCAACTAGCCATGGGCTCGGGCCTGCATCGCCGCCGCCTGGTCCGCGTGCCCGCGTCCTCGGCCAACCTCGGCCCGGGGTTCGACGTGCTCTGCGCCGCGCTGGCGCTGCACACCGAGGTCGAGGTGGTGGAGACCGGGTCGTTCGCGGTGGAGACCGACCTGGAGATCGCCCGGGACCGCCGCAACCTCGTCGTGCGGGGGTTCGAGGCGCTGCACCCGCCGGACGACTTCACGTTCCGCATCTCCTCCGACATCCCGCTCAGCGGCGGCCTGGGGACCAGCGCGGCGGCCTACATGGCGGGGCTGATGGCGGCCGACCACATGTTCGAGCTGGGCGCCGACGTCTTCACGCTGTGCGCCGAGCTGGAGGGCCACCCCGACAACGCGGCGGCGGCCCGGTACGGCGGCGTGACGATCTGCGCCGACGGCGAGGTCACCCGCTTCGACCCCCCGGCCGGCCTGGAGGCCGTGCTCGTGGTGCCCCACGCCTCCGTGCGCACCCACCAGGCCCGCGGCGTGCTGCCCGCGCAGGTGCCGATGGCCGAGGCGACCGACAACGTCGCCCACGCCGCGCTGCTCGTCCTGGGGCTGGCCACCGGCGACTGGGACCTCGTGGCCCGGGGCCTCAAGGACAAGCTCCACCAGGACCGCCGCGCCCACCTGTTCCCGAAGTCGGCGGCGCTGCTGGAGCGTGCGCCCGCCATGGGCGCTTTGGGCGCCACGATCTCCGGCGCTGGGCCGAGCGTGCTCGTGTGGTGCCACTACGAGCAGACGGGCCGGGTGTTCGAGGCCCTGCGCCGCGAGGCCGAGGGCTGGGCCCAGGTGCTGCGCGCCCCGTTCGCGCCCGAGGGCGCGGACGTCCGCGCCCTCTGAGCGCGTCCCGATCGCGTCGAGCCCCACGTCGATCCCGCTCGGCGGGATCCCGGTGGGGCTGGGCCGCTCCTACTCCGCGGGGAAGGCGTCGGCCAGCCGGCGGCGGGCCTGCTTGAGGTCCAGGCGGGCGAGCACCTCGTCGGCCAGGCGGATGTAGTCGGCGCCGAGGTCGGGGCGGTGGTCGAGGATCGACACGGCCCGCTCGGCGGACTCCGCGTAGGCGATCGACGCGCGGATCGTGCTCTGCAGCAGCTTGTCGCCCACGTGCTCCTGCAGGGAGTCGAACGCCTCGCGGGAGTGCACGGTGCGCATGTCGGCGATGTTGAAGACGACGCCCAGCCACTGCAGGTCCGGGTTGAGGCCGTCGCGGGCCAGCTCGATGACCTCGAGCGCCTGCTCCACGCCCTGGAGGGCGAAGTACTGCGCCTCGCTGGAGAGCAGCGCCTGGTCGGCGGCCACGAGCGCGTTGACCGACAGCAGGCCCAGGGCGGGCGGGCAGTCGATGAGGATGAGGTCGTACTCCTCCTTGATGGGCTGCAGGGCACGCCGCAGCGTCAGCTCCCGGCCCATCTTGCCGGCCAGCATCAGCTCGGCCTCGGCCAGCGAGAGGTTGGCGGGCATCACGTCGTCGTGGATCGCCTCGCGGGCCTTGGCCCGGCCGCCGAGCACGTCGCCGACGGTGGGGGAGGCCTCGGGATCCACGTCGAAGTAGTCGCTGAGGTTGCCCTGGGGGTCCAGGTCGATCGCCAGCACGCGCAGCCCCGACCGCCGGAAGGCATCGGTGAGGGTCCGGACGGTCGTCGTCTTGCCCGTGCCGCCCTTCTGGGAGAGGACGGCGATGGTGATGGCCATGGCGCGGCAGTCTACGGCCGCCGCGCCCGCGGCGGTCGCTCAGACCGCCGCGTGGGGCTCGGCCGGCACGTCGGCCGGCACGAGCAGGAAGCGCAGGTGGTACCGGCCCACGAGCACCTCGTCGCCGTCCTGGAGCACGCGCGAGGTGACCCGCTCGCCGTTGACGAACACGCCGTTGAGGCTGCGGTCGTCCAGCACCCGCACGGCATCGCCGTCGCGGGCGACCAGCGCGTGGCGCCGCGAGACAGTCGCGTCGTCGAAGCGCACGTTGGCGGAGAGGCTGCGGCCGAGGCTGATCGTCGTTTCGTCGTACAGCGGGACGATGCGGATCTCGCGGCCCTCCTCCCACGCCAGGTAGGGGCCGGGGCCCTCGACCGCGGCGCGCGCCTGTGCGTCCACGGCGGCCACGCGCTCCGGCGTGCCCACGTCCGAGGGCGACACCTTGGGGATGCTGCCCGTCACGAAGAGGGAGCCGCGGGAGAAGTCCACGCCCGCGCACTGGGGGCAGGGAGGGAGCTCGCCGGCTCCGGCCATCGTCACCACGAATCCGCATTGCTCGCACCGGAAGGTGCCCGCTCCTGCAATGGTGCCCGTCGTCAAGGATTCCATCGTTTCCTCTCCGGTCTCGCTGCGGTCCGCCGATTGTACCCAGGTCGGTTCGCGGGAAACGGGGGCGAAATACCCGCAAAGAGCGGGAATCTTCACGAACTCCTCGGTAGCGCTTCGCCGGCGGTTCGTCGAGCGAAGGCGTTGGTTTCCCACATGTCATCAGGCGTAGACAGCGGTTGCGCGGTGTCCGGCCGCGGCGCGCCCTGCACGGTCCCGTGCCGGAGGAGGGACGGGCAACCGGGCGCCGAAGCACTCCTCATGTCCCGCTTCCCCGTCCTCAACGAGACCGACCTCGAGCGCGAGCTCCTGCGCAAGAGCGTCGACATGCTCGCCGCGGGGCGCCACCGGTGCGCGGACTGCGGCCGCTCGCCGCTGGTGGGGGAGACGCTCCACCAGTACCAGCGCGGCACGGTCGTCTGCGAGCTGTGCCGGCCCCTGCGCCGCGAGGATCCGCTGCGCAGCATGCGCGTGCGGCACAGCGAGTACGGGCACACGGTGCGCGTGACGCGCCGGGCCGCCTGAGCGCGGCTCCGCGCCCCCAGCCGGATCGCGCTGCCTGGGCCCATCCCGGGACCGGCGTAGATACACTCCGCGCCGTCGTGGATCCGATTTCCGTCTCGGTCACCATCAGCCGCCCCCGCGAGGAAGTGTTCGCCTACCTCGCCGACGTGGCCAACCACTCCGAATTCACGGATCACTACCTCGTGGACTGGCATCTGCTGCGCGAGGACTCCGTGGGCCGGGGTGCCGGCGCGCGGTACCGGATCAAGTCCGCGGCCAACCCGTTCCAGCGGTACGCCTGGGCCGACTCCACCTTCGTGGAGGTCGAGGCCCCGCGCCGGATCGTCGAGCAGGGCCGCGCCGGGAAGTACAACCGGATCCGCACGCTCGGCGTCTACGAGCTGGAGCCGGGCGCCCACGGCACGACCAAGGTCACCTTCACCAACGCCACGCAGCCGGCGACGCTCTCCGACCGCCTCCAGGAAGCCCTGGGGCAGCGCGGATGGCTCAAGCGCAAGAACGGCAAGGCCCTTCGCCGACTGCGTTCGATTCTCGAAGACGGTGACAAGCGCGGAGAGCGCGTCACCGTCGCCGGAGGATAGGATCCCGCCCCCCATGAACCGCCTTCGCCTTCTCGCCATCGCGTCCCTCGCCGTCGTCTCGTCCGTCAGCCTCGTGGCCTGCGCGGACAAGAGCGAGCCGGAGCGGTTCGCGCACAACGAGGGCATCTACTTCGAGTCGGGGCCGCTGAAGTACCAGGTCCAGATCACCCGGCAGCTCAATCCGCGCCAGGTGCAGGACGCCGAGCTCATGCAGGGCGTCTCGCTGGCCGCGCGCGCCACGAAGCCCAACGAGCTGTGGTTCGCCACGTTCATCCGCATCGAGAACGAGACCAGCCACCCGCAGCTGAAGGCGTCGCAGTTCTACATCCGCGACACCAACGGCGACATCTTCCGGCCGATCCCGGTCGATCCGAAGGCCAACTCGTTCGCCTACCAGGACGGCCTGCTGCTGGCCGGCGACAACTACCCGGACATCAACAGCATCCCGGGCCAGACCGACAAGAACGGCAAGATGCTGCTGTTCAAGCTGCCGCTGGACGCCATCGCGCTGCGGCCGCTCGTGCTGACCGTCGTCAGCCCGACGAACCCCGCCGAGAACGGGCGCGTCAACCTCGACATCTAGGTCGGGCGCCGGCTCCGGCCGGCCCCGCCCCGCAGTCCCACGAGTGACAGCTCCGTACCGCTCTGCGGTACCGAGCTGTCACTCGTCGTCGTTGCGGCGGCGCTACTTGCCCAGCGCGCTGGACAGGACCTGCTGGGCGACCGGGGCGGCCGTGTCGCCGCCCGCGCCGGCGGAGATGAGCATCACGCCGACCGCGACCTTGGGCTTGCTCGTCGGCGCGTAGGCGGTGAACCACGCGTCGGTGTCCTCGGTGGAGGACTCGTCGGAGCAGTTGTCGGGATCGGCGTCCTCGGCGTCGCACGGGTGGGTGGAGCGCAGCTCGGCCGTGCCCGTCTTGCCCGCCACGCTGACCCCGGGGATCTGCGCGCTGGTGCCGGTCCCGTACTCGACCACGTCGATCATCAGCTGCTGGACCTGGAGCGCGACCTTCTTGGAGGCCACGGGCGTCGTCGGCGTGGGCTTCTGGCCGGTCTCGTAGTCCAGCGTCAGGCGCGGCAGCCGGCCCCGGTTGGCGATGGCGGTGGAGACCCAGCCCATCTGCAGCGCGGTGGCCTGCACCTCGCCCTGGCCGATGGCCGCGGACCCCACGTTGAGGTCGTCGCCGAGCTCGGCGGGCGGGGGGATGGTCGAGGTCTGGGCCCCGGGGATGCCCGGGTCGCGGTTGAAGCCGAACAGCTCGGCGGTGTCGTACAGCTTCTGCGGGCCGAGCTTGGCGCCGAGCGGGCCGAAGACCGAGTTGCACGACTCCGCGAAGGACTGGCCCAGCGTGCCGCCGCACTGCTCGCCGTTGGCGTTGTTGAGCTTGACGCCGCTCAGGAGGTGGTAGCTCTCGACCGGGAAGGTGTCGGACGGCTTGACGATGCCCGCGGTGAGCGCACCGGTGACCGTGACGATCTTGAACGTGGACCCGGGCGGCTGCAGCGTGGAGTAGGCGACGCCGGCCAGCGCGAGGATCTCGCCCGTGGACGGCTTGATCGCCACGACGCCGCCGAGCAGGTTCGTGTTCGCCAGCGCGGTGATCGCCGACTGCTCGATCTTCGGGTCGATCGTCGTGCGCACCGGCTTGGCCGCGACGGGCTTGGCGCTGCCGAGCACCCGGCCGCCGGCCAGCAGCCGCCCGCCGGGGATCCCGACGAGCTTGTCCTCCAGCGCGCGCTCCAGCCCCGAGGTGCCGATCGTCGCGTTCTCCGGATAGCCCATCTGGGCGTACCGCTGCCTCTCGTCGGCGGGGATCGGGCCGAGCTGGCCGACGATCTCCGCCGAGACGGGGCCGAGCGTCCCGCCGCGCTGGCCGTCCTTGGTCAGCGGCGTGTTGTCGCGGGCGAGCAGGTTGGCGCGCGGCGGCAGCTCAGTCTGGCGGGTGAGCGACTCGCCGCCCTGGACGCCGGGGAACGTGAGGTTGGGATGCCAGGCGATCTTGGGGTCGTCGTCGCCCTTGGTCTTCACCAGCACCGTGCTCTTGACCGGGCCGAACGAGCGCGTCTGCACGTAGACCGGGATCTCCCAGCCCTGATCGGTCTCCTTCGGGTTGCCGGCGATCAGGCGGCGCGTGGTGGCCGTCGCGGCGGCCCGCTGGTAGGCGTCGGTGAACGCCTGGACCTTCATGGCCCGGCGCGTCTTCTCGTCCACGGCCGCGTACATCGCGGCGTAGTCGCCCCGCGTCCACGCCTTGGCGAACTTCGCGACGGCGGACTGGGCCGGATCGTCGGAGCCGGCGCCGCAGACCACGCCGATCCCGAACGCGGCGACGGCCACGGCCACGACGGGCAGCGCCCGGCGCACGAGCGGGCTGGCGCCACGACCGACCGCGGGTCGTGCGGCGGGACGTGCGGCGCGCACGGGTGGGCGGGAAGGGGAGGCCATGGACCCGGCGCAGCGTAGTTCACGCGGCCGTCACATGAGGCACCAGACAGGGCTTTCCCAGCCGTTCGGCGGTCATCTGAGACACATTCGGGACAGGCCGGCAGGGCCCGAGGTGCCAAGGGCGCTACGCTGCGCGACGCAATGGGCAAGACCCTCGTCATCGCAGAGAAGCCTTCCGTCGGCAAGGACCTGTCCAAGGTCCTGCCCGGCCCGTGGGAGAAGAAGACCGGGAGCGGAGACAAGACCCTGCGCGCGCTCGAGGGCCCGGACCACGTGATCTCGTGGGCCGTCGGGCACCTCGTGCAGCTCGCCGAGCCCGAGCTCTACGACGTCAAGTTCAAGAAGTGGCGCATGGCTGATCTCCCGATCGTCCCGGAGACGTTCAAGCTGATCGTGCGCGACGAGCGCAGCGAGAAGCAGATGGCCGTCCTGCGCAAGATGCTCAAGCGCGACGACGTCGACGAGGTCATCAACGCCTGCGACGCCGGCCGCGAGGGCGAGCTGATCTTCGCCTACGTCTACGAGGCGGCGAAGTCCAAGCTGCCGGTCAAGCGCCTGTGGCTGTCCTCGATGACCGAGAGCGCGATGCGCGAGGCCTTCGAGCACCTGCGCGACGGCAGCGAGCTGGCGAGCCTGCAGGACGCCGCGCGCTCCCGCTCCGAGGCCGACTGGCTGGTGGGCATGAACGCCACGCGCGCCGCCACGATCCGCCTGCGCTCCTCGTTCGACGGCGCGGTCTCGCTCGGCCGGGTGCAGACGCCGACGCTGGCGATCCTCGCCCGCCGCGAGCAGGAGATCCGCGACTTCGTCCCCGAGGCCTACTGGCTCGTGGACGCCATGTTCGCGACCGACGACGAGCGCGTCTACGGCGGCCGGTACCACAACGGCAGCAAGCCCCGGATCGCCTCCGCCGCCGAGGCCCAGGCCGTCGTCGACGACGTGCGCGGCCAGGCCGGCACGATCACCAAGCTCACCAAGCGCAAGGCGACCGACAAGGCGCCGCAGCTGTACGACCTGACGATGCTCCAGCGCGAGGCCAACAACCGCTACGGCTTCACGGCCCGGCGCACCCTGGCCGCCGCGCAGCGCTGCTACGAGGAGCACAAGGCGCTCACGTACCCCCGTACGAACTCGCGCTTCCTGACCAGCGACATGATCGGCGAGATCAAGCCGACGGCCGCGAAGGTCGGCAGCCGGGACGAGTACCGCGTCGCCTCCGAGTACGTGGTCAACCTGGACCTGCTGCCGCTCAACAAGGTCGTCAACGACGAGAAGGTCGGCGACCACCACGCGATCATCCCGACGAACGCGGACCACAAGCTCGAGAAGATGAACGACGACGACCGTCGCATCTACGACATGGTCGTCCGCCGCTTCCTGGCGATCTTCCACCCGGACGCCGAGTTCGAGAACACGTCGATCGAGACGACGGTGAAGGAGCACGTCTTCCGCACCCGCGGCAAGGTGCTCATCGTGCCGGGCTGGCGCGGCGTCTACGGCGAGCTGTCCGAGGGCGAGCGCTCCGCCGCCGAGGAGGACGAGGGCCTCAGCCAGCAGCTCCCGAAGCTGGAGCAGGGCGAGGACGTCGACACCCGCACCGCGGAGTCGGCCGAGAAGGCGACCAAGCCGCCCCGCCGCTTCTCCGACGCGTCGCTGCTCGGCGCCATGGAGACGGCCGGCAAGCTCGTGGACGACGACGCGATGCGCGAGGCGATGACCGAGAGCGGCATCGGCACGCCGGCGACGCGCGCGGCGATCATCGAGCGCCTGATCGACGTCGGCTACGTGGAGCGCGACGCGCGCTCCCTGGTCGTCACCGAGAAGGGCCTCAACGTCATCCGCCTGCTCGACGGCCACCCGCTGACCTCGCCGGACCTGACCGGCGACTGGGAGTCGCGCCTGGCCAAGATCGAGGCCGGCACCGACACCCGCAAGAAGTTCATGGACGACATCGCGCGCTTCGCCGACTCGACCATCCAGGAGCTGGACGCCAAGCTCAAGGACGTCCGCATCCCGCGGGCCAACCTGGGCCCGTGCCCGGTCTGCGGCCACGACATCACCGAGAACCGCAAGGGCTTCTCGTGCTGGGCGCGCACCGATCCGGGCTGCGGCTTCGTCATCTGGAAGAACAAGGCGGGCAAGGTCATGCCGCCCGCGGTCGCCCGCGAGCTGATCCAGACCGGCCGCACCGCCAAGGCCGTCACCGGCTTCAAGGGCCGCAGCGGCCGCTCGTTCCGCGCCAAGCTCGCGCTGATGCAGAACGAGGAGGGCCGCTGGCGCGTCGAGTTCGACGAGCCGTGGGCCAAGGAGGGCGAGAAGCAGCCGGCCGTCGACGAGGGCGAGGCCGCCGCGGCGAAGGCCGCCGCGGCGAAGGCCGCCGAGGCCCTGGCCGCCGCCGACGCGGCCGCCGCGGCCGCGGACGCCGCCGCCTGACGCCCCGCGGGTGCCGCTGACCATCGTCACCGGGCCCGCGAACGCCGCCAAGGCGGGCGCGGTCCTCGAGCGCCTGGCCGCGGCCAACCGGGCGGGCCGCGACCCGATCCTCGTCGTCCCCACCGCGGGCGACGTCGCCGTCTACCGGCGGGAGCTGGCCGGGCGCGCCGACACCGTCATGGGCCCGCGGGTCCTGCGGTTCGACGGGCTGCTGACGCTGATGGCCCGGCGGGCGGGCGTGCGGGAACGGCCGATCACCGCCGGGCAACGCGAGCTGCTCGTCGCGCAGGTGGCCGCGAGGCTGGAGCTGACGGCCCTGGCCGAGTCGGCCGCCACGCCCGGCTTCGCCCGCGCCGCGGCCCGCTTCCTGAGCGAGGTCACGGCGACGGGGACCGGCCCCGGCTGGGCGATCACGGCGCTGCGGGAATGGGGCGCGGCCCAGGGCCGGCCCGCCTACGGGCAGGACCTCGCCGCGCTGGTCGCCGGGTACGCCGACGCGCTGCGGGCGCTCGGCCGCCCCGATCCCGAGACGCACGCGCGGCGCGTCACCGACGTGCTGGCCCAGGAGCCGGCCCGGTGGGGCGGCCAGCCCGTCCTCCTCTACGGCTTCGACGACCTCACGCCGGTCGAGCAGCGCGTGGTCGAGGTGCTGGGGCAGAAGCCGGTCGACGCGCCGGTGGCGATCTCCCTGCCCGCCGAGCCGGGGCGCGTGGCGCTCGCGGCGGGCGCCCGCCTCGTGGCGGAGCTCGAGCAGCTCGGGGAGCGGGAGGCCCTCGACGCCGACGCCGAGTTCTACGCGCCCGGAGCGCGGGCCCAGCTCCACGCCGTGGAGCGCACGCTGTTCGAGGGCGGGCCCGGCGGCCTGGCCGCGGGCGCCCCGCGCGCCCCGGCGGGCGACGCGGTGCTGCTCCTGGAGGGCGGGGGCGAGCGCGCGGAGCTGGAGCTGGTGGCGGCGGAGATCGCCGTGCGCCTGGACGCCGGCTGGCGGCCGGAGGAGCTCGTCGTGGTCGCCCGCGACGTGGATCGGTCCGCGCCCGCGATCCTCGAGGTGCTGACCGACTTCGGCATCCCGGCCGCCGCGCCGTGGCGCGCGACCGTGGCCGCCACGTGGCTCGGCGCCGGCCTGACCGCCCTGCTGCGCTGCGCGCTCCTGGGGAGCCGGTCGGCGCCCGCCGACCTGGTGGCGTACCTGCGGACGCCGGGCGTGGTCGCCGATCCCGGCCCGGTCGACGACCTCGAGGCTCTGGTCCGCCGGCGCGGCATCGTCAGCGCCGCTTCGGCCCGCGAGCGCTGGGCGCGCCTGGTCGCCGACGGGCCGCGCCGGGCCGCGGGCGAGGAGGATCCCCTGGAGGCGGTGGGGCGCCTGACCGGCGCCGCTACGGCGGGGACGGACGAGCTGCTCGACGCGATCGAGGCCGAGGCGGTGCGCCTGGTCGCCCGCGGCGAGGGCCCGTCGGTCCGGGCGGGGGCCGTCGACGCTGGGGGACGGGACGCGATCCAGGCGCTGGCCGCGGTGCGGCGCTGGGTGGCCGAGCTGCGCGAGCTGGCGCCCGCCGGCCTGGTGCCCGCGCCGCGCGCGCTGCCGGGCCTGCTCGCCGAGCTGGTCGTGCGCCTGGGCCCCGATCCCGGCCCGGGTGTGGTGGCGGTGATGGACCCGCTGGCGATCCGCGGCCGGCGCGTGCGCGGCCTCTTCCTCGTGCGCATGCAGGACGGCGCGTTCCCGACCACCGCCCGGCCCGACCCGTTCCTGGACGAGGACGACCGCCGCGGCCTGGAGGGCTGGCGGCTGCCGCCGGTCGAGGACGCGATGGCCGCCGAGCGCCACCTCTTCTACAGCACCGTGTCGCGCCCGACCGAGCTGCTGGCCGTGAGCTGGCACCTGGCCGACGACGACACCGGGCAGCCGCGGGGCCGCTCGCCGTTCGTGGACGACCTGGACGACGTGCTCGCGGCCGGGACGCCGGTGCGCCGGCGCCGCCTGGGCGCGGTGGACTGGGAGGGCACGCCGCCCGCCGGCCGGCCGCCGGCGGCCGTGGCGCCCGCGCCGGTCGCGCGGGCCGCGCTGGCCGCCCGCGCCCACGTCGAGCCGCGCCGGGAAGCCGAGGTGCCGTCGCTGACCGAGCCGGCCGTCCTCGCCGCCCTCGGCGCGCACGACACGTTCTCGGCCACCGCGCTGGAGGCGCTGCTGGACTGCCCGGTGAAGTGGTTCGTGGAGCGCTGGCTGCGCGGCGAGGAGCTCGAGCCGGCGCCGGAGCAGATGGCCCGGGGATCGCTGGCCCACCGGGTGCTGGAGGAGGTGTTCCGCGGCCTGGGCCGCCCGCTCACCCGGGATGTGCTGCCCGAGGCGCGCCGGCTGCTGGGCGAGGCCCTGGAGGACCACCGCGACACGTTCCGCCTGTCGGCCGACGCCTCGCGCTCGCGCTCGATCGTCCGGCGGCTGCAGGCGGATCTGGAGCGCTACCTCGACCACGCGGCCGCCGACGAGGACGGCTACGTGCCCACCTGGTTCGAGCTGGCGTTCGGCGAGCGCGACAGCGAGCTGGACGCCGTGCCGATCGGCGAGGGGCTGCGGCTCAAGGGCCACGTGGACCGGGTCGACGTGGAGCCGCTCTCCGCGCCCGAGCGAGCCCACCTGCCCCGCCGGGCGGTGATCGTCGACTACAAGGGCGCCTCCGTGCCCGCCCAGGCGTCCTGGCTCGCCGATCGCAAGGTCCAGGCCGCCGTCTACCTGCACGCCCTGCGGGTGCTGTTGGAGCTCGATGTGGCCGGGGCCCTCTACCAGCCGGTGCGCGGCGCCAAGCTCGTCGCCCGCGGCGCGGTGCGCGACGACGTGGAGCCCGGCTTCCCCGTCGCGCCCGCCGACCGCCTGGACGCCGACGCGTTCGAGGCCCTGATCGGGGAGGTCCTGGACCTGGTCCGCGGCGCCGTCGCGCAGGTGCGCACCGGCACGCTCGTCCCCACCCCCGAGACCTGCGCCTACGGCGGCGGGGGCTGCGACCACCCGATGATCTGCCGGCGTCCACGGCCGGCGAAGCGATGACCGCGATCGACGACCGCCCGCTGCGGGACGAGGACGGCGGGACCCCGCTGCCCCTCACCCCCGAGCAGGAGGCGGCGGCAAGCCGGGTGGGCGGCACGACGCTGGTCGCCGCGGCGGCCGGGTCGGGCAAGACGCGGGTGCTCACCGAGCGCGTGGTGCGCGCGGTCACGGAGACGGACGAGGACGACCCGCTGTCGGAGCCGCGGGCGACGCTGGGCGGGGTGCTGGCCATCACGTTCACCGAGAAGGCGGCGGGAGAGCTGCGCGAGCGGATCCGCCGGGGCCTGGAGCGGTCCGTGCGGCCCGAGCTGGCCCGGGAGGTCGAGCAGGCCACCATCGGCACCATCCACGCCTTCTGCGCGGGCCTCCTGCGCCGCCACGCGCTCGCGGCGGGCCTGGACCCCGGGTTCGCGGTGCTGGACGAGCGGCGGGCCCGCACGCTCCGCGGCGAGGCGTGGAGCGAGGCGCTGGCCTCGTTCCTGGCCACCGGCGGCGACCCGGCCCTGGACCTGCTCGCCGCCCACGGCGCCGACTTCGTCCACGAGGCGATCACCTACGTCCACGACGACCTGCGCAGCCAGACCGGCACGCCCCGCCTGCCGCCCGTCGTCCCCGTCGATCCGGCGCCGGCCGTCGCGGCGCTGCGCGCGGCGGCGCACGCCGCGCTGGCCCACGTGCGCGGGGCGGGCGGCAACGGCACGATGGAGAAGGCCACGGACGCGCTGGCCGACTGCGTCGTGCTGCTCGACGGCCTCGCGCCGGGCGCGCTGCCGCCGCTCGCGGCGCTGGAGGCGATCAGGGCGGTGAAGGCCGGCAACGTCAAGGCGCTCAAGGAGGAGCCCTACCAGGCCTACCTGCGGGCCCACGACGACGGCCTGCAGGCCCTCACCGACGCGGGCGCCGTCGCCGACTACGCGCTGCTGGACGACCTGCTGGGCCGCTACGCCGTGCGCTACGCCGAGGCCAAGGCCCAGGTCGGCGGGCTCGACTTCGACGACCTGGAGCTGCGGGCCCGCGACCTGCTGCGCGAGCATCCGACCATCGCCGAGCGCATCCGGGGCCGGTACGCCTGCATCCTCGTCGACGAGTTCCAGGACACCAACCCGGTGCAGCTCGAGCTCGTGCGGCGCCTGGAGGGCCAGGACGTGTTCCTCGTCGGGGACGCCTTCCAGTCGATCTATGCCTTCCGCCACGCCGACGTGCGCGTCTTCCGGGCGGTGCAGGAGGAGCTGCGCGCCACGGGCGGCGCGCTCGACCTGGCCGGCAACTTCCGCAGCGACCCGCGCGTCATCACCGCGATCAACGCCGCGTTCACCCGCCTCTTCGACCGCAGCTTCGTCCCGATGGTGGGGCGGGGGCCGGTGGGCCCCACGCCGCCGCACGAGCCGGTCGTCGAGCTGCTGGTCACCGACGGGCCGGCCTGGATGGACGCCGCCAAGGCGGACGTGCCGCCGGACCTGGGCACGACGCTGCCGCAGGAGCCGCTGTGGCGCCGGGCCGAGGCGCGGCTGCTCGCCCAGCGCCTGCACGACCTGCTCGGCCGGGAGCCCGACCTGCGGCCGGGGCACGTCGCGATCCTCGTGCGGGCCCGCAACTCGATGGAGGTCATCCAGCGGGCACTGGCCGACGTCGGGCTGGACACGCTGGTCTCGGGCAGCCGCGGCTACTGGTCCCACCCGCAGGTCGTGGACCTCGTGGGCTGGCTGCGGCTGCTGGCCAACCCGCGCGACGAGCTCACGCTGTGGCACGTGCTCGGCTCCCCGCTGGTGGGGGCGCGCACCGACGCGATGGCGCTGCTGGCCCTGGCCGCCCGCCAGGAGGAGCGGAGCGTCTGGGCGCTGCTGCGGGCGCGCTTCGACGATGCCCGCCCGCCGTCGGAGCCGGAGCGCCTGGACGACCCGCTGCAGTTCCTGGCCGCCGGGGACCTGGACCGGCTGCGGGCGCTCACCACGCTGCTCGTGGCCGAGCGGGCGGCCTTGGGTCGCCACGCCCTCGCCGACCTCGTCGGCCGCGTGGTGCGGGCCTCCGGGTACGACGCCCACGTGCTGACGCTGGCCGACGGCGAGCGCCGCCTGGCCGCGGTGCGCAAGCTGCAGCGGCTCGCCACGGCCCACGAGGCGGCCGAGGGGCGCGACCTGCGCGGGTTCCTCGACGCGATCGCGGAGGAGCAGGAGGCCGGCGATCGGGAGGCCGAGGCGCCGATCGCCCTCACGGACGACGACGCCGTCCAGGTGATGACCATCCATGCGGCCAAGGGGCTGGAGTTCGACGTCGTCGCGGTGTTCGACGTCGGCCGCCAGGAGAACCGCGACGACCTCATCCTCACGGTCAGCGGGGCGCGGGCCGGCCTGCGCGTCCGGCGGCTGGGGGAGCCGGGCAGCCGCAAGGCCCTGGCCTACGAGGAGCTGCGCCAGGAGGCGCTGGAGGCCGCCCGTGCCGAGGACCGCCGCCTGATCTACGTGGCGCTGACCCGGGCCCGGCGCCGCCTGCTGATCAGCGGCACGCTGCGCTCGAAGTCGGGGACGTCCGAGACCGACGCGCTCACCTGGCTGGGGCCCGCGCTCGATCCCGACCTGCTCGCCCAGCGCGAGGATCCCGAGGCACCGGTGCATCGCGAGGTTCTCGTCGCCGACGTCTACGGCAGCACGCCGGTGGCCGTGGTGCTGAACCGGCCGCCGGTCGCGCCCCGGGCCGGCGACGAGGGCCCGCCGCGCGACGTGGCGATCCGCGAGGGGATGCGCGCGCCGCGACTGGCTCGCGTCCAGGAGCGGGCCGCTCCGGCGCCGGCTCCGGCCCCGCTCGTCCGGCCGCCCGAGGTCCCGGCGACGGCGACGGCCGTGCCCTCCGTCAGCTTCACGTCGCTCTCGCGCTACCTGGAGTGCCCGGCGTGCTTCCGGCTGGAGCGCCTGGTCGACCTGCCGGCGGAGGCGGTCGCGCCGTTGCTCGTACCCGCCGAGCCCGGTGACGAGCCGGCCGGATCCCCGGTGCCCCCCGAGTCCGCGGCGCCGTCCCCCGCGGCCGCGCCGGCCCTCGACGCGCTGGCCCGGGGCCGCGTCGTCCACGCGCTGCTGGAGGAGATGGTCCCGGCCGCGGCGGAGGGGCCCGGCCGCGAGCGGGCCCGGGCGCTGATGGCGGCCGAGGGCGTCCCGGTGGACGAGGGGGAGGTCGACGCGCTGCTGGCCCTGGTCGCGGGCTTCCTCGACACCCCGATCCGCCGTCGGCTCTCGGCGGCCCGGTCGGTGCGGTTCGAGCAGCCGTTCGCGTTCACGGTGGGGGACGACCTACCGGTCGTCAGCGGCGTGCTCGACGTCGTCGCGACGGAGGGGGACGGGGAGCGCCTCGTCCTGGACTACAAGACCAACCGGGTCGCGGGGCGGGACCTGGAGGCCGTCGCCGCCGACGACTACGGGCTGCAGCGCGAGCTCTACGCCCTGGCCGCGCTGCGGGCGGGCGCCGAGGCGGTCGAGGTCGTCTACGTCTTCCTGGAGCGCCCGCACGAGCCCGTCGGCCGCCGGTACGCCCGGGCCGACGTCCCGGGCCTGGAGGCGCGGCTGCGTGCCCTCCTGGCCCCGCTGGCCGCCGGGGAGTTCCCCGTCGGCCCCGCGCCCCACGGCCACCGGTCGGCCTGGTGCCCGGGCGCCACCACCCCCTGACCGTCTTCGTCGCCGCGTCCGTCACCCGTTCTCCAAGTTGTTGCCGAGGGGTGGCAACAACTTGGCGAACGTCGGGCGCCGGGACGACGGCCGCCCTCTGCGGGATCAGGTCGGGGGCGGGCCCTGGGCCGTCGCGGCCGCGGTGGCCACAGAGGGGTCCGGCACGCTGCGGAGCTGGCGGCGGACCTCGCGCCGGCGGTTCAGCTCGGCGCTGACCTCCGCGCCGTAGAGGAACGCCGTGTTGGAGATGTAGAGGAAGAGCAGCAGCACGATCAGCGTGCCGGCCAGGCCGTATACCGCGCCGTAGTGGGAGATGTTGTTGACGTAGATCCCGAACAGCGCGATCGCGGCCAGCCACAGGAGCACCGCCACGACCGCACCGATCGTGAGGCGCTTGACCCGCGGGGTGCCGGCCGGCGGGGAGGGGGCCAGGGCGTAGACCACGGTGACGGTGAGCATCGCGCTGGCCAGCGCGACCGGCCAGCGGACGATCTCCCACACGTCGGAGGCCTCGTCCCCCAGCCCGATCTCCGAGAACGCGCTGCTGGCCAGATCGCCGCCGAGGAAGACCGCCGCGACGGTGAAGATGTAGAGCACGACGACGAGCAGCGTCGACCCGAGGCTGACCAGCCGGGTGCGCACGAACCCCCGGTCGTCCTCGTACCCCGAGACGCGGTTCAGCGCCCGGCCGGCGGCCATGAACGCGCCCGAGGCCCCGTTGAGGGCCAGCAGGATGGAGATGACCAGGGCCAGCGACAGCGCGCCGGACGAGGCGTTGACCATCTGGTCGAGCACGTCGCTGACCACCTTGGACACGGCCGGGTCGGTGCCGTTGTCGATCAGCGACTGCGCGGCGCGCTTGGGCACCGAGGCGTCGCCGATGAGACCGAAGAGCGTGAACACGACGAGCAGGCCGGGGAAGATCGACATCAGCGCGTAGTAGGTCAGCGCCGCGGCGTTGTCCGGCATCTGGTCGCGCTGGAAGTTCAGCGCGGCGCGCACCGCGACGGTGTCGCTGAGCCGGGCCCAGGCCCGCCGCCACCACGACGAGGCGGCGCCCGGAGGGGCGCCGCCTGTGTCCTGCGAGGGGGAGTCGTGCTCGGCCGTGGTGCTCACGCGGGCGACGCTACCAGCGGTCCGCCGACCCCGAGAGCGTCACCTAGCGACGGGCGGTCCGGCCGCCGACGCCGTAGCCGCCGGTGCCGACGCCGCCGATCAGCACGAGGATCGCCGCGACGATGCCGACGATCGCGGGAAGGCCGAGTGCGAGGCAGAGGGCATAGGCGAGTGCGGCGAGCAGAATGGCGATGAGAATGCCGATCATGATGTGTCGTTCCTCCCGGTTCGTGTGCGGATGTTCCTGCACCTGCGGTCTGTGATCCGGTCTGCCCGGCTGATGCGTAGGGGAAACCCCGGTCCCGACGATCGGCGGCCCCGGCCGGGTCGTAGGATGGTGCGGTGCGCGCTGAATTCCTGATCTTCCCCGGCGTCGACGAGCTCGACGTGGTCGGCCCCTACGAGACCCTCGCCACGGCGGGGGAGCTGGGGGCGGACGTCGAGGTCGCGCTGGTGCGGCCCGAGAGCATGAACGCGGTGACGGCCGCCCACGGCCTGCTGCTCACCCCGGACGCGCTGCTGGGCGCGGCGCCCGACCTGCTCGTGGTGCCCGGCGGCGGCTGGGCGGCCAAGGCGAAGACCGGCGCGTGGGGCGAGTACCAGCGCGGGAAGCTCCCGATGGCCGTCGCCGAGCGGCACGCCTCGGGCTCCACCGTGGCCGGCGTGTGCACCGGCGCGCTGCTGATGGCGGCCACCGGCCTGCTCAAGGGCCGGCCCGCGGTGACGCACGCCTCGGCGCTGGAGGACCTGGCCGACGCGGAGGCGATCGTCGTCGACGCCCGCGTGGTCGACGACGGGGACGTCCTCACCTGCGGCGGGGTGACCTCGGGGATCGACCTGGCGCTGTGGTTCGTCGAGCGCGAGTTCGGCGTGGAGCTGGCGGGCCGGGTCGCCGCGCAGCTCGAGCACGAGCGGCGCGGCACCATCCACCGCGCGGGCTGACCGCCCGCGGTCGGCTCAGACGGCCGGCTCGAGCGCCTGGACGGCCGCCTCGCGCGAGTCGCGGATCGCGAGGATCTGGTCCAGCCCCGTGATCGAGAACGTCCGGGAGATCGCGGCGTCGACGTTGACGATGCTCAGCGCGCCGCCCCGGTCCCGCAGGCGCTGCAGGGCGCCGACGAGCACGCCGAGACCGCTGGAGTCCAGGAAGGTCGTGTCGCTGAGGTCGACGACGATCCGGACGCGGCCGCCGTCGACGGCGGCGGCGATCGCCTTCTTGAGCTCGGGCGCCGTGAACAGGTCGACCTCGCCCCGGACGGCGATGACGGACCCGTCGTCGCCGAGGGGCGAGGGGGTCAGGCGGAAGTCTGTGGTGCTCATGTCATCCAACATTGTCCAGGGTGGCCGGGTTCGGTGCCGTGTAGCGCAGGCGGAGCACGAGTCGCTCGCCGCCGTCGTCGTCGGTCTCGGTGTGCAGTTCGTCGGCCACGCGCTCGATCACGGCGCCCACCAGGGGCAGCGTGGCGTCGGCGACGAGGCCCTGCGCGCCCTGCGGCTGCAGCCCGCCGACCGTCATCCGCAGCCCGTCCTCGTCGACCGTCACCGCGACCTGCACCGTGCCGTCGCGACTGCGGCCGGGCGCGTGCGCGGCCACCGCGTCGGTGAGCAGCAGCGCCTCCTCCAGCCGGTCCAGCGGGCATTCGGCCCGCGCCGCGAGCATGGCGACGACCGCCGGCAGCACGCCGCCGGCGAGATCGGCCCGGACCGCGACGTCCACCCGGTTGCGCGCGACGGTCACGAGACGGAGGTCGCGATGCGGAAGACCATCTTCACCTCCGTGGCCGCCTGGTCGGGGGAGCCGACCTCGAGGTGCTCGGTGAGCGACGCGATGAGGGGCAGGCCGAGTCCCAGCCCCGGGCTGTCGGTGCGCGGCACCATCCCACGGCCCTCGTCGGTGACCGCCACGGAGATGCATCCGTCCGCCTCGACGGTCGCGCTCACGCCGAGATCGCCCTCCTCGTCGTCCGGGTAGGCGTGCAGGACCACGTTCGTACACGCCTCCGTCACCGCGAGCTTGACGTCGGCCAGCGCGGCCGGGTCCAGGCCCAGGGCGTCGCCGAGCCCTCCGAGGGCATGCCGGACGACTGCGACGTTTTCCGCGCGAGCGGGAAGGGTGAGTTGGAGGTCAGGCACGGCGACGGCGAGGGCGGGCGGGCAGGGACACGATGCGGGAAGCATCCTGCCCAGAGGGGGGTAAGCGCAAACGTCGTTCGGTTCTGTGCAAAAAGGCAATGCCCGATCCGGCCCGTTGGCCCCTGCGTTGCTACCATCTCCAACCTCACGAGATCCGGCGGCGCAGCGCCGCCCCGACACCGGGTCCGCTCCATATGACCGCTTATCGCACGCCCCCCAAGGCCGACGGCCTCTACGACCCTCGCAACGAACACGATGCGTGCGGTGTCGCGATGGTCGCGCGCCTCGACAACGTGGCCACGCACGACGTCGTCGACCGCGCGCTCACCGCGCTGGAGAACCTGGAGCACCGCGGTGCCGAGGGCGCCGACGTGAAGACCGGCGACGGCGCCGGGATCCTCATGCAGATCCCCGACGAGTTCTTCCGCGGGGAGGCCGGCTTCCTGCTGCCGCCCGCCGGCGAGTACGGCGTCGCGGTCTGCTTCCTGCCCCAGGATCCGGCGCGCCGCGCGCAGATCGAGTCCCTGCTGGAGCTGAACGTCCGCGTCGAGGGCCAGGTCGTCCTCGGCTGGCGCGACGTCCCCGTCAACCTGGAGCACGTCGGCGAGACGGCCGGGGCCTGTCGTCCCTACATCAAGCAGCTCTTCGTGGCGGCCGGGGCCGGGTTCACCGACAACCAGGACGCCTTCGAGCGCAAGCTCTACGTGATCCGCCGCATCGTCGAGCTCGCCGCGGGGCCCGACTTCTACGTGGCCTCCTTCTCCTCGCGCACGATCGTCTACAAGGGGATGCTCATCTCCCCGCAGGTCCGCGGCTTCTTCCCGGACCTCAAGGACGACCGCCTGAAGACGGCGCTGGCGCTGGTCCACAGCCGCTTCTCCACCAACACCTTCCCGAGCTGGGAGCTGTCGCACCCGTTCCGCGTGATCGCCCACAACGGCGAGATCAACACGCTGATGGGCAACGTCAACTGGATGCGGGCCCGGGAGTCGCTGCTGGCCAGCGAGCTGTTCGGCCAGGACCTGCAGAAGGTGCTGCCCGTCGTGCGCCCCGGCGGCTCGGACTCCGCGACGTTCGACAACGTCCTGGAGCTGCTCATGCTCGCCGGGCGGTCGCTGCCGCACGCGGCGATGATGATGATCCCGGAGGCCTACTCGGGCCGGGACGACCTCCCCGAGCACCTCAAGGGCTTCTACGCCTTCCACAGCTGCCTGATGGAGCCGTGGGACGGCCCCGCCGCCGTCTGCTTCACCGACGGCCGCGTCGTCGGCGCCACGCTGGACCGCAACGGGCTGCGCCCGGGCCGCTGGTGCCTCACGACCGACGGCCACGTGATCCTCGGCTCCGAGGCCGGCATGCTGCCCGTCCGTCCCGAGGAGATCGTGCGCCTGGGCCGCCTGCAGCCCGGCAAGCTCTTCCTCGTGGACCTGGAGCAGGGCCGCATCGTCGCGGACGAGGAGATCAAGCGCGAGGTCGCCACCCAGCGCCCGTACGGCCAGTGGTACGAGGACAACGTCGTCCACTTCAGCGACCTGACGCCCCGCGAGGCGATCCAGTCCGACGAGCCGCTGCGCGCCCGCCAGCTCGCCTTCGGCTACACCCAGGAGGACGAGCGCGTCCTGCTGCGCCCGATGGCCGACAACGGCGAGGAGCCGCTCGGCTCGATGGGCAACGACAACGCGCTCGCCGTGCTGTCGGACCAGCGCCCGCCGCTGTTCGCCTACTTCAAGCAGCTGTTCGCCCAGGTCACGAACCCGCCGATCGACCCGATCCGCGAGGCCGTCGTCATGTCCCTGCGCACGTGCGTGGGCCGCGAGGGCAACCTGCTGGACGAGTCGCCCACGCACGCGCACCAGCTCGTGATGGACCAGCCGATCCTGCGCAACGACGAGCTCGAGACGCTGCGCCAGGTCGACCGCGGCGTGTTCACGTCGCAGACGATCGACATCACCTGGCCGGTCCAGGACGGCCCGGACGGGATGACGTCCCGCCTGGCCACCGTGTGCGACGAGGCCTACGCGGCCGTCGCCGGGGGCGCGAGCGTCCTCATCCTCAGCGACCGCGCGCTCGGCCCCGGCCGCGCGCCGATCCCGTCGCTGCTCGCCGTCGCCGCCGTGCACCAGCACCTGGTGCGGGCCGGCAACCGCCTGCAGACCGGGCTGGTGCTGGAGTCGGGCGAGCCGCGCGAGGTCCACCACATGGCCACGCTGATCGGCTACGGCGCCTCGGCGATCAACCCGTACGTGATGCTCGAGACGGTCGACGCGCTGCTGGCCGACGACCGCCTGCAGAAGGCCACGACCTCGGACGAGGCGCAGAAGAACGTCGTCAAGGCGATCGGCAAGGGCCTGCTGAAGACCATCTCCAAGATGGGCATCTCGACGATCCAGTCCTACAACGGCGCCCAGATCTTCGAGGCCGTCGGCCTGGAGCACGACCTCGTCGAGCGGCACTTCGCCGGCACGGCGTCGCGCATCGGCGGCATCGGGCTGGACGTCCTGGCCCTCGAGACGCTCGACCGCCACGCCCGCGCCTACCCGCGCGCCCACGGCGACCTGCTGCCCGTCGGCGGCGTCTACGCCTGGCGCCGCGACGGCGAGTTCCACCAGTGGAACCCCGAGACGATCTCGCTCATCCAGCACGCGGTGCGCAAGCCCGACGGCACGGACGACGCGCAGGCCAAGTACGACGAGTACGCGCGGATGATCAACACGGAGGCCTCGCGCCGGGCCACGCTGCGCGGCCTGATGACCTTCCGCGACGACGTCGAGCCGATCCCGCTCGACGCGGTCGAGCCGGCCAAGGACATCGTCAAGCGGTTCGCCACCGGCGCCATGTCGCTGGGCTCGATCTCCACCGAGGCGCACGAGACGTTCGCCAAGGCGATGAACCACCTGGGCGGCAAGTCCAACACCGGCGAGGGCGGGGAGGACCCGGCCCGCTTCCTGGACAACCGCCGCTCGGCGATCAAGCAGGTGGCCTCCGGCCGCTTCGGCGTCACCGTGCACTACCTGGTCAACGCCGACCAGATCCAGATCAAGATGGCCCAGGGCGCCAAGCCCGGCGAGGGCGGCCAGCTGCCCGGCCACAAGGTCGACAAGTACATCGGGTCGATCCGGCACTCCACGCCGGGCGTGGGGCTCATCTCGCCGCCCCCGCACCACGACATCTACTCGATCGAGGACCTCAAGCAGCTCATCTACGACCTGCGCTGCGCGAACCCGAAGGCCTCGGTCTCGGTGAAGCTGGTGTCCGAGGTCGGGGTGGGGACGGTCGCGGCCGGCGTGGCCAAGGCCAACGCCGACCACGTACTCATCGCCGGGCACGACGGCGGCACCGGCGCCTCGCCGCTGAGCTCGATCGTGGCGGCCGGCATACCGTGGGAGATCGGCCTGGCCGAGACCCAGCAGACGCTGCTCAAGAACCAGCTGCGCGGCCGCATCGTCGTGCAGACGGACGGCCAGATGAAGACCGGGCGCGACGTGGCGATCGCCGCGATGCTCGGCGCCGACGAGTACGGCTTCTCGACGGCTCCGCTGATCGCGACGGGCTGCATCATGATGCGCGCCTGCCACCTCAACACCTGCCCGGTGGGCATCGCGACGCAGGACCCGGAGCTGCGCAAGCGGTTCCAGGGCCAGCCCGAGCACATCATCAACTTCTTCTTCTTCGTCGCGGAGGAGCTGCGCCAGATCATGGCGTCGCTCGGCGTGCGCAAGGTCGACGACCTCATCGGGCGCGTCGACCTGTTGGAGGCCAGCGCCGCGATCGACCACTGGAAGGCCCGCGGGGTGGACCTGAGCAACGTGCTCGCGTTCCCCGAGGACGTCGACCCGTCGGCTCCGCGCCACCGCGTCGAGCCGCCGCCCTACGTCCTGGGCGACGCCCTCGACTGGGAGCTCGTCAAGGAGGCGGAGCCGGCGCTGGTGCGCGGCGAGCACGTCTCGATCTCCACCAAGGTCCGCAACGTCAACCGCACCGTCGGCGGCATCCTCTCCAGCCACATCGCCAGCGCCTGGGGCGCCGAGGGGCTGCCCGAGGACACCATCGAGGTCGAGCTGACCGGCTCGGCGGGCCAGTCGTTCGGCGGCTGGCTGGCGCCCGGCGTCAGCTTCCGGCTGCACGGCGACGCCAACGACTACACCGGCAAGGGCCTGTCCGGCGGCACGCTGACCGTGATGCCCCCCGAGGGCGTCACGTTCACCCCGGAGGACAACGTCATCATCGGCAACACCGTCCTGTACGGCGCGACGAGCGGCAAGGCCTTCTTCCGGGGCCTGGCCGGCGAGCGGTTCGCCGTGCGCAACTCGGGCGCCAGCGCGGTGGTCGAGGGCGTCGGGGACCACGGCTGCGAGTACATGACCGGCGGCCGCGTCGTCGTGCTCGGCCCGACCGGGCGCAACTTCGCCGCGGGCATGAGCGGCGGGCTGGCCTACGTGCTGGACGAGGACGGGCGCTTCGCCTCCCGCGTCAACGCCACGATGGTCGACCAGCTCGAGCCGCTGGACGCCGCCGACGCGATCGAGCTGCGGGCCCTGGTGGCCGAGCACGCCGAGCGCACCGGCTCCACCGTCGCCCAGCGGGTGGTCGACTCCTTCGACGACCTGCTCGGCTCCTTCGTCAAGGTCTTCCCGGCCGACTACAAGCGGGTGCTGGCCCAGCTGGCCGCGGAGGAGGCGGCCAACGCGGCCCCCGTCACGCCGTCCGGCAACGGCTCCGGCAGCCCGGTCACGAGCGCGGCCCAGGAGGTGCGTCACGATGGGTGAAATCGGTGGGTTCCTGAAGATCGACCGGTCGAACGTCGACTACCGCGATCCCGCGGAGCGCAAGGACGACTACCGCGAGTTCCTGGTCGCCAAGCCCGAGCCCGAGCTGGCCGAGCAGGGCGCCCGCTGCATGGACTGCGGCGTCCCGTTCTGCCACAACGGCTGCCCGCTGGGCAACCTGATCCCGGACTGGAACGACCTCGTCTTCCGTCACCGGTGGCCCGAGGCGATCACGCAGCTGCACGCGACCAACAACTTCCCGGAGTTCACCGGCCGGCTGTGCCCCGCCCCGTGCGAGGCCGCCTGCGTGCTGGAGATCCGCGAGGGCAACGCGGTCACGATCAAGCAGATCGAGAACGCGATCATCGACCGGGCCTGGGACGAGGGCTGGGTCACGCCCCAGCCGCCCGCGATCGACACGGGTCGCACGGTCGCCGTCGTCGGCGCCGGTCCCGCCGGACTGGCCGCCGCGCAGCAGCTGCGCCGCGGAGGGCACCGCGTCACGCTCTTCGAGCGCGACGAGGCCGCCGGCGGCCTGGTCCGCTTCGGCGTGCCGGACTTCAAGATCGAGAAGTGGGTCGTCGAGCGCCGCGTGCAGCAGCTCGTGGCCGAGGGCGTCGAGCTGCGCTGCGGCGTCGACGTGGGCGTCGACATCACGGTGGACGAGCTCCACGAGCAGTTCGACGCCGTGGTCCTGTCGACGGGCTCCCGCGTCCCGCGCGACCTGCCGACCCCGGGCCGCGAGCTGGGCGGCATCCACCCGGCGATGGACTACCTGTACGTGCGCAACCGCTGGCTGGCGCGCACCGACAACGAGCAGTCCCCGGTGCCGACGGTGCCCGCCCCCGAGCCGGTGGAGATCTCCGCCGCGGGCAAGCACGTCGTGGTCATCGGCGGCGGCGACACCGGCGCGGACTGCGTCGGCCACTCGATCCGCGAGGGCGCGCTCAGCGTCACGCAGCTCGAGCTGCTGCCCGAGCCGCCGCAGCACCGGCCCGACGACCGCACCCCGTGGCCGCTGTGGCCGGTCAAGCTGCGCGTGAGCTACGCGATGGAGGAGGCCCGCGCCACCGGCCTGGGCGACGCGGACTTCTCGGTCGTCACCACGCACTTCGAGGGCGACGCGGACGGCAACGTCGCCGCGCTGCACTACGCGGGCGCCGAGGCGGCTCCGCCGTTCGCGCCCGTCGAGGGCACGGAGGGGTCGATGCCGGCCCAGCTCGTGCTGCTGGCCATGGGCTTCCTGCATCCCGAGCAGGAGCTGTTGGACCAGCTCGGCGTCGAGAAGGACCCGCGCGGCAACGTGAAGGCCCCGACCTACGAGACGTCGGTCCCCGGCGTGTTCGCCGCGGGCGACGCGCGCCGCGGCCAGTCGCTCATCGTGTGGGCGATCAACGAGGGCCGCCAGTGCGCCCGTATGGCCGATCGCTACCTCCACGCCCTGAACGCCGAGCAGGCCGAGCCGGCCCTGGTCGGCGGCGGCGACGCGGACGAGGGGCCGGACGGCCCGCCGCAGTCCGCCGGCCCCACGTAGGCCGACCGCTTCCGCAGCCCGCAAGGCTTCGCCGACATCGCGCCGAGCCCCACCTCGGTCCCGCTGAGCGGGCTCGAGGTGGGGCTCGACTGCGTTCTGGGCCGATCCGGTCCGCCCGGACCGCCGCGCCGCGCTACCCCGTGAAGCCGGGGGAGCGCTTCGGCACGTCGACGGTGGCCCCGGCCCGGCCGTCGCGGGCGTTGGCGGCCGTCGCGGTGGCGACGTTGCGCACGTGGCCGGAGGCCGCGCCCTTCACGAGGCGGGCGGTGATCGTGTGCTCCACCGACCGCTTGCCCTTGACGAGCTCGTGCGTCCAGCAGACGCGCTGGCCCTTGACCGTCGCGCCCCTGGCCGTCACGAGCTTCAGCTCGCGGGGGAGGACGTCGCAGATGCGCACGTTGCGCACCGCCGCCGCGCTGGTCACCCGGTAGGTCAGGGCGTAACGGACGGTCTGGCCCACGTCGACGGTGCCCGAGCCGGGGCGCACGAGCCGCTTGCGCAGCGTCGCGGCCGCCTTGGGCAGCTTCACCTTGGCGCTGACCGTGTCCTGGCTCGGCGTGGCGATGCCGGCGCCCGTGGCGACGGCGGTGTTCTTCACCGTGCCCGCGTCCCGCGGGGTGGCCACGACGGTGATCGTCACGACCTGGGCGGGGGCCAGGGTGCCCAGCGCGCAGGTGATCGTCTTGCCGGCGATTGTGCAGGTGCCCTGGCCCGGCCTGGCGCTCTTGACCGCGACGTTCCCGGTCATCGTGTCCACGACCTTCACGTCCTGGGCGGCCAGGGTGCCGGTGCTCGTCACCGTGACCCGGTAGGTCATCGACCGGTCGGCCAGCGGCGCGTCGGTCAGCAGCTCCTTGTCCAGGGTCAGGGCCGAGGCGCCGGTGAGGACGGTCTCGGCCGTCGCGCTGACGGGGTCGGGCCGCTCGCTCGACGTCGCCGCCGCGGTGTTGACCACGGTCGTGCCCGTCTGGGCGTCGGTGGTGCGCACCACGATCGTCACGGTCGCGTCCTTCCCGGCCGCCAGCGTTCCGACCGGGCAGGTGACGGTGCCCGCGGCCTCGCCGCAGCCCGCCGTCGAGCCGTCGGCCACGAACGTGGTGCCGGTCGGCAGCGGATCGGTGACGGTGACGCCGGTGGCGGTCGCCGGGCCGGTGTTGGCCACGGTGATCGCGTAGGGGAGGTCGCTCCCCGCCAGCGCGGTCGCCGGGCCGGTCTTGGCGATGGTGAGGACGCCGGAGCTGAGGATCCGCGTGTGGACCTCGTTGGAGGAGCCCTCCGGCGTCTCGGCGCTGTCGTAGGCCGCCGCGTTGGGGATGACCGTCTCGTT
>Ga0247757_10000186_pt1 | contig 51359 bp, 63 predicted proteins | sample UWRJL126311R4_FD_180929 | JGI IMG/M metagenome (GOLD analysis project Ga0247757, IMG submission 180929) | Plant litter microbial communities from Arlington Agricultural Research Station in Wisconsin, United States - UWRJ-L126-311R-4 | ecosystem: Environmental > Terrestrial > Plant litter >... | reverse complement strand
GCCAGAAAGCCGCGGGCGAACCGACGGTGAGCAGTCACGTGATACTAGTCACATGACTCGGAGAGCTGCCAGCATGCTGGCGGAAAGCCGCCAGCAAGCCGCCAGAAAGCTGCGGGAAAGCTGCCAGCAAGCTGAGCAGTCATGTGACGTAATTCCAACATACCTAAAACTCTAAACTTAATTAACTCCTAAATTAAAAGAGATATATAAAAAGTTTCTATAATAAAGTTATAGAGCTAGTTAAGGACTATAAAATAAGCTTTATATTATTAATTTTAGATAAGAATTAGTAGAGATATTTTAAAAAAAACCTACCGATATAGAGACCTAATTTGCCAGCCTAATCTAAAGGGATCGAGCTTTTCTACTTAAATCTAGCTATAAGGATAGGTATAAGCTCCTATATCGACATATAGATAATAAGGTAGGTTGGCTCTATTTTAGCTATACTAAGATAAGGAAGAGAATAGGTATAAAGGTTTGGCGAGACTATATAGTGTTTGAACTCATCGATATGCCGATGTCTCGCCGGGGCCGGGGTTCTGCTATAGCTTTGAGTGAAAGGTCTAATCATGTAATAAAACCATGTGATAAAAGTGATCATGTGACGAAGTAGTCCGTTACACTAGCTACCTAAGAGAAAGATTCGAATTATAAGGGGAAAGAGTAGATAGGCGTAAATAGTATATATTCTAGTAGTATATAAGACGAATCCTTAGAGAGTATCTAAGGAAGCGAGGGTGACTATATAGAGAGAGGGGACCGCACGTGACCCGAAGGGTTCCCGTAGGGTTTCCGAGGGAGGGACGGAAATGTCCCTCACACCATGCTAGAATAGGGTGCTGCGCCACCTTTTTTATCTACTAAAAAATAGGTTTCTAAAACCGTAGTGCATGTAATCTTGTTTCTCCTGAAACCACTGCGGAAATATCATCATAGCCATGGCTTAATTCTCCCTATTTGTCGTGGTTACTTGTCCTGGGCGTTGGAGAATGCTTAAGGGATAGCGAAGCGTCAGAGATTCCATGCTCACTTGCCGTTCCTCTGCCAATGAGTGATATATTAATACTAACCTAGTCGTGATCACGGAGGAGAACGCGTAACTGCAGCCGCGTGCTTGTGGGGCTTACGCCTCGTCTGTCATCTTAGACAGGAGCTCGTTGGGTTTTACAATTGAATCTCGTCCCCCTTCAGGGAAAGCAGTCTCTATTTCAACGGGGCTCTCTGCGTGTAGCACGTCCCGCTAGCACTAGCCATGTGGTTTAGCGGAGGCAGGTACGAGCCTACTGGAAGGCCGAATAGGGTCAATTATGTTGCAGGATTATCACTTACCCCAGGGTTTTGATCACATTGGATCACACAAAAGTATTTAGTATAAAATATCCTCCTGGAACGGCTGTGCTGTTGTGGGTGAAACTTCTGGTTTGCTCCGGCACGCCTGCAACACCTGAAAAGAGACCTGGGTACCCTATTTTTCAATCGCGACTTTACCATTCTGACATGAGATGAACGTATCCAGCAACAACACTGATTACTGGAAATCCTGCTACATTCACTATGACTAGATTAGAGTTTAGATCCAGGTATACTTGCATGTCCCAACATGGCGAAGAAGATTCTGTGTCTATGCTTGCATCTCCAGATTGGCCCAAATATCAACCTATTCATCCGACTAATCCTAGGAAGCCTTCCGACGGTAGTTCGAATCTAGTGTACCCATATCCATAGATTGTGTCGCCCGTGGACCTATAAGAAATACGATCTTTCCAGCACTCCGCCAGGATTGCATCTCCTCCTCCGACAATGGGCCCGTCGATTTTCGGTGATAATGCTGCCTCAGAACGGCCTTATTAGGAGCAGGTTGCATGGGCAAACTCCACTCGTTTTAGATCAGGCTCTGAAGAAGAAGTCGCAAAGCCGGAGATAGTCCAAGCTACATTTATTCAACCCGAGGAACCTGTGTCAGGCGGAGAACGAAAATGTTTTCGTAATATTCGGCACACGAAAGAGCCATGGAGCCCCGGGGCCTGGGCATGATTTCCTATGTTGGGTTTTGGCGCTTTCTTTCTTGTCATTTTGTGTGAGTGTCGTCTTGTCGTTATGCCAACCATGACTTACCAAATGTTATTGAGCGGTGCAGCCGCTTCTATCCTTTTGACCAGCGACAAGACTTCTCTTGAGGAGTGGAAAGTCGGACGCAATAAGCTACTGCCCCTAATTTGCGTTTCTATCTTTAAGACCTTAATAAATCTTTTAATATTATTAACTCTAGGGGATAGAGCTATAATTAAGTTCTAGTATAGGGCTACTATAGGGAACTACCGTAGGTTAATACCACTTATACCTCTACTAGACGTGTATTAATCTATCTAGATCGCTACTGCACACGACGTATACTATTTAGTTTATCTCTAGCCCGCTCTAAAGAAGATAGTAGGCTTGAAATTTAAACCTTGTTGCTGTTGGTGAGCCCCGAGACCACTACAAACGTATAGTTTGAGGCTGGCGAATGGTTCAGCTTGTGTTCTAGCAGTTATTTCATTTGCGAGAGGACTGCTTTTCCAAGGTGCCCTTACAATTGATGATACTAGCGTCAAGAGTACGAAGGGTTTTCTCGACCCGCTCATCGCCTGGGATCTACTTACGCAGTTCTTCCTGACAAAGGGGTCGGATCCGCGTACGCAAGGAACATCAACGACACTATTTTTGGATGTACTTAAAGAGTTAGATGCCGACGATGCGCTTCTCTATCCACATCCTCTTGGTTGTTATGGTCAGTATTGTACCGGGACTGTCAAGGTAGGAGGATTGTGAATGCAACATCCTGGATCCGACTTACTCTGAACAGGGCTTCACTTTCAAGTCCAACTATAGCTCCGAACTGCGCAATCATAATATAGACTACGTTTGCTTTTGTATACATCCAATGGAGTGAACATTGAATCGTAATAAATTCGAACAAACCAATGGGCTGAAAATTATTTTAATACCATTCCTATTGGTTATTAGGCTATGACACTCGTGATAGGAAGAGCTAAATGAGCCAAATGGTGGCTGGTTGCTAGTCACAGATACAACTTTTGCAAACAGTTACAATCTGGCCCTATCATGAGACCATGGCCTCGTTTGCCATCATCGACCTTTTTCATACTTGAGCTCTTCAAATGGATGCCAAGACAAAACCCAACCCAGCGACCATATTCAACAAATTCAGGTTTAAACGGCGTTTCTAAATTTAATCAGCCCTACTTTTGTGCATTAACAGACTAATGCAGCCCTAGTCCTGATTTCATATCAACCGGAGCACTCCCATCCACTCGTTAAACCCCCGCATAACCGCGATCCCGGTCCATCCTTCAGCATATATATCCTATATCCCTGTTTACCCCGGAAGACAACCTGGCCAGTTCCGCCATTCACCAATGTCGCGTGGCAGAATTAATTGAAATTGTCGTCTGCGGTCTCGATATATCAGGAAAAGAGCATAATAGCTTAGGATAAGTGTGCATGCGGAAGATTCATATCAGGCCAGAAGCTCGTAGTTTAGCCTTGGCTCTCCTCAACACGGAAGAAATATGGAAACAGGGGTGTTGAAGGTGGAAAAAGTTAATTGCCAGGCCCTGGTTGGGGATGGTAATAGAGAAGTGCTTTGATAAGTGTTTAGGTATAAATGTAGCTTGGATTGCCAGGAATGATCGGCGGTAGTGCTCAGAAACCGACCTCTTACATTCACGATGCGGAAATATTTTTTCAGCACCCAGCCAATGGCTGGCCTGGCCTTACTACTTCTGCTGGGATTTATGAGCCAAGCGGTACTGGCGGTCAAGTCTTCCGGATGCGGCAAAGCTGCTGGAATCACCAGTGGTACCAAGTCGATGACGGTGAATGGAAAGAGTCGACAGTATATCATTCGAGTTCCGAACAATTATGATAAAAACAGAGCTTACAAATTGATCTTCGGTATCCACTGGCTCAGCGGTACCATGACAGACGTGGCCACAGGCCAGACAGTACAACGCGATGTCTGGGTATGTCTATGTGGTACTAGACCCTCGCAAGTAAGCCTCAAGCTGATATGAATCAGGACTACTACGGCTTACGACGTCTTGCCAACGAGAGTGCAATTTTCATTGCCCCGCAAGGTCTTAATAATGGGTGGGCTAATTCTGGCGGCGAAGACATCACTTTTATTGACTCCCTTGTGTCAACCGCCCAGAACGGCCTCTGTGTAGACACTGCCCAGATCTTCAGTACAGGTTTCAGTTACGGGGCTGCCATGGTATGAAAGCCTCATTATGTTCTATCTTAAAACTGTCCGTTCCGCAGCAAGCACTTTTTTCTCCGAAATCGTGCAGTATAGTGGAGACATTACTCACCATTGCCCTATCATTTATTCACAAACTCAGCTGACAAGCCCACCCTTATCTAGTCCTACTCCATCGCCTGCTCTCGTCCTAATGTCTTCCGCGCCGTCGCCGTCCTTTCCGGTGGCCTCCTTTCCAGCTGCGCCGGCGGCACCAGTCCCATCGCATTCCTAGGCATCCACGGGTTACGCGACTCCGTCCTCGGCATTTCTGGCGGCCGCTCTCTACGCGATAAGTTTGTACAAAACAACGGCTGCACTGCACAGCCGCCACGCGAGCCATCTCAGGGCTCTTACTCCCACATCGGTACCTCTTACACGGGTTGCCGCTCAGGCTACCCTGTGCGATGGATAGCATTCGATGAGGGACACATTGCTGCTCCACATGATGGTGGGCCGGGGAATAGTGGGATAGCTGCATTCAGTCCTGGAGAGACGTGGAATTTCTTTAATCAGTTTGCGGATTCAAATCCTGGAACGGGGGATCCCGGAGCGCCAACGGTGACAGCGAGTGCGACTGCGCCGCCTGAATCGTCGAGCCCGGCGGGTAGCTGTGCGGGTTTGTGGGGCCAGTGTGGTGGACAAGGGTGGAGTGGGCCGACGTGCTGTGCGCAAGGGACCTGTAAGTACATTAATAATTGGCACTCACAATGTTTGCAACCGGAGGATTGAATCAGATGGGTTTTTAGTAACTAGAGCGTCCTGATATGTAATTCTGTTGATTCATTGGAAGACTGCTATCGAAGCACTCTCATCTGGTGCCCGAACTATCCTTTCCCAATTTATACAATTGAGACATAAATCATGACCCACCTATATAAGCCAGATTTTGCTTACTAGCGTGAATACGGTTAGAAGTAGCTTATCGATCCGATAGATTCTTGCTAATGTGGATTTGACGCCATATTTTTTCATATCATATTGAAATACTCATTTCGTAATATTTTATATAGTTTTGAATTTGCGTGGGCGGCTTCAGTTTAGAGCAACTGACTATCAAGGCAAAGAGAAGTATACTTCTACGTGATTATTAGAGCACCCGGATCCCCTCGCCATAAAAGTTTTATAATAACCCATATTCATGACGAAACAAGAGCGCCCGCTAATTTTTGCTTAGCAAACGTTTCATCCAGCCCAATCAAAGCCAAGTACTTACGAACGTTACCTTCGATGGGTGGTAGAAACCGACCCCTGAACCACGACTTTTATTTCGTCTCTGACAATGAATAATTCTTCATCCGCTGCAATTCTGGCTGCTGTATCTGGCGTAGAAACAATCGCAAAAAACAACTGGAAAGCTTTTTCGTCCTCGAAATGTAGCTCAGCTATCCCGTCGTACCTAAAGTCCTCCTGAATTCCCAGGGATACAGTTGCGGGCCAGGTGCCATTTTGCTCAGTGGGCCTAGAGATGTAGTGTCGAGTATGAGTAATGGAGAAGCGCTCCCCGGCAATGGACTTGAGTAACTCAACATGCTTCGTATCCCAATGAGTTTTGAACTCATCAGGAGAGAGAGAAGGCTTCCGAGTAATGAAAAGAAGAACAATGAAGGCCATCGTGTTCTGTACACCAAAATCAGAAGTTTTCAGGACTTATAAAGCTTGCTTTACGAGGGAGAATGTCAGCTTATGATTCATAACTCCCCAGACAAAGTTTAGTCTGGAAACTAGATGGTTAGGCTCATGTGATGCGCTGCATCATATAACTGCAATGACATGGAGACAGCATAGAAACAATGCAAAGCCACATCGTGTTTTCTGGGTATCCTTATAAAGGGAGTAAATAACTTCTCGGGAGTTACAAATATACTACTTCAATTGACACCTATATTTTGAGCTGTGAAGCCAACCCAGAGTACGTTGTATAAAGTACCTAGAGGAATGTCGATTCACAAAAAATTTTAAGCAATCATACAGGATTCTATATTGTTATAATTGTTATCCAAGACGTAAAGTTCTGGATGGCAGGAGCAGCCCGTTCCGTTCCATGCCGGCCAAGATGGTGCTACTGCAGGTGCAACGACAAACCTTTCCTAATGTGCTATAGGGCTATGCACAAGATACGACTCCACAATGTTTTCAGAGAAGCCTTCATGTTTTCTCGCACTGCTCTAGCTTCTAACGCACAATGGGTACTGCTCTCTCCACCTTACATAATGCGATCAAGGCTCTGATATCAGCCCTTTCCCTTCTCAAAACCCTCTCAGATGAATTCAACCAAGCGCTAAAGCGCGCATCTCTGTCCCCAGGTCTTCCGAATCCCAACCCAACTCCGACATACTGGCTCAGCGATCCTCCGTTTCCTGAACTAGTCAATGTGACATCGTCCAAGCTTCCACAGACCGCAGATGTAGCAATCATCGGCTCCGGAATTACCGGCGCTGCCGTCGCGCGATCGTTAATGCATGAGCGACGCCGTCGCAATACCAACGCACAAGAGAGAATCGTTGTTCTCGAGGCACGGCAATTGTGCAGCGGCGCTACGGCGCGAAATGGTGGCCATATCAAGGTTGCTCCGTACGAAGTCTTCTCTCGACTCAGCAAATGCATGCCAAAAGACCGGGCTGCGGCACTAGTTCGTTTCCAAATGCGGCATTTGGAGGCTCTGATCAACTTATGTCAGAGAGAAGACATGGAAGCTGCTGAAGCGCGAAATGTAGAAACAGTAGATCTCTTTTTGGATGCGAAGACATTCCATGAAGCGATAGAAAGCGTTAACAATATGAAGGAATATGTACCGGAGGTTGAGATTACCATTTGGGACGGCTTGAAGGCACGAGAGGTCTGACTACTCCAATAACTGACTGTCATCGTCTTAATGCTCATGGTAATAGAAATTCGGTGTGAATAGTGGCATTGCTGGCGCATTGTCGTACCAAGCAGGCGCCATCTGGGCATATCGATTCACGGTGTCAATCTGGAAGAGTCTTCTAGTTGAATTTCCCCAGATTCTCTCAATCGAAACAAACACGCCTGTGGAGTCCATAAGTATAGAAGAAAGCGGATCGGAAGGCTTTCACTATGCTGTACAAACTACACGAGGAACTATTTTCGTCCGCCATGTTGTTCACGCAACGAATGCCTACGTGAGCCATTTGGTTCCTGGCCTCCGCAGCAAGATCGTGGGCGCAAGAGGACATATGTCTGCTCACCAGCCAGGAAAACAGTTCCCATGCTCAGATGGTATGCGCTCATGGAGCGTGATCTATGGCGGGGCGTTTGACTATGTTACTCAAAGACCAACAGCGCCTGGCAATTCGCAAGGAGATCTGATGATTGGTGGAGGATTCATGCGATCCTTGAAGCAGGGGGTCGACCAACTCGGGTTGTATGATGACGGCGCTGCTGTTGATGCGCTGACTATCACACACGTCGCAGGCATTTTCCCTGCGATCTTTTCACCGAAATGGGGTATGGGCGCTGGGCTCAAACAAGTATGGTCTGGCATTATCGCTCTGACTGGGGATTTTCTACCTTTTGTAGGTCTGCTGGATACAAGATTGACAGGTCGAAATGTTCGAAACCGGAAGAGTATATCCAATGACACAAATTGTCACGGAGAGTGGATTGCAGCAGGGTTTAACGGGGAAGGGATGGTTTGGGCTTGGCTCTGTGGGGTCGGACTTGGAATCATGATTGCTGGGAGCGAGGAAGAAGATGTGGGGGAAATTACTGGAAGACCTGGTGGGAAATTAGCAGAATGGTTCCCGATGGAATTACAGGTCTCGAGTGGAAGACTTCAGACTGCAGATGTTTATAATCTGGCTAGCCAAATGTAGAAATTATACAGGTACGGGGCCCGTTATGGTATATATGCGTATCCCGACACCGAGGGAGGATCTGTGTACAGCTATCCGGGATTTTTATGACTAGCTTGGAAACCGCACAATATCGATGTCGACCCTCGCAATCATGATCAGGTGTGCGATTAAAGACCTTTGTGACGGTTTTGATAGTATTTCGGTATATAGGTTGGAATGATCGACGAGATGATTGCATGGACAATCATTTCAAGAAAGTGGGTATACAAGAAACAGTCTATTTGTCTTTACTGCACGACGATTTCCTCCCTACGGACGGTAATTTTCGTACCGCACTATCATTCTAAGGCTGGCAGTCAACAGTAGACGAATGATCAAGACCCGGGCTTCATATGTAAACGAAACCTTTGCACCTTCTCGCCCACGTCTAGCTTTATCCTTATGTTTGCAAATTTCGCTTTATCAGCTTCCACTGCGTATGATACTTGAGTTCCAAATAAATCCGCGATATCAGGGCCTTGCATGGCCAGACTGATAGATGAGAAATTGTTGTCGTAGCTCCTGCTGTTTGCCTGCATAGCATAGATTCCAGCTATAATGGACATTAAGCATGCCGTTATAGTACATTAATCTTAACGTCTTAGCATAATAGCCAAAGTACAACTATTTTCATACCTTGTTGGCCATTGCTGACATTGGGCCGAGCCAACCAATGTATCATCTAACTTTTGATAAGAGATGTGATGTGACAAAGCAAACAAGACACCAGTAAGAAAACAACCAATCATGGATATGAGAGTGACCTAAATGCCCTTTTTTTGTCGGGTGATACCGTCCCCTGAACGTGAATATTAATTCGATACTAAACTGTGGAACGGCATCCGACGGTGAAATTTCCCTTTTTTCTTGTGCGCCTAGCATTGAGTATGGGGTAACGTTCTATAGGAACTTTCTGGCATTTGCAAGTTAGCTGTATTCAGGTGCTTCATGGGTGAAATAGAAGGTAGAGAGGAAAATCTACAGGAAGATGCGCGATTCAGTCCAGTGATAACCATGGGGCCACCCGGACAACGGGTTTTCCCTGCATGCGGACATGGATTTAGGGTTATTGTGAGTGAGTAGGGGTGATGAGTAATAAAATTAAAGTGGCCCCACAGGCTTCCCCCTTAAATCGACATGTATTATGGCCCCCATGGTGGCAAATAATATGAATTATTGCTTCGTTTTTGTAAGTCATTACTAATTGGTTGAAATTGAATTGTCATGACAAATGACTAGTTACCAATACGATAGCCAAACTGATAGATTCTACCACTACGTTGAAACTTATATGTAAGAACAGCGTGAACTATACCTAAATTACTCTCTGCCTTGTGCACCCAGTGACGAGCGTACAGGAGCCTACGTAATACGAACAATATCGACCCAGCAAGGTAATCTACTGCGCATGAATTTGCTGAATTCTTCAGTATAGTTCCCTAATACAGTAACGGTTCGAGGCAACTTTAACGCTAGCCTGCTCTAGTTTTGAACAGCCGAAAGTGAATCCACTCATCAAAGCAAATCTTGACTTTTAAGGTTAACATCCATGCTCCGTACTCACTGGTTCTTTAAAATAATGAGTTTCATTTCTGGTATCATTTCTGCTCTAAGAATCGTTCTATCCCCGCACAAGGCACTTCGACATCTTAAAAATCAAACTCGTAGTAGTTCATTTAACCCATTCCCTCATGGTAGGCCACTTCAGCCTAGACTCTACATCGTATACAGGTCGTGAATCATCTATTCATCCCTTTCCCTCCCCAAACGCCTCTTCCTACCCAAAACATGCTTACCCCCATCGAAATCTTTCCTCATCCACCCTCGTCCCCTCTTCCCAACACCTCTCCACCCACCCGACCCCCACTACCCTCGCCAATCCCGTAACCGTTCCGCTCCCTAATCTTTCTCGCTCTTCCGTATCCCCTTTGACAACCACATGCGTAATCTCCTCTTCCTCACTCGCTACAACCAATCCCCCTCCAAACCTCACACACCTCTTCGCCGCATCCGCTCGGAACGCATACCCAGGATCCCCACCCTCCTCATCCACCGCAAAGTAAATCTTGACGGTAAGAAACATGAAGTTCTTCAGATGCGCCACCGAATGGCCATGATCTTCGAGTTGCGTTAAGAAACGCCGGGTATCGCTCTCCACTTCCTCGCCTTCGGTTTTCCGCGGCATGCCCTCTAGCAGGGCGCGCATTTCAGATGCGTCCACGACATCCCTCGCATACGCATCCCCGAACTCGTCAACGTTGTCGTCCACCCTCTCCTGGTCCTCGTCCTTTAGATAGAACATATGTCGCTGGGGTTCGTAGGGAAGGAGGTACGCCGGCGCTTCCCCGTCCACCTTGTGCTGCTTCACGCAGTCTAATATCCAGCTGGGGCGGACGATGTTATACAGCCCGCGCTTCTCTAGACTGGACACTTTGACGAGGCGTTTATCGGCGACGATGATGAGATTAGGGGCTGTGGAGTCGCGTTGGACGATGGATGCACCGTGGGATTTGACGAGGGCTTCGAGCGCGGGTTTGTGTGTGGAAGGGGGGCCTTGTGACGAAGTGAGAATATAAAACGCCAGACCGTCGAAAAGTTGCGACGTAGGTCCTGCAAAGGGCATCTTCGCACTCTCCCCTCCAGCAGAGCCTGGTATTGAAGAAGAAGCCTCTGTCCCCGCAATGACAAGCGGCTTCTTCCCCGTCCGTGGCTTCTTCCTCCGACTCTGCTCGATCTTGAACTCTTTCTGCTTATCTGCGTGCTCCGTCTCTGCCGCATTCTTCACCTCCCAAAACTCGTCTATGCTGAGCGCCTGATCCCAACGCTTGTCGGTGCGCAGGGCCTTGAAGCGCGGGAACCGCAGCGTCCAGCCTAGGCGGAACCTATCCGATGATTCCACGCTCGCAGCCTTGCATTCCAGAACAACAGACTCGCTCGCGTGGATCCATTGGTCGGGCCGTTCGTGCTGCCTGTTATCGTGGTAGCCGCCGAGTTCGATGGAAGGAGGAGGATGGTGGTAATCCCAATCTCTCCACTTCCCCTCCGTACGTCCACGTATTGCAGCGTAATCGTCTCTGCTCATCCCGCCGCCGACTTTGAAAAAAGAGATACATTTGCCGTAATCCGAAGCGCCAGGCTTCGCACTCTTATTCACGAGGAGACCACAGAGATATGAAGAGTGCGCGCCCCCGCGGTGCCCGGAGCCGAAGTATCCGCCGACGACCACGCAGTCAAGCATCTCGCCGAATTCGGACATGTATTCGGGCTTTACTTTAATCCAGTCGTCATTACGCGAGTTGAGGCGATACATAGAGCGTGGATTCTTGAGGACAAGGCCTTCTGAGGATTGGGCGACGACTCTGCGGAGCTCGGGCTCGATAGCGCTGGCCGAGTGGGCTTCAATGTAGGGATGAATTTCGAGACGGCGATGGACCCCTTTTACTGCGCTTTGGAGGGCTTTGCGCCGCTCGCGGAGCGCGTAGGGGGTTAGGAGTGTATCGTTGAGGTATAGGCAGTCGAACACTCTAAACAACGGGCGCTGGCCTGTTTTCAAATCCAATGTGTTTTCTTTCTCAGAAAAGGCAGCGGTTTTGAGTGTGCCGAAGCCCACGATACGGTCGGTGTCCATATCCCAGGTGATCATTTCGCCGTCCAGAATGATATTGCGGACGTTCTTGGTGAATGCATCTTTGACGAAACGAGTTAGGGCGCCAGCTCCACTTCCTGAGAAATGCTGCCCATAAAGATACGTATAGTCCTTTGCCTTGCGAGACCAGAAGCCGAATAGGCGTTCGCCAGGTGCCGAGGAGTCATCAACCATGTGAAGCTGCATCCGCTCACCGTCAAGCTTCTCTTCGATCCAGAAAGAGTCGTCGTCGGGCGTAGGCTGTAGTTTGGATATGAGCTTGTCGAATGAGCCAACTTTCGGCTGAAAGGCAGCCAGCTGTGGCTGGAAGCATTGCATCAGCTTGATGCCGGTGTCCTCGCCGCTCAGCCGGACCTTTGGATCCCACAGCTCCCAGCACACTCGCCGAAGATTGGATGATATGTTGAAGAGGGTCTCTGCGTCTGCGTGCCAGATGTCGAGGATCGTTTTCTCCGTGGCCCCAATCTTCATCTGGCGCAAGATGATGCGTATCAGCCAGGTCATCTCCTCGGCGTTCATTCGTCGATAGAACCGTTGAAAGATCTTGACCTGCTCCTCTTCGGCACCCACCTGTGATAGTCGGTCGAGTGTATTGTTCACTTCGCCAATGCTCATGTCGCCCACCTTCGTCCGGATGGGTCGTTTCGACAAGACCTGGTAGCATCTGCCTGCAAAATCACCAGCAGTCGACGGCGTTGCTTGGTGCAGCCGGCCGGGTAGCTTCCAATTGACCATTTGCTGGGCATCCTCGGAATCCTTGTTGATGTTGGTAACTCTGATCAAGATCTTCGCGATGGCCTTCTCTTTTAATCCATACATGGCACGGTCGCGGTCCTTTTCAGGAATTATTAGGCGCATGGCCGGATAGAAGTCGTCTCCTACCTGTGCGCGCCATTGGGCAATGTACCTCACGATAATGTTGCGGCGAGCTTCGTGGGGTGAAAGGTTCGAGTGACCAGAAGGTCCCACTTTTCGACGCGCACCCGTTGACCTGCTCTTTTTCATAGAGTCTAGCAATGGATTGAACAGTTCGCTGAACAGTGTGTGGAAGGGAAGGGTCTTGTGGAGGTTGGCTGGGCGGCTTGGGTATTTGGCGTCGAGGTCGCCATCGGCGCCGTACATGAGCGTCTGCTCTTTGACGGCTTCGACGTCCAGCATTGGCGTGTCATCGGCCATTTTGGCCGCATCGCAATGCAGAGCCGGCCTGCCTGCAGCTTTGAAGACGACGACGCGTTGATAATGGACAGCTGGACACAGGCAGCAGCGGGCGACGCGCCGAGGCGGGCGAGCAGCGGGTGGCCACGTGACCGTGTTCCGCCAGGCAGCGGACCTGCTCGGGGCCTCCCAAGGGCGAAAGCCCGATGGATGGAAACGTACAAGAAGACGTCGACGGCCGAAATGCTCTCGAGGACAGACTGCCCAGGTCTTGACCGTGCTGCTGGCGACGACTATCGACCCCGGCTGAGAGAGCTTGGGGCGGGCTGCGCATTGTCTCCCTAAGCAGCATCCACCAAGACACCACGCGCCTCTCTGCTCCCCTGCTCCCCTGCTCCCCCTGCTCCTGTGCCTGTCCCTCTGCAGCCGGCCAGCCTCTCGTTCAGCCTTGCATTCCTTGCCCTCACCAGTCCATCTACGCCGCGCTAATCACATGCACCACCAGGACCCTACGCTGCTCGCTCACGTACCGCGTCCGATGGGCTCTCGATGAGCTCCCATGCCAGCACTCGCAAACCTCCCCAGCCCCAGACTCCGCAATCCACCGGCGACACCCAGTACAACGTCCGGAATGCTGCTCTTCGCGGCGCCTCTTCCGCCTTTTCAAAGCCTGCTGTCAAGCCAAAAGTCCTGGTGAACACGTACACGGGCGGGGGGAATGGCGCACTGCTCGCGGCAACCAAAGTGGGCACTGGCACGCCCCGGGCCGGCACGCCCACCGGCACTGCCTCGCCGCTGAGGAGGGATTGGACTGGTGGGAGCACCAGGAGCCCCCTCAGGCCTCAGGCATCGCCGATGCAGCCGTTGAGCCCGTCAAGCAGCTCCAGCAACCTAGCCGTGCCTGATGACAGCTCCGCTGAGCTTGTGGCCTCGCCCTCCAACATCGCCGCGAAGCTGGCTGCCGCAAGATTCAGCCCCATGAGACCGATACCCCAACCCACGCCTACGCCCATCATGAACGAGAAGACTGCCAACGAGCGGGATGTGCTGCCTCCGCTCGGGAGTGTCGGCAGCGTCCTGGCCAGGCTGGACTCCAAACACATGGATGAGCCTAAGCCGACGAGACGTAGGGAGGCTCGCTCCGATGCCTCCCCAAAGCCAATACGGGCTGGTTTTGATGGTCAGGCTACCGATGATACCCCTATCGCGCCCACGACGTCCCTGGTGAACATGTTCGAGCAGCGCCGCCCCACGACGCCTTCACGGTCGCCCGCACCTGCGAGCCCCAAACAGAATGCACCCCCTCCTGTGCAATCACCCAAGCCACAGCGTACATTCGCCATACCTGCCGAACCGACCGACGGCGAGCCTCTACAGAAAAAAAGAACGCGAACACCTCCGCCAATCAAACCGAAGCCTAGGACCAAGTCCCTCTCCAATCGTCCCATGTCTGAAGACAGGACATCTGCGTCTATCCGCAGCAGGAAAATGTCGTCTTCGCAAGATGCTCCCTCATCGCCTTCCTCCTTTGTGTCTGCCCAAGAAACTCAGGAAGATGGAACGGAGCAGGAGAAAGAAAAGCCCAAGCCCAATGTGCCCCCTCCACGCCGGTCCGCGAAAACAAAGCAAGAACCAGTAGATAACCAAACGAGGTCAAAGTCTGCCACACCTGCACCCCCACTACCAAAACCGCGCAAACAAACTAAATCCGTCTCTCCCCTACCCCCTGCCGACCGCCCCCTTCTCCGGCGTGCCTCCATATCAGGGAATTCCACTCCCACGGGCACCATGTACCACTCCAACTACCAGCGCGAGTCGGTAAAAGCAATCAGCAAGCACATGACGGGCGAAAGCCTCTCCAGCGCCATCGTAGGCGCAGCCCTCGCCTCCTCCCGCAACGTCTCGCCCGCCCGCCCCACACCACACCTCTCACCAGGCCCCTCTCTGACCGCAACACCCCCTCTGCCCACTCGTAAACTGTACTTCACACACTCCCCGCTCCACCGCTCGCCCTCGCCGCCGAAAGCCAAGCCTCAACCGACGGGCAAGCTGCGCACGACCATGCGCAAGGAGCCTTCGTCCGAAGAGTCGGAAGAGGAGACGGAGAAGTACAAGCGCAAGGGCACGCGAATCATGGGTGTCGGCCGGAAGCATCCGAACAAACACCACGAGGGCACACGCAAGCGGTGGCGCGATCAAATTACCGAGCGCGAGCGCAAGCGGTACGAGGGCGTATGGGCTGCGAATAAAGGACGCTTTATATCCACCCCTCCCCCTCCTCCCTCCCCCTCCACAACGACGACGACGTCAACAACAACAATGCATTCCCGCCCCTCGTCTTCCGATGACGATCCCGCGCTCGATGTCTTGAATCTCGTGGTCCGCGAGATATGGAGCCGGAGCCGACTGCCAGAGCACGAGCTGGCCGAGGTGTGGGAGCTGGTGGATGGGAGGCAGGTGGGCAGGCTGAAGAGGGAGGAGTTTGTGGTAGGGTTGTGGCTTGTGGACCAGAGACTCAAGGGAAGGAAGTTGCCCATCAAGGTTAGTGAGAGTGTGTGGGATAGTGTGAGGGGCACAGGGGTGAGGGTCAAAGTCAAGGGCGATAGGGGAAAGGGGAAGCATCATCACACGCATCGGGCGCTGGTGAAGGGAGTGAGCTGAAGGAAGTGGAGTGAGGGTAAAGATGCTTTAGACGAAGATACCCGATGAATATTCTTGAGTATGCAAAGCGTTCTAAATCCTTTGTACTCGGCATTGTGTAGAGACAGCTGAATATAATGCGCGATGGCCTTTCATGGCACTGGGTATTATCAGGTTCCTCTTCCCCAACACACTCTACTGGGCTAACACGAACGTAATAAACACTCCCCCGATGGTATATGCCCCTCTACATCCACCAAACCTATGTACAATACTTGTTCGACATCCTCACCCTTAATCATACAATTCTCCCCACCTCACTCTCCGTCCTTTCTTCTCCCCGCCTTTTCACAGCGCCACAACCTCGCTCCCCTCTTTCCCTTCCTCAAGCCCCCTATCCATCCACTTCCAGCTCCTAGGCGGCCACACAACAGCGGCCACCCGTCCCCGCACCAACCCCATGGGCAGCGCCCCAAACACCCGACTATCCCTACTCCACTCCATATTATCCCCCGCCACCCAGCAATGTCCCTCGGGCACCCTGACCATCCGCTCCGTCGGCCGGGCAAAACCCTCCCTCTTTCCCGCTCGCACCACCGCCCCCTCCTCCCCACCGTCCTCGTGCACATCGTCGTCGACATCCACGTCGTCGTCGTCGTCGTCCCTGGCCGCCGATATCACCGAAACGTAGTCCCCGGGCATGCCCACCACGCGCTTGCACCCCATGTATTTCGGGTCCCGCGGCGAGATGTAGGTTATCACGTCTCCGACGCGGATTCCGCGGCCGCGTGCGTGCGTTCGGAGCTCGAGGATGAAGGGGCGCGTGGAGTAGCTGTGTGGGATGGTGGGGACCATGGATATGCCCTCCGTGGGGGTGATGGTAGCGAGGAAAGTGGTGGTCAAGTGGACGCCGAAGAAGAAGGAGAGGAACGAGGAGGCGGCGGGGAGGAGGCGTGGGGGGGAGGACATGTTGGAGTCGTTGGCGGAGGTGCTGTGGTCCGGTCTTCTTTTTCTCGTTCTTTTTTTCCGTGAGGCGGAGAGGTAGTGGTGCTATCGTTCGGGCATTGGGTCGATTGGGGAAGTGGAGGCGAGGATTTGGTTAAGGAGCTTGAGGGAGCTTGAGGGAGCTTGAGGGAGGGGATTGATGGTGGTTCGGAGTGCCAAGAGGCTTATCTCCGGATCGGGCTTTCATCTTTGTGGTGCTGTGGACTTGCATACAACATCTTTTCCATCTCAACACGCGCGTCATGGAGGTTTCTCAGGAGACCGTACTGGGTCTCAGGAGCCTAGCACAGGCTTTTCCAAGGTATAGCCCATTCCACCTACTCCACTACAATGCTAACACAGAACCCAGACCCGCGCCCACCGGCCTCGAAGCCTCTGCACAACTCCACGATGCTGTAAGAGGTGCTTTTTCGCATTTCCCTTCTTCCACATATTCTATCACCAGTCCGAAACAAATGAAGTGGAAATTTCTCCATGGCATCCCTACTTACCCCTCCAAGATCTCATAACCACCTACCACGACCTCAACCCCACCACCATCGACGAGCTATATGAAGAGCCCTCCCCACTCGAATTCATGCGCTACGTCGCGCGCAACAGACCCTTCGTCGTACGCAAAGGCGCACACACGTTCCCCGCGTGCAGGAAGTGGAATGCAGCGTACCTCAGCCAGGTCATGCGCGACCAGCCCGTCAACGTAGCCCTCACGCCGCACGGCAACGCCGACTCGGTCGTCCGCCTGGAAAAATCCCCTGCCGCGCTCTTCGTTAAGCCGCTCGAGCGCTCCGAGCCTTTTCCCTCGGTACTGCGCGCCATCCAGCGGGAGGAGCGGGACGAAGCGTACGAGGGACCCACGCGGTATGCGCAGACGCAAAACGACAACCTGCGCGGCGAGTACGCGACGCTGTTCGCCGACGTGCCGGCCAGCATACCCTTCGCGCGCATCGCGCTGGGTGCCGAGGCCGACGCGGTGAATTTCTGGCTGGGGAACAGTAGGAGTGTGACGGCACTGCATAAGGACAACTACGAGAATGTGTATGTGCAGATCCTGGGGAAGAAGCATTTCGTGCTGTTGCCGCCGGTGGAAGCGGCATGTGTGAATGAGAGGGCGCTTTTGGCGGCGACGTATGCGCGACGGGATAATGACTGCGCCGGCGACACGCTCAGCAAGGAAGAGCTAGTAATCAAGGTTGATGGTGCAGGCGACGAGTATGTGCCTTTTGCAACGTGGGATCCGGATGCCCCTGAGGAGCATGCAACGCCTTTTTCTGGGTGCTCGCGCCCGCTGCGCGTCACACTCGACGAAGGAGATATGTTGTATCTGCCGGCGCTGTGGTATCACAAGGTGGGGCAGAGCTGCGATGAAGAGGGGTTTTGCTGCGCCGTGAATTATTGGTATGATGTGGATTTCAGCGGAGGGTTCTGGGCGACGAGTTGTTTCGTGCGAGGGGCGGGATTGCTGGCACAACAGCAGCAGCAAGACGAGACACAAGCCCAGACGTAAATTAGATGTCCTTCCCCTGTTTTTATTCTTTCTTTTTCATTCGTCCAAAGACATCCATCTCGCCAGAGAAACCGACATGGCCGTAACCACATTCCACAAAGCACTCCTACTCAACCCTCATCTCTACCTCCCCACTTCCAAACCCCCTCCCCCCAAACGGGCTTTTAAAATACTCTTCCTTCTTAACCTCATCCCCCCACTTATCCCACACCCCCCTCCACGTCCCCTCCGCCCACACTCTGTACTTGGCCGGCTTCACATCCGGCATCCACGGCCCCTCAAACACCACCTCGTGCGCCTCTTCACTTCCAGGTCCCACGGTAACATAGTCCTCTGCTCGCGGCGGCGTCATGCGGTTCACCATGATGCGATCGATGGGCACGTCGGCGCCCGTCTCCGCGTCCCTGAGGCGGAAGACGCCGAGCTTCGGGGCGAGCGGGTCGAGGGGGGTGTCCCATTTCAGGAGGGTGTAGGGGGTGTCGGGGGAGGTGTTGCGCAGGGTCACGATGAGGGAGGGAGGCGAGCGGGAGATTTGCGAGAGGGAGATAGTCAGGCCTAGGATCGAGGTTGTTGTTGCTGTTGTTGGTCGTTGTTCGGGGGTGGAGGTCGAGGACATGGCGAAGGGGGCGCGGGCGGAGCGGTACAGGTACAAGGCGCCGAGGAGGGAGAGGGTGGCGAGCGTGAGGAGGACGGGCTTGCTGGTGGTCATTTACGAGGGGCTCGCGATGACGGTGGGGTGGGGGTGGTTTGCTAGGCCGAGAAGCGCAGGTGCGTGTTTTACAGCGAGGCGCGCTCGTTTGTCGATCGAGTTTGTGGAGAATTGGATCCAAGACAGGTAGAGGTAGCGTGTGTTTGGGAGGATAGGAGTGAGTTGTTCGGGTTATCACGGGAGTGCGATAGAGATGGTTTGAGACGGAAGTGTTTGGGGCGTTGCGGTGCGATGGCGGGGGATCGTGTGGATGGCGGATGCTCTTCGCTGCTGCCTTGCTTTTGTTTCTCTCTTCCTACTCGCCTTCCAGAGACACTTGTCCGTGGCGCGAGTAGGGCAGGGATGCCGATCATTTTCCCGGCTTCGAGCATCTCCCATCTTATATCCAGCGGGGAACTCGCGAGCCCCTATTGGTCGGGCTGATGAACAGGCGCTCGCAGCGTTTCGGCATTCGCAGCCAACCTCTTTACGGAAACAAGAGTCGGATATAATATCCCGTATCTTTGGGTGCTAAGGGTTTGTATAAGACGGTTAATTGGATTGATCTATCAAAGCGATATCAAGATGGAGTGAATGCACGTGGCCCAGTCGCGTATGGATATCCAGAATCCTGATAACGGTGGCTTCTTTCGAAATAAAAGCGAGCCCCGGTGCAGAGCCGGTGGCGAAAAATACTTCTTGAACACCTTCAACAGTACCCAGTTCGAATCGTCGAGCGACAGCCAAGATGAGGATCGTCTACTTTTGCTGCTGTTTGTCATCTGGCATGTGGAGAGAGGTTGAACGCAATGGCTGCACCGTCATCAACATGCTGGTGAGAAAAGCGTTTAATCTGGTTCGTGGGCGCAGGCGGGCGCCTCGTGGACATTGGGATTTACAAAAGCGTTGAGACTACCTATACCGGGCTTCTTTCCACCTCGGCAGCTGTTGAGAAAGCATGCCAGGAATAAATGAGTAGCTTTTTATCACAGGTCGCCGCCTCCACTCGTTCTTCGTCTCCACGAACATCGGATCAAACATGAAGATCTCGCAGGGTATTCTCGCGGCGCTTGTCACGTCCACCGGCGCTGCAGCTCTACCTTTTAACAGGTTCACATCGCCACTGGAGGTTTCCCTAACAGCTTTGGGGAACACTCAAGTTAAGGTCACGATTACGAATAATGCGAATAGGACGCTCAACTTGCTGAGGCACGGAACGATTTTCGATGAAAATATGCCAATAGAGAAGGTGAAGGTGTATGCCAATGGTAGTAAGTGGCCCCTCTGTTTTCGCCTACCTGGGATGATTGTGTATAAGGGGGGTGTTTCAGGGATATTTCTGTAAGGAGCTGCGAGGTGTCTCTAACGACGTTACTTTTCTGAGGACTTTGCGATGCTTTCAGCATACTGGAGAAAGATTTCAAGAGGTAGATCTCGTCCCATGTTGTGCCAACCAACCGGGATGAGCATATAATATAATGACAAGAACAATGTCATTTCTCCCACGAAACCATGCTAATATATATGAAATCTAGGCGACCAGGTTCCTTTCGAGGGCATCAAACCTACTATACTTACAACTGACCTAAGCCACGATGACTTTGTCACCCTTACACCTGGCACAACCAAAGAAGTCACGGTCGAAACTGCTGCGTTTCATACACTCGCAAACAGTGGTGACTACGACATCCTTGCCCAAGGCCGCCTCCCCTTCGCCGAAGCCAACTCCACTGTCCTCTCAGACACCCTCACATATCGCTCCAACAAGCTCACACTCAGCGTCGACGGAGCACTCGCCGCCACAGTCCCAAAAGCCCTTCAAAAACGCACCGCCATCAGTAAAGGTTGCCCGAGCAAGGAGCTGAGCGACCTCCTTGCTGCCCTCAAAGACTGCCACGTGCTAGCCAAGAGTGCCGCAACAGCCGCCTTATTAGGGACGAAGCTCAGGAGATACTTCAAGTCCGACTCCCGCGATGTGCGGAAGACCGTAGCGGCGCGTCTGTCAGCCGTCTCCAAGGACTGCGGGAGCCAGGCCGCAACCACCTCATCCGACTGCTCGGATGCATACATAGGCTGCTTTTACCTCGTAGTTGCGTACACGGTGCCCAATATGAAGTACATCAACTATTGCCCTACCTTCTTTAGAATGCCGCCGCTTACTAGCGTATGTTATGGGGTGGATCAGGCTACGACTGTGATTCACGAGGAGACGCATGCACCGGCTGTGTTTAGCCCGGGCACGGATGATTTTGCCTATGGGATCATGGACTCACTGAGTCTGCCCATGAGATATGCTATGCAGAATGCAGATACATATGCTCTGTACTCCAATGGTAGGTTGCCTCATTCTTCTCCTTGCTTGGTTTGTTTGTATTGTGGTGAGTGGCTGTTAGCTAACTGTGCGTAGCCATTCGCTTGGATTGCTAGATTTCAACCCCCATGCCCGAGAGAAAGCTTGCTGTTTTTTTATTAGCGTAAAGGAGCTTCGATGTTCTATTCGAGACGGTTACTTGGGAAGAATAGATTGTAACAGTTGCAGAAGTATCTCCGCAGCAGTCGTGTACCTATTCCTGTGTTGGTTATAGCTAGAATACTCTACTATGGAATGAATATTCGATAACCCTGCCTAGGGGTATTTGTATCACTGTTATATCAAGTCCGAATTGGCAAAGTCCGAATTGGCAGTCCACATGCCAACTACGTAACATCTTCACCCTCTACTTAGAAGACGAGACTCGAATACCTATATACATCTCCGGTTTCAGCAACTTCGAAATCAACTCCTATGTTGCTGTTCTCGATACCTAACCCCAAGTGAATGCCTATTCTTATCCTAACCCACTTATTCTCTACGCAAATGCTGAGCCCGAGCGTTATGAGACAAAGTTACTGCCCAGACGTTACTTAAAACCCGCCAGTAGATTCATTCAGTGCTAGAAGACCGCTTCTATTGCTCCATTAAGACACTCGTACAGAATACATGTCCTACTACACGAGTTTCTCACGTCCCTTTTTATTATCTAGTCCACGCTCGGAAAATTGTATTGCTCAGACAGCATTAGAATCTATCAATAGATATCATCCGTTTCAATATACTAACCTTATTTACTTGAAACAGTGGGCCTAATTTAATGTATTGCCTAAAATACAAGGTTCATGTTTAGTGGACACATGTGTTTGGGCGAGATCTCTTCGTTTTCTGTTTGTTCTACCTAATCTTCTCCTCTTTCAGTCTACATTTTTCATGCATTATATAACGTTATTGTGTATCATTGTAAAGATACAAGATACAAGATACAAGATACAAGATACAAGATTCAGGTCTATAAGTACCATTCTCTACCCTAAGAAGCTTCCAGAAACCCAAATCAACAGTCAATTTTAAGTTACAAAACTAAAGAAACCCGGAAATTCTTAAACAACCCAAGCAAGATGGAGAACACGTACCAGATGTATGATCCCGATAATATTCATCCCAATAACTTTGTCAAAGATTTGATTTTGAAGGCCCACGAAAGTGAGCCTCTAACGGAGGAGGAAACTAAGAAGCTTAAGTTAGACACAATCCCAGAGCATGAAATGGCCTCACATGAAGTCATATGCCACGCGTGCGGTTGGACCGATTACGCGGAATGTATTACATCATACATCCCTCGTATCCGAATGGAATGCGCACGTCTGAATAGCGGCCTCTGGAGTGTCGGAAATAAATGGCTTATGTGGGATAAAATGACGGATGGTAGCCTAGGGAATGACTTTATCACATGGAAATTTCTTAAAGAAAAAGGTACTAAGGACATTCCAATCCTGGACGAGATGATACAACTTAACGAACCGGACGATCCGGTCCAGATGACCCTTATAACTAGAGCAAAAGGTGTACCCCTTAGTGATATTTGGGATCGAATCTCGCGCGAGGAGAGGGAAGGCTATCAGAAGCAGATCGTCGCCGCTATTAAAGAGATGCGACAGATCACTTCTCCAGTACCTTGTGCAGTAGATGGGACCCCTATGATTGACCGTTTTATTGGTTGCTGTGGATTTGTTTTTCAGTGTAACACCATTAAAAACACTAGAGAGGAGTGGTTGGATGGCTTGGCGGAAGAGCTTAAATACGGTCTTTCGGCTACTGGTGATCCATGGTGGATGCCTACGGAGGCTTATATGGAGCGCATGCGCGCTGGTTTCAGAGAATACAAAGTCCCAGTTGATCCTGCTGTAGGGGAAGCAAAATTTCAGAAGATGAAGGCTTGGGTACCTCAAAGTGGCCCTTTTGTCTTAACGCATGGCGATCTTCATCTTGGGAACATCATAGTGCATGATGGGAAGATCACTGCTATCATCGACTGGGAAACTGCCGGATTTCTACCTTGGTGGGTAGAATACTATACTTTAAGAGAACGAACTATGGAATGGTTTGATTGGGAAATGGTTGACCCTCACTTTGACACGGAGGGTTTCTTTGAGAAAGTTTCGAAACCTATTAATATACTCCAGAGAGCCTATCAAGCTTGCCCAAAAGTTCACACAGAGGAGCACGAGGTATGGAAAGCACCTCCTACAAATGAGTCCCGGCCTTTTCGTCGTAGGTACCGTAAGAAATTTTGGGGTGCTGAATTGAAACACTCATTTGACCACGCTCATAAGGACACGCACGCATATATTGATCATGAAACGATCTTCCATGACAACGCCCCCAAGTTCTAGTTTGAAGATGACTGGCTGATGCTAAAATCTTAATTAGTTGTCGTTTCGACTTTAAAAAAGGTCTTCTTACCGTGGATTCCCTTCACCATTTCAATCACCACTTGTAATTTCACAGTCCCAAAATCCTTCGAGCCATAATATTGAAGTTGTCACTGGTGTTCTCGGAGACAGCAGTTTTACCAACTTCATCCTTGATAGATGCCATTAAACCTCCGTCATGGAGTCGAAATAACACGCACAACCTATCGTTATCACCGACTCGAATTGCGATAAGTTCGGTTGAGTTGACCAAGTGTTGAAAGTGGGCATCGAACATCTGTGGGCTTTCGGCGGTGTTGTGTGTAGGATCACTCGTCTTATCGCCAAACTTTTTTGTGTGTTTACCATAGGAATAGATTTCATAATTCAGGTCCGTATGTGAGCCATTTTTTTCGTGTTTCTGGCTTGGAATGACACAAAGTCCACAGGACGAACATTTGGTAAAAAACGATAAGTTGTCGGATAAACAAAACCAGCACACGAGCCGGCTGGTATACGGTTTAAACGAGGCCAGTGGAGTCATAACTGAAAATCGATGATTGTACAATATCCAAGTGATGGTTTGTAAAAGTGTGGATATGGTGCTGAGGTGCAGGGAATGAAGCAAGTATGAGTACTTATATGTGATGAAATTGTAGGAGGATCAACTGCTGAGGTTTTTTTTCGAATGGGAATTGTCTATTGTTTGGATTACACCTCATAGGGTGTCAGTTTGAAAGGTCCGTGCTGAAGCAAATAGACGTAGTGGATGCACTTCAGCTCTGGCCTAATATACAAGGATACGAAACAGAAAATTCAATGGATTTGGCTCTAGTTTAAACCGGCCGAAAAGAGACATATAGACAGTTCACTGACGCCGTGAATGCGATTCGAGTTCTGGACTGAGTCCATGTTTCAAACGCAAACGTGCTTTAGAAGCTCCAATGCCTCAAGCATCATAGCTTAATGCAGTTTATCCTACTAAGCGTACTAATTTATTGAGAATAAGGGATTAGAATCTTCAAGTTTGCTTACATCGATGGTGTTATACAATAAGAAATTACACCTTAGCCATGTCTTGTTTGTGTCTCATGCGCCGCAAAGCCTGGAAACCAAACAACACTAGTAAGTTCAAGCTTGAGGAAAACGCAAATAGGCTGATTGTGGCTCAAAAAAGCAGGTAATCAAGTGGAATAATCGTTAGGGGTTGAAATGGCTTCTTGGTACGATAGCATGGGTTCCTATAACCCTCTCTAGGCTATGGTTACATAGAGATAGGGGTATGAGCAAATATCCCGACATCTCTATTTCAACGACTTGCTCCCTAGAAGGGTTGGTCTGCCAAAAATTGGCAATAGTATCCCATTACAAGGTCCGGCATTCAACAATCGACAGGTTAATTGCATTGACGTTACGACACATCGCAGCAGCGGTTCCGATTACGCTGGAAACCTTACCAAATTTTCAGCACGTTCGGGTAACAATCTTTAACCACAAGGGCCGAGATTCAGATCGTTCAGTTTTTCTTTATGTACATGCAAAGAAATAACCTAGGAGAACATGTTATTTAAATATATCCACGCTCGAGAGAGAAACTAGAGCTCACTTACAGAACACGGAATATAGCGTCTCTCACCCCATCGTCTTAGTTCCTCGTACATATTACCGTGACACACAATAAGTGTTTGGATGCACTCGCTGATACAACTTCATCGAAAACGTTGCGCTCTGAGGCCTTCGCGAAATCTACCAGGATCCGCTCAATCGGCACCTATGCCAGGCATAGTGTTACTCGTAGATTCCTGTCGCAGGAGATGAGACAGCGTTTGTCATGCCGAAAACAATTTACTCGACGGTAGACTTTGGCTCTTGGTAAATCCGAGGCACAGGCAAGAATTTCGTGTATCAAGGTTTACGCGGAAGCGACATGAATTTAATCATAATGTGTGGCAAAATGCAGGTAGATCAACCCATCATAATGAAAGATATGTTGGTGTCTGGAATCTAACTACCGCGCGCGTGTTCGTTATCCATTTACGATCTTTAGAGGAGGCAATAGTAACATCTGGGCAGACCCTTTCACGAACGCAGGAATCAGTCAGGCGATAAGAATGCGAATTATTCCCGTTGAAGAGGCTGACGGTGTCCAGTCATAGCCGTCGCTTATCGATAACGCGCATGGGTCATTCGATCCATCCCGGTAGCCTTCAACACGTGATCTCTTGGCGGTATATCGCCTAATCTATATTTAACTGTTTCTGTTTCAGATCGCTCCACTGTGCAACACGAGGGATTTTCACTCAACGCCAATATATCTCCTTACATACGACTATATTGCACATTAGTACGCTCTCTGCACTTTGACTGCTTCGAATAGAGCTTCCAAACATCATGTCTACCATGAAACTCCTTACATTCGAACACATTGGAGGGTGGGAGGTTCTGCAACTCTGCCTCATTCTCGTAGTGGCTCTATTTGTAATCGGACTCATTAGTATGATCCCTCTGAGACTTCCATTCTATCTAGTCTCTTTTGCCGTTGTTACCGTTTGGGTTATCAGGAACCCACCGGAAAGGCTCCCATCGCCTATGTTCTGGGTCCTTTTTATCGCATGTTTCCCGTTTACATTTGGGCTGGGAAATGCGGCCAGTGTAATCTTATATGGACTTTTAATTAGCCATCTAACTCTCTTTCCTCCAAACCTAAACTTCCTCTTCCAGATGCTTTTCGTCATAATCTAGCCCGCTAGCCGTGCACAAATTGGTAAATTATCCACCATGGCCTTACTTTTGTGGCTCGCCACCAGCGCTACCATGTTCAGAAAAATACATTTCTTGATGCATCCAGGATACTGGGTTGGCTGGCCTCTTCTCATGTCCGGCCTGGTGGATGTTTTCGGACGAGAGATGCCTATAATATGGAATATGCTCGCTTTGTCTTTATTTACCGCGCTTTTCTGGCTGATCAACCCCACTAGTGGCGTCGGACATTTTGATCTTTTCATGCTTTCTGTCTGGTCCTTGGTGTTTGTGCGAGGGCTGTTTGTAATTGTCTATATCTATCCGGAGACGTACTTCTTCCCGTTCAACATACTGAGCCGCTGGTACAAAGTTCCTGCATCGGTATGGCGCCCCATACATAAACTCGATTATCCATCAAATACACTGTGCCTTCAGTGCAGCTCTGTTACTTCATCCTCGAAACTTATCGCGGGATCTTACAGGCCTTTGGTGCCTCTTGTGGAATGGCACAATGTCTTTGTGAGCGGCAGATCATTAGATGGGGCCTCACCCTATGATCTCTGCCCGTTAATCTGGCACGCTACTGGCTCACAGTCACTCCGTAACTCGATAGATGAGGGTTGGAGAATTAAAATTTGGCAGGAGAGGCCTTTATCGCGCCACGTCTTCGCAAAACTCTACCAGCGCGACAAACCTATTGGTGTACGCCTAGTCATTCACCGCCGGAAGAATTTCAACGACCGTAAGTTACAGCCCCAAATCTATGCAGAACCTAGCAAATACAAGACAAACCATGAAGGTTTCTCAATCTTGCTAACCTTTTAACACAGCGGCAACTTCAATTGAGGAGTCTTCGACCGAATCGTCATATCACATGGAACTCGCACGATCCTGGCTTTCCGATTGCAAGAGACACCATCAGGCTTGTAAAGGTATTGGAAACACTCTTCGAAGACCCCCAACCCGACTGATACATGTCCTAAAGTCTCGACACGGAGACAATTCTCGAAATTTGGAGATTAAGCTCGTCGAAATAAACCTACAATCCGGCCCCATTGAATATCTAGCACTTAGCCACTGCTGGGGCGGCACTAACACATTACGGCTCTTAAATGAAAACTATGAGTTTTGCAAAGAAGCCATCAGTTTCTCGGCTCTCTCTAAAAATATGCGTGACGCTATCATCATTGTCACGCAAAAGCTTGGCTACTATTATATTTGGATTGATTTCCTCTGCATCATTCAAGACTCTGTCGATGATTGGCGGGCAGAAGCAGCACGTATGGAAACTGTATATGCAGGTGCAGCATGTACTCTGGCTTCAATGGCCTCCGAATCAGGCGATGGAGGTTGCTTCGACTCACGATCACCCCGGGCACTGCGATTCTGTAAAGTTAGAGCTTCCCAATCGTGGCTCAACTAAAACCTGGAGTGGATCTACGTCCGCCGAGACGATTTGAGTGACTTTCGCGTGGGCGTTGACCGCGCACCACTTAACAAGCGGGGCTGGGTTCTCCAGGAGCGACTTCTGTCCAGAAGGATCCTCCATTTTGGCGCTGACATGATTTATTGGGAACGTTCTCTCCTCTCGGCATCTGAAATTTGTCCCGCTGGCTTTGTCTATAAGAAACATCCAGATGAATACTACGGCCACTTCCTGCCTCCTCCGATTAAAGTTGAACCTGATGGCTCAGATCTAGTTCCTCAGTCGAGGTGGAAAAGAGAAGTGATGATTAGAAGACGAACGGCTCAGCCAGATTTAAACCTTGACATCGAGACAACTTCCACTCGAGGTATATTCCAGAATAACGACAGTTTCATGAGGGAAGTACGACGCCATTCGCATGAAAGCTGGGCAGGTGATTCGCCAGATGGCAGATATCGAACGACGCTTGAGCAGACACAAGCCATGAGCATGAGAGTGATGGGGTTTTAAGCTTTTCGCAGTCATAGTATAAGATCATCGATTTGTATACACGGTCGAATCTTAGCTTTTCCACTGACAGATTCATTGCTATCCAAAGTATTGTTTAGGAGATACAGCGGGTTACAAAGTATGAGTACGTTGCTGAGTTGTGGCAAGAACACCTTGTTGAGTGCCTATTGTGGTTCGTAACGCAAATCCCAGGTGAGAGATTATTTGAAACTACAGCGCCGAAGAAGACAGAAGAGATTCTGGTTGATACAGAAGCGTCGATGGGACAAGAGCAGCAAGGCTCTACCAACAATCTTTCTAGTCACTTCCCCAGAAGAAACAACCAACCTCTAGCTCTCCAATACGTTGCGCACCAATAGCACCAACCGGGTCTTGGGTATCCATCACCACCCCCGTCTCCATTAGCCAATTTCCTGTAAATGCAAAACGACTAGTTTACACCACCCGGCTAGCAACTCGGTGTCACGCCACAATTACCCCTGTGCAACCAAACGCCACCATCTCAAACTCCAACGCTGTTGAAGGAATCCTTGAGATGGAAGCTCCTCTCTCAAAAATCACCCGAATAGAATTTACAGACGGAGAGGCGTACATGTACGTCGACTCTTGGACTCGTCGTAGATCGGCTCGGTTTATCCCTGGTCTCTCAAGTTTTGTAGACGAGTTCGAGGGGGGCGCTGGACAGGAACTCTTCGCAGTTTCACTTCTATCACTACGGCGCGAAACAGAGATGATATTTCACATCAAAACAAATGAGGTGCAAGGAATTGTGGTAAGACGTGCGAAGAAGCAGGTTAGGTCAGATTTTTATGAGCGTGTGGGATTTTTCAATACAGGTCTCGTAGACGGTGGATCCTGGCATTTGAGCATTCTGAAGAAGGCTCCTTCGGAAAAGATCCTGGTAGTATAAACTTATAATGCGCAGATGTGAGGGACAGGCTACACTTTCGTACATCGCTGATGTTCTGGTAACTTAGAATATAAACACTACTATGCTGTTATGAAAACAATATGGTATGCATATACTACATCATTCTAGGCAAGCTAGCCCTTGGCTAAGAGCCTAGGCATCCCAAATAGATAATCCGAAAACATGACACTGCCTGCTATAGAGACTGATTCGCAGTATCCTCTCTACGAGAACCCCATTATCTACTAACGTATACCCGATTTCCCAGATCTGATACAAGAGCAACCAAGGCAGGCTTGCACATTTTCTAGCTTGCCAAAGAAGCTTAGCGAGAGAATATCTCCGAGAAGCATAGCGTAATTACATTCACTTTTGGATCATGTCAAAAACAATGTTCTTTCTACTCTCATTCTCAAACGATGTTTTTTCAATCTGTTCTCCATAGTTTGCGGCTTTATGCTTATATGGGTTCTAAATTGATGTAAGAAACCTGCCTGTAGTAAGATTGGCTACTAAAGTCTTTCACACAGCTCTATCGCCTCAAACGCTAACTTAGAGGACCACTTAAAACCGATTTTCAATATACTAAGGCTATGTAATGATGGCACCCGGTTAACCACACTACGTCGCTGTAGATTAGAAAAGTCGAATGGTAACTTAATTTTCAAATGAGCATAATCAACACAGTAAACTTCCAAGTGCAAATCAACTTTCTTCCAATGTAGATTTCTCGAATCAAGCACAACAGCCCGCGCTTACGCCATTTTGTAATAGCGCTGCATTCCCAACATCGTTCCTCGCTTGGCGTTTCCGAGCTCTAGTCATAGCCTTTTGTATCATATGAGATTCATATTGCTCTCGTAGTTCGCCTTCATCATACGGCCCTTTGCCAGTCTTCTTCTGTACTATATCCACGATCGGACTCCAGCAGCAGTATTTTTTGAAAACTTTAATCAGACCCTGATCATCAAATGTTACTACTTCGGTCTCGAAGAATTCCTCGATGGTGTCGCCTATGACGTTGAGCCGTTGCTTTGTCTCGCAAAATAATGTACGTCCATCAGAGTCGAGGGAGAAGTGTAGCACCTCGCGTTTCTCAGTATAATAATTTTCGAGCACTTCCTTCATGTCTTCTATCGCTTCTTGACGTGAGATGCCTGGATTGTTTCTCATGCTCGTTAGGTACACGATACAATCTGTTGTGAACCGCGAGGCGAAAGCCTCGAATTCTTCGGCAGGCGAGGATGGGCGTAAACCCAGAATAATAGCATAGAGCTCATCAAGCTTCTTACGGTAGAAGTTGGCTTTGTCGCTAGACATTTGTATAGGATATTGCTTAAGCCTATGAGCGTCCCAATTGGAGTCAAAGGGCGTCTAGAGGGTGGTAGCGGTGTAGAGGGAGGTTTTCTCCGAACACAAGAAATGTAAGAGGGAGTGTGGTGGCAAGCTAAATTTCGAAGCTATAATAGCAGTAGAGTCGCACTTGCTAATGAAGATCATGCTTTATACAATGTTGGGCGTGTCGAAAGTGGCTGCGTGGCCCAAGTGAACCTTGCAGATACTATACTAAAAACGCCTTCTAGTCTAATGCGGTATGTCTTTGGGCCTAAAAGGGACTAGAACTCTTTGTAATCGAAGCTAAGCACTTGTTACGCTGCCAGTAGCGTATTTTTAGTGACTGTGGTCAGCGCTTGGCGCTTCTCTAGTGCACTGATCTTTCCCACGTAGTTAGGGATTTGTCATCGTGTGCGGCAATAATTCACGAGACCGCTCAGTACAGTAGCCATTATTTCCCTACCCGCGGTTACAAGCACCAGAATTATCGAATGTTTCTCAGCCAGTTACATCTATCCTTCTCCAGTTTTCCTGATTGCATACAACATAGTGTCAAAACGTCCAAGCTCCCAGGTCATACGTCGCTGGATTTTTTCCACAAGTTGCTAGTTTGGTGATAATAATCCAGGCACATTATCTTGAGGAATCTGGGGATGCATTAGACGAGTAGCCAGTACTTGGTGGGAAAATATGATCCAGCTTTGACACTGTTGAAGAGCAAGGCAATCCATGGGTGGAAATTTAAAGTTTGGAACACCCAAATAATTCACTAAGTCTAATGTCCCTAAAAGGAGTTAAAGGTGGGATATTAGAGCCATGGTGGGACATCTATATCAGCACCGGCATTGTCGTGGGCACTTTCGAGCGTCTCGCTGAGCCGCTCGATCAAAAGGTTGGTGCACTGCTTCTTTTTAATGGCGCTGATGATGGACGGTGGCTATCTAGTCTGTTTAGCCTACCATTTCGGCTCTAAAAACTGCCTAAGCGTATATTAGTGAGAGGAGATATAAGGTATGGCAGTGTCATAACATCTGGACGATAACCGTTTCACATACTGATGACCGGCACGACCTTGAAAATATTCGTCCACACACCCCCTTGTACGAAAGTGACCCCATCGGGTGCGATACGTATGATGGACCCATGCTTGCGTATTGTTCAATAATAGCCATGCAGCAAGCAGCTCTCCACCTGGCATTCCTATACTCACAATGCTTGCAAATTTCATTGTAACTAAATTTTGTATAAGAAAATAGGAATCTGTGTACAGATAGATGGAAATCAGGGAAGAGTGCATAAACTGCGGCGCGGCCAATCACAGTGTTAACTAAGAGATGATTGACCACGGTGATGTGTAAACTCTGACTCACGCAAGAGACAATCCTACTAAACCACTGCATGACTCAGGCTGCCTAGAGTTAAGATACCAGCAGACATCTTAAACTATCAAATAATGTCATTGCAGTACATGGGCTGGAATGCATCTTTCAGCGCATTTTGGCAGTAAGATTTCAGACTGCAGTGTTTTCTCCGTTATCTATCAATAAAAAAGAGCCTAAATCCTTACTACCGGCTGATTTTTGAAAGCATTCGCCCCCGATGTTTTTTGCTACTAGTCGTTGGCCCGTACTTTTGAGGTTAGTGCTTCACAAACGTAGGTTGGATAAGGCTGCAAGGTTTCATTGCAACTCAACATGAACGCGGAGTACTCGATGACTAACAAACCAAAAAAAAAAAAAAAAAAAAAATTCCGAAAGACTCAGCAAGTTCAACAAGCTTATAATAATTCATTACTACTTTTGCTAAACCGCCAGTCACTGTGGGCACAGTACTAAAGTCATATACCTCTATGACCATGATGGTATATGCTCAGTATACCAATATATACGATGCAGTATAGTCAATCACTCTGTATCAACCCCAGAATCTTCCCAGACTATCAATAGCTTTTTCCGACTAGAGCCACCCACAGCGAACTGCACGATGGATAACCTCGATCCACCCGCGACTTTTCTTTTCGCAATCTCCAAGGACAATCTTCTCGAGATCTTCGACCGCATGAGCACATCGGAACTCAGGAAATTCAGAGTAAACCGCGGCCTCAAAATTCTCATCGAGGACTACTTAGCTCGATACCGGCACAACTCCAGGCTGTGTGCACTGCCCGATAAGATCCTACTCAACATAGCGGAACGGCTTACCCTGGAGGACTGCTGGTGCCTGAGAGCCACAAGCCAAAGATTTTATCCGATCGTTATGGACTTGATCGTTCGTAATGACGTAGAGTTCAACAGTAGTTCCCTTCTGGTTACTGCATCGGAGCTTAACCTTGTTTGGTTGGCGCGAAAGGTGGTACAACGCGGCGGCGACGTAAACAGGGGCTCGTGGTGGCATGCAGACGGCCGGGGAAAACCACTCACTCTCGCAGCCTTGAATAGGAGCGAGGATATGGTCAAATACTTACTGAAGGCTGGAGCTAGCCCGCTGATTAAGAAAAGACGGGCATCCACAATAAGGGGAAATGAATTTGTGTCTCGCATAATGTGTGAGCATTTGAATCCTTACGAGGTTCTACCAACTTCCCCCCCACAGCCGATCTTCCAGAGAGCATGCGCTAGAGGAATTCCCGAATTTGTTTGCTACTTCCTTGACACAATGGCAAAATGCAAGGAGAAAGATGTCGAAAAATGGTCAGCAGAGCTCAATGATGCACTGTGTCTCATGAGTGCTCGAAGTAGGTGGGACTCTCGTGTTGATGAGAAGCTGAGAATTGTATCGCTGCTCTTGCAGAATGGAGCCGATCCTGAATGCCTAATTAAACGCAAAGCCGGAATTGAAATTACTAGGGTGCGGGTTGCAATTGAAAATGAACTGAGAATAATGAGAATATCTTAGAGATACACCGCTGATAAATACAAACTACGTATTTCTCATTCCGGTTTTCGAGTGAGAGTAGAATGACAAAAACATAGATAGTACCAGAACAAAAAAAAGTATGCGTGTACGAAAAAGAAAACTTCTTAAAGCCGTGAACCAGATTTGAACTGGTGACCTACAGGATGTTGCTACAATGAACACTGCAGCCCGCCGCTCTACCCCTGAGCTACCACGGCTCTTATTGGATGGATGGAAGCCTGCTGCTTTTCAAAAATACAAGTACCTATTATGCATCTGCGAGCGAGCAATGAAGGTATTACTGTAGGCAGACATATTGGATCTGGATACGTTTGCCCCTCTCGGCTGTTTGCGGGAAAAATCGCTCTTTGTGGAGACGCCCCCACCCATACCGCCAACCTGTACTTTCCATTCGGTAAGGGGGACCCGCACATACACCGGCGCATCAAAGCATCTCCGCATCTCTGAAACGGCATCAAAATAGAATTATGCAATAGTCGTTTTATTCGTAGATGTCATTCAGTATACAGTATATGCAAACCCAACCATGCTATTACTCGATGCTATTATTCTTTTTCTCCTTTCAAATGTCCGTGTACAAAACCCTCGCTACCCACAACACGGTCCATTCGGACAATTATTAACATTTGTATTGAAACAAATAAAATTACAGCACGCCCCAGGATTGTCCAAGCTGCAACTACCTCCGGGTGCCACGCAAGCCGGAGGTGTCGTGCACGCCGTCGTCGTCGTCACTGCGTTGACCGTCTAGGAAAATCACCGTTAGCAAAAGCACGTCGTTAACACCGTTTCACGCCCTACCCTCAAACCTCCCATGGTAGAAAGGGCGGTAGAGGGGATGGTGGGTAGGAAGTGCAGATGGGATGGCGAACTTACCGTCGGCGTCGCTGTTACCGTAGCCGTAACCTTCGTTTTCGCACTCAGTCCCAAGCACGCACACCCACTCGAAAGCTGCTGCGCCGCGAAAACACTTAATGCAGGCAGATTAATAGGTTTCGGCTTAGCTGGTGGAGGGCCGGTGTTATAGTGTCTTTCCTCAACTTGCACACGCGGTAAACCCGAAGGTGCGAGCGGATTGTAGTTGCGGCGATTGGGCTGGCCTTTTATGAACTTGGGGTTTCCAGGGCAGAAGTCGGTGGTGGTCGTTGTAGTTGCGGTGGAAGTATAGGATGTACTTTAGCAGCGAAGGTCAGTAGATGGCGCTGCAAAGAGGATGTAGATGCTAGAGAATCTAAGGCTTACATCGGTGCGGGGGTGATGGTGATGGTAGAAACAGTCGACGTCGCGGGAATCTTGAGATACGAGCTACAGAAAGAGGTTGCAGGTGGGCCGAGGACTTTCAGGACTTTAAGGCAGCCCGTAACTTTATTGCAGTTGACAGCGCGTTCATTGAGGATATCTGGGTTCGCCGCACTGAGTGAGGCTGTTGCTGAAAGGAAGACGATCAAATTGCGCAGCATCTTTGCTGTATGCTTTCGAATTGCAGGATCAGACTGTTATACCAAAGACGCCTTCATGGAAAAAAGGGCCTCTCGCCCTTAATTTGTATGTTTTTCGGCACTCTCTCAGCCACGTACAGATCGCTCCGCTTCGTGGCTTCCTCGCGCACTGACTGGCCCTTCAAATTTCCACCGCCTCGCGTGCACGATCTACAGATCCGCGCCGTCGGCTGCTCCGCACGCACGCGCCATACCCAAGCGAGACAGTACGCACCCAAATCTGGCACTCAGCCTCGCCATCCAGCCCACGATCGACCGCCATTTAGCGAGGCGCGTCCAAATCGAGCGACCGGGCACTCGCCGTCTCCTGAGCCACGGGTCACGCAGGCTGCAGTGCGGCACGCGAGGCTGGCCGCGGAGGCCTGGAACCAATACCGCGCGGGCTGAGCATCTGTGTACCTGTGGGTTTACGTTAGTGCATTGGCTAGTCAGAGTGACAGCTGTCTGGCTGGCTGCGTCTTTTTTTAAAGCCGTGATCTGGGCCTTTGGCGTAGGCAGATTGGCGAAGCGTGTTATCTGCATAGGGGTAGTGAAAGGACCAGCATGTCGGGCGTGGCGGGGGATTGCTGGTCATAGCTTGTGCTGAGGCGATCTGAGTTAAGCGCGATTTGTGAAGAGGCGCGTCTCGCCGATGATGAGCGAGTGAAATACTGGAACAGGAGGCTGAATATGACCCATCTTCGTTCAATTAATAGGGCGTACGAATGAAGAAAATACCGGCTTGTTTTCATGTTTCCATAGCATATTTCACCCTTCAGTAGGAGTGATACCTTCCCATGCCCGCCAACCATATTGTCATTCTCAATTACATTCGGCGAAAAACGCTTAATTGCGGAAAGGGTCAGGATCCGGCCATGAGTTGCACAGGAGGAAGCACTGTTGCTTGGGTGCCTGTGGCTGGAGGACACCGTCATCCTGATTACCTCCTGAATAGCAATCGGCCTTGTAGCTGATGGAACTGGGGTTGACGCCCATGATGCGGCCGTACTCGTCCCGTAATTCAGGTGATAGTAAGCTTGAGTGCTTGTCCAACGATTTCTTACAGTCGTATGCACCGTCGTAGTAATGGCCGGTATCTAGTCGGTTCAGTGAGGCGTTGTGAACGGAGAGTAGCACAAGACGTACAGACAAGCTCCACGTAGAGCCACGCGAAAGCACCGATCCGGATCATGATCTTATCGGGCGCGTTGCAGAAATAGGCATCGGTGTGGTCCGGAGCGTCCACGCCGAGCCTATAGCAGTTTCTAGAGGCGATCATCCAATACACATCGGAGATGGTCTCGATCTAGCACCTCGCGTGAGCATCCTCAATATTTCCATAGCCGGCATCAACGTACCAGCGCGTCGCCCAGACCGTCGAAGCTCGGCGGAAAGCGCGAGACGCCCATCCAAAACCCAAATTTGCTGTTGTCCGTCCTGATATTCTTCTTCTTGTCGTCGAACCACGGCCAATCGCCCACTTCCCACTTGTCCTGTTTCCTGACTTCCTACGTGCATACGGCAAAGCCACCTGGCCCGTTGTGACTATTGCTGCAAGCTTTCTTCAGCGTGTTCTTGACGTAAGATTTGAGCGAGAATGGATCGTTGATGACCGTCGCGTAACCCGCGTGCACGCCCACGGCGCCGATGCCGATGAAGATGCTAAGGTTTCCGTACCAGTCAGGCAGCTTGCTGGTCATGGGCTTGACGTCATCTGCAAGTTGTGGGCGATCTTCGCCTGTGGCCGGCAGGCTCGCGTTGCCGGCCGAGCTGGCCTGAGGGGCCATCAAATGACTGTATGTGGTCCAGGTGTCGTCGATTACAAGACTATGATGCGTGGTTTGTGGTCCGTCCGTGGACTTAACGACTAGGGTGTCTGAAGGCAGGCCATCCGGATTCGACTCTCGTTCGGTGTCACTGAAAGCAATAGCCGAGCTGGCGAAGCCCTCAAGTTCTAACCATGTTAGCAGCTCTTCGCGAGGACACCGATGGATAATGTACTGGCATCGGTTAGGCAAGTGGGCGTCGAAAGCAAGAACAGGGCGCACGGGACAAGCACGGTAGGAAGCCACGTGGATATAAGATGCGGGGAGCACGGGCGAGGTAATGGGCTTAAAAAGAGGGAGCGGAAGCAAGAGAGAAAGCGGTAGTGGAAGAGGAGGTGGAAGAAGGAGTGCGAAAGGGAGCGGGAGCGGGAGCGGGAGCGGGAGTAGGCGCGGGTGCACGTAAAAGCAGGCAGGCACGGACAGACTTCACTTTCCCTGGGTCACTGAAGGAAAGCGCTTTCCTGGACGTACTTTCACCCACAACCTTTCCCTCTCAATACTGATAGCGAAACTCGCCCTTCCGCCCATCCAGCTTCGAATTCGATTTCCACAGCAGTCCGAAATGCAGCAGGCAAAACACCGCGCCCGCCGCCGTGATCCCCAGTCCCGTACCGAAGCCGGTGGGGTAGAACGGCGCCTCGCGTTTGATGAAGACGTTGCTCGCCACGAAGTTTGCGCAGTTGCCAAGCCCCAGGATCATGGCCGTCCCGACGGCGATGCTCGCTCTCCCACGCAGATTGTTGGTCATCCACGTCACCGTCATGGCCATCTGCAAGAAGGTGCCGCTGCTCATGGCGAACAGGGAAAAGTAGCGGACGCCTGCACTAACCGCGTGTGTCTTGGCGTACACCATCTGAATTACCCAGCCTACCATCACAAGGCTGATGCCGAACAAAACGAAAGGGAACCGCCACCCTATGCGACCGGAGAGCCAGCCTGCGGCGACTTCGAAGACCAGGCCCATGACCCAGATTGGGATGGTCATGACTTGGGCGCGCGCAGCCTTCCAACCAAGCTCGGTAAGAATGGTGGGCGTGAAGGAAGAGATCGAAGCTGCAGTCATGTCGCAGCAGAAGAACATGAGGGTGCTGTCGTAGATTAGTGCCAATGAGAATAGTAGTGTGTTCAAGGGCACCTACGGCAGCCAGATCTTCCAGTCTGAAAGAATCTCGAGCCAATTCACCGACCGCAAAGAGAGCTTTTGATTGCCTTTGTCGCGTTTCAATTTCTCCAGTAGGTGCGCCTTCTCGGCTCCAGACACAATGTTCGTCTTTTCTGGGAAATTTGGCACGAGAAGAAACACGAAGAACGAGAGAGCAATTGTGCCGATGCCCTCGAGGATGAAAATCCACCGCCAGCCTTCCTTGCCTTGGATGCCGTTCATGTTGCGGATGCCGTATGCCAGCAAGCCGCTTATGAGCGGACCGAGTACACCGAAGCTAAAGAACATGGCAAGGCGAAATGATGACTCCCTGCGCGTATAGTATTCTCCGATTAGGAATGTAGCACCCGCTGGGAGCGTGGCTTCGAGAATGCCCATCAGAAATCGAAGGGCAAGCAATCCACCGTACGTAGCCGTGAGGCCTTGGCATGTTGCGATGACGCCAAGAATGAGCATGTTCGCACCCAGAAAAATGTTTGGCTTGACACGCGGCAAACCCATGATCAGGTTGCTTGGAATATCAATGAGCACGAAAGGGATGAAGAAGATCCAGAGGCAGGTATTGTAGCCGTTGCTGGGCATGTTGAGGCCCTTTTCCAGGCCCTCGATTCTGGCATTGGCAACTGCGCGCGTTGTCAACACACGATGGCACCGAGCTGCGTGTGGATGACGCGACTTACTGTTCGTGCGGTCCAGAAACAAGAGGGTATACGTCGTCCCAAGAATAGGGATCAGACGCAGATCCAGCTTCCACATGTAACATGAAGGCGGCGGCGCCAAGTCGTCGGTATGGTCGGTGCGGTCGGTGTTCACGGTCGCAACCTCGGCGACTTCTTTGCCGTCGGCCATGATGGCTAGGGCGACGATGCGGCGTAGCAAGTCGGAGGGAGGGCGGCGGATGGGGGGAAAGGAGAAGAGGATGTCGCGGAGTTTTTCTTATCCCTGGCGTTGCAAACTCGAACTTTGGCCTGAATACGGCCAAGGTCCCAGGGGAGAGTCGAGGCCAGATGAGAACCGCCCTCATCTCAGCCCGGCGCGGCTCCCCCCCCCGGAGCTACGTTGGGTCCACGCTAGCCGAATCGCGTCCGCCCGTGAGCCCTTATCTCTCTCCTTTGACCATAAGGAAGATGGGTCTTTCCAGGGCGCCTTTCCACTGCGGCTCCTTCTCCAGGTCCTCCGCCGTTGCCATGTACTCTCTCAACTCCCGGATGATGAACCGCGCATCGATCAAGCTCTGGACATAGGTCGTCATCGTGCGGTGGTACTTTTTTACGTGGCCGCCCAGCCAATTCGTCTCCCGAAGTCCCTCGTACCCATACCTGTTGAGTGGCCAGACGTGCTCCTCCCTTTCTCCTGAGGGGAAGTCTACCGAAATGAAGGCGTCGTACGTGGGCGCTGTGTAGATCGGGTGCTCACACGAGAACACGAGCCTGCCACCAGGTCTCAGCGCGTCGCGGAAGCGCGCAAGCAGACCAGTGAAAGAGCTCGCGGGTAGGTAATGAAACGTGAGACTGGAGTAAATCAGGTCGTAGGAGTTTGCTTCTAGGGTCAGTTCATTGATATCCTGGATGCGATAATGGATTCTGTCGGCGATGGCTGCGGGCGTCATCTCTTGTGCCCTCGAGATCATCCTGCGAGACGTGTCCAACGCGTCGACGTGCGACGCCCCGTTCTCAACTGCATAGCGTGCAAACCAGCCCAGTCCGCAGCCCAAGTCGAGTACCTTTTGCGACGTGACGGAGCCTACCATGGAGCGCAGGATGGGCCATTCGGGGGCGCCCCCGTGGCCTTGCTGTTGGCGGGGCAGCGTGAGATAGTTGGTGAAGAAATCGGAGTCATCGTACAGCGCCATGGTCACCACTGTGCACGGGGAAATATGGCCAGCAGTTCCTTGCAGAAGTAAGCGCTTTGCTGGAATGCAGGTGTGGGTGAAGAGTGATGTGGGGTTTCTTTGCACGAGGCTGTGTTTCCCATGGGCCTGGCTACACCGCACAAGCCATCTTATCCTATCAGATCTCATTGCACCGAAAGATTGGATGCCTTAGCCATTCAGAGCTCTCACTGCATATCAGCCGCATGACATCCGCCTCTGCCAGTGGAGCGAGCAAGCTAGCGATGACACCGCTACCTAAGGCCTTCAGTGCTGTTTATCCTCGCCTTGGGGATAAACCACACACTTGCAAACCCTTTTCTAATCAGCATCATTTCGGGTCTTCGCTTTTTATGACAACCTGGCAGTGGATAAGAAGGTTTTATATGGAGCGCTACTTACGTGATAGCCGGCATCACGGCACTCGTCTTGCTTCCTATTGAAGGAATCCTGTATCACGGTTATCGCCACAATGCGCATAGTCTTCGCACATTATCTACGTTGGGGTTACGGTTGCATGTGAGCCGTACTGCCTCCCTGTAAAGGTTAAGCGCACCCCCTCACTGCGATATGATGCTTGCCAACTTGCATCGCATTTATCCCCGCACCCGCGCACCGGGCAGCTGTGTCGCTTGTTTGCGGCAACCAGAAAACCAGACACCAGCTCTTGTTTCTGCTTGCGAAGGGCCCTAGGCCGAAGCATCTGTGGTCGCCCGGATGCAAGAAATTGACCTTACCAGCATACCAGGTACAGCAGTCCCAAACGCCGATTGATGCTACCTCGGGACTTGCCCACCAGCCGGTGTATACGATAATTGTCCGATTTCACCACGCCTCGACAAGCTTCACTAGCGCAACGCCACGTCTCGTGCTTAGACAACTAAGCGATGGCTGAGAAGGCGACGACGTACAGCACGTCCGTCGAGGTGGGCGTGCCCCATCTCACGGAAAGCACGCACCAATGGGATCCAAATCTGAAGCAAGAGAAGTTCGACGAGCTGCACGCAGCGACCCACGACGGCGATCCAGAAGCAGTTAAGAAGGCAGAAGCCGATTTCCTCGAAGACTCGCCGTACGAAGAGGTCCGAGCCGCCGTGCGCAACACGGATGGCGGCGAGCCCGCTAACACAGTGCGCGCATGGGTGCTCGGCATGCTGTGCGTGACCATTGCGTCTGGGATCAACATGTTCCTCTCGATGCGCAGCCCGGCCATAAATTTCCCGAGCATCGTGGTCTTGCTGGTCGTGTATCCGCTCGGGGTGCTCTGGGCTAGAGTCATGCCTACGAGACAGTTTCAGACGTTTGGTGTCAAGTGGACCTTGAATACGGGACCGTTTAATATCAAGGAACATGCCGTTATTACAATCATGGCTGGCATTTCTATCAATTATGCGTATTCGACCGATGCGTTGCTCGCCCTGCTGGCGAAGCCGCTGTACAACTTGCCCATGTCGTGGGGGTTCCAGCTGCTGTTTACGTTGAGTAGCCAGGTTATTGGTATTGCGCTTGCCGGGCTTTTCCGCCGATTTCTTGTAAGGGGAAATGCAAGTTGGTAAGCTGAGAGATGTGCTGAACTGCTTTCTAGGTCTGGCCTGCCGCTATACTGTGGCCGAATCAGTTTTCGAGTACGGCATTGTTGTCTGCACTACATGATCCGAGTCCTAAGCAGGACAGCGCAAATGGATGGAAAGTTACGAGGACGCGCTACTTTTGCTATGTGCTTGTGGGCATGTTTTGTTACTATTGGTTCCCAGGGGTCATTTGGCAGGGTCTTCAGGTCTTTGCATTCATCACATGGATCAAACCTAACAATGTTGTGGTGAACCAGCTTTTTGGTGGATACACCGGCTTGTCACTGATTCCCATTACCTTCGACTGGACATATGTATCTAGCTACCTCCAGGATCCCCTTCTAGCACCGGCCCATGCGCACTTCAACACGCTTATTGGATTGATTATCTTCGTGATAATCACAACTCTGGGTATCTCGTTTACCAACTCGTGGTACGGCGACTATCTTCCCATCAATACTTCGACTACATTCGATAACACGCAAGCTCCATACAATGTCACGCGAATCCTTGGACCTAACTTTACATTTGACCTACAGAAATACAAGGAGTACTCTCCCATGCTTCTCGCCCCAACGCTGGCACTCAACTACGGACTCAGCTTTGCCGCTCTCACCGCATCTATTGTACACGCGATTGTCTTCCACCGAAAGGAAATCTGGTATCGCTTCAGAGCATCACGTAATCAGGAGCCTGACATCCACTTGAAAATGATTCTCAAGTATGCTCCTTGTCCCGACTGGTGGTATGGAATTCTCCTAGTGATCGCCGTCGGATTCGGTCTCGCCACAGTTCTAGCTTATGAGTCCCAACTACCCTGGTGGGCGTACTTCGTATCTCTCCTCGTAGCCCTCATCTTCATCATCCCGACCTGCATGATCTATGGCATCACCAACATCATGCTCTCCCTCAATGTCATCTCACCCTTCATTGGTGGGTACATGCTCCCTGGAAAACCCATCGGCGTCATGGTCTTCAAAGTTTATAGCACAATCACTCTCGGTCAAGCCCAACTCTTCTCCCAAGACCTCAAACTCGCACACTACATGAAAATCCCACCCAAAACCGCTTTTGTCGCACAGCTCGTCGCCACCATCTGGGCTGCTTTCGTACAAATCGCAGTCATGAACTGGACGCTTAATAACATCCCCGACATCTGCACCCGCCTTCAGAAAAGTAACTTCACGTGCCCCAACGGCCGCACTTTCTTCTCTTCGAGCATCGTATGGGGTATCATCGGCCCAGACCGCATGTTCGGTCCCGGATCCACGTACGTAGGCATACACTACTACTGGCTCATCGGTGCGGCGCTGCCCCTCGTCTTCTACGCCCTCATGCGCGCGGCGCCGAAGTCCCCGCTGCGCTACCTCAATGCGCCCGTCATGCTGGGCGCCATGGCGTGGCTGCCGCCGGCTACGCCGCTCAGTTTCTCGACCTGGGCGCTTTGGGGCTTGGTGTTCAACTACTGGATCATGCGCCACTGGCATGGGTGGTGGCACAAGTATAATTACATCACGGCCGCGGGGCTGGATGCCGGGTTGATTATCAGTACGGTGGTTATCTTTTTTGCTATCACGTTTAAGGAGTATGGCTTTTCTTGGTGGGGGAATGTGAAGCCTTTCGAGACGACGGTGAGTTTGTGACTCCTTTTTCGTTTCTATTTTTGAAGGAGTAGTGAGTGTATTTGCTGACTTTGGGGTTTTCAGGATTATTTGAATACAGCGATTAGGAAGACGGTTGCGGAGGGGGAAACATTTGGGCCGAGGACGTGGTGAGGGAAAAGTATGGGTTGGGTGGGCAGGCTTCTTCCCCAAAAAGTGATGGTGTTGAAGGGATGTGTGAGGAACATGTTCTGAATACTGGACAACTAATGGGAAAATATTTGCACAGAAGTAATTTATCCTCACTCGCATTGAAAAGGCTGCAATGCCGTAGCCATAGCTCTTTAACTTTGACCTTGCAATTCACGACCTAACCTTTGTAACTGGGTTAAGAATCACGCTCACTTTTTCATAGCAAGGAAATAGCATGTACTTACCCATGCATTGCACTCCTAGGAATTTGTAAATTGAACTCTCTCTGTTATCTTTCGGCTATAAGAATGGCAAACGTGGTTTCCACTTACTTCGAATCAACAGGGCTATCGCTTTACTTAGAATGTTTGCACCTCGATAAGTGAAATTCAAACATTTCATATCTTTCGACTTACGATCGATGACCTGTATAATATATACCGCCATGGGTGCGGTAGCATACAAGACGTGAAACCTCCCAAGGTTATATATGGGGATTAGTATAATATTTAGGATACTCTTGCGCAATCTGTTTTAGAGGCACGTGTTTGCGGGATGATTTCTCAATATAGAACATTGAAAAGATTCGCGAATCATAACGTAACTCAATTCCATGCGCTTGTACCCTGTAATAAACTACTCTCGCAGGATTGACGGCGAATTTATGTAGCACGACTATTTGACACAATCTTATAATTTTAGATAATGATTTGGGTTCGTCCATTGATTTCCATCTGTATCCCTACTCCCAGAATTCCCCCCCGAACTGGCTGAAATCGATATCGTTCCGACAATCATTCTGAATCAGCCCGGTGAGAAGCTAACAAACTGTCAGTTAAAGACAACGAACATGGACGTCTCAGCACGAGCATCCGAGTACTGCGTATTCCTTGAAGATAGGCAATACGGAGGAGGAGTACGTACACGTCGCAAGATGGAGCGGCTGAGATAATACCTCTGCAACAACGCGGAGATACTGAGGAGTTTCTTATGTATGATCAATTTACAGGGTTAGCTGCAGGGAACGCCAGCAATTTCGCAGTCTTCCGGTTCAGGTAAGAATACTATGATATCTTGGTGGAAGCTTACCATATGCTTGTGCTCCATAGTCAGACTTGTAAGCGGTCTTCGAGGTCAAAGTTCGATGTCGACTACCCCCACCTCTGCAGCAGATACTTTTCGACGTAGAGGATCTATCCACAGCCTCATAGAAACTTTGACCGCAAGGTGACGGGTTCCAATGGCAGCTATAATTCTATTTCTATCTTCTTTCGTTTTTGTGGCTGTCGCACAGCTCTCTTTTTTCCCAAACAATACCTTGGTAGTTGCGGGAAATGTTTCGACAACATGTACCAATGCGATAAATGCCACGATTGACTGCGATCCTTATATCATGGCATTGGCAACCTTAGATGATTACACGTCCTTGTGCAACGAAATGTGGAGCCGCCTTATCCAAATATCACAACTCGGTAGCTGGTGCCTGCGCGAAGGATTCGCTACCATAGGATGGTACACCGGCGACGTACATTGGAGATTTTATCTGCAATGGAAGCTGTCCAGAGGATACTGCTACTGGGCTTTGGTGCAAAGGTACGTCGTCAACATGATGCACAGCAAGTAGGTAACGCTTTTGGTATACTCTGTTATCTTGTAAAGGGTATCATAGTAGATCGTTAAAGACGGAGCTTTGTTTTGTAGCTGCAAAACGTGAATTAAATACCTTTAACAGAGACTCGTAGAAGAGAGAAAGGCTAACGTGTTAGATTATATCACAAACGTATCTTCCACCTTAACCGGGGAGATGCGCATCTCGGATCTGCCAAAGCTTCTTGCTGAAGACCTGGGCCATAGCGCCCGTGTCGGCACAGGTCTTGTAGCACGCCGGTGATCAACTTCAGGCCTTAGTTTGCAGAGGGCACACGTTAAACACAGAAATATTACAGCATGGGTTAGCGACTTACCACTGGAGTTACAAAGCTCGTAGTATTCAATATGCCGTTTGTTTCTCGCAGGAAGTCATTCATTGTCCAGTTATTTGGACATCGTTCGACGAGAGCTTCCAGGATTGTTCGCTAAGAGGTGTTAGCTTGAAGGGACATAGAAGAGAGGTAGAACTGCACCCGATGTCGACGACAGCCTCTTCTTTCCGCTGGCTTCGTCATCCCGGTTGTCGTGAAGAGTCTGGAGGATTCTGTTGCACTTGAATCTCGCGTTACCGCTTAGGCGTTTATACATAGGCCCAAGCACTCTACCGAAAGTTAAATGACGCTATACATCAAGCCGTAGTGTGTAACACATAACCTATTACTCTTAGAGATGATCTTTACTTCTCTTAAATAAGCGAGCCCTCTCTCTATAAACTTTCCATCTTTTACTATTTCTAATTAGCGACTTATAAAATGGTTACCAGATGGTCACATACCTAGCCCGCCTCCTAAAATCCAAAAGGTGTTGAGTCGTGCATTAATCACCTCAACAAGATTTATAAGTGAAATCTCACGGTACTCTCATATGCCTAGTTGGAGACCGGATTAGCTAAACAAGCATCGCATCGCACAGCACTACCAAACTTGCTAGGGACCTTGGCTCCACTTTTAAAAACATTCCAGATCTCCTCACAATTAATATGCAAAAACTGTACTCTCCACTTCGCTTGGTGTTTCCATGACGTGCGAATTGTATTCGCTGAGAAGTTTCCGTATTCATGACGATGTTCTAGAGTCGCCCATTTCATACTAAGAGAATGCCGAGTCTGCATTTGCTCCGCCATAGTCAGCAACGTGACAGTATCATGGTTATTATTGGGCAACACTTCGCCTCTCCACCCCAAACGTGTACTAATAAATGGTCTTAGGGTTTAGAAAGTCCGATCATATGTGGTTGGGACGATATAGTATGGATACGACCTCCGAACCCAAATACCGGTAAACTGAATGGATGTGTGCGGTGCTTAATGACCTGTAAATCGCATCTTATTCTTCATTGTGTGAAATGCGTACATTTTGGCTAAGCTTCTCTATCATATATCGCCCTTTGAGAAGATATCTGAACTTCTCTCAGTTTATTGTGTGAAGCCAACAAAACAAAGCTGTGAGAACTATCCCGTCAAAAAACAATAGAGCTACCATCACGTAACGAATAGATCAATTATCCGCGATTCAAAATTCAGGGTTGTAATTCAGAAGTCTTTTTATCCATCTAACTAGCAGACGTTCGATACCTACTTCAAATAATGTCCTAGGATTGATTATAAGCTTGGTACAATACGGCGACTGGGGGCCGTAAGTAAATCTATTGCATACATTTGGTTAACAGGGAAAGAGATGGTGCTTCCACACTCGTAGTATCACATAGGCGAAGGTATTTATAGAGATGATTCTCGTGTCCCTGGCCGACGTCCACACATGGTCCGTGAACGCTACATCTGTGCTTGTCTAGCAAACAAAAGCCCCAACAAAAACGTGTACGTGCATACACCCTTTTGATCCACAATTTCTTGCCTGAATACGTCGACAGGCTCGATAGAATCAGTAAATATGATCACATGGTTTCGCAACATAGAGCCACAACCGTGCGTTTGTCTCGCAGCTAAGGCACGGCTAGGTAGCACATATTAATTTTGCAGGGCTATACTAGTCTTACTTCCCGACGATTAGTCGCCTTTTTGATCATAGCCCTCGGCCTTTTAGGGACGTGCAACCCTCCAACACCATTGTTGAACAAAACTAGAAGGCAGCTAATGTACATGCAACGTTGTCCTAACGGGAGGTGCAAAAAATCTCTCAGACTGCCACACGACAAGGCAGTCATCTTGCTACGTCTCAACAACTGCCATTTCATTGATTGACACATGCCCAGTCGCAGCCTTATCTTTATCTGCGATCTCGGATTTTTCGATGAGTACTGTCTCAGCGCGGCGTGCCTCTGCGACTTTTCGGATATTGAGCCATTCCATGCCCAAAGCTGATGGGAAAGCTGCACAAGCAGCTACCAGGGACAAAATGAGGGTGTAACGAATCGCTTGTGCATAAGCCCTTCGAAGCGCAAGCAGCACCTCTGGAGTTCGGGCAATAGCAGCCAATCCCATTGCGCCAGCGCTGATGACCGTTTGGGGAGACATATCTGACGTATATCTTGGCACTGCTTGGGTGAGTTCGTTCAGGAAAAGATTTTGGGCGATTGCAATCCCTAAAGCGCCTCCAAGCTGGAATGAGAACACTGCGATTGCGTTGCCGGTCGCGACGTCGGGCGGATCGAGGACGGCTTGAAGCGCCGTATATGGGAGTTGTTGAGCCATACCTATACCTATACCATTTATGACTAGGAAGGCTGCCCATCGGATGGTAGGTGTTTCTACGCCAAGGGTTGTGATGAAGCCAGCGCCTATGCAGTCGATAGCGATGCCAAGGAGGATGAAAGGGGCCTGTTAGGAGTGAGTTACGGAAGAATCAGAAACCTTAGTATGGGCAGCTCACGTAAAACCCGACTTTCGATACAACAGCGCCAGTTACAACCAGCAGCACGATCTGAGGGACCACTAATGCAATAAACTGAACTCCACTCTCTGTTGCTGATACACCTTGGATTGACTGGAAGTATATCGGGAGATAGTACGTATACTTGCACCTGTCAGTATCAGGAGTCTTTATTTGATGTGGTGAGTCATACCGTCAAACTCGACATACCGAGAAAGAATAGCACCAATGCTCCAGTGTAGATGGACCTCTTTGCAAGAACTCGAGGTGGTATCGTAGCAAATTCTCCTCTATGCCATTGAAGGATTCCAAAGGCTATCATCATGGTAGCAAACCCAACGAACAATCCAGCGGCTTTTGAGCTTCTCCACGTAATCTCATGGCCACCTAACTGTAAGACGACGAGAAGGCAGCATACACTAGCAATGAACAGTACGGTTCCGACGGCATCTAGATGTGCTAGCTTCTTCGACAATGGAAGGTTCTGATTGATTTGATCAGCCTTTGGCCGAATTTTGACGAAGATCAGAATGAGGACAATGACCAAGAATCCAGCCGGTACGTTGATCCAAAAGCACCACCTCCAACTTGCGCGATCCGTCAAGGCCCCTCCAATGATGGGTCCAGTACAAACGCTAATACCGAACGCACTGATGACGATGCCCTGGTATTGAGGGACCTTTTCAAGTTTGACTGCGTAGCCAATGATGGCAAGAGCTCCTTGGAGAAGGCCTGCGGCCCCGAGGCCAAGCACAGAGCGACCAAGTATCAAGATGGTGGAATTTGGAGCAGCTGCGCAGATGATAGAGCCAATCTCAAAGGTGAGGATCGATGCGAGGTAGACAGGCTTGGCGACGAAATACTTGTAGAGGTTGCCGAAGAGCGGTTGGAACGCGGTGACGGTGAGCAGGTAGGAGGATCCGTACCACGAGATGTCGTCAAGAGAGTTGAATTCGGTGGTGATTTTGGGCATTGCAACACCAACGATATTGGTATCTAAGCCATGGAGAAAGATTGCTAAACACAGGGAGCCAATGACGATGAACAATTGCCAGGACTCTAAATGTTCTGGTTGACGAGTTCCTGTGCCTGCGTGCGCAGAAGGCTCAACATCTCGTTCTTCCGGCATGATGTGGTGGCGATGCGGTGTTGGCGGCGGCGACAGAGGTAAGCGCAGTAAAGGAGTTCCACAAACACGAATTCTCTGGGCCGTTGCTTGAATGGCTGGGGACGAATGGAAATATCTGCACATGCAGCCCCTGCAGGTTGAAGCTTTACCAGGTGTGAGGGCGCGTCGTCAATATATTTCCTTGCCCAGAGAAGAAGACTGCGCATGCGCACAGACCCATGCCGTTGCCTTTCCCTAGGACTGGTGACAAAAGCACGGACTCAGTAATGTGAGTCCAAACTGGCTGCCGACACAAAATCTACATGACTTTAAAAAACTTCTGCACGGATTATACGTAATAGGATTCAGGCCTCTATAGAAAAATACAGCTACCAGTCGCTGTATGGAGTGGCAGTATCAACGAGAACAACTGTTTTTGGGTGCCTACTGAGTCGGTGCTTTTTTGTTACCCCAGCTGCCTGTTGTATTGTATGGTACAATACGATAAGAGGATGCGGGAGGCGCCGTATAACGGGAAGGAGTACATGTGGGCCGAGCACAGGTGGGTCAAGCGCGCCGCTAGTAGGGGGTCGGGGGTCGCAGGCACAGCCCCTCGTCACCAAGCTACTGCACACCCATAAACACCCTGGTGACGATCGAACAGACTGCCGGGAATAGAGTCATGCTGAACCGTGGGATTGCTCAGCTTCCGAAAATGCGGCCATGTTGTGGGGAGGTTATAATGAGAGCATCACGCGTTGCTGAAGTGGACCTGCTTAATCTATCATCATCTTGGCCGGTTGTTATTTTGCCTTGCAACATGATCGCAGACATTGTGAAGCAAACGGTCCTGGGCGGTGGTTTCCTTGGGTTCATCACTATTTCCCTGCTTTCAGCGGCTGGATGGTTGTTGGCTTGGAGAATCTGGGCATTCGCAATCAAACCGCGACTTCGACCCTAAGATCCCGTCGACCTACCATATTGGATTCCTTGTATGGGATATTCATAAGGTGGACTCCAATGGTTGCTAACGGCTCGGCGTAGGCCTAGGACATAGCCTGTCATTCTTTGGTAACTCGGACGCGCTTTTGGAGCGAGGATTGTAGGGATTTCGTTTAATTACAAAAGAAGGACTACTGACTCAAATCGCAGGAACTACACCTCTAGAACACATGAGATCTATGCCATACAGACACTGAAGAGGAAACTGTACATCATCACCAATCCGCCGGATGTATCTGCCGCCTTTAATAACAATACTGCCTTGCATTTCGATGGGCATCTGAATGAGCTTTTAATCAATTTTGGCTTTGGCGGCGAGTCTTTACGGCGGGCATGGCATGTGCCGCAGCCAGGTGACTGGTGCTATCTGCCTGGCAACACTATCAATCCTGACCTAATCTCACTGAATCGTCTGACAGAGGATGTTTACCGTAAGCAACTTCTCCCAGGTGAAAAGATGGATGTGATGTGCAAAGCATTCTTGCAGTCATTATCCGATACACTGCATTGGCAGAAGCTTGAATTTTGCACTCTGGAAACCACTGGTAAGGGGAGGATACTTTCCTTGCAGAGACTCTGCAGGTACACCATGGTTGAAGCAGCAACTCGATCAATGTTTGGTGGCCACCTTCACCAGTTGGAGCCCAAAATCGTCGAATACATGCTCCGTTATAACGACAATGCGTGGATGGTATTCTTCCAATACCCTGATTTCTTTGGCACTTCTCCTATTTCCGAACCACGACGAGTGTTAACGGAGGTCCTAGAGAATTTCATACAAATTCCAGAAGCACAGCGCAATGAACAAGCTTGGTCAATCAAGACTATCACTGCATGGCAGGAAGTCATGGGTATCGACCTCCGTGCCAGAGCTTCAGTTCTTTTGATGATATATTGGGCGTAAGTCACTTTGTTCAGATCATCGATTGGCTCATGGGGAATAACAGGCTAATATTTAAGACAGAGCAAACTCAAACGAGTACAATATCTCTTTCTGGGTTCTGGCTCATCTGCTACACAACCCAAAGCTCCTTCAAATCGTGCAAAGCGAGACAGAACTAGCATGGTTTGACAGCAAATTGGACGTCAAGTATCTTTGCGCGAATGCGCCCAACCTTGATGCCATCTTTAGCGAAGCACTCCGATGTAATGGTGGTGCCATGGTGAGCCGCATAGTCATGGAGCCTATCACGATTGGTGGGAAGCTACTCAAACCGGGTAACGCCATCATCATTCCATCTCGACAGCTCCATATGAATGAGAATGTCTGGGGTCATAACCGTCAAGAATTTGATGCACTCAGATTCAAGCGACAGAAGAACCTTGTACGACATCCGTCTTTCCGACCGTTTGGCGGTGGCAATACCTATTGTCCTGGTCGTGTTTTGGCTAAGGAGGAAGTTTTCGGATTTATAGCGATCTTGCTCCACCGCTTTCAGCTGAGTCTTACGGAAGGGAAAGGCCCAAACGGAGGTAAGCAAGTCTTTCCCAAGCTAGACGACAGTAGTCCCGCTCTAGGCATCACAGGCCCTATTAAGTCGCATGACGTGTTGATCTCGGCCGCGGAAAAGACTACGTAAGATAGGTAGTACATAGTGTTCAATAAAATCACGGTGTCCGAGACAATATTTCCTAATTGATAAAAATGTGTGTGGAAGAGATCGGCTGGACTGTCGCATCCGCGAGACAGGGATTGAGCCGACCTGCTA
>Ga0247757_10000185_pt1 | contig 51541 bp, 59 predicted proteins | sample UWRJL126311R4_FD_180929 | JGI IMG/M metagenome (GOLD analysis project Ga0247757, IMG submission 180929) | Plant litter microbial communities from Arlington Agricultural Research Station in Wisconsin, United States - UWRJ-L126-311R-4 | ecosystem: Environmental > Terrestrial > Plant litter >... | reverse complement strand
TTGAAGATGACGGCGCAGCGTAGCTTCCTGCTAGCGGCAGACATACATTCGAGTACTGAGGCCCACTCGCGATTCTCTGGCGACTTAACGTAAGCCTTTTTCTTCCTGCTAGATGCAAGTACTCTAGTATTCGTACATACTCCTAATGCGACACCTGTCTCATCCATATTGTATGTATTCTCTGTCCGTATACCTAGGCGATGCTGGATCCGATTATACTGCTCGAGGAACGCGCGTAGCTGCTCAGCAGTAGATGCCTCAGCTCTCTGAGCCTCTAGCTTCCTGCCGACTATAGATGCGATACGTGGCTGTCGCTTGATGAAGTGTGAGAGCCAGAGCTTGCCGACAGGCTGAGTATCGCCGTTCATACGCAGGATTCGATTCGCCATTTCTCGCGCGCGAGCGTGCGGAGGAGGATAGCCTCGAGCATCCTCTTCAAGGATCCACTCAACAAGGAAATCCTCTTATTCAGGGGTCAGTCGCTGCTGGTGTTGATGGCTGAGCGTGCTGCTTGTTGCACCACCTAGGCGATAGCGCAGCGTCGATTCGGGGATTCCATATGCCTTAGCTGCAGCCCTTTTACTAGTATAGATGCCAGTAGAGAGATCAGAGAGGGCTCGCGATATAGCTTCCTCACGAGAATCCATAGTAAATGAGCGTTGTTGAAAAATATGCCGTCTTTTGTGATGGTGACGCCCCTTGGCGCGGTGCGCAAAAACCATATGTGCGCAAGAACTATATAGCCGAGCTTAAACATTATTCGATCGGGGGCCATTTTCCTTGTTTGCCTTCCAGATTAGAAAAGTAGATATCGTTACCCACGTTTCAGCCTCGCGGCCCTCGCTTCACCACCACATCCAATTCGATCGAGAAGTGCCACAATAATCTTAGTTGCATGTAACCCCCACTCACGTCGATAAGCGCAGACTCGTATTCAGCTGTCTTCATAAACCATGGATAGACCGATGTCGCGCTTGCGACTTGTCGTTCTATCTGACTTTCCCTTGCCTGGCCCTTTATATCATGATATTCCTTGTATTTCTCATCGGAATACGGATCGGCCTAGTAAATTCGGATGGACTTAACCCCATAATCGCACCAAAAGCGGGTGATTCAGTTCTTGCTGAACAGCCTTACGAGATTAGTTGGTCTGCTGGGACCCCAGGGCCTGTGAAAATCGAGTTACATACTAGCGATACATCGTACATTAATATCACTGGTTAGTCTATCAGCCTCAAACACACCGCTTTACTGAAAGATCCTAGAATCGACTGAAAATGACGGGTCTTACGAGTGGATTCCTTCTGGTCTTTTTGCTGGGAAAGATAACTTCTTTCTCGCTATTTGTGACCTGGTGATCCAACATGGATGTACATATACATTCAGTGGCCGCTTTGGAATCCTAGATAAATCAAGTTCGGGAATCACCAAGACAATTACGAGTCTGCCTTCGACTTCTATGACGACTGGATCTGTACCTGCATCAAGTCTACCGGTGCCACCCACGACGACGACGACATCATCCAATACACCTTCTACAACAGGATCGTCAACGGTGACATCTCCATCAGCGATAATTGGCTCCTCTTCCTCTCCAACCTCACATTCTGGTCTATCACAAGGCGGGACAATTGGGTTAGCGGTAGCTTTGGGCGTCGTTGGCACTGCCTTGGTTGCGTTGGGGCTTTTCTTCTGGTACCGTCGGCGCCATGCTCGAAGCGCAGTGTCTGGATATCCGTCCGGCTCTCAGAATGTAGAGAAATGGCATGGGACTAGCCACAATCAGACCAACGTTGAGCTTGCCGGTGATGCGCCATCGCGTCGGGAAATGGGCGCGACGAACGATGTAACCCATGAGCTACCGGTATTTGTATCACGAGAGTAGAAAGAACGGTAATAATATCGAATCCACCGTGTGCGGCGCCTGGGCATTATACTCAGAACTAACTGAATCTCATCTTTCTCGCTTTTCGTCACCGCGCATAATAGTTCTTGAACAGGATCTAATCCATTTCCCTTGTCTGCTTCAAATATAATTCTATCCTACATTACAAATGATGCTTAGAATACAATCCAAAGCGGAAAGTAAACTATCTTGAGGATAACTGTAAAGAAGCTACAATGCTACATTGGAGGCACTAGTCGTCTCGACTTGTGTCTTTGTTTCTTGACCCTTCCGCCTATTACACCTGCTGGCTTGTGAGATACGCCTGTTGACTTGTGGGATACACCCGTATCCCTCCAGTATTTGTTCAAGTTGGCCTTGACATGAGGGGCGTCTTGGGGACCTTTTGAAAAGTTCTGTAGGAATGGGCTGAGAAGGACATCGTTCTTTGCAAGACTAATAGGTATCGTCTTTGATCGGTCACCCCTGGTGTACACTTGGAACTGGTTGAAGTCGTCCCATCGGGGTATCATTTTATTCAAGCGCATAGAGTCAATCAAATCGACGATGTTGACGAAAGGGGCAGTCTTAAGGGCGACGATACAGTCTACGACAGTTTCACGGGGGTCTTTCCCAGTTGCACTACACAGGTCCTGCCACCCCAATAACCAGCCTTCGTCGGACAGGGGTACGTCAATTGGATCTTCTTGTGACATTTGTTGTGAGAGTAGTTGTGTGCAACTGATGTCAAAGGAAATCTAGATAGCGGTGAGTATACATCGCTTCCAGAAGGTACGTTTTGATAGCTTACATCGCTTTTGCAATCACTCCAATCATCTAACGCATCTACAGCTCCCTCATTATCAAGGGCTAGCTCTAGGGGCTCTTGCTTGATCTGCGGTTCATTGTTGCGTGCATTACCCTCCGTCTCTCGCTGCTCAACCGGATCGCTCATAGCCGTAGCAACGGGCTCCTTCTTGACAGATCGGTATACTCCTGTGAAGAAACAACGACGGATCTCCGCAGAAAGGGCTTCCACTTTATGTTCCTTGAATGCCTGTGTACCAGGTTGCCAACCCTGGGATGAAGCAAGACGATCGAATTCATCAACAAAACTCGCGGTTGGATTCGGTGTGAAGTTATCGTAACTTTGGAAAGGATTTTGGTGCAGCTTGGGTTTGGGATTTTTCCTTCTAGAGTGCTGCGTGAAGTAAGCTTGCGCATCCTCGAGAGTATCGAACCTCTTGTATTTGGAGTATCGACATTCTGTGACCTGTTTCGAAGCATCGGCCCAACTGGTGTATATGCCAGGGGTGATTCCCCTCGCTACGCTGTAGAACCGTTGCTCGTTAGGCACATGGCCTGTTTCCATATAGTATTGGGCATGTTTGAGGTCGTTGAAACCGCGAAAAACTGCTCCCTTGAAGTCGCTGGTCTGGGTCTGGCATTCCGGCCACGAAGGATAGATACCGGATTTACGTCCTATGCGTACTGCATAATAGGAGAAAGGCATGGTGATAATCGTAAATAGTGAAAATGAAGAAGAGGGGTAAACAGCTCAGATGTGCAGTGTATAGATAGCTTTGGGGTGGCTGATGTTGACGCGCCTAGACGCGTGATGTCAGTGACATCGATAAGCGCCCCTGAGACGTGTTGCGTTCGTTCACTGGAGGCACGCATTTGAAACGGTGCAACCATGGGATTTCTGGGTTCGTTGCTAAGATATGGGATTCGCATGTTAGCTAGGTTGTATTGAGTGCGAAATTTATGTCTATGCATGTGCCTGCATGCGGCATGTTGAAGAGCATGGCCGATTAGATTCAAGATTGGGGTAGATAACGCGTCGGCACGTGATGTGTTCGTATTCAATCAGTCGATTTGCGCGGCGAGCTCTCACTTTTCGCTGTGTATAGAAGACACGACCAATCGCAAAGTACGCGGGTGCGCCCAACTAGACATCATTTATCTCTTAACTTTTAAATGCGTTGCCGTCGATGGAGGCTACAACATTGCCCGTTGGCCACACCTTGCAATCCAATGGGCATGTTGAAGCTGATTTTCTTCCTAATTTCTTACGCGCATCCTTTCATCACAATACTTTTACTATACATCCTTTTATAAACATAAAGATGCTGCTTTGCTATGCGACTTTCCCGGTCTAAGCTCATCCCGCACTACGCCATCGTCAACGCCGATCCTAGATGCAGAAAGATGCGCGGACGCTGTAGGAGAACACAAACCAGCTCTACAGCCTGCAGGTCTGCGAGAGATCCACGTGCCTTTTCATCCAATCGCGTGTAATCGCCGAGCCTTTTGGTCCTAGAAACTAGTGAGACTGTTGAGGTTTACTTAGTCTGCAAGACGCGAAGACGACAATTTGCGGCCGGAGGTCTCCGCTCTGGTGTCACGAGGAGCTGTATCGGAGATATGTTTGCGAGGCTTCTACAGCCAAAACTTAGCCGTTTCACGAATCGCCAGCCGTTTAGTGGGTGGTGAAGGCGTTCACTAGCAAAAGTGCTACTAAATTGGGTGGAGGCACCGGCTCGATATTATAGAAGGGTATCCTGGAATGTTATCCGTCTTACCCATAAAATGCCTCGGTCGTCGGCGTCGCCCCACCCAGCCACGAAAGGTCTCGAAAGCCTCGGACGCTGTAGAAGCCACCTGCCCATTGCCTCCGAAGGCGCTTTACGACACCAAGGCTACAGAGCCCTAGAAGATGTTCGTTATTGAGCAGCGCTTTCTCAAGACTCAGACAGTCAATTGCCAAGGAATGCGAGGCTGATTGGCACTGGTATAGCTCAGTCGAGTTGAGTCGTTCTTCAGCACGGCTCTGAAAACGTCTCGTAGGTACGGAGCCATGCTCCATTTTTCTTAGGAGATGCCTGTACGTTTTTTTTTTTCAATTGTGTGGTTCCAGTTGCTTAATCGAGTCGTTTCCACGTGTCTGGGCCATGTGGCAATGGGCTAAAGTTTCGGAGATGCGCTAGATGCGTAAGCCGAGTGGAGAGACTTGTGTCAGGGCCTGGCTGATCCGCGGGTGTCATCCCCAAGCGAACAAGTGAGCCGCTCAGAGATCAGCAACACTATGCCTCTTGTCTCACAGTCGGCGCTATGCTCCACATCCGTGCGAATTGCAGCCAGATCTCTCGCTCTTTACTTACCCACCTAGGAGCCACCGCCGAGGCCAGGGCAGCGATGCGACTCTTACCACGGGCCCAGTATGCCATGGGTGCTTCCGCTTCTCCACACTTGTGCGCGCCTCCAAGCCTCAGGGGAAAATATAGGTATGGAGACGCCTGCTGAATGGTTCTTCTGGAAGCCTGTCATTCCCGACGCCGCGGAAACTCTCCGTAAAGTTCAATCATGGCGAAAGAAGACCGTTCTGGAGAGTTCGTTCCCGTTTTGGGGTTTTTCATCGCAATCACCACCGTTCTAGTAGCGTTGCGATGTTATTGCAAAATATTCATCGTCAAATCTTTTGCCTCCGATGACTATCTGTCTGTCGTTACCCTCGTACGTGCATTTTCTGGAAAGACGACTGCTTCTTACTATGCTGACGTGAAGCACAGGCTTCGTTTCTCGTGTTTTGCACCTCGGCCTTGCTGGGAGTTTCCAATGGAACCGGAAAACGCAGGTATCTGATCCCTGATGATCGTTATCCCGAAGGCATGAAGGTGCGTTGAAGCTGAAGCACCGCATATCGATACGTCTGAGGCTGACATCCAATGTAGTGGTGGTGGCTCTGTGAACCTCTCTATGTCTTTACGGGCATCACCCTCAAACTAAGCATTGGTATCTTTCTACTTAGAATCGCCGTTGAACGCACTCACAGGGTGATCCTGTGGACCTGCTTAATTTTGATCGAGGTATACAGCGTGTTCTTCTTGATTCTCTTCATCTTCCAATGCTGGCCTATCAAATTTTTCTGGGAACGTTTCAAAGGAGAGACAAATGGAACCTGTATTTCTCCCAGCATCACGGTCGGCTCATTCTACGGATACTCCGCCCTCAGTTGCGTAATAGACTGGACTTTTAGCATCGTCCCAATATTCATCGTCCGGAAACTGCAGATGGACCGGCAGAAAAAGATTACCGTGGGCATCATTCTTGCATTCTGTGCCATGTAAGCTGGCTGTAAGAAGCACATTATGAAAGTGCTAATATCTAAGCAGCGGTTCTACTGCCACTATCGTTCGCCTTCCATACGTGAGAGGCCTCAACGACGCCGATGACTTTCTCTACGCCACCATCGACGTTGCCATCTGGTCAACATGCGAGACAGGCATTGCTCTGTCTGCTTCAGCGGCTGCTACTCTGAGGCCTCTTCTCCGCAAGATCTTTGGCGAAATTTCGCTTCCAGGTTCCTCGAGTCGGAAGCTTTCTCGGGCCAACTGGGGTGGAAATAGCCGCTCACGATCCGGATACCTACCCCACCCCAGTGTTGGTGGTGACGATCGTGACATCCCGCTTGAGACTCAGGATTCAAAACATCCAAAAACTCAACAGATCCGTTTGAAAAATGGCCATGATCTGAGTCGGTCTACAAGCACGGTTGGATTGAGGGATTGGGAGCACGAGAAAGACTTTGGAGATAAGAGCAGCGCAGATTCAACACCAATGGGTGGGGGCATTCTCAAGACAGTCAAGATCACTCAGTCATGACGACTTAGCGATTTCTTCGTCTTGCAAAAAAGTAACAAGACATATATCAGGCAAGATGTGGGCAGGACGTACGGACTCCCCCCACAGGTTGTAATATAAAAGTCAAAGAACGAAAAAAAAAACAGAAAAGCTCACAGGATAGCCAGGGGTTAGTTTTAGAGGGAGCGATGGCCCAAACGGAATCGGGTTGAACACCAATGTTCTAACGTCCTATTATCTTTTGTAGCGATGCTTTATCAGGACCTTCGGGTTTTAGAAGATACCCAATCTCATTCACTATCTATATGTCATTTCCCGCTTAGCTTGTTGGCATGCCAACCAGTCTTTGGAAACGAGGCTGGCTTCAGCCTTCAATGTCGAATCCATAACCAACCACAGCAGAGGTTGCCTAGCAGGCTGACGCTAGCATGGGCCGCGCTAAACCATAACGGGGTGGGTGCCTGCCTCGGCTGCCTGCTAACGGCGTTGCACCGCAACAAATACTACTTATAAAGCTGCATCATCTCTTCGTGAGAATTTTGAGATTACACTCATTGCTTCCTTAAATACTTAAGCGCAAAATCACTATCAGAAGAATGGCATCAACAATCGCCGAGTCAGCGCCGCGGCACGAGTATCCTGGTCTAGGCCTTCCCCTCCGACACGACGAAAGATCGGGGGAAACTTATCCTATGGGTGCACATGGCAGTTGCTATGGCGGAAAGTCAGATATGGTTTCGGTACGGGAGCTGGCTATGATGATGATCATGGATCAGCTCACAGATAAGCCGGATTGGCACAGGAAAGTCTTTGATGAAGAGGTTGGTCAGCTTATTACGCTCAGCTCATTGAGTACGAAATTTTGGACTGACTTTGTGCGCAAACAGATCGTGTCCAAGTGGCGCGCGGAAGCTCTTGCCATCCCTGATGTTCACTTTGTTAAAGTAGCTGGAGAGGGAAGATCTCAATGGGCTCATAACGATGAAAATAGTAAGCTGGAGCATATCATGGATGAAGATACATTTAAATCAGTAAGCCGTGACTCTCTCATTATCAGGCAGTGCTGAATTTAACGGTAAGGTCATCGAAGAACTCCGGGTCAAGGCAAAACATTTCGAGGAGACTGGAATTATTCCCACGCTCGACGCATGTGCGAGTGTTGCGAAGTCCGACACTCTCGTTTCTTCTGAACTTCACGAGTCTTTGCGAAGTGCCTTCAAAAGGCTAAAGGATGACCAAGCAGCCAACCCTGATTGGCATCCTAATACCAACGAGATGGTACAGGATCTCGTACATCCATCCATGTATCCGTTGGTCTATGGCCGCAGCCGAGTTCTGAAGGACGAAGTTGTTGGGGTTGAAGATGCTGTTGAAAAGTGGGCTGGAAAGGGCGACGTAATAGACAAGGACACCTGGGAGCACGACCCACAGCGGAACAGACTGAATTACGGCGTGGGTAGTGGGGCAGTGCCCCCTAATTTCTGGTCTGCAACGTACCAATGGCTCCCCTCGAACGTAGCTTTCCAGGAAGATGGTACAGTCAGGTTCACCAGCTATATCAACAATCTTCATCCAGTCAAGTATGCTGAGGTGTATCGCACCATCGAAAAGCTGATCACCGTAGCTTTGCCGGCTTGGGATCAGTGCCTTGCTGTTGCTACCCGTTACGATAGTACCGAGGGAGCAGGACGAACGGAAACTCGTATAGGCTATCCGAATGAGCCCGATGATGAGAACCCTGAAAATTGGATTCCATCTGATCCACAGGTATTTGCGGATAAAGAAATCGATTGGGACAAAGAGGATGATGATTACGATCCAGAATGGGACGACGAGACCACAAAAAAGTGGGAGTTGTTGAGGAAGCCTCGCATCCCCGAAGTTCCTTTCCAAAAAATCAGCTACACTCCTTCAGAACATATGAAGCTTTTGAACAAGTTCAAGGAATCTGGCCTTCAGATCATCGTAAAGCTGGCATCGATTGAGCTCACCCCGGAAAAGCCGGATTTCCCTGCGGGTGGATGGCATGTGGAGGGTCAAATGAACGAACATATTGCCGGCACAGCGCTCTACTATCTCGACAGCGAAAATGTCACGAGCAGCAACCTGTCATTCCGCATGCAGACAGATGCTTACTTGAATGAAGTCATAGAAGTCGGCCAAGATATGTATCATTGGTTAGAGCACATTTACGGTACCGATCTGAGTACCGACGGGCCGTGCCTTCAGAGCTATGGCAGCGTTGAAACTCGTCAAGGCCGGCTCCTCGCATTTCCGAACGTTTTCCATCATCGTGTGTCTCCCTTCTCGTTGATCGATAAGACCAAGCCGGGACACCGGCGTTTCATCGCTCTCTGGCTGGTCGATCCACATCAGCGGGTTATCTCCACGGCAAATGTGCCCCCTCAACAGCAAGACTGGTGGCTGGAATCCACATTTGGAAGCACTACGCAATCTCGCCAAGCCGCCATCTCAAAGGTTCCTCCGGAATTGGTCAACCTGGTGCAAGAGCAACTGGCTGATGTTGATACCACGATAGCGCTGCAGGGCAAGCTACCACCTGAGCTAATGGAAATGGTACGTGGACACTTCAATGCTGGAAAGCATACATTGCCAATGAGCGTGGAGGAAGCGAGGGAACATCGGTTAAAGCTCATGGAAGAACGGGGGGCTTTTGTGCAAGAAACAAAGGACAGCTGGTACAGCCACTCGTACAGCTTCTGCGAACACTGATCGGTAGCTGAGAGTAGTATAAAAACGTGTCCCTGTGCAGAAAATGATAACAATGGAATGCCTTCATGCTGGTATTTGTGCTGCCCGTCAGATTCGCCGTAGCATCAGCTATTCAGCCCACTCGAGAAATTTTCGGAGTTATAAGATAGATGAAATGGCACAGACTTTCATCACATAAGGTCGTTAGATCACCGCATCGGTGGTTTAGTGGGAGAACGCGTGCAGCGACGATGAACAGATCGGAAATGCTCAAGCTGTGATAAACTATATTCATATTATGAATTTCTTTCTAGAATGAGGACGCTTAGATATGGTATTTCAAAATCCATGCACCGGTGCGGCTCCTACCCATATCCCCGCAGCGTCCTTGAAAAAGGTATGTGCATTACACTCTCTTGGGGTGCGGTAGGCGACCGGATTGATCAAGAAGGAGAACAATAGTTTGATGAACCTAAAAAGCGACTAGTTTGCTTAGGCTGAGTTCACTAGTCCTCTGTTTTTTAAAAGTCACACAACGTATTCATGGCTACGCTGCCTCGCGATATCTAGGCAAGATGTCCCTTCGAGGTCTTTGGCTAACGGATCGGTGCCTCGTTCCAGCAACAGTTCGACGCACTCGTCGTTTCCCTGCCTACAAGCGCGGTAAAGTGCCGTGCCCTGCGACTCGTACGGCTCATATCTCCGTCTTCATCGAATGGATATCAAGACATGTCTCGGTCTTCGATGTTGAGACCGCGATCCAGAAGCAGTCTCAGCGCCTCCACATTCCCCTCACTAGCAGCTGCCACCCTAGCCCTGAACCTCTCTAAATCATTTCCATGATCGAGTAGCAGCTTAAGCATTCCTTAATTAACCTCGTCTCCGCAGATTATCCATGAGATGGACTTGGCCCATGATACGGATCATTCAGTGTTGGTCGATGCTCATGCTCAAGCAATCACTTTGCGAGTTCATAGTGATCGTACATAACAGCACAAGCCAGTGCGTCGCCGTGAATCTCGTTTTAATGGGCGTTGAAATCAAGGCTCTGGTCAATCAGGATTAGAAAGATAGCAGGAGATGCCCCATCCACGGTGGAGTAGAAGGAATCACCATTGAAAAACTTCTGAGCAGACCTTCAGCTTTTGTCGTAACACTATTGCATGATTTGTGCCTGCCCATATTTTACAGCGTATCTGGCGATTTCCTCCAGTGTTATGTTGGGTTGATAGAGGTCTTTGAATTGGGTGACATCTCCCGATGCGATGGCAAGGCAACTGCTGCTGGCAAGTTTGCGGGGCTCATTGTGAAGTTTTCGAATTTGCTCTGATGGCGTGTCTGTTCAGTTTCGGATACCTTAGTGAGTGCGAAGATGAGTTCTCAATGTGTTGATATAAGTGGTCTCGTGTGCGTCGACTGCTTGCATCTTAGGGGAAAAGTATCTATGTGCCGATCATTTGCGTCTTATTTTGTTGAGATATGGTACAACCTTTACAACGAGTGTATGTATAGCCTGTGAAAGCCCGGTTCAGTTCCAGACGACGCAGCGAATGCCTACATACGAAAATCCTTGTATTTAGTGATTCACCAGCCCAGGTCTTTCGAAATGTTGGATATCTTTGCCGTATATGCAGCTCACTTAGCCCGAAAGGCAATAGATCTAAGTAGCTCTAAAAAGACCAATTCTGATTGGCCGAAATTCGATATATACCTCTTTTACTGTCACGCTTATTCACATAAACACGGCACATTTAGCAAAGTGAAACGAACAACCGAAAAGATAATCCCATAAACGAGCGTGGTACTCATTGATGTTCCTCACAGTAGCAAAAGAAATTGACAGACTCCAGTATTCCCCCTTCATCGGCTCTTGGAATCTAGCATCCCCTCGCCCACCAAACATTGCCATCATCACTATCAGGCAGCACAAAATCCCGTTCGTATTCGTAATCAATACGAATTATCTTGTCAATTATGCCAATTTCTTCCATTACTGGAAACTCTGCTGAAGAAGAAACCATTCTCCCTCGTCATAAGTTCCCTAGGAGTTGTGGCAGATGGCACGGTAGAAGTACACGAAGTAGTACGGAATCGTTGTACGGCGTCAAGGTTGTTGTTAGGAACTAGGAGCAGGTGTGAAGGACGGTTGGCGTATGACGCCTATGCGCTTGTCTTTGTGACGGTTGGAGCGAGGAGCGCCAGGAATGTCAGGAAGAGGGTTTTCAACAGACCTTGTGATCGGTGGGGCCGGAGGTTCTAGTGCTGGTGCTGGGGATAACGGAAGGCTGCCCGGGACGTGCAGTTGGCTGACACTGATGTCGAGACCCGCTCCTCCCTTGGCAGCGTTTGCTGGTTGCCTCACTCGATTAAGTGGGTTTGTAGATGATTGTGCTGAAGCCTCTACCGAAGCTGTGCAGCGTTGACGCCGACGAGCTTGTTTAGTGTTTGGATCGGGTTCAGCGTTGAGAAAATTGGGTTGGAAATCAGCTAGGTCGTTCTTGCTAGTTATAAGTTTTCGATGAGATGATGATACTAGAGTAACTGATCGATCCATGTAGGAATGAGTTGGGAGGTGGTGAGCGTAGATGAGTTGCCAATTCTCATCCTAATTCTTACCACCATCATACTCACACACCCACTCGCTTCTCATCAACTATTAACAGGTTTAAAGACATTTTCTATTCGTTATGCATACCTCTGGTGCTCCAAAAAGAGCTTTCAAATGGTTGTCAAGAGGTCTAGTCGGAGGTGGTCGATATTTGGGACTCTATTCTACGAATGGAGGGACATTTGGAAGTCATCGCCCGTGGTATGATGGAGCTCGTCCAGGTTATTCGTGGAGAGCGTGGTGGCTCCGCTGAGATTCGCGATGAGGCTTCCGCACTTTTGGGTGCAGATGACGACGCCAGCATGAGAAGTGTCACAGGGTCTCCTTTGCCCTCCCCTTACTGGCGCTGCAGGACTTCACCTTGTTTTTAGGCCTCTCTGGCACATACTTCTTGCAAGATCTCGCCGCCCCACCAAATAAAAGGCCCAAGCCTCTGAGTCTACCAGTATTGAAAGAAGAGCTTCGCAAAACCCGGTTGTGAATTTTGGGGAGTGCCGATACCGGTGGGATAAGGGCAGCGCGTGTACCAAAGCCGGGGTGCACTCATCACCCACATCTACCGCGCCCATAACAAGCTGCCGAAGCGATCTGATAATGAGGGAAATCCATATCACCCGCGCGCACGGCGTCTAGCCCGAAAGGACAGATAACGAAGGTAATCCCTCCGAGGATTACCTGCGAGCTGTCCGCCGCGCGACACGATCGCCGCATGGCCGGCAACGTCAGTGAAATCCATCCGAGGAGTACCTCAAAGCTGTTTGGGGTGAGTGAGCATTGAGCGCATTCCAAACATTTTCAATAAACATATGCATAACATCTTGGAAACGCATTGATAATATGTTCACACAGAGTAGTGCCGAACCATCATGGCTCGCTATGACAGGCGCATTACTGGCCTCAACAGTGACGATGATGACGGCGACTGGATTCAGCTTATTATCTGGATGTCAGAAGTTTTCGCAGAGGCGCCTTCCGGCATGGTTTAGCTCGTCACTCTTGTTATGGCAAGAACGATGGAGGGCGCTCCCATAATGACATAATGGAGCTTTAGCAACCTGGGTCCTTTATGTGGAGTAGTTACTCCCAGTTCCTAACAACAGCCTTGACGCCGTGCAACGATTCTGTACTACTTTTTGTACTTCTGCCATGCCATCTGCCACATCTGGTAGCTGATTCAGGTAAACCTCCGGCACTATGTCCGCGAGTTCATGATTATCACCGCGAAATCATACTGTTAATCACAGGCACCATTACATTCCAGCTGTGTGGCGAGAAGTATGCCACTCATCCAAAATCGGACGATTTTTCATCTCCTCATACATCTTTTCCATCGTTAAAGACGTCTGACAGAAGAGCCGTGACACCGCCGATCTCAAATTTACTAGTTTCGAACAGTGCGTCCCTCCAGAGACCTCTTCGAGCTAGAGCCCGTTATTCAGGGTTTAGAAAAGATATCACTACCGAGTGACACGCGCGTACTCCAAGGTTTTAGACAGGGTGTGCATTTCCAATGTCTTAGAAATTCGATTACTACATTCTAGTATTATTAAAGTTATCGATTTCGCAATCTGTAAAACCATTCTTATGTTTTATGTTACAAATACACGTGATTCACTTTCCTCTATAGTGAGGTAGTTCCCATTCAGACCGGTCTGCGTCGAATTAGCAGCGACGGCTTTGAAGTAGCGAATTGATTATATGCACATTAACAAGCAATAGTCCGTCAAATCCTCCTTTGATTGAGTAATAAGTACTCTGTATGGTTTATATGTTCGCGCATGCCTATTGTATGTGGAAGGATCAGTCTTAAGCTCGACACTCCCAGAAGCATTCTTCTCGGTAGTCCCTTGAGATTAAGTCGGTGAAGCTGCCGCCGGCGTGATTGAAGCTGAGCACGCGTACCTACGCCTCGAGTTTGTCTAGCATGGCTAGGAAAGGAGGAGGTTATCTTGGAGATTGGTATAGGAGTAAGAGCCTAGAGGTAGGGCAAGTTAGGCATGACACGTCTTACCTAGGCGCCTTTTGCGGGAGGGCTACTCCTGTTCTACCGGGAAGTATATGTGCAGATTTGATGACTCCTCGTTATCACGTCATAGTGGCTGATATGAACAAGCAGACTTCTCGGCACAAGGATCTATTCTTTGTGTAAGCCTGTAAATTTAGCAGTCAGAGTATAGAATGATAAGCTTGGGAACTCGCTCTTTGTTGCTTGTGCAGACCTGTAGTGTATTAGTCGGTGATAGTTACATTAACGTTAGTAGTCTACAACAAAGTGTCGTGTATTTTATCTCGGTAACTGTGCGTGGGACGAGTATTCCACCTCTTTTGACTTAATATCCGACAGCATGATGATTTTTGTGTATGTGCAATTTTCGTCATAATAGTTCTCCCTGGCTCTACCATCATACAATCAATGCTCTTATTTTTTGAACCATCGCTGCCAGAACCTCTGACCCGAGTCTGTTTTTCGCTCAGCACTCCCTATCACCCGACCTTCGACAGGCTGTTCCATCTCACGCAATTTATAGTTCTTCAAAAGGAAAGTCAATGGTACAATAGGTGCAGCTGCGACCAAAGCACCAATGAGTAGGAGACGCATGGTCTCCTGATATGCACGATTGATCGCGATGCGTGTCGGCGAACCGGGTGGGTACGTGATGTAGTCCGAAGACGTGGTGATGTCGCCAAAAATGATCGTAGCATTTGCGACGGTCTCAGCAGGTAGATATTGTTGCAGCTTGCGGGGGACGTATGTGCTCCAAATCGCCCCTGAAATAGCTGATCCCACTGCGCCACCGACCTCTAACAACGTAAGCCAGACAGTGGTGGCTGCAGCGACTTGCTGATGACTTGCGCTTGCTTGGACACCAAGTTGAACTGGGACGTTGAGGAAACCTCCGCCGATGCCTATCGCGATTTGTGTACCCACAAGTGTGGCGGTCGATGCGCTCTCGTCTCGGTATCGAAGCATCACGCCCATGCCCAGTAGGTAGATGCAGGATCCAACAGTGACGTAGTATTTGTAGTGTCCGGTGAACTTGATCATGATCGATACGATAATGGATGATACAGTGGAACTCAACGAGAATACGCGTGTGATGTTTCCTGAGGTAGTGTTGGACTTGTTTTGGACGATGAGAAGGTATGAGAAGAAGTAGGGGAAGACCGACATGTAGAATGCCACTGCCCTTGTGGTCAGCATAGGCTTTATCACCGTAGAGGACTCTAGATAGGAAGTGATGGGACTTACTGAAGTATAAGAAGGCGATCAAAACTCCTGCTATGACTGTCTTATTCCTAAAGAGGTTGGGTGGGAAGAAAGCCTTAGGAGCTAGCTTTTTGCTAGTCTCCCAGAAAGGGAAAGCTATCAAGAAAACGATCCCAACGACAAGCATGGCAATCATGCTCGCATTACTCCATTTGCCATGAGCACTGGGCGCTAACTGTCTCGTTCTTAGCAAGTTGTCTTGCCAGCAGCGTATGTATACTCACAGTGAGCGGCAGCAGGATAAGCGATACGGCAGCAGCAAGTAACAGTAAACCAAAAACATCCAAGTCGAACCACAAGTTTTCTAGGATTTGGAAAGCAGTACGGCCTCTGAAAGCGCTGGGAAACGCTTGTCCACGACGTCTGGCGTCGCTTTTGGCTTTTCTTTGGCTTGACCAGAGGCTCATTGCCAGTGGAATGAAGCAAGTTGGCAACACAATTGCCCAGATGCCGTAGCCCCAACGCCATGTGGTACTACCGAGTATTTTAGTGCTTAGTTCCGGCCCCGCCCATACCATCCAGAGGAACGGGATATCAAAAAGAGTCGAGAAAAAGGCGCGATTGGTTAAGTCGGTCGTGTCAGCTACGAAAATCTGTTGTAAGATCTGGAAGCCGTTGAATCCAGCCGCCCAGAATATTTGAGCCGAAGCAAAAGTCTCCACGTTCTTCGATGCGGCCTGTTGAACATAGCCAATGGTGTAAAGTAAGACGGTGATGGTGAAAGACTCTAGTCGACCGAAAACATCTGCGATCTTGCCCATCGGTGGCTTTATAACTGCACTGACGACACCTTGAATCACAAAGACTGTGGAGACTAAGGAATGTTGCTTGAAGGCGCTTGTCGCGTACGGTGTCATGAGACTACTGACTTGAAGTTCCAAAGACGTCACATTCGCTATCAGGAAGAGGCTGCCGATGTCAATACTCAAGTTTGTGTTCAGGTAAGGGGCACATACGTGACATATGCGACGATGAGGGATGCAGTCGTCCATGTCCGGCTCACAGCTTCGATTCGCCTGACGCCGGCCTGGGCCTCGCCAGTCCCGTTTGAGGAATTCTCAGGACTCTGGTCATCTTGAACCCCTCTTTCCGTTAGGTGAACATCCAAATCTCCCCTCGCCATGTCTCTCGGTGCTCCAAGTTCTGGTCGAGCCAGGGATTTATCGCAGCCAAAAACGAAGCTGCACTCGCAGCCTATAAGGGATGCGCCGGAATTTCCGATGTGTGGTGGTACAAGGCAACCAGGTAGTCTGTCGGCGCTTGCGATGCATGTTGCGGTGTCAATGCAGCCGGATCGAGCGTACGACAGGCCTCAACAACATGACAAAGCGAGCTTGGCAGTGCTTGTCAATATTTGTATGGCGTCCAATGGTGGGCTGAGACTGCAAGAGCGATCGTATACAACGTGGAAGGCGCAAGGCTGAACCTTAGGAATGAACCATCTGCAGCCTGCTCAGCCAACGAGAATTTTGGGTCTGGGTCACATCTCATGTCTTATCTCATCTCGCTGCGTATTTCTTTAGCAAGGGCAGCCTTTCGGCGGTGTAGCGCCCCGGCTGGGTAATACGGTAGCCTTATCGCTGCTCCTTGCCTCCTTCATGCTCGCGCGCAAAAATCGCTCTTTACGTTCCTGGATCAGCGCGAGATGGATGAAGCCACGAATGAAGCTTCGATCAATCATAAGATATTCAAAAAGCCTTTCGAAAGCACCATTGGAAGATACATAGATGAGTCTGTCTACCGCGACATCGATCTGCGACTTGGCTTCCGAGAACGCTACTGTGAAAACTGGACAAAATACTCCAAGTACTGGAACGGAGACACTGTCAGACTTTACACTCTGTTGCGCATGTTAGGATTTCGAGATGGCGATAATGTCTTCACGCGATTCGAACGCGAGCAGGTTGATGATTTTTGGCTGCCTCTGAATTCTGCTCTCTTGGAGAAACTAAAGTCAGACTCACTGCCGGAGCTTGATGTTTTGGAATTTACCAAAGCGCAATTCTATGTCATGTCTGATTCGAAGCAAATGGATGAAGAGAACCTGATCCGTCCGTTCTTTGCGTGTCAGTACAATCGAGACAGGTGGAGATCTCGGCCACAACATAGGTATCTCGAGCATGGAATCGCTCATTTCAAAGATTTGGGACAAATTGGAAAGGGCAGCTCCGCCCATGTCAGACATTTTCGGCTTCGGCAATCGGCGAGAGCCTTCGCCTGCAAAAGGCTTCCACGTTTTCCACGGGAGACGCATACCAGCCTAAAAGACCATCGAAAACAGCTAGAGTTCTTCAAGAAGGAGATTGACGCGCTAGGGAAATTGGAATATCACCACCACGTAGTCAATCTTGTCGCGAGTTTTACGGACCTAACAAGCTTCTCTCTGATTCTGGACCCAATCGCCGACAGAGTACTCTTGGACTTGTTGGAGCAGCCAGGTCCGCTCTCGGACCAAGAAGCCGATATTCTCTACAAGTCTTTTAATTGTCTTGCCACAGCATTAGAGTTTCTTCACGATAACTCGATTCGTCACAAGGATATAAAACCAAGCAATATTCTCCTAAGCAGTGGGCGTGTCCTGCTGTGTGATTTTGGGATCTCTCATACATGGACGGACAGTGAGAATGGGACGACTGAAGGTTACTCTAGCTTTACGCAACGTTACGCTGCTCCTGAAGTCTTCCGAATGGATGCTAGTCGAAATTCGAAAGCAGACATTTGGTCTCTAGGTTGTGTGTTCTTGGAAGTGATTAGCGTTATCAAAGGGTATTCTTTTGACCAAACTAGGGAGAGCCGTGGTTTTTCTGCTACAGAGATGGCAGCTTGGTTGAAGATTATAGACGCGAAACAGGACAACACTTTACACGCCCTACCTGTGGGTTGGATTTTTGCGATGGTATGTTATAATCACAAGTCTGTGTGTGAAAGTTCACATCTCTTTAGATTCACGATGAACCGGGGAAACGACTAGACGCTGGGACTATTGTGACAAATATTCATGCAGATGCTACAAGGAGCGGCTTGACGGCTGTATTCTTGGCTTCGTGCTGCCGCAAAGTTGAAGCCGAAACGGATGCGCCAGGACCTAGTAACTTCATGCAGAATTTGGTTTGCGAGCCCCAGCAACAGATTGGCCCTATGCATCCTACATCAGATAGTTTATCATCCCAGTCCTACCGACGCGAATCCCTCCTGAGTTCAATGAGTGAAAGATCGTCAGGTCTGGCTCGAAATGCTAGTATCGCATCTGATTCATCGGCTCCTCAACAGATATCTCACCAGCTTCGGACCAGGCAGGGACGCAGCAATCTAAGCAGTGGTCCAGTTAGTGCTGTCGTTTATCCATTGCAAACACCAGTCACCACACCGGGCACATCAGTGAGATCCAATTCAGACCACTATGAATCCTTGTTATCACAAAACACTGCGACAGAAGCACCCTCAGACGAGAGGTTACATACGCGTCGAGTAGTCTGGCCAATAACTCATGGCTCACCCTGTGGCGCTCGAACAAACGAGAAGCGTCTTTTTATAGACACTATTGTAACCTTCTCCTTCGCTGAGTCCGCTACGGTCGAAAGATTCACCCAGTGCTGCGATATAGCGGAGAATACGGCTCAAGCCTTCGAAACTGCACGGGCCACCAATGACACGCCCATTTGGGAAATCACTCGAAGACTAGTACTGAGCAAATCTACACCCACCGACAAGAAGATTTGCTACTCGTTTTGGCTTCCTCTTACGAACGTACACGTTTCACATCACGAGGCTACGGTGACTCTGCGGTGGTCTGACTGCAACCATGTTCAACGGGACAGCACCGGTCATTGGAGCTGGACTTATAGTCACTCAACTACTAACAACAAAGTGAATATCCAGTTTCGTGAAGTAGGTGCTGCAGAAATATTTGTTTTGGCTATCCGACTTCCACAAGGCGGTGGCTCTACGCTCAAGGTTTCCGACACGTTAGACATTCATACTTGGCATGAGAGTAACTCTCAGGATAAGCTGAAACCCTTTATCTCTATTCATCACGAAGATAGTTTGCATATCTCAAGGGTCTATGCCATTTGCCAATTCATCGACCCGTTAATCCGACATATACCCCATGAACGCCAACTCAGTATTCAATTGAATAGACTTAAGCGCTTGACCTATCTTTCCGATCTGCGGCATCTGCCCTCTGAAGGGCAGAGAATTGCTCGATTTGAAGCGACGAAATTGATCCCGTGTTCACTGACGGTATCCGCACAATTTCCCACAGATATTTATTCACCCGTACCACCAGGCTGTATGACCTTGAGTTCTTTTTTATTAGCTTTGACTGACGTACAACAGCTATTACTACGCTATTCCAGCATCTAACGGGATGGGAGTTGCGGTTCTCTGCCACTGTTGTACAGACAAATCTTGCACGTCCTCGTAAGCTCAGTCCTTGGAAGCATTACGGTACAACAGATGTCATGGTCTGGTATAGAAACGCTCAGGATGTGGTCTCAGCTAGTATTACTTTTCGCCTTTCAGAAGGAAGTAATGTCTGGATGAGCGGAAGAAGTACCACTCCCTTGTCCCCCGCAATATTCCTACTGACATTCTGGGATGTAGTCAGTACTTTATCGTCGAAAGATCGCAAGTCAGAGGAGGCCATCTTCAAGTTTAAGATGTTTGGCAAGCAGTGCGGTCATGTCCTTGACACGAGGAATATGAGAGCAGTCCCTGAGACTACGACTAGCGGCCTTTCTCCGGTGGATTTAAATCCAGACGATCAGGAAGAGAAACATCGTGTTGAACTACATTTTCAGAACCTTAAGCAGCGACAAGTATTCGAAGCACTTTTCGAAGAGCTCGCAAGCTCTATCAGCGAAGATCCTCCGCGCTTGATGACGCGTACATCACTAGTTATAGGCTCCTTGATCCCAGGCACCCCCATGGGTCGATAAGTGGTTTCATGAATGACATGAAAGTTTTTGTTGATCCTCATATCATCTCAAGAGATTATTGCGGCACAGTCGTTACGAAGTCCGTTACATTGCGACTTTCCGAACTGTCAAGGTTTACGAGTGGCATCCATTAGATTTTGGGTTAGTTGCTCTAGACAACCTTAATTCTATTGCGCCTTCTTTGGGACCGAGTTGAGCCTTTTACTAGTGAGACATGCTATGGAGATTGTGCTCCACCTTCTCTGTCTTGTAGTTCGCGTTGTTCAATTCATCTACTAAGCCTGTAATGGAAGATCGACCGTACTATACACCTTGGGGTGTCGATCCACAAGCTGCGAAATCTACTCGAGTAAAAATCCGATCTTTACCCACCTCCAGTACGAATATATCCGTGTTTCAGCATCAGTGTGAAGCAATATGCGTGCTCGGAAGCTTGTTATCGAGCTTCTTTCGAGCGATAGAAGGTAAATGCATTCTTCTAGTATCTGGTGGTCAGAACCCTGATATAATTTGCGCTTAGTTGTGAATCTCATCAGCCTTCGTACCTTATGTAGGTATGGATAAGGCCACGTGATAGCGTTGAAATAGAGGGGCCGCAAAATTGAAACCCGTCAATCTATCTCCCGAAACCGCTTGGAGAGTGAATTAGATTTGAAACCACCAGCTTACCTCTGATAGATTGCGCATGTCGCCATGGACCTCCGAGTGAACTTGCATGAACATCTGTGAACCAGGTTAAAGCTCTGTGAAGTGGCAATCTGTTAGCTGAGATTGGGACCTCATATCCCGGGATATATATTTTATTCTATCTCACTGAATAAATAAAAAACCAGCATCGGCGGTTGTTGGAATCATCAGATCCATATGACGTCAATACCATATCCCGTGATCTTCTTCTTCCTCTCCCTTTTTCCCTTCTTCTTCGCTATAACTTATTGCGCCCACGCGCCATGGCCTATAGCGCTCCGTGAGTTGCAAGAAGGTAACGCCCTCTACTATATAAACTCCTCCATAGTTCTCTCTCTATAGAACCAATCGTCTACTCTCAAACTTATTGCAGCTGCAGTTGATTCAACCCCTATCGTGCACCTATGCCGTGCCAACAGCGGTATAGTGAGAGAACGCGTGCAGCGACGATGAATGGACCGAAAATGCTCCGGCTATAATAGCCCATATTCATATCATAAGTAAACAGAGGTTTAATGTTCAAAAAATTAAATGAGAACGCTTCAGAAATGGTACTTCGAAGTCTATGTGCTGGTGTGGCCCCCACCCCATAACATATAGCCGAGCCTATGGCGTCCGCAGTCGGCTCATGGCTCGCTCATCTACTACCACTGTGCACCTTGCTATATCTTTGCCGCGGACGTTGGACTATATGCGTTTCAACCGGTCAACCCAAGTGCGAACAGCTCAACTTGGAAGTATTCAACGGAAACCGAGTTAGCGAGGCGTAGACCTACCTTTAGCCAAGCCCGAAGGGGTCAATTTACCAGAAACCGGTCAAACTCGAAGTCCGACAATCATCACAGTACGTCCAAAATCGACCGCATCATGGCTCTCAATTGTCTGCATTGTCACATTGGCCATTCACAAGTACTAGAAAGAGGGAGTAGGGAATATGTAGATCGAATAAAGGAATACTTAGAAATGCAAACATACTTGCAGGATAAATTCCGGCAGCGGATACCTTAGATTGAGACTCAGCATACACCAATCCTGTTGGTGTTCGTATCCAGCGACTTCTATGTGAAGGTGTTGGCTTTGCTCCGACTTTGGGATATGCATCACACAACCATGCGAGCCCCGGTCAGTAAAGCAACTTTGCAATACTACTATGGTGTTCCGAACGAAATTGTGGTCTCAAAAGCAGGCAAACAGTATCTTAAGATGTCCAAGCTCGGCTAGCCCATGAAGCATATCCGCAATACTGCGCCTTCCGTCCGGAAAGCGGTCTAGCCCCTGATATGGTACGCTGGTCACTACCATGATCAGTTTGCTTGATATTATATATACATGTTGGAGTATGGTAACGGAATAATGACCATTCAGCTGCTGCTAACATTCCTTCGTTCCCTTCTCCTTTCTCGAGCGACCGCAGCGTCGACTGAGAACTTTTTCTCTTCCTGCATTTCTTTCAATATTTTATACTATTCGATCCCATCGCTAGTTATTTTTGGCTAAGTCCATTGTCTCCGTTTGGTTCTGGTTCTAGTTCTGTCAACATGCGAATTATCCTTCTCTTCCGCTTGTTCACTCATTTAAGTCTGGGCATCCTTGTAGTCAATGGATTAGAATGCCATACCTCCATACCTCGCCACGAGAAGCGCTCGACTAGGATCAGCAACGAGCTACTAGAAATTCTGGACGGTCCTGTTCGTGATCTTTGTCACAAGGCCCAGGAACTGAATGCTGCGGACAAACAAGTTTCGTATTCCACTAGTTCAGGGTGGACTTTTCAGATTCATCGAGACTCTGCTGTTCAATCTGTTAAAGAATGTCTGGCTGCGTTCAGTAAGATCATCAATGGGTGTGTAAAGGATCAAAACGTTAAGGGCGGAGAAATATTATCGGAAGCTACGGATTACTTCCTCACTTATATGAACGACGATAAAGAGGAAGAGCATCTGACGGAGGGTGTCTTCGAGGACGAAAATGAATCTACAGCTGCAGTCCTAGAGGTTCGCGATCCTAAGGGTAATCGGGGAAGCAGACCAAGACCAAGCCAGCCTCGACCATCCCAACCAAGACCAAACAAACCTATATCTCCCAAGCCAAAGCCAACGAACTCTAGCAAGCCCAAGCCTCCAATATCGAAGACACGCAAGCCTGTTACGTCGAAACCTCTTTCGACAATTGCCTCGCGCTCCGCGTCCAAAACCAGTAGTAGCGTGAAGCCAACAATTACCAAGTCTTGCAAACAGTTAGCACTCATGGATAGGAAAGCCTTGCTTAACGCACGCGACATGGATGTCGAATACAGCGCCATGCATCCTCATACGCCAGTGGAAGCACTCGAAGAGCGTGATGGAGTACAGAAGCGAGCGTCCAAGCGTGGATCTGTATGCTCAGAAAGAATTGGCCGTCGCGTAACTTCATGGAAGTTCAATGCGAGAGACTACCCTGAGCGTGGTACGTTCCTAGCAAATCACCCAAATGCCAGATACTATGGATTCACAGATCCGTACAACTGCAAGAGTTATCAGTGGTCGGCCAACAGTCAATATGAGCCTCAGCGCGTAGGCGAAACCGAACATGTCCTTGAATGGCAGAGTGTCACAGGCTTTATCGACTGGTTGAATGCGCGCTATAAAAGTTCGGGCACGCAGTTCCAGGATCCAGACACGACGTCAAACCAGCCACTTTCCTTTTGCAAGTATATCATCAAATACTGGGATCTCCATACGGGCAACAACCAGGCGAGCCAGTATACGTTCGCTATCAATAATGGTGCTGCGATGAATCCAGTGGAGCATCTAGCAAGCGTCTACCCTAGCAACGATCCGGCTCATAGCCATGAATTCGTGCTGCTTCAGAGTGATATCAATGCGCCAGCTAAAGCCAACGTAAGTATCCACGTCTTTGAGAGGTATGTCCGTACTAAACTTATGTGACATTTTGTAGCTGTGGAGCGGAAAACAGATCTATGCAGCGTCAGGTAGTACAAGGTTTCCGGGTATGACTCAGTACATGAGCAACAACCCCCGCATGGTGATATTACGCCTCCGCTGGATGGTCGGAGCACGAAAATATCTGACAGACGCGCGCATCGGAAATCTACTCGCGGCTCAGAAAGATCGTATACATAATAAATTTGCCGAGCTTGACACAGCACTCCCACAGCACCAGCCGGCAGGATTCCGTCAGTGGGATCCAACTATTGGCAACCTCGCCTCGCTATGGGACACTTATATGAACGAAGCCTTTGAAAAAGCAAATGCCAAACAGAACGCGTTCGTCCAGCGCTGGATAATTCAGTTCAGGACAACACATTGTACCAAAAGGATGCAAACCCAGTATAGGCAGCAGCAGAACTCAGACAAGATGGACTTGTGTGATAGCTACAGTAAGTTGCTGAGAGCGTGGAAGGGCCTTAGACCTTGGACGAGGCCTTGGTAGAAGGATTCGTCTAGTATTGGTGTCCAGACCCTATAATTTCTCTTGTAGAGTCAAGGTAGTGTCTTGTAGTGAGGGTGGGGGTGATTGAAGCGTGCAGTGAGGCAAGGCAAGCCCAGGGCAGGCAGGTTGCTTTCGGAAAGTTTCTATTTTTTCTTTTCATTTATATATTACACGTTTGGTGTTAATATTCTCTATATTCCTGGACAGTGGTAAATGTATAGGGGATCATAGTGGCTTCTCGCATACAGTGGGTGGCCTGAAATCTTTTTGGGAATCCGTGTTTTATTGTGAAACATGCTGTACCATATGCAGTGTTCAGCTCTCGGTCAACCCAAGGTAAAGGGGTCTGCATGTAAGCTTACTTCAGCCCATGCCCCGCCCCCACATCAAGTCGGGTTTCTACTTCAACTCATCATCAAATACACACAGCCGACTGATCCCAGCCCTCTGTCACAAGTCATTCTATGAGCGCTGTCTAGATCTTGAAATCTTTGATACACTCAACGACCTCTGGGATGGACGATCTACCACAGGAACTGATTGACCGGATCAGCAGTTTCCTTGACCCCAGCGACCTAAGCAATACCCTGACAGTATCGCACAAGTTTCGGCTCGCTGCTGAACGCTACTGTCGAGCCTACAATAGCTTCGCTCTTCATTCTTGGGACGAATCTAAACAACAACTGCTCAAGACATTCAGCAAGCATCCTCGGCGCTTCACTTATTTGCGCGATGTTGTCCTCTACACCGAGCTGCCAGATCTACGGGTTAGAAAGAGGAGGAAAATGAAAGACGTGGTCGTATCACTCGAAGACCTCGCCTGTCGCGAGTCACAGGAAGATTTAGATGCAAACGACGAATTCTTTACGAAACAAATTGTCTTCCTTTTTGAAACGCTAAAAGGATTTGAAGATGCTGCTAGGGAACAAGGCCACGGTCCGGGACGTATCACGCTTACAATAGTCGCGCCCGACCGTCATGTCGATGCAGAGATTTGCTTACATCGCCGCTATACTAGCTGGCGCATCCATCTCCTCCGTCCCGCCTCTTTATCTACCCTCAAATGCATTCACTCTCTGCGAATTGAAGGCGGAGACCAGCAGGACCCTATCGACCATGATGAGATAGATACGGTGGTATGCAGGCTTGATCTCCGCTTAGTGTTGGACTTGATTACCAAGATGCCCGAGCTGGAGAATCTGAGCTGGGTAGGCGGAGGTGATGAATGGACGCCATCGTCCCGATCAGCAGCAATAGCACATTATTACCGCAACTACGAAGGTCCCCGGCGTGACTCCCGGTATAATTTTGCTGAAGCATTGGCAATCGCCACTCTGCCAAAGTCCCTACGAAACGCTTCTTTGAATTTCCTTTACCCACTCGACCACAGCGAAGAAACAGATCAACGCGGCAACTTACCAGACCTCATCGCTCCATCATCTCATGGTGACCCATTCAGCTCGGCCCTCAGGACCCTTTCGCATCAACTCCGGCGCCTCAATCTGCGTATACTAGCGGATAGTACGCTCTTCTGGCCCTCAGATCCCGCCGCTGACGTCCCATCATGGCCAAATCTTGAAGACCTCCACGTGTATTTCCATCATGCCTCTCCAGCTGGAACATGGTATTTTCAAGGGCCTGAGGGTGAGGGATCTCAGACGTCATCCTACGCAGTCACTACGGAAATGTATCCTCCGCTCGCCGACAACGATGATGACCGTGACTGGGATCTCTGTACTGCTGAGGAAGGCTACGATGAAGATGGAGGCGTAAACGCATGGTTCCGCATCGCACCATCAGAACAATCTCTCCTGCCATTTCTGACAGCGTTTGCGAAGACAGCGGAGCAAATGAAGAGACTGAGGAGATGCTCGTTGTGGACAACTTTGCTATGGAATCCCGATGATGTAGAAGAGGTAAATTCGCTTGAATTCATTGACCAGAGCCCTAAGAGGCGTTATGGATGGGGCGTAGCTTATGCAGCGTCTGGGGCTCGAGGGTTTGAGGGTGAGCCTGGCGAGGAATCATCTTTGAGACGAATATGGTGGAAAACAGGGACATGGCGACCTAGCTGTGAGTTGAACGGACTATTCCAGAAGATCGGAGCACATGATGGTTCAGATCTGATTGAATATTATAATGATAATGAGGATGGAGATGGACTCGTAGAGGCAGCAGTGTTCGAGCGATTTGAGGATTAAGAGGCCGCTATTCCCTATAGCACAAATTCTTCCCGGTGGCTAGTAGAAGTAAAGTTAGCGTTCACGGTCGGACTATTATTCCGAGCAATGCGTCCATTACTAGATTGGCAAGTTCATATCTAGCGTACGGAACTAGTATGTCAAAATCGACCAACACAACGTTTCCTCTCTAGAGACTAATCCCGCTGTAGAATTTCAAATGTTGGCACGGCAATAGGTGCACGATAGGGGTTGAATCAACTGCAGCTGCAATAAGTTTGAGAGTAGACGATTGATTCTATAGAGAGAGAACTATGGAGGAGTTTATATAGACGGAGACGCGTCATCCCTTTGCAACGCACGGAGCGCTATAGGCCATGGCGCGTAGTCGCGATGAGTCATAGCGAAGAAAGGGGGGAAAGAAGGGAGAGAAGGGAGAGGAAGAATGAGATCACGAGACATGGTGTTGACGTCATAGGAATATGATGATTCCAACACCATAGGAATCTGATGATTCCAACATCAAAAGAGGCAGTTTTTCGATTCTAGAAAGTCGTATAGTTTGTTAGCTAAGGTGAAGATTTAGCAATTCAGGTATTAGAATTTTATTTTATCTCATTTTGATACAAAATGCGAAAAACGCATCGGTGGTTTAGTGGAACTACTAGACGTTGTCATGTAATGGAGAGTTTTTCCCAGTTTTGGGATTCGATTTTTGGAAGTATAAATTTCGATTTGAGCTACACCTAGGGTCAGTACGTAAAACCGTTTGTGAAAAACAGCCTCCATATGCCCAAACATAGAGGTTATGTTGGCAAACCGATTAGGTCTAGTTTCAAGCGTCGGGGCTCAAGCGTAGCATATATCATAATGTGTTTTCTGCTCTACCCTTCCTTTGTAGCCAATATCACCGAATAACTGACCTCACTCGATTTCCTCTTGATTAGCGCCATATTCCCGGTTAATAACGCCTGTCTCACCTTCGGCTTGCCCGCCGCTTAGGTTGCACCGCCACTTCTCCGGATGTACCATAGCCTGGCACAAGCAACTGTCCTAATTCTGGGCCAGGCGTAAGCCGCTAAATTCCGAGCGACTGACCTCTCTGGAGGCGGCTTGCCTCTGGAGGCGGCTTGCCTCTGAATGCGGCTGTCCTTTCTAAACAAGGCTGTCCTTTCTAAAGGCGGCTGGCCGAAGTCAGCGACCAACTAAATTCAGGCCCCTGTCTGAACCTGAAGAGCTGTATCTCGGTAATCGCCTCAGTTGAAGCATATACAATCCCTTCAGAAAGGGTTAACTAGATTCCACTTATGCTAGAAATCTTTGGTCCGACTTTACCTCCTCCTCCTCCTCCTCCTCCGCCAACAATCCACCATTAGCCATCTCCTCCAGAACATATTCGTCAAAGAAGTTATCCTCTTCCATATCTATCAGGTCTATCTCTGTATCAAGTATATCTTCATCAAATTCTTCGCTTTCTTCATCAATAACGGCTACTTCCGCTGATTCATCTGCCATTCCGTCGTTCACTGAGAAACTTGGAAGACCTAGATCGATAAGCATGTAGGAATCAATCTTTCCTAGTATCGGATGATTGCTGGCTCTGTGGAAATACGCCTCAATCAGCTCTTTAGTCATGGTCACATCCACACCTGGATTGTGCCAATGTTTTGAAAGCTCTCGCCGCTCTGGGAATATGATGCGGTGTAACGCACCCAGATTCAGCGGAAAGGACGATCTGTTAAGATTCGCAGTTGATCTGACAAGATTCCACCATGATAACGGACACTCTTCCCTCTTTGGCTTCGGTGGCATCAAGTTGGCTTTCCCGGCTTTCTCCAATCCGAATTGCAAGCATAGGAAATCTCGACTGTTTTTGCTCCAGTCAAGAAAGATCTGCAAGCTCCCATGTATCTGAAGGCAGATTAGTGGTATTCAAAACAATGTAGGCTTACTAACTTTAGTGTAAGAATCAATCATGCCGCCAATTTCACCCCAGGATATGCCTTGGGTAGGCAGGTCGTCAACGGCGCCATAGTGCAGAGCAAATTGTTTTTTCCAGAAAGACGCACGTAGCGTATTGTTGTTCGCTCGAGGCTTTAGGTGGTTTGACTCAAGTTTCTTGAAGAATTCGAGGGTTGACATGCCATGATTGATCGAAGTCGGAGGGACGATCCATTCCCCGAGGGCATTTGCGGCTGCGATTTGGAAAACGCCTTCGTGCTTCAGGGTATTGAGTATGTACGTATCATACTCGAAGTCGACAATGATTGTCGTGTATGGGTTTTTGGTCCATGCTTTCATAACACGAAAGACTGATGGCGTCAACGGAAACGCTTGTTTAGGGTTAAAGATTGCTCTCAAGGCTGTCGCATAGTCATCCGGTTGATGTTTAGCTGTAAAAAGGTATAGTGGTCCGGCACAAGTAACTTTGTGATCGGCCAATGCGGCAAGTGGCATTCGAGCATAACACTTCAAGCACGGTATGTACGAACATGTAGCTTGATGGTGATCGTAGTCGTCTAGGGGAATAATTCTCTGGCAGCGTCCGCATAGTCGTCGTTTACAAATATGCGAAAGTATATCCTTATCTTGAATACGTATGCTACAGCTGTGACATACTATGAAGTCACAAGTCTGTTTATGAGAAAGCGCTTCGGCTCGGAGAAGCTTTCTTGCACAATAACGACATCGCCAATAACGACAAACTTTACGATGCGTGTATTGGCCGGTTGCAGGCATCTTCTGAAAACAGTGGCCGCATAGCCAGAACTCGCAAGTCTGCAAATGCACTTCTCTTTCGAAACTCTTCATTCTGCTAGTACAGCGAGTACATCGCCAATATTCACAGACTTGGAGATGTCTTTGTCGATCAGCTTGAGGAAAGCGTTGCAAGCAACGCCCGCATCTCCAACGATCGCAGACCGAGAGATGTTCACGTTGTTGGAATGCGAGGATAAAAGTGCCACAGAGAGTGCATCATCGATATTCGCAATCCTGGGAATGTTTTTCTCGATCGACTCGGAGAGTTTTCTTGCCACAAGAACTGCACACGTAGTACAAACAGTTTTCAAGATGATTCTGCCGATCCCGTAATGGAATATTTTGCCTCCTGCATGCTCTACATTTCCAAACTCGACTTTTGCAATGCTCATTGTGAGTATCGCTGTCAGATGGTGGAACTAGAATGCCACACCTCCAGCATGAATGAGGGTTAACCCGACAAGCCGCGACATGCTTGTCGAACTTGTTTCGATAAATCAAAGCATGGAAATACATACATGGAACCGAGCATGGAGGAGGGCGTGTCATATTTGCGAGAAACTCTGAACACTTTGCAAGGTGGTTCTGTAGACTTGGCAATAAATGGTTGCTTGTCGATCCACAAAATGTGCATCGGGCTCTAGGATGCTTGTATGCTGGGTCTCGGAAAAACTCGAACTGGTTCATAAAGGCATCTCCGAACATGCGACTTTTTCGTGGCAGAAATTTGCTCCTAGCAGCCGGAACCTTGGGCCTGCAAACGTCTTGCGGCAGATTCTGGCAGATCGCAACATGTCTCGCGGCATCTATAGCTGAAGCGTATCTGATCTCTTTGTTGCAATAATGACAACAAGCTCACGGACACTTGTAGTCGGGGTGACGGAAGATTGCAAAATGCTTTTCACAATTCCAGCCGCTTGAAACGTTGCTTTTCTTTTCGCTTTTATAAATATTACTTGGCGGCTTAGGACTCGAGTTTTTCTGTTTGAGTTGCTCTTGAATGTCGTCACATGACTTGGTACGTCGCGGCAACCTGGGCCTAAGCATTCGCGCAGATGTTTGAAGAGCCATAATGATGAGAGATGCAAGCTTGATAGACCCGAAGTGGGTTTTTGCCGTTGAATAAAATAGGATACTTCCTTCTACCTACTCGATGTACTCGTATATATACACGCTGGAACAAAGACCTACCTTTGAGGCAAGTTTGCTGGCGTCAGATGATATCATCAATCACGTGATTACCACACACGGAATTTTCAGCACTTCACCTTTAACCACCCCACCTTCAAACATCCCATCCCCAACACTTTGTCGTGAGAGACGTAACTACAACATGGCAGAATCAGAACCTTCGTCACAACCAAGCAAAAACGCGCTCAAAAAAGCCGCAAAGGAAGCCGAAAAAGCTAAGAAGAAAGCTGAGAGAAGTGCCCTTCTAGAGCAGCAAAATCTTGAGCTCCGACAACGAGAAGTAGTAGATGATTCTGCTGCTGTCAACTACGGTGAAGACGGCAGTTTCGATTCTCAAACTGCTATCGATAAATGGATCCCGCTTCGCAATATCGAAGAGCACGAAGACCGAGAGTGTGTCTTCCGGGTTGCTGTAACCAACACCCGCTCACAATCCGCAAAGCTTGCATTTCTTACATTGAGTCAAGGCCTGGAGTCCATTCAGATGGTTGTCGCTGAGACTCCCGGATACGTTTCTAGGCCAATGATCAAATTCGCCGTCAACATTCCTCCCGAGTCAATTTGTACCATTTCCGGCGTCGTTAAGAGAGCGAGCGAAAAGATTCAGAGTACAACAATTCAAGATTTCGAACTTCAAGCAAGAAGAATTTACATCGTTTCTAAAGCACAGTTGCCGCTGCCATTACAGCCCGCGGACTCAGAAGGCCCGCTGCCTTCAGAAGACAAGAACCCTACTACCGAAGTCAGTCAAGCCCAACCTCTCGTGTCACTGAATACGAGACTGAACAATCGTGTACTCGACTTGCGAGCCAAACTCAACCACTGTATCTTCCTCATAAAAGATGGCGTTGATTGTTTGTTTCAAGAATTCCTCCGCTCCCATGGCTTTATCCGGATTCATACCCCCAAGATAATGGGCGCGCCGACCGAAGGTGAGCTTTCAGCTTATAAACCAGACACAACTAACTCAGTTAGGGGGAAGCAGCGTGTTTCGTCTCGACTATTTCCATAGAAATGCTTATCTCGCTCAGAGTCCGCAACTGGCGAAACAGATGGCTATCCAGAGTCGGTTCCCGAGGGTGATGGAGATAGGTCCGGTCTTTCGCGCGGAGAAATCCAACACAGTTAGACATTTGACTGGTAACTATGCGCTGATCCTCAGAAGCAGCTTTGATGATACGTCGAGGCTGCGGGAACCCAAACTGACTGAGTAACAGAGTTTACTGGCCTCGACATGGAAATGGAAATCCTAGAGGATTATCATGAAGTAGTTGACATACTCGAGAAGCTTATGCTTTTCATATTCAACGGCCTAAACGAGAGGTACGGCAAGGAAACTGAGCTTATACGCAAGGTCTACGCCGTAGAACCATTCAAGCTTCCAGCGATTTCGAATATCCCCCGAATCGAGTTTTCTCAAGGTGTTAAGATGCTGCGGGAGGCTGGTGAAACTATGGGTGATTATGACGACCTCACAACTCCTCAGGAGAAGAAACTGGGTCAGCTTGTTCTTGAGAAGGTAAACTCTATACATATACAACCTATAGACTGTCAAGCTAACAAGCTACTAGTATAATTCCGACTTCTATACTCTCGACCAGTTTCCCACTGCTGTGCGTCCTTTTTATACTATGCCTTCCAAGAAGAACAAGAGCTACTCAAACTCTTATGATATGTTTATGCGTGGACAAGAGATTCTCTCTGGCGCGCAACGTATTCATATCCACGATCTCCTCGTCGATAGGATCCGAGAACATGGAATGAGTCCAGACTCGGATGGCCTGCGCGATTATGTCGAAGGCTTCAAGTTTGGATGTCCTCCCCATGGTGGAGGCGGAATTGGCTTGGAGCGGATTGTACAATTCTATCTCGGTCTTCCTAACATTCGGATGGCTTCCTTATTCCCACGCGATCCGAGTAGAGTACTGCCTTGAAAGTAATGGAGTTTGCTGTATTGAATGGAAGACCGGTGGCGCATGGGAAGGCGGTGAATAGAATCGTGTTCGCGTATCGGGTAGTTAGGATTAAGGTGAAGGGTGATGGCGAGGCGAGTTTCAGGTACAAGAGTGGGGGCAAGTATGCAGGGGTGGGCAGAAGAGCCTTTGAAAGAGGAAGAAAGGGAGAGAGTATCCAGGGCTGCTGAGGGTAAAGGGATCCAAACGGTGGGAATAAACTGCTAGATGTCACTATGAGATACCTGTCACTTCATTGTGTAGCATGTGTATACAGAAGATGGGCTAGGGTTGAGGTCGCATGTGTGATGTTCGACCGCAAGCCAAACTACCAAGCTGCCGTCGCACGTTTCCACAGTGGGTCCCGCACCAAGACCATAGGCTCTGAGACCTCTAGAGATCTGCTCAATTTTTACAAATTAATGCGCATAATTTAGAGGAGAGTGTGGGCTACTTTAGGTTGCATGCATGGAAATTAGTTATATGTATGAGATGCTAACTTATTTTTGGAAACTAGAATGTTGTATTAGGGAATAGATATTTCTACAGTACACATATACCATCAATCGAATAAACGCATCGGTGGTTTAGTGGTAAAATTAGCCGTTGCCATCGGCTAGCCCCGGGTTCGATTGTGAGTTTCACCAACCGTCTGAGAAATCAGCATTATGTACTAACAATCCTATCAGCCCGGCCGATGCAATAAAAGTCAGTATCCTTTTTTGAACTTTCCTATTTTACAGTTTTTTACATCTTACAACATCGTTGAAACAAGCTCTCAAAATTTATGATTGAATTTTGGTCTTGGCGTGAAAGTGCATGTCACGTGGTCGCTAAAATGTGGACACACGTGCAGACATCCCGGCGACGTGGTTGCGACGGGTCAGCAATGTGATGGCAACGTCGACCTCATGCGACGTACGGCCTTGCTTTTACTTCAGTTGCTCTGATATATTCACGAAAACATATAGTGACGTAATAGTTTCGTAGCTCCAGATCTATGTTATCGAAGCGATGTTCTCAGTGTTTGCTTTTACGGGGAAGCCCGCGTTCTATAACTCAAAGCGGTATGAGACATGATTGCCAATTTGCATCAATGTGACCCTCGGATAGGCCCGACCCGCCAGCAAGCTGCCCAGTGTCAAAACCATGCGAGGGGAGTCGAAGAAGGCTCGCACTAGAAACTTTTGTCTGTGCGCTTACCCGTTCTCGCGCGCGACTCGCAAATTTTTGTCGCAGCGCCCTAGGACGCAAGTTTTGCGGTTGGATGCCATGGCCGTAAGGTACAATGAAGCCCTTGGGATACTAAAACAGGTTGCGATCGAGACACTGGAAAGGGAGGACGGAGGAAAGGTTGAGGAGATTGCGCTGCAGGATGCTGGCTCTCGTATTGCAGCTACCAGTGTTCTAAGCCCAACAGCGACACCCATCTTCGATAGCGCGACGACAGACGGCTATGCTCTTTCTTCTGCAGCTACAGCGAATGCTTCCAGGATGCGACCTGTCACATTTGTTGTCAAAGGCACCATTGCCGCTGGCGATAAGCCACCTGAGGTCTCCACCGCCGGCAGTACTGGAGTGCCACCCTGCTTTGAGGTGTCGATGGGAGCGCAGTTCCCAAAACCTGCCCTTGAAGGGCAGTTCGACGCGTGCGTGGAGCGTATGGATGTTATACCGACAGTTCTAGGCTCAGAGAAAATGATTACAATCACATCACCCATTCAGAAGAATGCAAATAGACGGATAGCCGGCTCGGACCTTCAAGCAAGCGAAAAGATCTTGGAGAAGGGCAAGACGATTCAACCACAACACATCATGGCACTTGCTTCTGCCGGATTCGCAACAGTCGCTGTTCGAAAGAAGCTCAGGATTGCTGTGTGGTCGACAGGAAACGAGCTGGTTCATCGCGGCTCAGAAAAGCCACCCAAAGTCATAGACGCTAATGGGGTCTTTCTTAGTGCTGCTCTGCGTGAGCTAGGGGTTGATGTTGACTTCATGGGCATCCTCGAAGATAATGCGGATGCCATGTCCCGTGCGCTACTCGACCACGCAAGAGACTATACATACGATGTAGTCTTAACCACTGGCGCGATCTCTAGGGGTAAAATAGATCTGATCCCGTCGGCATTCAAGGCTTTAAATACACGATTTCGTTTCCAAGAAGTGGCAACCCGTCCTGGGAATCATGCTCTGTTCGCAACTGCAGATTTCGGCCATGGCGATGTGCCATTCCTAGCGCTTCCCGGATCTCCAGTCGAAGCAGCAGCATGTTTCACGTTCCTGGTTACGCCGTTCATCAAAGAGCTCACAGGCATGCGTCAAGATGTGGCGAAGATCGTGAAGATTCAGTCTCAAAGCTACCAAGACCTTTCGATGCGTTGTCCACCGCATTTCGATTGTTTTATGCATGGGAAATTTCGCGGATATGATCAAGGGGATGTGATCCTAAGCGACAACCAAGACACGGAAAAGATATCGTCTTTTGCGGCATCCGATTGCTGGGTCCATATACCACGAGGCCACTCTGGCAACTATCGTGACACATTGGCGTACTGCTATCCTCATCCTTCTCATGGGCATTAGGGGCTAGTAATCTTGATGACCGGACCTAATACAACCTCTCGCAGCACTGCGCGTTCTCGCCACCGAGGGTCTCCGTCGATTAACGAGTGAAACCTTACAGCGCGAAAGGCATGGTATCACAGGAGCATTGAGACAAACCTGCTTCAACATTATACAGAAAACCGGAGCGCACGAGTAGCGAGTCTGAATAAGCCAGAAGTCAGAATGGGCAACGAGAACATATTAGTTTTCCCATGTCATTAACTACGATGTCTTCTGACGGACAGGAGAACAATAGGGATGACAGGTCGATTTTAGGTGGAGTTGTTTCCCAGCTGGAGTCGCCGCTATTCCAAGACCCATGAGTCAGTCGGCATGCTCGCAAAAGTGAAAGATGAGGTCCTCTAATAATGTATTCCCTTAATATAGCTTCCATTTCATGTTATACTGAGACCCTAGTTCCTCGGCCCATATTCGGTTGTTCCCAGAAATAGTGACCTTTTGTCTTTGCAACACCATTATGTGCGATAGGCAACTCTAGTAGTCTAATAATATTCTTCTGTCATCAAATCATCAAGTCTCTTGTTCCATTACCCCGCCTGCTATTCGAGGTTTCCTGCAACGAGTATGACACGATTCGATCGCCCTACCCTACAGATGCTAAAATAAATCAGTCTTAACAAGATTATATGGTGATAGGAAGAGCCATCGCTTAGTTCTCTATATAGCTACTTTTGTTTATTTCCGCATGCACTCTTCGTAATTCATTGAACGTTTCTGTTTCGTAGTCTCAGAACTGGGCTGCTAGATACTGCTGAAGCTTGTGGCACTAAGCCTTTCATCATGTAGACTAAGTCGGCAGTCTTGAACGGCTTCTGCATTACACGGTCCTACAGTTCTTAGCAGGAAACTCACGATTTAGGAAAGATAATTCACTTACGGCTCCGGCGGCAATGGCAGTGTCGATTTGCTCTTGCCGCACGTTAGCAGTGACTGCGATGACAGGCAATCGACCTTCCCCGTGCCGTCCAGCTTGCTTGGCCTGCCCAAGAAGTCCTTCGCCATCCGCTTCTCTCTTCCGAAGCTCTTGCATGGCGGCAAGGCCATTGAGGACTGGCATCTCCAGATCCATGAGGACTACATCGAACATCTTCTTTTCGAGCATGTTAAGTGCCTCGAGCCCATGGTTTGCCACATCGATAGAACAGCCTGCCTTCTTGAGTTGTTTTCCAAGAACTTGCTGATTGATGATGTTATCTTCTACGAGCAAAACCTGCAGCTGTGGTGACGGGCCTATAACTCCATTCTCGCTCTCTTGGTACAGCTCGCCCAACGTCCGAGGTTTGCGCTCGACGCGTCGTGCTTTCACGTAGAACACAAATGTCGATCCGACGCCAGCAACAGATGAGACTCCAATCTCCCCGCCTTGTTTCTCGGTCAGTTCTTTCGATATGAAAAGCCCAAGGCCGGTACCGCCATATTTGACATGCGTTTTCGAGGTCGCCTGCCGGAATCTTTCGAATATTTTCTGTATTTCTCGCTCATGTAGACCAATACCCGTATCTCGCACCGAAAATGTGAGATAGACCTCCTGTCCGTTACCCCAGTCAGGACCGCTTGTCACATCGCCATGATCCTTGTTCTTGGATGCCCAGTATGTATCACTTGCAAAGTAAGAGCGTGGATTATCTATCACTGCCCCGAAGCGAACGGAAATAAGGGGATGTTCTGAGCTTTTGACAAACTTGATAGCATTAGTAAGGAGATTGATAAAGATTTGTGTAACGCGTGAGGGATCAAGATAGACATAGTCAATGTTGAGTTTTGAGAGTGACGGATCTGGAGCAACGTCGTAGCTTATCTTTTTCGATTTTAATTCGGCCTCGAAGATATTCACGATCGATCTTATCAGATCTGGAGGATCGATTACGCTAGGTGTAATAGATAAAAGCATAGAATCCAGCTTGCTCAAGGTGAGGACATCGTCGATAATGCGTCTTTGGTGGTTTGCACACTGCATGATAATATTCGCGGAGCTCAGATTATCGTCGAGTGTTTCAAGACATGGCTTGGGAATATTGACCAACTTAGAGCGGACTTCCTCGATGGAGCTTGTGATGGCGTCTACACAATGTACGATAGCGCTCAATGGATTGCGCATTTCGTGGGAAACAACGTCGATAAAGGCTTCTTGCTGTCGCTTCGCCTCTCGTGCCTCGGCTGCCATCCGTGTTTGAAATGTCTGAGCCCACTTCAGTCTGCTAATGTCCGTCGTGCATGCCATGATCGATTTGACTTCCCCGTTCTCTATGTATGGAAACGCTAGAACCTGGAGACATGCTGATTCGGTATCTCCAATTGGCGATGTATACAATTTCTTGAGCCTTAATTCAATTGTGATGTAATTATGTGTGACTTTGAGTGTTTCCCAGGCTTCGCGCGCTTTAGGTATGTCTTCCTCTATATAGACCTGGAAGAAATCGAACGGTCCACTTTGTTCCTCGGCAGACCGACCGGACAAAGCGTAATAATGATGGTTAGCCCAGATGATGTGTCCGTCGAGACCCATGTGGATCATGCCCACTGATGCGTGTTCAATAAGATGACGTAGTTTCATATCGCTAAATGCAAGATCATTCTCCAGCTTTTGCTGGCGCTTCTTGGTTTCCCCAATGCTGACGGCAGCGGAAATGATACTAGATACCACCCGGGTAAGATCTCTTAAGAATTGGGTTGTTGAGGTTTCGTCAAACGGACGGCAAGGATTAGTGCCAACGATTAGATAGCCGAAAAGACGGGACCCATTGGCTATGGGAAGAATGGCAATTTTTTTACAAGGGGATCCAAATCCTCTCCAGGAAACAGAATCAAAGCGCTCATCGTATTCGATGAAAAGAGGCTCGTGGCCTGCTCGTCGACAATCAGGAATCAGCCCACTGTCGCTTTTCAAAGTTTCATACGCCACTGCCAGGTTGTGGCCCTTGGGCAGGCCATACTGACCGCGAAGCTTCATGGTGTGTGGGTCATGACTATCGTCCAATTGGTAGAGCATTGCAAGAGGAACATCCTCCCCGTCAGTGGCAAGGGTATCGAGGATATGGCTGCAAGCGGTGGTCACATCGATTTGCGCCAATGAAGCCAGACGGTTCAGAAGCATGGTACGCCGCTCTGCCAAGCGCTGTTCAGTAACTTCGATCATTGAATTATAAAACCCTAGTTCAAACTCAGTGATAATTCTTTGCGTTAGTCTACAACTAAGGTGCAATCTTACCCTGAGGTCGGCCTGGGGGTCCGTTGCCGATTGGCACAAAGTTACCACTGAAGAATGCTCTGGCTCGGTCAACGCAAGAACAACGAAGGATGTTAGATAGCTTCAGTCACACTCACTCTTCTCGCCAGCCTTTCCTCTCGACTATAAGAGCGTTCAAAGGGCTATCTAAGGTAGGGAAGACGAATTAGAAGGGGATAGTATGATGCATTTCGATGGAACATACAATTCTGGCCTAGACCAGTGGCTGCAGCCCTGTCAAAATATGGCTTGATACTTTCATAGAGCTCCGGGTACCCGTCTACAAATGTGGCGCCAAAGAGCTTGGGGTGCGCACCAGCCGCCAATGGCGCATAATGCTCATTGTATATTGCCGTCAATGAGTCGCCCCTATATCCGTTACCACACAAGTTGGCGACGAGAATTGGCAAGCCTCTTTCTTACCACCATATGCAGGCAGCGCGAGAATCAGCAAAGAGCTGCTTCACAAAGAGCTGGAGGGTGGGCTCCCACAGCTCGGGCGGCCCGAGAGCACTAGTAGACCAATCCTTTTCTCGGAAGTATCGAACATGATCGGTGTCCGGCAATTGAAGCGTCCAGTCTTTGGCGTCATCGCACTTGAGCATAGTAGTTGGGGAGGATGTGGAAAGGGAAGAGCTGAAGAATCGTCCAAATCAGGCCGACACTTAACGTTGCGGGGCAGGACAAGACAGGATCGGTTCCAAGGTCCGATGCATCGAGACGCGACGGTGCTTCTTCGGATCGGCGGCGCCAGATTAGTAGATTGGCGAATGGCTCGATTAGTTTCACCAGCCACAATCCTAATCTCGAAGTGAATTGGCACGAGCAGAATGGCGTGTTTTGTAGGGGCTCATAAGATTGTAAGCGGCTAAAGTGGTCGGGCTTGTTGGGCTTGTGAAAAAGCGTTCTTGTCTGCGCATCAGCCGTCAGTGCGAGGGTATGCATGTGGTACACGTAAGTAATCATAGAAGCACGTGATCAGCCATAATTGCATGTGTCATCCGTGTTTACGAAATACGCAGCTCGAGTTCTTTGTGTAACTATGACATTTCACATTAAGAAACGTCTGATGGCCATTGGCATTATTTTCAGGGTATGTACGGCAGTAGAGCATTGCTACTATGGAGCTGCGGGGCGAATACAGGATTTCAGTTGTCCTCTACACACTCCCAACTGGCAATCTCTTTCGGATTACCCTCTCCTTTATATACGTTCCTCCGAGGATACCTGCAGTGGGCACGTTTGTAGTCCACTCCTAGACTTTGGTTATTATTCACCCACTTGGTGCCCACGATCGTCTCCGGTGGCACACCGTTCTCCACCCACTCAACCACAGCGGTGAGGATATTTTCCCGAGGATCCAGAGATGCTATAGAGCCTATTCTCTGTCCAATTGCCGCAGCGCCATCACCACCTGTGCAATGAGCCATTCCAGAGATCTTGAACAGGCGATAGAAGTCGTCGAGTTCGCTGGGTTTAAGATCCATCGTTTTGGATACATGCTCGTAGTACCGGGGGGAGATTGTTGAAGGAATGATAGCTAGCCATAGTCAGTATTTCGACGGTTTCTCTTTCTCTGTTCCCTCACGTACCATCCATTTGGCCATGATAGTGGATAATTTTAGCACCGCGGTCGCGCACACGACTCAGATCTCCCTTCCAAGTTTCAATATCGAATGGGTTCTTGCGAGCTGCATTGATGTAGTCAGTCTCATTCATCTTGGTAGGGTCCCAGGAAGGATCGTTGTAGATAGCATAACGGAACCAATCAGTGGTGTAGGGAAAGGGTACGCCGTTGTATATAACAGCGGCCGCGACAGCCTCAGACCCAGGCTGCATGCGTGGATACACCAAAGATCCATCAGATAATGTCAATGGTGAGAACACCTTTCGCACAGTCTCAGCTTGAATAGGTGTTAGGCAGGCAGAGGAATTTGTGTTGCTTCCGCCACAGATTAGCGTGGAGGGGTTGTAATTGCAAAGAGATGCATCTTCCAGAACGCCATCGGCGTAGCCATCCAGAAGGTCGCATTGCTTGAGAATGTCCTGGTGAACAACCGACCATAAGCTGGCAGGGACAAAAGTTTCGGAGTTGGGAGGCCCTGTAATATTGTAAAAATGGCCAGAATAAGATGTAAGGTTGTTGAATGCAATGGCGGGCGCTCCAGCAATGATGCCGTCAAAATCCTCGGGGAAGTCTTGAGCCGACTTAAAGCCTTGTCGTCCGCCAGTTGAGCAGCCAAGGTAGTATGATTTCGTGTGCTTCGAACCGTAAAATGTCTTAGTGGTCTTTTTACCGACAACAGCTCCGATGTGTATGCTTCGATACGCGAAGTCCGCGACGACCTCGGGGTGATTGTAAAAGGCGTCTAGAATGAATTCCGTGAGTCTAGATCCCCTGCATGTCCCATTGTTTCAAGTACTCACCCCCAGCGTTACCAGTGTGGCCGTTGTCAACACCGACGCTTGCGAATCCCAGGCTCGCTGCATATGCCAGATCGTCATAAAAAATGCATCCGCCCAGTCCGCCATTGCCAATGCTTAGGAAGCGACCCGTCCAGTTTGATGGCAGCCATACTTCCAGATTGGTCTCCGAGCTGTTGGAAGTGGCAACGTTCAGCGCGACGCGGCAAAGGTCCGTAGTCACGACTTGGAATGGGCTACCGCATGTCGTGATTCGATCCGGAAGGCTGAGGTTTGTACCTGCTACGACGACCTGGGAGAAGTCGACAGTGGCGTGTGGAATCTCAAGCCTCGATGCGATGGCGGCGCAGTTCGCAGTGAAGTTGTTAGCTTCATATTGTCTCCCCTGAAACAAATTGGCAGATGAGACACCGGCACTAAGAAGCAGCTGCACCCATCGATTTGCAAGCATCTTGACCGAGGTATCGCAGAAGATACCAAAGCTGTGCCCTAAGTATATATACGGGTGTGCCTGGATCCCGTGACATAAGACCACGAGAAGAGGGACGATCTTTATTCCAGATGTCCCGACCGACAGTAAGTGACCCGAGCACCTGCATCCCCTCAGAACTTGGTCATAAGTTGTGGAGAAGCGCCTGGTTAGTGCCTCTGCTAGCGCTCTAAGAGAAGCATAGCATTTTCTATACAAGAAAGCTTAGCCAAAAAATAGATAGCTGATTGACTCGTTTAGACTTCATACAAACCTCAAGTATCCTCTTCACCCATAATCAGTTAGCTTTTATGCAGGTTGCAACGCCACTATAAATTACACGCCAAGGTTTTAACCGTATCAGGCATCTCGGTGCCTGGGGTAAAAGGGAGCCACAAACCCGATCACTTAAGATGTGTTATAGTGGAGAAGTTATGCGTGTTTAGCCAGGGTCAGACCCGGAGAGCGACGATTTGTTTGGCAGAAGAAAGTGGTGCGAAGCAAGAAACGGATTCGGTCCGCGCCACTTCCCCACCGGCTAGAACATCGGCATATCATCAAAAAGCATGTGCCGCGCCAGCGAGAACGGATAACTGATCCCAAGGGTAAGCAATTATCCTGACCGGTAAGTGAAAGGCGGTTCGGATTGCAATTCGAGCTCTAGTGATTTAGTGATTTTATCTTAAACAATGACGCCATGCAATTAAGAGGAGGTGATCTTTAGTACCGGGTCCTGCTATGTATGAGGCTCCGCGACTCGATGCAACTTAATAATGGTTGATAGCGATGGTAATTCCATTTCAGGGTGAAATAGGGACATGCTATATGCTTGCCGCATCCTACTTCCACCACGACTCTATGACAGGGATCAGCAATAATTAATAGATGAGCTTTAATATTGTTAATGGAGCGCACCGCGCAAAGGCGGAGATTTATAGAGAACCAGACCCAAAGGCATGCGACGTATTCCCAACGAGTACCTTGTACTTCGACGTCTGAATAAAGAAGGTGGCCCTCTTAGCCCCTCCTAATATGAACAAGCCAGAACTAAGCCATTCCCGCAATCAGGATTCAAATGTAGTGCTTTCTATGGTTCTAAATTATTCTAAAAAACATTTGGAAGATGTCAGAATCTTTTCATGCCATTTTCATGCTCTTACGCCTCTCAGGATAATTGAAAGTTCGATTTCAATGGATATGACGAAGGATCGCACCGCCACTGCCTCACAAAGAGCTACGCTAACCCTATTTGGCTGTACTATTCTCAGTAAGCATATTGAAATGTCGTTATGACTCCGTCTTGTCCGTGAGAACGTAAAGCTCCCTTACATTCGTGTGAAGCGGCATGGCTCGATCTGAATCGACTTCTCTTGGGGCTTCCACTCCGCGCATAGCCTACATTAGAACCTTTTCGAAACCCGAATATGAGCAATTTGATACGTTCTCGGTGATGATAGGTCGCATACGGCAGACGTCACCGGAAGCACTCGAGAAAGGCATACCCCGACACCGGTTTCTCTTCACAGCCATTAGCGAAACCGATGAACGGCTTCTGGAAACGTTCATCGCCGAAATTGACGTCCCAGCACCAACGCAAGCCCCGGGTTCTACCAAATGGCGTTTTCGGGACGTGACGCGCTCGGATCTGGAGCTACGGATTTCTCAGGCTCATGCATCGAGTTCAAAAGGTGAGAGCGTCTTGAGAAAATGCGCCGAAGAGGGCATTAGGACGAATATATGCGGGTTGGACGATCAAGAATGCGACGCTGCTGCATTGCAGGATTCAGACTACCTGATCGATTCTCTCACGCTACATCATTTTCGAGACAACGGTTCGTGGTTTTGGTCGCATATCAGACTTGGAGTGAAGCAGGACAGCTTGCTCACCAATGAGAGTTTCAACATGAAAGACTTCGATGCCAGCAAGACACGTTTGGGGAATCGCTACGGCCAACATTCGTGGACGGCGAACTCGGGGTGTTCCCGCGGCAACGGGGAATGGAGTTGCCGCATGTGCGGTGGGAATTGCAAGCGGGGACGATGCAAAGGTCAACCTTCGAAGCGTCGTCTAGCTGAGCAGAGAGAGTACGAGGAGCGGGATGAAGAGTGGAGAGCAAGCGAGTTGCGATTACCAGAATTCGGAAAGCCGCTGCCAGGATCCTGGAGAGGTACTAATGCAGATAGTCTGTGCTACCGCTTCCGCAAGCTTAAACTGCCAGCATTTCGCGGAGAGGAGGCGTGGCACAGTATTGACACATTCAGTAGTGAATAAATACGTAACATCCCGCAGCTTAGGGGGAATGGAAAAGTCTTGTGAATGCCTGCTTTCCCTGTTCACCGTGGATACTCGGTACCCACATCACCTCACTAAGATGAGCCTCGACCTCATTCCACGTCATTGACAGAATTCTGCGCCGAAATTCTTCGTAAAGATGTTGTTCGGGGGCGGATGCAGAAAGAGCAGCTATAGTTATGATCCATAGGTCCAAAGAAAAGTGGTCTTCGGACCGCCTTTTCTCCTTTGTTGTGATCCAGTTGTGAATTAAGTTTTTCTGCAAATAAGGCGCGTGGGAGCGCAGAGCAGGAAAGTTCACAACTGTTGAAAGAAAGGCAAGCATTGCGAGTCGAATACATTCTGAAAACGAGTCTTGAAGTTCATCGCATAGGTGTAATAAACGTGATTGTATCGAGGTCAGAATCGGTTGGAAAATCCTACCAGAGTAGCGAGTGCCTTCTTCGACACTTGTGTTGAGCATTAGTGTTGCGTACTTCATGTCTACGAAGACATCTCGTAATCGTTCATCTGGCACATGCTGAGCGTACTCAAGGTTCGGCGCGGCAGCAACGTTCACAGAATGCTTTGAAAATAATGGATCCCAAGACGTAAGGACGGGGGAAAAGAATGGAGCCTCGCCGGACATAAGAACCCACGTAAGATCGATGCTTTAGATACGATGATCAGGCCAAGATATGCACAGAAGATTGTAGCTGACCGAGACTTACTTGTTGATACGATGATAAAGAAACGCATGTTTATGAAGGAAACTAAAGCCGCCCCGCAGATCAACCACTTTACGCAATCCAGATAAATGGGCTCTTAACGCTTCGCGATGGCCAATTATGGATGCGAGCACTGCGAGTGTAAGGATCACATTGAGCGTAGAATCCATGAAATGGGCGCTTTTATTAGATAACCTGCTGTTCAATAACGATATGGTACGTTGAAGATGAAACCACATGAGCCCTACTGGTTGGGCCGACACCAGTGAATCGGATTGGGCCATCAAAGCCGAGGTGGTGAGAAGAGAATGTAAGAATGCAGGATCCTCGGCCATCCATTGGAAGCAGGCGCCGTCCCAGTGCAGGAAATCAACCGACTGCTCTATGGGGGACGTTTCCTGCTTACGGGCCTTCAGCGCGAATACTAGGTTGTCTTATTAGCCTCACGCAGAGCCCAGAGCGACTTGAAGTTACCCTTAACCAAGAGCTGCTGTGACTGAGAGTCAATTTCCTCAGCAAATCGTACGAGAGATAGGTCGTGCGGAGGCGGAGGGGGCAATCTCAACGTAGCCTCTATTTCTTTCTCTAAGCGAGCTTTCCGATTGGCATCGCGGCGCGAACGGCGTGAGTCCTTGCGCTTGTTCTTCTCGCGTGCTGCCGCTACTCTGATCAGAGCCTGGTCGGCTGCTGATGTATGCCCGGAGGAGCCGTCAACGTGTATGAGCTCAAACATTGTTAGGTGAATGGTGGATGCATCTGACAAGAGGGCCAACTAAGAATGGCAACATTGAAGATACGGCAGACGGAACCGACCAAACGCGCAGAAACGACCAGAGTGACTCCCGCATCGGGACTAGTTTGTCTGGCAACCTCCATCCTGCCAACTACCATCAGGAGTCCGTGTCGTCGACATCGCACCACGACAAATCATCAAATTCGTCCGTGAGAGCCCTATAAATGGAGCCACAAACTCCATCAACATGTCCCATATCTGCATCCACCATATTTTGCCACCATGTCTGCTTCTATTGACCTCAGCCCGGGACGATCCGGGCTAAGCCGCGTCCTCATAGCAGCGCGCCGACAAAACCGACCAGATGGACCAGTGCCATCCCTCAATAATCAGACCGCAGTGATCACAGGTTCTAGTAGCGGCTATGGACTTGCCTGTGCAAAGCTCCTCCCTGGTCTTGGGGTTTCGCACTTGATACTTGGCGTACGCTCGATCAAGAGAGGCGAGGAAGCCATCAAACAACTGAGGAAGGACAATGTGAATATCACTTTCGAAGTTTGGGAACTCGACATGCTCTCTTACGATTCCGTCCGGAATTTTGCACAACGGCTAAAAAGTCTTCATCGGCTCGATCTGGCCATTCTCAACGCTGGTGTCGTGAAGCTGGACTTTGCCAAATCGCCAGAGCCTTATTCGCATGAAGAGACGATCAAAGTCAACTATCTTTCCACAGCTCTCCTCACCATTCTTTTACTTCCCATTCTCAAGCCCAAGAATGCCTTGGCACCGCCAGGACGCTTGACCATCGTTGGATCTTCAACTGCCGTTGGTAGCGATTTCGAGCATCGCGCAGCTGACCCGCTTCTTCCGGCACTTGATCGAGAGTGGGCTGGAGCCTTTGCGGGATCCGAGCAGTACGCTGTGTCAAAGCTGCTTGTTATGATGTTCGTTTTCAAATTGAGCCAGCTCGTGTCCCCTGACCATGTCATCATTAACAACGTCTGTCCTGGGCTCAGCAATGACACCAATCTCAGTCGCCAAGCTAAGGGAGTTCTGAAACTGGTTGCTATGGGTATGCAGAAGGCCTATGGCAGGACAACTGAGCAAGGTTAGTAGTCCCAGATAGCAACAACCGCACCTGTTGATCATTCGATATAGGAGCATGGACATATATCGATGCTGCAGCCATCAAGGGAAAGGAATCTCATGGTTCGTTCATATTTGGGTGGGAAATGTACCCGTGAGTTCGCAAAGAAACGGCACTTATAACATATGTGTTGACAAGCATAGATTTCATCCCATAATGTACAGGGAAGAAGGGAGACAAACGATGGAACGTCTTTGGAACGAAACTATTGCGGAGCAAAACACATTCGGGGTGACGGAAGCCCTTCAAGCCGTTCAGACACATTACCCGTAATATCAATTCAGTCCCTAGATCTTTCGCGAATTAATTGTTTCATATACACAACATGCGTGCCGAATACCTATGAACTTCTTGTCATTTCTTCTTCTTCCTCCTTGGTTGAACACTAATTGATGACGTAACCCCCATCAACTACCAAAGCGTGTCCCTGTATAAAAGATGCTTGAGCCGAGCACAGAAACAAAACTGCATTGGCAACTTCGTCAGGAGTTCCCATCCTCCGCATGGGAGCTATGTTAATAGCGGGTTTCAATGCTTCGGCCATTTCAGGGGAAGACGTTGTCATTGGCGTTTCGATGATACCTGGGCACACGCAATTGACTCGAATCATGTCTTCCGAGTAGTCGATCGCGTTGGCTCTGGTCATGTTGATCACAGCCGCCTTGGAGGCGCAGTACGCAGCTGCAAATGGTGAGCAAAATTGATCCTCGTGCATAAGGCATGAATAAACGCCAAACCTACCAGCGCCCGGCCGAGCTAAGAGTCCGAGCTGACTTGCGATGTTAACAATCGACCCTCTTTGCTGAGGCTGCTCTCTCAAAGGCTCCTGCTGCACCATTTGGCGTAGTTGGGCTCGGCAGCTTAACCACAATCCTCGGTAGTTTATGCCGTTCAGTCGATCGAACTCTGATGTTTCCATCTCAACGGCCTTCACAGTCTTGGCTCCCAGTACTCCAGCGCAGTTCACCGCATAGTCGAGCTGCAAGAACCGGTGAAATACCTCATTGTGGAATGAGTCAACAAAATGCTCACTTGCAATATCGCCCGGTTTCTCAATTACATCTGCTGCAGGGTTAATGGCCAAGATGGCGTCTTTGGTCTTTGAGAGTGCGGTGGGGTTGATATCCGTAATCGCGATTTTCGTGCAACCTGACCGTATGAAGCCTTTTGCAACGGCGGCACCGATTCCTAAAGAGCGTTAGGCGAGCATGAACGTGCACTGAGAAACAACCTTCCTGTTCCGCCTGCGCCCGTGACGAGGGCTGTGCCGAACAGCTGTCTCGCAATTGAAGCCATGGTAAGGATATCGATGATGTCACCCGCAACAGAGAGCCTGCCCTAGTGGCAGATGCGCGGAATCTAGCGTGCTACGCCTCATCTTCATCCGGTCTGCTTATCAAATAACTGCCTTCAATGCCTGGGAGGGCTTTCAAGGAGCGTTACAAGGCCCTCTACGGCGGCGCTGAACGTTTTGTTCGTCCGAACATTTGACTGCTGTCATATGGTACACATGTCGCTCACTCCTATGAACCACGTTTACAGCCCACCGGATGCTGTTTCCGTCGACCCATATCCGCAGCCGCCGTCGTGTGATGCACCTTATCTCGTATATCGAAACTCGTTTATCAGCTGTGACCGAAGTGAGGCAAAGAGCTCTGCAGGCAACCGCCCAGAGCGGCGCCGGTACGAGGTGGCGCGGGCGTAGAAAACCGAGGTCGCCGCCAGCCTCTCAGCGCCAGTGACCATGCGCGCCAACTTTGACCAGGTATGCCGCAATTGCGCCGTTCCCAGCCAACGTCGACAAGCCATTGCTAACCTGCCCAGTGCGCCGCTCTGTTTAGCGCAAATACCACCGAAGGCCAACATCTTCGTGATTTGTACGGTTGGAAAGGACCTATCGTAGGCATCGCGCGCAACGAGACCACGCAGATAAGCCGTGATGGATGCAAGGCCCTCTGTGGCACAGGGCCCGAGTATGTGGATGTGCGCTGATTCGAAGGATCGATTAACATTAACGTCGCCCGCAGTTACTATCACTGGGAGGATGTATCTTCAACCCTAACAACGTGGATTCTGCCTGTTGTCGGCACTCTGCTGCAGGCGCCATTTGAGTCTAATGCATTCAAACGCACACTTCTGGCCATTACGCGCTGGATCGGTTCGCCCATTGCCTCCCTTTCATACATACTATGGAACATCAAAGTACGTGTTCTCCTTCGGCGCAGATGCCAAGTGAAGTGATTGGTTGGTTGGTGACAAGCCCATGGTAATGGATCTCCCTGGGAGGACTCTGGGGACATCCCAGCATAAAATCAACAAATCAAAACAACGTTAAGATTGAGTGCAGATGTGTAGCCGGGGTCTACTACCATATCCGAGAAGTATCATTCGTTGGGCGGTTGCTGACTGCGTACAAGGTATCAGCCAAGGCAGCCTTGATGGTCGATATGGCTGTTCCGTTCACGTCCACACCGGATAGAAAGACTGATTTTGGTAGCATGCGAGACTCGATGTACCTTTTGCTAACCATGAACCAATACACCATGAAGCCTACGGCTATCCTAAGAGAGAAAGAAGCTGAGGGGCTATTGCGCATCGTCCTATTCAGTAAAGACTTGAAGCTGACCGACACGGACAAGTCGCTGCGCCAGATGAGGCGCATTCTGGCTCGGGAATTGCGCGAAATGCGCAGGCGCGGTGTTGTTCCTGGTTCGCATATCTTGCAACCGGCTGATGCCATCCTTACTGACTTGGTCGCAGTCTTTATATCTACCATGTGGTTCCTATTTGCATTTGCTCTCTCCATACAAGCTGCTTTTGGAGTCGTTGGCGAAAACCGAACGGCCCACGATCTTGCACTGGGCTGCCTTTTGGCCTGGCTTCCCATCCTTATTCTGGGTAGCATTGTTGACCGCAATCCCATCGCCTCGGAAGCCATCCGCAAGAAACTGAATGCACTTGTCGACCACGTCCGGCATGCATTGAGAGACCGAAGGCACCGCGACCATTTTGTAAGCTCATTTAGAGACCAGCCGGAGTTCGACCGCCTAACAGTCTGGGTGCGCGATGTGGCAGAGAAAGCAGAGTACATGGACAACTTCTTCGTAGACTTTGCTGGCCAGGCACGCGTACGATGGCACTATGGCGCCGCACATCCGATTCTATCAGACATCGAGAATTGTTACATCGCCGACAAGGGACGTAATTGGCTTGCCAACGAACGAAAGGCACGAACGAACCTGGTCCTGGGACCCGTCAATGATGAAGGGCTTGTGTGGTTTGACATACGTGAATTCTGGCAAGTCGCATCCGCAGTTCTCATCGTCGCAGGTAGCTGTGGAGGCGCGTTTACCCTGAGTTTCTTCACGCCCACGGTAGGTCTCGGCTGCCGCAGCGGTGGCTACGTGATATTCTTCTCTATTTCCCTCGGGTTGATGATCGTGGAAATGCTCGTGTGGCTGGTCCTATCGCCTTACGAGATTGAAACACCGCAGCTCCTAACTCGGACGGCTACTTATGTTCGTCGTAACACTGTCATCCATCATTGGGATGACGTGCGACACGACCGATGGGCCTATCTCAAGAGAAGGGCTTCCAGCATGTTACGCACTACAGGGGGGGTATTCGTCAGCTTTTTGGTACGTGTTGTGCTTGTGTTTCCCTGGAAAAACAAGGATGATGTCAAAGAAAGGGTAGAGTCTTCCTGGAATAGATTTGCGAACAGAATGGAAGAAATGAGTCCGCAAAAGCAGTGGGAAATGTTCTTTTTTCGACCGGTGGAAACGTTCAATGCCATCTGGCTCGTATACATTGTCATCGCTCAAACTTTCGGGGCCTACAAGACTTGTGATTGTGTGACTAGCGGATGGGGTGGTCAAGGAGGGTATCTGGACTTCTCTGGTGAGTAGTAGCTCCCCGTGATCCCCGAGATCATACTTACAATGGATTTAGTCCAAGATGTCGCGAACAATAAGTGGGTAGAGTACTATTGGTTATCGGGTACATTGATAACGTCCATGGTCCTGGGCTTGTCAATCTTCTATATCACGGTCGAGGTAAGTTCGTTGGTATTTGGGCAGAAAGAAGACTCTGACAAGCAGAAGTGGTGCCAACAGTCCAATCTCTCGACGGAAGACTACGAAGATGCGATGCAAGGCCTCCGCATGACACGCACATACCGCAGCTGGACCTTCTTTTTCCGCCGCCTCTCGCGCCTCTTCTCTCGCTTCAGCTTCGACCCCATGGAGCGCATCGCCGTGAAACTTGGTTTTATCAAGAAGCCGCAAAAGACACTGCTTTGGACGAAAGAGCACAAGCATGACCCCGATTTCGCTAGCCCTATGGCTGATGCCGTTAAACCGTACAACAACCCTGCCATTGAGCTCTCCGATTACTCCACTGTAATGGTGCGAGATGACTCTCAGCAATCCCATGATATGTCCCGCACTCCAGATATGGCACACTCTTTGTTCCCACCTCCGATCCCCCAGCGGCGCCCTCGTCAAGACAGCGATGCTTCAGCCGTGCGGCCCCCAGCATCCATTTCATCCAACTCCCCGCTGCTGCTGCGCCCAACGGAAGCGCACCATGTACGTGAGCGACAGGGTTCTACAGCATCGAGCGATGAACGCTGGAGCCACGAAGAGGATTCGTATCCTACTTCAGCGCCTCCCGACGTGCCTTCCTTCACCTCATTCTTAGGGCTGAGCTCGTCTCTGCAGAGTAGACAGGGGTACACGCGAGCAAACTCCGACCCAGGAAGCCCACCTCTTGTGGACAGTTTAGGGATAAGACTAGACTCGTACGATATGGAAAGAGGAGTGCCGAGGCAAGAGGATGGGTCACGATAATTGAGGTTTGGTTTGCTCTTGGGCTTGTACGATGTTGTTACGATATCCTGGTAGATTAACGTTTGATTTTTGACTAACAAAATCAAAGCCCCAAGTACTTGGACACTCTGGCCAGGTAACAACGTGCATGTCCTCGTATCCCAAGCGTAGAGCACCTGTAGTGTACACTCAGAACCCTACGCGGGCCAATCCTACTACTTCTGCATCCTGCCAACACGCTCGATATGCATTTCGCTGCAGCTGCATTTCGCGTAAACCCACCCCCATCCTACCCATCTACACCAGCTTCCGCCGCTCATCTCCATCGTAAAGTCAGGACCAAATTCCCTCCGGTTCACCATGGGCAACCAAGCCTCCGCTCCCGTGCCCGGCACAACGCTTCAAGTGTTCGGAGCAGGCTGGTCCCGCACCGGCACCGCGTCCCTGAGTGCCGCCCTCGAGATCCTCCTGGACGGGCCCGTATACCACTGCGGCACGCAAGTCACGCTCGGCCCGCCGCACGAGATCCGCTCCTGGATCAAGCTGCTGGACCACTGGCCGCCCCAGGACGCCGCCGACGAGAAACTAGGTGCGCCCTGCCCCTTCCCGTCAGATCAGAAAAAAAGAGGGGGGATGGGAAGAAAAGCACCCACGCCGATGCACACATACCCACACACACGCGCGTAGTGCACGAGACCCTCGCCGCCCGCCTGGACGGCTACGCCGCCGTGACCGACTTCCCAGCCGCCCGCCTCGTGCGCGAGATGCTCGCGCTGTATCCGCACGCCAAGGTGGTCGTCACCACGCGCGAGCCCGCCGCCTGGGCCCG